>Ga0207428_10007279_pt1 | contig 10117 bp, 6 predicted proteins | sample RhiMethybrSRZTD1_FD_187600 | JGI IMG/M metagenome (GOLD analysis project Ga0207428, IMG submission 187600) | Populus rhizosphere microbial communities from Tennessee, USA - Rhizosphere MetaG P. TD hybrid SRZTD1 (SPAdes) (version 3) | ecosystem: Host-associated > Plants > Roots > Rhizosphere >... | reverse complement strand
CATCATCTGAGGTCGGGACGAACTCTTTGGGACGAGTTGGCATTGCATTACCAGCGCGGCGTGAATTGGGTCAGAGCCACGCGTAAACAATGGGAGGCTCTTAAGGGAACCATCGATTCTGAACGATATGAAGAGGTTGCGCGGAAGTTATCGATTCAGGAGCGAGACGCAATCGTTTGGCGCGACGCATGTCTGCTTTACTTTCAAACTTTCTCGAAACGGCCGTTGCCCGCCGGCGTCGAGAAAGCGGCGAAGAGTTTGGATGAGTACAAGGCGAACAGCATTTTGAATCAATGACCGGTACGCACGCCTCTGGCGTGCCGCTGAAGAAACGATCAATGTCACCGCAAGCACGCCAGAGGCGTGCGTACCTATGAAGATAACCGACATCAGGGCCACCACCGTGACCGTACCGCTCGAGGCGCCTTTGCGTCACGCGAACGGCTGTCATTGGGGCCGGTTTGTGCGAACGATCGTTGAAGTCGAAACGGATGAAGGGCTGATTGGGCTCGGGGAAATGGGTGGCGGCGGCGAGTCTGCTGAATCAGCGTTTACCGCGATGAAGGCTTATCTCGTGGGCCACGATCCGGCGAGGTTGGAAGAGATGCGCTTCCTGATCGCAAATCCCACGGCCTCGCTTTACAACAATCGCACGCAGATTCTGGCCGCGCTCGAATTTGCCTGCCTCGATCTTCTGGGACAGAAATGGGGCGTACCGGTTTGCGATCTTCTGGGTGGCCGGTTGCGCGACCGGGTCCAGTTTGCTTCGTATCTTTTCTTTCGGTACGCAAGTCAGGATGGCGAGGGCGAAGTAAGAACCATCGAGCAACTCGTCACTCACGCGCGCCGGCTGAAGGAGCGCTTTGGTTTTACTTCACACAAATTGAAAGGCGGCGTCTTTGCCCCGGAATACGAGTTGGAGGTTTACCGGGCTTTAGCAGCAGAGATTGGAGCGGCCGCCGAACTCGATGGCGATCGCTTTCGCTTCGATCCAAATTGCGTCTGGTCAACCGAAACTGCGATCTGGTTCGGACAGCAGATTGAAGATATTCGTAACGACTACCTGGAGGATCCGGTCTACGGCATGAATGGAATGCGGCGGGTACGAGAGAAAGTTCGAATGCCGCTGGCGACGAACACAGTGGTCGTCAATTTCGAGCAGCTCGCGGCAAACGCGCTCGATACTGCCGTTGACGTGATCCTGCTGGACACAACTTTTTGGGGTGGAATTCGCCAGTGCGTAAAGGCGGCCGGCGTGTGTGACACTTTTCAGTTAGGCGTCGCGGTTCATTCATCGGGCGAACTCGGAATTCAACTCGCGACCATGCTTCATCTGGGAGCCGTAATCCCGAATCTGTCGTTCGCGGCTGATGCTCATTACCACCATTTGCGCGACGATGTGATCGTGGGAGGAAAGTTTGAATACCAGGACGGCTCGATCGCGGTACCGACGGCGCCAGGTTTAGGAGTTCGGCTGGATCGCGAAAAGCTGGGCGAATACAGCGAGTTGTATAAGCGCCTGGGCCCGTACCGTTACGATCAGGATCCACTCAGGCCCGGCTGGGCGCCGACGATTCCCAACGATCGCTGGGCGGATCCAAACGATGCAAGGCAACCGAATGTTGAAGGATCTTAGAAAGCAGGTGGTGATGCAGTTTGACGTCCGACAAGCTTTAGCTTGTCGAAGTTTGGCGACAAACTGAAGTTTGTCGGACATTTATTCCAAATGCATCAGTACCTGGAAAGTACGTAGCGACGCAGTTTGAATGTGGCACGTGCATCTTGCGCGTGATTTCACGGGCGGGACGCCCGGGCCACCTTGGCTGCTTAAATATTAAAAAGGAGCGAATGATGAGCAGTGCAACGGAAGACCGAGTTTCGCAGGCTGAGCTGCTTACCGATAGCTCGGCATTGCGGCAGGAAGTCGAATCGATCGTCACCACCACGCCGGTCATCGACGTACACACCCACGTGTTTCCGCCAGAGTTTGGGGCCATGTGCCTCTCCGGAATCGACGACCTGCTTACCTATCACTATCTGGTTGCCGAAACATTTCGCTCCACTGAGGTTTCTCACGCTTATTTTTGGAAAATGAATAAAGCCGAACGAGCGGACCTTGTTTGGAAGACGTTGTTTGTGGACAACACGCCGCTTTCTGAAGCGACGCGCGGAATCGTTACGGTGCTCGAAGCGTTTGGGCTCGATTCGCGAGCAGAGAATCTCGAGGAGATGCGAACCTTTTTTCGCTCGCGCGATTTGAAAGAGCATTTTGATCTGGTCCTCGAAAGATCTTCAGTCAGCAAAATCGTGATGACCAATGATCCTTTCAATGAACATGAGGCCTGGATTTGGAAAGCGGGTACGGAGCTGCCCACGCGGTTTCAGGCGTCGCTGCGGTTGGATGTCCTGCTAACTCATTGGGAGGATGCCGCGCGCCATCTCGCCCGCGAAGGCTTGCCGGTGAATGCCGGCTTAAGCGGCGAAACCGTGAAAGAGGTTCGACGCTTCCTGGATACCTGGATTGCCCGCATGGATCCGCTCTACCTGGCCGTTTCGTTACCGCCCGACTTCAAGTTCCCGGCGGACGACGTCACGACGAAATTGTTGCGCGAAGTTGTGATGCCGACAGCGCGGGAGCACAAATTGGCCTTTGCCGCGATGATTGGAGTTCGTCGCGGAGTGAATCCCCTGCTGCGTTCTGCGGGCGACAGCCTGGGCAAGGCTGATGTCACGGCGCTTGAGCGTCTCTGCGCTGAGAATTCCGAGGTCCGTTTTCTGGCGACGTTCCTGTCACGCGAAGACCAGCATGAATTGTGCGTGGCCGCGCGAAAGTTCAACAACCTGATGCCGTTCGGTTGCTGGTGGTTTCTCAATAATCCGTCGATCGCCACAGAAATCACGCGCGAGCGGCTTGAGCTTTTGGGCCCCAGTTTTATTCCGCAGCACTCAGATGCGCGCGTGCTCGAGCAGCTCATCTACAAATGGCATCACTCTCGGCAGATCATTTCCGAGGCGCTGTTTGAGTCATACGAGAATCTGCGCCGCAGCGGCCGTGCGGTCACCCGGGAAGAGATCGTCCGCGATGTGACGCGAATGTTCTCAGGCAATTTTGAACAGTGGGTGGGACGGAGCTTGAGCACTCATTAATGGCACAGCGACCGTTAGCTACCGATGTCAGTACCATTTGCGTAAGCAAATGGGATCAGGAGGCAACCTCAGTTTGAGGATTATCCCATCCGCTCACGCGGATGGTACTGACTCTGGTGCCCTATGAAAAAGTCTCTCGGCCAAAGAATTAAGAAGCCTCGCTATCAGGATCACAATCGCTCCGCCAGGGCGCGGACTAAAGATCTCTTGTCCCGGATGACACTGGAAGAGAAAGCCGCGCAGATGATGTGTGTCTGGCAGGAAAAGGCCGGCGCCCTAATCGACACGTCGGGCAAATTCGATCTGCAAAAAGCGCGGGCACATTTCAAACAGGGAAACGGTCTTGGTCAGGTAGGGCGACCCAGCGATGCGGCTGGCGGTCTCAACGCGCGCGCGACTGCCGAACTCACCAACGATATTCAGAAATTCTTTTTGGAAGAGAGCCGTTTGGGCATTCCCGTAATCTTCCACGAAGAATGCCTGCACGGCCAGGCGGCCATCGACTCGACCAGTTTCCCGCAGCCGATTGGTCTGGCGGCAACCTTCAATCCCGATTTGGTCGAACGACTCTTCACGATGACCGCCGCAGAGGCCCGCGTTCGCGGAGCGCATCAGGCTTTAACGCCCGTGGTGGATGTGGCGCGTGATCCGCGTTGGGGACGCGTGGAGGAAACGTACGGCGAAGACCCTTTTCTGGTGTCGCGGATGGGAATCGCCGCTGTGCGGGGTTTCCAGGGCGATGCTTCTTTCAAAGAAAAAAGGCGCTTGATTGCGACGCTGAAGCACTTCGTCGGGCACGGTCAGCCGGAATCAGGAATGAACTGTGCACCCGCGAATATTTCCCTGCGCGTTCTGCGCGAGACATTTTTCTTTCCTTTCCGCGAAGCTCTCGAAAAAGCTCAGGCCATCAGTGTGATGGCGTCTTACAACGAAGTCGACGGCGTGCCGGCGCACGCCAACCGTTGGCTTTTGCGTGACGTACTGCGGAAAGAGTGGGGCTTCGCAGGCTTTATTGTTTCGGATTACTACGCAATCTGGGAATTGAATTATCGCCCCGACACGCACGGACATTTCGTGGCCAGGGATAAACGAGAAGCTTGTCGCCTGGCGATCGAGGCCGGCGTCAATATCGAATTGCCTGAGCCGGATTGTTATCTCCATATCGTCGATCTGGTTCGCAAGGGCGAGCTGAAAGAGAAGCAGCTCGATGACCTTGTGGGCCCGATGCTTTATTGGAAGTTCAAGTTGGGATTGTTCGACGACCCGTATGTCGATCCGGACGAAGCCGAACGGATTGTCGGATGCGACGCGCATCGCGAACTTGCCAGAGAATCGGCCCGCGAAGCGATTACGTTGCTTAAGAACGAAGGCAACCTGGCGCCGCTCAATCTCAAGAAGATCAAAACAATTGCGGTAATTGGTCCGAACGCGAATCGCAGTTTGCTGGGCGGCTACAGTGGTGTACCCAGGAACGACGTTACCGTGCTAGCAGGCATTCGCGAAAAAGCAGGCCCGCGGGCGCGCGTCCTTTACAGCGAAGGCTGCAAAATTACAATCGGCGGTTCGTGGAACCAGGACGAAGTGACTCCGAGTGATCCGGAAGAGGATCGCCGCCAGATTGCCGAAGCCGTGGAAGTCGCGAAAGAGGCGGACGTCGTCATCCTCGCGATTGGCGATAACGAACAGACGTCGCGCGAGGCCTGGAACCTGAAACACATGGGCGATCGCTCGACTCTCGACTTGATTGGTCGTCAGGAGGAACTCGTCAAAGCGATGGTCCAGACTGGAAAGCCGGTAATTGTGCTCCTTTTTAACGGACGGCCAATCTCAATAAATTATGTCGCTGAAAACGTGCCGGTGATCTTTGAGTGTTGGTATCTCGGTCAGGAAACCGGCCACGCGGTTGCGGACGTTTTGTTCGGCGACCACAACCCGGGAGGAAAGCTGCCGATTACCATTCCGCGTTCTGCCGGACATCTTCCCGCTTTTTACAACTACAAGCCCTCAGCGCGTCGTGGCTATCTGTTCGACGAGGTCTCGCCGCTCTTCGCGTTCGGCTACGGCTTGAGCTATTCGAAATTTACTTTCGGGAACATGCGGTTGGAGAAAAAGAAGATTAAGCGAAACGGTTCGACGCGCGTTCTGGTCGACGTCACCAACAGCGGCAAGCGCGCCGGCAGCGAAGTAGTGCAGATGTACATTCGGGATCTATTCAGTTCGGTGACGCGGCCGATAAAAGAGCTGAAGGGCTTTCAGAAGGTTTTGCTGGCAGCGGGCGAAACGAAAACGGTAGCGATCGAGATCACGCCCGAGTCCCTGGCTTTCTACGACATCAAAATGAAGTACGTAGTCGAGCCTGGTGATTTTGAAATCATGGTTGGCAATTCATCTCGCGATGCTGACCTGCAATCTGTAGTGCTGACGGTTGAGAAGTAGATGGACGGTTGATGGCCAGACAGTATCCAGTAACAGCGGAAACCAGCTGCGGAGCAGCGGTCAGAGCTAAGCCCAAGGTGAGGCTTTGCGAGCCTTGGGTAACGATTTCGGTGGATTGGGCGAGCCGCGAAGCGGCGACAGTGAGGACGGTTCCGCGGTAGTGATGCAGTTTGATGTCCGACAAGCTTTAGCTTGTCGAAGCTTAGCGACAAACGAAAGTTTGTCGGACAATTTATTCCAAACTGCATTAATACCGGTTCCGCTTATCCATTGATCGCTGTCGCCCCTTCGGGGCTCGATAGCTAGGTGGTTACCCAAGGCTCGCAAAGCCTCGCCTTGGGCTTAACTCTGACGCTGCTTCGCAGCTTCGTTCATCAAAGCCCATGGCAGAACATTTCCAGCAAAAGCTCTCGTTCTTCGAAAAGACCGGTTACAGCGCCGCGGATGCCGCCGCCAACTTCGTCTTCATGACGATGATCCTTTTTCAGACAAATTTTTACACCGATACATTTGGGATTACCGCGGGCGCGGCGGCCACCATCCTGATGGTCGCGCGGCTCTGGGACGCCTTCGCCGATCCGATCGTCGGAGTGTTGGCTGATCGAACGAATACGCGTTGGGGGAAATTCCGGCCCTGGATTCTGTTCACCGCCTTGCCATGGTCAATCGTCATGGTGCTCGCCTACACCACGCCCAGAGGCTGGAGCATGAGCGCGATGATCGCCTATGCGGCGATCACCAACATCCTGCTCATGACGATCTATTCGATGAACAACATGCCTTACTCGGCATTGGGCGGAGTGATGACGGGTGACGTGAACGAGCGGGCGAGCCTCAACTCGTTTCGCTTTGTGTCGGTGAACATTGCGCAGTTTTTGGTCGGCGGTTTGACGCTTCCGCTGGTGGCGAAATTCGCTGTCGGTCACGACCGTCAATACGGCTGGCAAATGACGATGGGCATCTGGGCTGTGTTGTGCCTTATCCTTTTTGTAATCACGTTTGCGACTACGAAAGAGAGAATTAAGCCCGAGCCGACACAGAAGTCTTCCGCCAAACAGGACTTTGGCGCTTTGCTGCGGAACAGTCCCTGGGTCGTGATGTTTCTGATGACTCTGGTGCACTTTGCGATTCTTTCGTTCCGCGGAGGAGCCCTTTACAACTACTATCATCACTACGCCGACAAAGCCGCTCTTTTTGATTTTGTGAATCGTCTGGGTCTAACGGCGCCGGCCCTGCCGCCAGGTGCGGCGGCGCCGGGTGGCATTCTCGACTGGCTTGGCTATGTCGTTCACGGTGACAAGTCTAATCTCGCGAATTCAAACGTCGCGGATGTGGCCAACAGCATCATCAACATGATCGGCACCGGGGTCACGATCATCGTCATCATTCTTTCCCCGGCGCTTTCCCGAAGATTTGGTAAGAAGGCCGTCGCGGTGGGGGGCTTTGCGCTGGCCGCGTTGGGCTCGCTGTCGTTTTATCTACTTGGGCCAACCAACGTAACCGGAATGATTACGCTGACGGTTTTGATAGCAGTGGCGTACGCGCCGACGATTCCCCTGGTTTGGGCGATGTTCGCCGATGTGGCTGACTTTTCAGAATGGAAGACTGGCCGTCGCTTTACGGGGATCGTCTTCGCCACGATTGGTTTTGCGCTTAAGTGTGGGCTGGCCCTGGGCTCGTCTTCGTTCCTCTGGATCATGGCCGGCGTCTTTAATTACGATTCGAAAGTTCCCGACACCCCACAGGCCATCCAGGGGTTCCGTTTCTGCAGCGGGATCGTGGTGGGATTGCTCTTCGCAATCTGCACTCTTCTGCTGGCTGCTTACAAGATCAATAAAAAGATGACGATTCAGATGGCTGACGAACTGGCCTTGAGGAGAAAAGAATTTGCGATGGGTACGAGATCGTGACGAAATTGTAGGGGCGTCCCTCCGTGGGCGCCCCAGAGAGCGCAAAGGCGGGGGCGCCCACGGAGGGACGCCCCTACAAATTAGAAAACTGATGAGAAAACAGGTTGCACTATTTGGATTGATTTGTGTTGTGGTGTTTGCGGGCAGCGATCTCGCAATATCCGGAAGCGCGCAGAAGACGACGACGCTCAAGGAAGCTTTTAAGAGACACTTTCTGATCGGCGCAGCCATCAATCAGGACCAGTTTTTTGAACGCGACACTCGCGGCGTTTCAATCATAACCAGCCAGTTCAATTCAATTACCCCGGAAAACGTTTTGAAGTGGGAGTCGGTCCATCCTGAGCCGGGCAGGTATAGCTTCGACGGGCCGGACCGCTACGTTGCCTTTGGCGAAAAGCACCGGATGTTCATTGTCGGTCACACTCTTATCTGGCACAGCCAGACGCCGCGCTGGGTGTTTGAAAATGCCGATGGCAGTCCAGTCAATCGCCAGACTTTGCTGGAACGCATGCGCGATCACATTCATACGGTGGTTGGGCGTTACCAGGGGCGAATCAAAGGATGGGACGTCGTTAATGAAGCGATTGATGAAGACGGCAGGTTGCGGCAGACGCCCTGGATGAAAATCATTGGCGAAGACTACCTGGTGAAGGCTTTTGAATTTGCCCATGAAGCTGATCCATCAGCCCAGCTCTATTACAACGATTATTCTCTGGAGAACGAGGCCAAACGGAAGGGCGCAATCGATCTCATCAAGAAGCTTAAAGCGCGGTCGGTTCCGGTTTACGCAGTCGGGCTCCAGGGTCACGACAAGATGGATTGGCCCACCGCCCAACAGCAGTCCGAGACGATTGTCGCGTTCGCATCTCTGGGCGTTAAGGTCTGCATCACGGAGTTGGACGTTGACGTTTTGCCGCGGGCGTCTCAACATCGAGGGGCAGACATCAGTTTGAATGTTGAGTTGCGAGCCCAACTGAATCCGTATGCGAACGGCTTACCGGATTCGGTGCAACAGGCGTTGGCGAAGCGCTATGCCGAGCTATTTGAGATTTTCCGCAAGCATGGCGACGTCATCGATCGAGTTACCTTTTGGGGAGTTACGGATGGGGACTCATGGTTGAATGACTGGCCGGTACGGGGGAGGACAAGTTACCCGTTGCTGTTCGACCGCGCGGGCAATCCGAAGCCGGCATTCCATGCGGTAATGAACTTGAAAGTGGCACGGTCAGTACCATCCGCGGCAACGGATGGAGTAAAGAAGGCTCTTTGATCCAAATCGCTGGCGCAAGCTTTGCCTCAAAAGTTAGAAGCTCTGATGTTTCATTCACACCGGGCTTTAGCCCGGTGATGCTCGAGGATAATAAGACGAAGAACCGTTTTAACGGTTTACTCTTCGGTGCGAAAAATGAAGCCATTGAATATCAGCAAGCTACGTCAACGTGGCAGCGAGAAAACCGTTAAAACGGTTCCTTAACTTTTAGCGGCCCCAACACCGGGCTGAAGCCCGGTGTGAATGAAAGGGCCGCGTCTTTGGACTTTTGAGGCAAAGCCCGCCAACGCGAATGGTACTGATTTCGGTTGAACGGACTAAGATGTCGATCAAACGGAAAATGATTTTTGTGATCTGCTACGTGTCCCTGTGTCTCTACAGTTTGTCGATTGTGTCCTACGCGCAGTCAACCATACCCGCGAACCAACCCCTTGCGCGCACTGATTCCAATTCTCAGCTGGCGCACCAACAACTACTGGAGAAGGCCCGGAGCGGCAGAATCGACGTGTTTTTTCTGGGCGACTCAATTACCCGGCGTTGGGGTGCGACTGACTATCCGGATTTTCTCGCCAATTGGAAGCAAAACTTTTTTGGTTGGAATGCGGCGAACTTCGGCTGGGGCGGCGATACGACGCAGAATATCCTCTGGCGTCTGGAGAATGGCGAATTGGACGGTGTCAACCCGAAGGTGATTGTCATTCTTGCCGGCACGAACAACGTCGGTCGTGATCCGGGAGATGACGCCAAGGTTGCGGACGTTACCAGAGGCGTCCACGCGATCATCGACCTGTGTCGGAAAAAGGCGCCACGCGCAACCATCATTCTTACCGCGATCTTCCCGCGCAACGACAACCTCGCCGTCATCCCGACTATCAATCGGATCAACGAGAACATAGCGGCGTTCGCTGATGGAAAGAAAGTTCGCTTCCTCAACATCAACGACAAACTCGCCGGCCCTGACGGCGTGTTATTTGACGGAGTGACGGTCGACAAGCTGCATTTGAGCCTGAAGGGCTATCAAATATGGGCGGACGCGCTGAAGCCTTTGTTCAGGAAAATTCTGGGACCTCCGTCAGCGAAGGACCAGGCCCCGCCACCTACCGGCGATCCCAGTAAGAGTCGAGTTGAAAAGGGGAAAGATGGGGGCGGTGGGTCAGATCTATCTTTTATGTAGCCCAGGCGTTTACGCCTGGGACAGAAAACGGAATAGTTTCAAAGCGCCATTAATGGGCTTTCATGGCGCTTGCTATTTCTAACCCAGGCGTAAACGCCTGGGCTAGAGAAAGGGCCACGATGAAATTAGGTTACTACCGAAAAACTTGGTCCAACTGAAAGATGGGCGATCGCTTAGCAA
>Ga0207428_10007275_pt1 | contig 10119 bp, 10 predicted proteins | sample RhiMethybrSRZTD1_FD_187600 | JGI IMG/M metagenome (GOLD analysis project Ga0207428, IMG submission 187600) | Populus rhizosphere microbial communities from Tennessee, USA - Rhizosphere MetaG P. TD hybrid SRZTD1 (SPAdes) (version 3) | ecosystem: Host-associated > Plants > Roots > Rhizosphere >... | reverse complement strand
AGGACGGCGACGTCCGTGGACGGATCGGTGCCGACGATCTCGGCGTTGACCTCGGTGCCGTCCGAGAACTCGACCTGCACGGACTGCGCGTTGTCGACGACGTGCTGGTTCGTGACGATGTGCCCTTCCTTATCGATGACGAAGCCGGAGCCGGTCGCCTCGCCTGGGCTCTGGCCCTCGAACGGCGAGTTGGAGCCGCCGCCGGTGCTCGCATGCACCTCGACGACCGCGTCCTTGAAGCGCTTGTAGACCGCTGCCGCGGACGACGTCGTCTGGGAAACGGGCAGATTGGCTACCGCGGGCTGTGCCGCCGGCTCGGAGTCGCTCTCGAGCGCAACCGCCGCGCCCACCGCGCCTCCCACGCCTGCTCCCAGGAGGAGCGCCGCGGCGATCGCTGTCAGTTGCTTGCTCATCAAGAAGTTCCTTTCGGTGGTTGTGACGGCTCCATGGAACCTGTGCCTTCTAAGAGCCGCCTGAAAACCACGTTGTTCTCTCGTTAAGAGCCGTTAAGTTGGCTTAGCGGGGGATCTGCGCCAGATCGCCAAGTGCGCCGAGGGTGTCGCGGACGTCGAGGAGGAGCCGGAGACGGTTCTCGCGCACCTTCGGATCCTCGGCCATCACCAGAACGTCCTCGAAAAACGCGTGGAGCACGGGGCCGAGCCGAGCGCCTGCCTCGACGGCGGCCTCGAAGTCGCTCGTCTCGAGGGCGGCGGCGATCTGCGGCTCCACGGCCGCGAGCGCGTCCACGACCTCCTTCTCGGCAGGCTCTGTCAGCAGCTCCGGGTCGAGCTTCGCCGCGGCCTTTTCCTTCTCGCCGAGCCGGCCCGCGCGGATATAGGCCGTGTGGATGGGCTCGAGCCGCTCGTCGGGCAGCGCCGCGAGCGCCTGCGCCAAGCGTGCGACCGAGCCGAGATCGGGGACGCCGGCGGCGCGAGCGGCGCGCACGAACTCGACCGGCACATCGCGGAGCAAGCCCTCGAACCGCTCCTCGACGAACTCGCCCACTTGTCCAGGAAGGAGCTCGCGCGGGATTGTCAGGCCGCCCTCGGTCGCCAGCCGGTCAAGGCCGATCGCCGCCCTGCGGAGGCCGAACGGGTCCCGCGAGCCCGTCGGCTTGTGGCCGAGTGAGAACGAGACGGTCAGCGCGTCGATCTTGTCCGCCGCTGCGAGCACCCGGCCCGGCTCGGTCTCCGGAAGCGGCCCGCCCGCGGAGTCGGGAAGGTACTGCTCGGCGATGGCCGCGCTGACTGCTTCCGGGTACCCCGCGAGCCGCGCGTACTCGGCGCCGATCTCCCCCTCGAGATCCGGGAACTCGCGCACGAGCTCCGCGGCCTGGTCCGCTTTCGCGAGGCGCGCGGCCTCCAGCGAGGCGTCGCCTCCGCCCAGCCGGTCGACGAGCGCGACGAGCCGCTGCGTCTTGTCGGCGAATGTGCCGGCCTCGGCGAAGTACACGATCGACCCGAGCCGGCCCGCAAGCTCGTCGATGCCGGCGTTCACGTCCCGTTCGAACGTGAAGCTCGCGTCGTCCAGCCGTCCCTCCAGGACGTTTTCGTTCCCGCGCCGAACGACGTCCGGGTCTCCCCCGTTCGCGACGAACGCGAAGCGGTTCTCCCCGAGCGGGAAGTAGCGCTGGTGCGACTGCATCGCGGTCTCGATCACGGCGGCGGGAAGCGAGAGGAACCGCTCGTCGAAGCTGCCCTCGAGGACCAGCGGCTGCTCGACGAGGTGGATCACCTCGCGGAGCTTCCGCAACGGGTCACGCCACTCCCCGAGCGCATCGAGCCCCTCGCCGATCAGCCGCTGTCGCTCGGCAGGATCGGGCTCGACCCCGGCAGAGCGAAGCGTCTCGACGTACGCCTCGGCGCTCGGGACATCCACCTCGCCGTGCGTGAACCGATGTCCCTGTGTCGTCGTCCCGTGGCCTTCGACGGGGTCGGCGTCGAGCCGTGCGCAGGTCCAGCGCACCGGCCGCGGGAACCGCAGGCCCGAGTCGTCCCAGCGCATCGTCTTGCCGAAGCGGAGACCGCGGACGATCGCGTCCAGCTGTCCGGGCAGAGCCTCGCTCAGGGGCTCTCCCAGAGACACGACCCCGAGGAACCCGTCCCGTTCCTCCAGGTCGTCGACGGACACTCCGTGGCGCTTCGCGAAGCCCTCGGCCGCCTTCTCTCGAAGAGAGACAGGTGGCCCCTTGATCCACTGCTCGCCGGTCTGCTCCTCGACGCTCACGAGGATCGCCAGGCGCCGGGGGCCGACGAGCAGCTGGTCGGGTTTGGCGCCGAGCTGGCGCTCGCTCAGGACGGGGAGCTGAGCCTCCGCCTCGTAGACCGACGCGGCGGGAAGCTCCTCGCAGCCGATCTCAAGCAGCAGCAGCTTCGCCAACGTACTCCTGGGCGACCTGACGGGCGAGGTCGCGCACGCGGCCGATGTAGGAGGCGCGTTCGGTCGCGGAGATCGCGCCGCGCGCGTCGAGCAGGTTGAAGGTGTGCGAGGCCTTGAGCACCTGGTCGTAGGCCGGCAGCGGCAGCTCGCGCGCGAGGAGCCGCTCGCACTCGGCCTCGTAGTCGGCGAAGTGCCTCATCAGCAACTCGACGGAGGCCTGCTCGAAGTTGTAAGCCGAGAACTGGCGCTCGTTCTCGCGGTAGACCTCGCCCCAGGTCATCCCCGGCGCCCACTCCAGGTCGAAGGCGGTCCGCTTGTCCTGGAGGAACATGGCCAGGCGCTCGAGCCCGTAGGTGATCTCGCCCGAGACGACCGCGACGTCCATCCCGCCCAGCTGCTGGAAGTACGTGAACTGCGTCACCTCCATGCCGTCCACCCAGACCTCCCATCCGAGGCCCCAGGCGCCGAGCGTCGGGCCCTCCCAGTCGTCCTCGACCAGGCGCACGTCGTGACGCTTCGTGTCGATCCCGACCGCCTCGAGCGAGCCGAAGTACTGGTCGAGGATGTCCTCCGGCGCCGGCTTGAGGATCACCTGAAGCTGGTAGTACTGCTGGAACCGGTAGGGGTTCTCGCCGTACCTCCCGTCGCTCGGGCGGAGGCACGGCTCGACGTACACGGTGCGCCATGGCTCCGGCCCGAGGCAGCGCAGGAACGTGGCCGGATTGAACGTGCCCGCGCCGAGCTCGGTGTGGTACGGCTGCATGACCACGCAGTCGCGCGCGGCCCAGTAGGCCTGGAGCTCGCGGATCATGTCCTGAAAGTTCAGCGGCACGGGTCGGGCAATCCTATGGGCGCGTCAAGGGCTGACCTGGACAGGCTCGCGCGCCGCCTCACGCCCTCGGAGGGGAGTGATGAGCAGCGCCACCACCGCTCCGACCAGCGCAGCAGAAGCGCTGATCCAGAACGCGGTCGTGAACGCCGATTCCTGCGGGATGCCGAGCGGCCCGATCGTCTCCGCCGTCAGGATCGCTGCGCCCACCTGCCCACCGATCACGCCGCCGATCGTCCGCATGACCGTGTTCATCCCGGTCGCCACGCCAGTCTCGGTCGGGCGGACAGCGGTCACGATGATGTTCGCCATCGCCGCGAAGGTCATCGGGATGCCCAGGCCGAAAACGAGCATCGCCGCAACGACCTGCCACGGCTCGTCGTGCCACTCCGCGAGCATCGTGAGAGCAATCGTCGCGAGCGTCATCCCGATGCTGAGCGGCCACTTCGACCCCCAGCGGCGCCCCATGATCCCGGCGAGCGGGCCCATCAGGAAACCGGCGAGGGCGGCCGGGACGAGATAGAGGCCCGTCGTCGTCGCACTTGCGCCGAAGCCGTAGCCGGCCACGTCTTCGGAGATCTGGACGAAGTTCGGCACGAGGACGAAAGACCCGAACATCGCGAACCCCGCGATCAGGCCGGTCAGGTTCGCGAAGAAGACAGGCCGGCGCGCGAGCATGCGCATGTCCACCATCGGATCGGGCACCTTTGTCTCGGCATAGCCCCAGGCGACGAGCGCGACAGCCGCAACGGTGAAGAGGGTGACCACGCGGGTGGATCCCCAGCCCCAGCTCTCCCCCTCGGTCAGCGCGACGAGGAGCGCGACCAGCCCTACCGACAGGAGCGTCGCGCCGATGAAGTCCACTCGCGACGGCGACTTGATCGGCGACTCGGGGACGTAGAGGTGGACGAGCACCGCCGCGATTCCCACTGCGACGGCACCGACGACGAACAGCCAATGCCACGAGAGGTTGTCCATGATCACGCCCGAGAGCACGAGGCCGAGGCCGCCGCCGACCGCAAACACGGCCGAGACGGCGCCGACGGCGACGCCGACCTTCTCGGCGGGGAACTCGTCCTTGATGATCGCGAAGCTGAGTGGGAAGACCGCGGCGCCCGCACCCTGGAGGATCCGGCAGCCGATGAGAACGGCGATGTTCGGCGCGAAGATCGCCGCCACGCTGCCGGTGAAGAAGATCAGGAGGCTGATCAGGAGCACCCGCTCTTTTCCGTACTGGTCTCCCAGCCGCCCGAGGAGGGGGGTCGCGACGGAGGCCGAGAGCAGGAATCCGGTGAGCAGCCAGGTCGCCCACGCCGTCGTCGTGTCGAACTCGCGCTGAAGCTCGGGCAGCGCCGGCACGACCATCGTCTGCTGGAGCGCGATCGAGATCCCGGCGAAGATCAGGATCGCGAGGGTGAAGTTGTAGTTCTGCCGCTCGACCCCCGGGTGCGTCACGGTGCGCGCCTGGGCCGCTCCATGACCCGCTCGGACGGCGGCCCGAAGCCGAACTTCGCATAGAGCTCGTGGGCGTCCGCCGTATGGAGGATCCAGCGTGAGTCGGCGTAGGGCCCGTTCTCGATCATCTCGCGGACGAGTTCTACCCCGAGGCCCTTCCCTCGATACTCAGGGAGCACGTACACGTCGGCGAGGTAGACGAAATGCGAGTCGCCGATCGCCCGCGCAAACCCGACCTGCCGCTCGCCGTTGTAGAGGCCGACGACGCGGATCGCCTGGTGGACGAACTCCTCCATCACCTCGCGCGGCCGGCCGGGCGCCCAGTAGGAATGGTTCGAGATGAAGTCGTGGACCGCGTCGATGTCGACCCGGTCGACGTCGTCGTCGAGCTCGAGGCCCCCGGGCAGCTCGCGCCTCACGCCGAAAGCGTGCGGAGGCGGAATCCTCCGTGGAACTCGTACGACGAAGCAATGACGGCGAGCGCGTCGCGGGCGGCTCGTGCGCCGAGCTCCACGGTTCCGGCGTCGGCGAGCGGAGCGCGGAGCAGCGCCTCGATCCCGCGCAGCCCGGCCGCGGAGAGTGGGATCGCGTCCGCGCGGCAGTTCCCGCAGACGGCGCCGCCGGCCCGGGGCGAATAGCCGACGAGCCCGGCCTCGGCCCCACACTCGGCGCAGCTCGTGAGGTGCGGCAGGTAGCCGGCGAGCCACAGCAGCTTGAGCTGGAAGGCGAGGACGAGCGGGTCGAGCGCCGGCCGCCCGTCGCGGGCCTCCACCTCGTCGAGCAGGTCGAGGAAGCGCGCGAGGGCGACAAAGGCCCGGTCGTTCCCCTCCTGTTCCGGGAAGAGCTTCAGCACGGCCTCGAGGCCGACGAACCCGACCGACAGGCGGTAGTGGCCGTCGCGTGCGGCGCTGTGCGAACGGACCAGCTGGACACCCGTGATCGTCTGCAGCTCCCCCCTCCCCTCGTGGAGCACGAGCTCGACGTGGCTCATCGGCTCCAGCCGTCCGCCGAAACGGGACTTCGTGCGGCGGATCCCCTTCGCGACCGCGCCGACCCGGCCGCGCTCCAGTGTGTAGAGGTGCAGAACCCTGTCGGCCTCGCCGAAGCGCATCGAGCGCAGGACGATCGCCTCCGTCTTGTAGCTCCGACCGGCCATGGCCGAAGTGTAGAAGCGGGGTCAGCTGGGAAAATCGCCTGAGATGACGCGAATCGAGGTCTACACGACGCGCTGGTGTGGCTACTGCGTGCGCGCGAAGGCGCTCCTCGAAGGGCGCGGCATCCCGTACGAGGAGATCTCGCTCGACGACGACCCGGCGTTTCGCCAGACGGTCCACGACAGGACGGGTGGCTGGACGGTCCCGCAGATCCTGATCGACGGGCGGCCGATCGGCGGCTACGTCGAGCTCTGGCGGCTCGACCGCGAAGGCGGGCTGGACGAGCTCGCCGAAGCCGCCTAGCTAGCGGACGGTCATCGGGGTCCCGACCGGCAGGAGCCGTGCAAGCCTGAGCAGGTCGGCGTTCCTGAGGCGGACGCAGCCGTGGGACACGCGGCCTGGCAGGAGCCCCGGCTCGTTCGTCCCGTGGATCCCGATGAAGCCTCCGCCAGGCCAGTCGGTCAGCACGGGCGAGCGCGCGCTCGTCCCGAACGCAATCGGGCCGTACACCGGCGCGTCGAACCCGTACAGCATGTTCCGCACGTAGAACTGGCCGGCGGGCGTCGGTGACTGCGGCTGGCCGACGCCGACCCTCGCCCAGAACACCGGTTTCCCCGTTCGGTACAGCGTCAGGGTGAGACGGCGACGATCGACCAGGAGGTGCGTCCGCACCGTCCGCCAGTTGCCGAGCGTTCGTCGCGGCACCCAGCCGGTCGAGTTGTTCGGGAGGATCGAGAGGCGCACGCGCACCCAGACCCCGCTCGCGGTTCGCCTGCCCTCGATCGCCTGCACCAGGTTCGTCGTCTTCTCGGGTGTCAGGAGCCGGAGCCGCGTGACCGGTGCAGCAGAACTGCTCGGGGCGCTCCTAGCGATCACCCTGCGGATGACGAACGCCCAGCGGTACGTCGCCGTCGCGCCGCTCGAGAGCGCGAACCGGGTCGCCTTCCTCGCCACGACGTGGACGTCGACGCGGCGCGTCCGGGGCGGGACGGTCTGATCGTCAGGCTGCGCCGTGAACGTCAGCGAGTATGTCCGCCCTGCCTGCGCCGGCCTGGGAACCCAGATGAACCCGGCGGCGGCGGGATTCCCCGGGGTCGTCCTGAACGTTGCTCCCGGCGGGACGCCGGCGGCACCGATCGTGATCGTCGCCCCCGGCGCGTCCTCTGCGAGGGCTGCGAGGTTGAACCGGAGCGGGTCGCCGGGTGCGGCTTGAAGCCTTGTTCCTTCCGCCGGTGTGGGCGGTGTCCAACTCGTAGGAGCCAGGCTTGTAACCCGGGCGGCGGCGTCCGGGCCGGAAAAAAGCAAGGCGAGGGAGATCCCGCAGAACAACGGCAATATGTGGCGCGACCTTCGCATGGCCCGCGCCGCAGCTGTTCTGTGGAAAAGCTAGCGCACCGTCAGCGGCGTGCCAACGGGCATCAGCCGGGCCAGGCGAAGAATGTCGCCGTTCCGGAGCCGGATGCAGCCGTGCGAGACGCGGCCGGGAAGGATCGACGGCTGGTTCGTCCCGTGCAGTCCGATGAACCCACCGCCGGGCCAGTCGGTCAGGACCGCCGAGCGCGCGCTCGTCCCGAACGCGATCGGGCCGTAGACCGGATTGCCGAAGCCGTAGAGCTGGTTGCGGATGTAGAACTCCCCGCGCGGTGTCGGCCAGTTCGGCTGACCCACGCCTACCGGGGCCCGGAAGACGACCTTGCCTCGCCTGTACAGCGTCGCGGTCAGGCGCCGGCGGTCGACGACGAGACGCGTCCGGACCTCTTTCCAGTCGCTCAGCATCCTGCGCGGGACCCAGCCGGTCCGGCCGTTCGGCAGTGTCGCGAGCCGAACACGGATCCAGACTCCGCGCCGCGTCCGCCGGCCGTCGAGCGTGAGGACGAGGTTGGTCGTCCCTTCCGGCGTCCACCGGGCGAGGCTCCGGACAACCGCGGCGGTCTTCCGCGGCGCGCTCCGCGCGACGCCCTGGCGAACGACGAACGCATACCGGTAGAGGTGCTGCTTCTCGCTGCTGAGGATGAACCGCTCGGGCCTCGGCGTCACGGCGGCGCCTGACCAGGCCGCGGCGTCGGCGAACGCGGGCAGCGCGAGACAGAGCGCCGCCCCGGTAAGAAGCGCGAGAAACCGCAGTGGCCGCAGAACGTCGGAGGTCATCTCGGGCGAGTCATTCGACGGGCCGTGCGCCCGTCCCTGGTCAGCGAATCGTAACGGGCGTCCCGACCCGCATCAGTCGGTCGAGCCTGCGAATTGCCGTGTTCGGGAGGCGAACGCATCCGTGGGAGACGCGCCCGGGCAGGATCTCGGGCTGGTTCGTCCCGTGGATGCCGATGAACCCGCCGCCGGGCCAGTCCGTCAGGACGGCCGAGCGCCCATTCGTCCCGAAGGCGAGCGAGCCGTAGATCGGGTCGGTGAACCCGGTCAGCCGCTCACGGACGTAGAACCTGCCTCCTGGGGTCGGCCAGTGAGGCTCTCCCACGCCCACATGGGTGCGGAAGACGGGGCGGCCCCGCCGGTAGAGGGTCGCTCGGAACCGCGACCGCTCGATCACGAGGTGGGTGTCGAGCTTCACGAACGGGCCGACGGACTCCCGCGGTATCCACCCCATCCTGCCGTTCGGCAAGGAGGGCAGCGGCACGCGCACCCAGTAGCGCCCCTGCGGGTCGATCCTGCCGCTCGAGAGGAGGAGGACGTGAGGCACGCGCTCCGGCGTCAGAGCCTTCAGCCTGCCCACGACTCGCGAGCTCTCGCTCGGCGCAGAGCGGGCCGCGACCGCGTACTTCAGGACGGCGTTGTGGGAGCTTCCCCCGACCGTCCGGCTCGAGAGACGGAAGGAGCGCGAGGCGGTTCTGCCGACGTGGACCCGGACGGTGATCCGCGGCGCCGACGAGGCGCCGTCCCCGGCCGTGAAGACGAAGCGCCACTCGCCGCGCTGTCGCGCACTCGGACGCCAGCGGAAGTCCACGCGGGCCGGAGCCTCGGCCAGTCTGACGAGGCGCGCACCCGCCGGGAGCTGGTTGACGCGGATCCTGATCGTGGACCCGAACGAGCCCGCAGCCTCGAGCGGGAGGCGGAACTCGCGTCCGACCGCGGCCGGATACGCGGTCCCAGTGTCGGGCGTCGCTCCCTGCCAGATGACCGTCGAGCCCTGTCCGCCTGCCGTAGCCGGCGCCAGTACCGCGAGCGCAGCGCCAATGAGCGCGGGCAGGAGCGCTCTTCGTGCTCTGGCTGTCGATCTCCCGTCCATATGACCCCGTCCGTTCTAGCAAGAGGGGGCGACCGATCGGCCGCCCCCTCCGCTCGCCGCTACTTGTGGAGCTACCCCGTGAAGGGCGGCCGCGTCCGGGCCCGGACCTTGCCCTTCGTGCCCTTGCCCTTCTTGGCCTTCTTCGCCTTCTTGGCCTTCTTGGCCTTCGGCTTCCTGTACTGGTCGATCGCCGAGCCGCGCTTCACGATCTGAATGACGTCCTTCGGCGTGACGACCCGCTTGACGCTGACCGCGGCATCCTCTGCCGCCGATGACGCATAGCCGACGCCGCCGACCGAGGCCAGCGCGAGCAGCATGACGGCGGTCACTGCACCGACGAAGGCGACGCGAAGCGAGCCTGCGCGGGAGCGACGACCGTCATTTCTGACACGCGCCTCGAGACGGTGGACGAACTCGGATGAAGGCTCCGGGCGGCTTGCCCGCAGCTCGGCTTCGAGGTCTAGTCCCTCGTGCCGCTTCCGCCAGTAACGCATTTCAGTGAACCCCCTCGTAATCAGTTTCAGTGGTCTTGCACCACCTACTACTGCGAGGCGCCCCGTTTCCTTACAGCTTCCGGTTCGTCGGCTCCGAGAATTCCCCGCAGGCGGCCGAGGGCTCGGTGGAGCGCGACCTCGATCGCGTTCGTCCTGGCGTCGAGCAGCTCCGCGATCTGGCGCGCTGTCAGGTCGGCGCCGTAGCGGAGCGCGATCAGCTCCCGGTCGCGTTCGTCCAGGGCAGCAACGGCGCGTGACACCGTGAGGCGCCGGATCGTGTCCTCCTCCAGGTCGGTCGTGTCGGGGGAGTCCACGTCCTCCGTGGCGTACTCGGTCTTCGACCAGCTGCCGTCGATGCAGCGCTTGGCGATCCCGAGCAGCCAGGCGACCGGCTCGCCCTTCTTCGGGTCGTAGCTCTTGCGGTAGCGGAGGGCGCGCTCGAAGGTCTCGCTCGTGATGTCCTCGGCGTCGGGGCCGTCACCCAGGCGGTACGCCGCATATGCATAGACGCGCTTGATCAGAGGCGCGGGGTCGGCGAGCGGGTCTCGGCGGAGCACTACTGCCCCTCGG
>Ga0207428_10007274_pt1 | contig 10119 bp, 8 predicted proteins | sample RhiMethybrSRZTD1_FD_187600 | JGI IMG/M metagenome (GOLD analysis project Ga0207428, IMG submission 187600) | Populus rhizosphere microbial communities from Tennessee, USA - Rhizosphere MetaG P. TD hybrid SRZTD1 (SPAdes) (version 3) | ecosystem: Host-associated > Plants > Roots > Rhizosphere >... | reverse complement strand
TCGCGCCCTCGACTTGAACAAGTCGATGTCCAGCGCCGACGGGGAATCACGAGCGCTCGAAGGGCTGGGACGGGTCTACAGTGCGCAGGGGGACTACGCGGGCGCGCTCGGTGCGTTCGACACCGTACGAACCGACAAGCGCCTCACGGCAGCCCGCGGGCGGCTCGCGCCAGTCGCGCAGAGCATCGGCGAGGTTCATTTCCGGCTCGGCAACCTCGACGCGGCGCGCGCGAGCTACGAGGAGAGTCGTGGACACTTCGAGGCGGTTCGTGACTTGCCCAATGTCGGCCGCGTGCTGCAGGGGCTGGCACTGACCGAGCTGGCCGCTGCCCGGTTTCCGATTGCCGAGGACCTTTACAAGCGCAGCAGCGGCATCTGCACCAAGGCCGACGATCCGGATTGTGCCGCTCGTGCGGTGGCCGGCCTCGCCTACGCCCAGTCAGCGCAGGACAAGTTCTGGGATGCCGCGGCCTCGTATCGCCAGGCGATTGAAGCGTTCAAGACTCTCGGTCTGCGCGAGGAAATGGCTCGATCGGAGATCGGCCTCTCCGAGGCGCTGGCGGGCGCGGGCGACCATGCCGGCGCAATCGAAGCAGCGATGGGTGCCCATCGCGAGGCCGTCGGCATCGAAAACGACGACGTGCTCTGGCGTGCGCTCACGGCGGAGGCACGCGCCATCCGCCGGCTGGGCGATCGACCGCGCGCGCTCGGTGTCTCGCGCGCCGCCATCGTCACGCTCGATCGAATGGAAGCCGCGGCTCTCGATCGTCCAGCCGCGAGTTTGCCGTCAGACGCCACGCGGGCGTTCGCCACCTTTGCCATCCTTCAGGCGGAAAGCGGAGACGTGGCGGGCGCCTTTGCCACAGCCGAACGGCTTCACGCCACTCGACTACGAGCTTCCCTGGCCACCAACGAACGCGACATCGCACCGGGGATGACACCCGAGGATCGCGAGCAGGAGCGTCGTCTCGCCACCGAGGTCGCGACCTTCGTCGCCCGGATAACGCGCGAGAAAAGCTTGCCGAAGCCCGACGCCGCCAGGCTCGCCTCGCTGCGTCAATCCCTGGCCGACGCGAGTGCGGCACGCCGCGTGTGGATGCAGCGGCTGTTCGAACGGCTACCCGACGTCGCCATCTGGCGCGGGCTCGGGCTCGCAACGCCGCCCGACCTCACGCCGCTGCTCCAGCCCGGTAGCCTCCTGTTGTCGTTCGTCCTGGACGATGAGGATCTGCTCGTGCTCGCGTCGGCGTCTGTGCCCCTGCCCGACAACGAGGACAAGACCACCACGGGCGCTCCCGGCATTGACGCCTACGTCATTGCGCTGAAACGACGCCAGATCGCGGAGTTGACTGCCGTGATGCAGCAGCCGGCGGCCCTGGCGGATCCGGCCGCGTGGAAGAAGGTGGCGTCGGAACTGATCGCGCTGCTGCCGCAGGCGCTGCTGGCGCGGCTCGATGCGGCGTCGCACGTCACGATCGTTCCTCATGAAGTGCTCTGGCGCGTGCCGTTTCAGGCGTTGCCGTCCGGCGATGGCTTCCTGGCGGATCACGCGACCGTCGTGATCGCGGGCTCCGTCGCGATGCTGCGGCGTGCAGCCGATCGAGAACCAGCGGCCGGCGGATCGCTGCTCATGGTCGGTGCGCCGCAGGTGGAACAGCCGAGGATCGATCGCCTGAAACAGGTCGCGCCGGCCTGGACACTCCGCGCCGCGGAGGATGCGCGTAGCGAGCTGGACGCCGGCGGCGCCGCTTACAGCGATGGCAAGGACGTGCTCCTCGGCAGCGCGGCGACGGAGCGTGCGGTGCGCGAAGCATTGCCACGAGCGGGGCGTATCCACATCGCGGCGCCGTTCAGAATTAACGCGGCGAGCCCGCTCTTCTCGTCGATCGTGCTGGCCGATCCCATGCCAGTCGCTGAGCCTGCGCCGACCCCGGAGACGGCCGGACCCCGTCCGCCGCGACCCGCTTCGGACACTGCGGACGATGGCGCGCTCGAGTTGAGGGAAGTGATGAATGTGTCGTCGGGCGCTCGCGTCGGGGTGCTGTCTGATGGCGCCGCGACCTCGATGCGCGACAGCGCACCGGCGACGCCGGTGTTGGAGTGGGCCTGGCTGGCCGCGGGGATTCCGTCGCTCGTCATCCCGCGATGGTCAGTGCCACCACCCTCGCGCGACCGGGTGATGACGGAGCTTCACAAACGGCTTCAGGCCGGCGAATCACCTGCAGCCGCCCTGGCTGCGGCGCAGCGGCTGTTGCGATCCACGCCCGAAACCGCCGCCCCGATCCACTGGGCCGCGTGGATGGTAGTCGGCGCAGGGCGGTAAAAAAAGGCAGAAGGGTTATTCCCTTTCCCTTTTGCCTTCTCCCTTAACTTAGCCCGCCCGCCGCGTCGGGAGCGCCCGCGGCGGCCGATCGGGAAAGAAATCCCTTCCCCGCGCGACCTCGATCACGTTCTTCGCGGCCCCGATACCGGGCAACGCGTTCAGGCCGGTGTCGAGCACGCCGCTGATCACGCCTTTCCGCCTCATCGTCGCGACGACGGTCGCGGCCGCGATCGCGGCGCCCAGTATCGGGATGGACCGCGAGACCCGCCGCGACAGCCGCGCCGCGCCCCAGCGAGCAAGGTGTTCGGTAACTGCCATGTACGGATTCCGTGCAATAGGCATACCCGGATATACGGGTCATTTGAGGGGTCAGGTCTGCAATTGAGAAAAGCTACTATCGGTCATGCCTCGTGTCGTTATCGTGGGTGGCGGATTCGGTGGTCTCTATGCGGCGCGTGCCCTGCGACGAGCGCCGGTCGAGGTGACAGTCGTCGATCGCCGGAACCACCACGTGTTTCAGCCGCTCCTGTATCAGGTCGCGATGGCGGGCCTGTCGCCCGGGGACATTGCCTCGCCAATCCGCTGGATCCTGCGGCGCCAGAAGAACGTCGAGGTGATCCTTGCCGAAGCCTCCGGTTTCGACCTCGCCGCGAACCGGCTCATCCTGACGGACGACGTCCTCGAGTACGACTATCTGATCGTGGCCACCGGCGCGACCCACGCCTACTTCGGTCATGACGAGTGGCGCCGCACGGCGCCGGGGCTCAAGACACTGGAAGACGCGCTGGAGATCCGCAGGCGCGTGCTGACTGCATTCGAGCGGGCGGAGCGCGAGAAGGACCCCGCGCAGCGCGCAGCCGAGCTCACGTTCGTCGTTATCGGCGGAGGGCCGACTGGTGTCGAGATGGCGGGCGCGCTCGCGGAGATCTCGCGGCACTCGCTCGCGAAGGACTTTCGTCACTTCGATCCGGGATCCGCGCGCATCCTGCTGGTCGAAGGCGGTCCTTCGATCCTGACCGCGTTTCCGGAAGATCTTCGTCAGGCTGCCCTGCGCGATCTGGAGCGGCTGGGCGTCACGGTCCGGACCAATTCGATCGTCACTGACGTCGCGCCGGGTGTCGTCTCGATCAGCAGCGATTCGATCCGGGCCGAAACGGTCCTCTGGGCTGCGGGGGTGTCGGCTTCGCCGCTCGGTGCTGCGCTCGGTGTGCCGCTGGATCGCGCGGGGCGCGTCAAGGTACTACCGGATCTCACGATTCCGGGTGCTTCCAATGTATTTGTGATCGGGGATCTTGCGTCGCTGGCGGGCGAAGACGGCCGGCCGCTGCCCGGCGTCGCGCAGGTGGCGATCCAGATGGGGCGCCATGCCGTCCACAATATCCTTCGCGCGATGGAGCATCAGCCGCTGCGACCGTTTCGGTATCACGATCTCGGCAACATGGCGACGATCGGGCGGGCGTCGGCGATTGCTGACTTCGGGCGGTTCCGCCTGAGCGGACTCCTGGCCTGGCTCGCCTGGCTCTTCGTTCACATCCTCAACCTGATCGGCTTCCGTAACCGTCTCATCGTGATGGTCCAATGGGCCTGGGCATATTTCACGTACCAGCGGGCGATTCGCCTGATTGCCGGTGGTGACGACCGCGCCTGATTCGCGCTCGCCTCGTCCCGGCGCGGCCGGCTGGGTCGTGATCGCGGTCGCTCTCGCGGCCGCTCTCGCGCCGCTGCCACCGGATGCCGTCGAGCGTGTCTACTCGCACGGTTTCTATCCGCGTCTGCAGCCAGTGATCTCGGCGGTCTCCGGCGCGAGCCCGATCGCGTTGCTCGATCCCGCAGCCGCACTGCTTCTCGCGATCGGGATCGTGGTCTGCGTCCGTCGCTACCGCGCATTCGGATGGCGGAGCACGGTGTCCCGGATGTTGATGACGGGATTGGTGACCGCGGCGATCATCTATCTCTGGTTTCTGCTCTTCTGGGGATTCAACTACCGCCGGGTTCCGCTCGAGCAGAAGCTCGCTTACGATCCGTCGCAGATTACGCGCGAGCAAGGTCTGCAGCTTGGCCGGACGGCTGTCGATCGGGCCAACGCGCTGGTCGAGGAGGCCAAAGGCACGCCGCTCGATCGCGAGGCGCTGCTCGCGGCGCTGAGACGCGTGCAGGGCCATCTTCGCGAAGCACCGCTCATCGCGGCGCCAGACCCGAAGCGGTCGCTGCTCGCGCTCTACTTCCGCAAAGCCGCGATCGACGGAATGACCGATCCGTTCTTCCTCGAGATCGTGGTGAACCCTGACGTGCTGCCGTCCGAGCGGCCATTCGTACTCGCGCACGAGTGGGCCCACCTCGCGGGCTTCGCCGACGAGTCAGAGGCCAACTTCATCGCCTGGCTGACCTGTGTGCGGGCCGCGCGCGACGCGCAATACAGCGGCTGGCTGGCGGCCTACCAGCACATTGCCAGCGGATTGCCGCCGCCGGATCGCCGGGCCCTTGCGGAAGCGCTGAGCCCGGCCGTGCGAGCGGATCTGAATGCCGAGCGTGAGCGGTTCAACCGTTCGAGCCCGGTTGTGCGGAATGCGGCGCGGGGCGCGTACGACACCTACCTCCGTGCGAACCGGATCGAAGAAGGAATCGCGAACTACAACGCGGTCGTCAGGTTGATGCTGGGTACGTCACTGGATGCCGACTGGAACCCTCGACTCCGGTGAAAACCACCGGCGCATCGTTTGCAAAAGCCGAACCGGGGAGGACGTTTTTGGGGATTTGCCGATGACCGTGTCAGCGAGGAGCTCAGCGGAGGTCGCGCCCTTCGCCCCTCCGGCTGAATCCGCGAAGGCAGCGGGCCTTCGCTATACGACCGACGCCAGGCCCGGCATCCGGCGGATCAGGCGGGGCCGCGCCTTCACCTACGTCGACGCCGATGGCAAGCGCGTTCGCGCGGCCGCCGAGCTCGCACGCATTCGCGCCCTCGTGATCCCGCCAGCGTGGATCGATGTCTGGATCTGTCCTGATCCCCGGGGACACTTGCAGGCGACCGGTCGCGATGCCCGGGGCCGGAAACAGTACCGCTATCACCCGAAGTGGCGTGTCGTGCGTGATGAGACCAAGTACGACCGCGTGATCGGATTCGCGAAGGCGCTGCCGGTCATCCGCCGGACGACGTCCGGTCATCTCCGGCGGCAGGGGCTGCCGCGCGAGAAGGTGCTGGCCACCGTTGTCCAACTGCTCGAGAAGACGCTGATTCGCGTCGGAAACGACGAGTACGCACGGTCGAACCGTTCATACGGCCTGACCACGATGCGTGACGGCCACGTGGAAGTCAAAGGGCCGCGGCTGCGGTTCTCGTTCCGGGGCAAGAGCGGCGTCGAGCACGAGATCGACCTCACCGATCGCCGTCTCGCGAAGATCGTCAGGCAGTGTCGGGATCTGCCCGGGTACGAGCTCTTTCAGTACGTCGATGAGAACGGTGCGCGTCAGTCCGTCGGCTCGGAGGAGGTCAACGCGTACCTCAAAGACATCACCGGGCAGGACCTGACGTCGAAGGACTTCCGGACATGGGCGGGCACCGTGCTCGCGGCACAACTGCTGCGCGAGCTCGAAGCGTTCACTTCCAACGCCCAGGCCAGGCGGAACATCCTGGCGGTCGTCGATATGGTGGCCAAGCGGCTGGGGAATACCAAGGAGGTGTGCCGGAAGTGCTACATCCATCCGGCCATATTCGACGCCTACCTGGATGGCTCGATGCTGGAGGCAATCGAGCAACGCGCGCGGAAAGTTTCACGCGCGGTGGATCGGCTCACATCAGGAGAGGCGGCCGTGCTGCGCCTGTTGAAGCGGCGGACCGCCGCGACTTCGAAACACAGGAACGGAAACTGAGAGGCTCTCCCGGCTAATCCCGGCTGCCGATGCTGATGCCGCCGTTGGTGCCTTCGAGTCGCACCTGCGGACCGCCGCCGTTGAGACGGCCTTCCAGGCGGCGGCGGCTGGACTCGGTGACCTCGATCGGGAGGCCCTCCGCGCTGATTCCGCCGTTCGTGACGCTGGCGCTGATGGTCGCCCTGGCGTCGGCGGGCAGCCGGAGCCTGATGCCGCCGTTGGTGCACCCCAGCCTGACACCGTGCTCCGCGACCCGCGTGACTTCCACCTCCAGGCCGCCATTCGTGGTGTTCGCCTCGATCGGTCCGCCAATCTGTCGTCCCACGATCCCGCCGTTGGTAGTTTCGGTCTTGATGCGCCCGGTGAGTCCGGTGACCTCGACGCCTCCGTTCACGGTCGCGAATTCGACCTCCGCGGCCGCCGGGACTTTGACGTTGTACTTGACCTCCGAACTGGCCATGTGAAACATCCCGTCACCGCGCGGCAGTCTGGTTTCCACTTTGATCAGGCCGCCGCTGGAGCTGTCGACGATTTCGATCCGCCCCAGCGCTTCTTTAGCCGCCTCCGACGACCCGGCTCGCGCGCTTTTCAGGGCCACGATCTCGACGGTATTGCCCTCCGAAGGCTGCACCTCGATCCGCCCGTTTACGTTCCGGACCTCGACGCGCCCACCCGGCGAGAGCTGGTAGGACTTCCGCCATTCGGCGGTCTCACGGGCTTTGAGGTCGGCGGTGACGATGTCGCAGCCGGAAACGGCGACGAGCAGGACGGGCAGGAGAGCGATGGCCGAGCGACGGGCGATTCGCATAAAACACCTCGGCTCTAATACGGTCGTCGCGAGTTCACAGTTCGCGGGTCTCGCCGAAGCCCGGTCGAAACTAGCGGGCGCGGAGGCGGACAATTTTGGCACTTTTGGCAATGCGCTGCGCTATCATCCCCCCGCAACCCCATGTCCGATCGCAAATACCGTCAGCGGGGATACCAGGACGAGCCGCGTGAGCCCCGGCGCGAGCAGGCGCCCGGGCCGAAGAGGGAATACACACCGCGGGGACAGCCGCCCGATCGGCCGAAGACCTTCAACATGCCTGGTTTCCGGGAAGCGGTGCGATGCGCGCGCTGCGGGAACGAGCTGATGGCGGCGACGGCGTGGAGTCCGGACGGGACGTGCGCGCGGTGCGGGACGGACCTGCACACCTGCGCCCAGTGTGCGCACTTCGATACCAGCGCCACCTACGAGTGCCAACGCCCGATCCGCGTGCGGATCTCGCCGAAGGACGTCAAGAACACGTGCGCGGAGTACGAACCGAAGACCACGGTCGAGCGCGAGACGAAATCGACCGCGCCAACCAGCGCGCGTAAGGCATTCGACGACCTGTTCAAGTGATCGCGTAGGTGCCAGGGCCAACCGACAGCCGCTTGCGAAAAACCTGACAGAAGGGCCAGGAGTTCAGGAGAGCCTTGTTTTCCAAAAGAGCTCCTCCTGAACTCCTGGCCCTCCTGTTAATACTTTTGGCTACTGCGCGGTGAGATAGCGGCGCAAGCCGACCAGCGTGCGCTCGAGCGACTCGCGCGCGACGCCTTCCACGGCCCCGGTGGCGAACGGCCGCAGGACGAACGGGATGGCGCGGCTCAGGCTCACGGATTCGCATTCGATCAACACTCCGCCGTTCACCGCTTCGTAACGCCAGTAAGCGTTCAGTCGCCAGAGATAGCCGCTGTCAGATCCGACCTTCAGCTCGCGCTCCTGCGGGGTGCCGGCGTTATCGAGCTGCGCAATTCGCGTGGCAACGCTCCGCGCGGTGGCGCGCGACGAGCCGAGGCGCCGGTACTTCACGTCCTGCTCGGTGTTGTACGTGACCGTAATGATCTTGGACCGCCGGAGCTTCATGTAGATGCGGTAGTGATCGTTGTCGCGGGCGAGCAGGCGGGAGGCGAGCACGTCCTCATAGTGCCGCTGCTCCTGACCAGCGAGATCGGCGAGCGCTTTGAGCAGGCCGTCCACCGAGACGCCGGGCACGAAGATCGCTCCCGCCCAGTGGTGAATCTTGCCGTCCTCGATCGCAGGCTCCCCGTCGCCGGGCCGCGAGGACTCGATCCGCGACATCGCGACCACGCCGCGGGTTGCGGTTGCCCGCCAGTCCTTCGCGCCGAATGCGTCGAGCGCAAAGAAGGGAGCGGTCGCCGCGCCCGCTCCATCGTAGCGCAGGTCGACGCGCTGCTCGTACGTGTTCCAGGCCTGCAGGGTGTGCGCGCGAAGGTCGACGGATCCCAGATCAGCATCGGGGGCAGCCGCGAACATCGGCTGCACGGTCAGGACAATCACCGCTGCCGCGGCGGCACGGCGGAACACCAGCCATTCGCTGGCGCCGAAGTTCAGCGCGCCGCAGGCAAGAATCGAAACGATGTTGGCAGCGATCGGGTCGGCGCCGAACGAACCGGTGAGCACGCGTGTCAGCATCAGGCTTCCGGCAAGCGAAATGGCGGCGTTGGCCGCGTGAAATCGCACCAGGCGTCGCGCGACAGCGGTGCCGCGGCCCGCGCGCCTCTCCGCCCAGGTCCAGCGTTCATGCCAGCAGAAATTGTGCAGCACAGCGGCTTCGATTCCGGCGGCCGTTGCCCAGAGATAATGAACGCCTGCGGCCCGGACGAGGAACGCGACCACCGCCAGCTGCAGTCCCGAACCCAGCGCCCCGACGCCATTGAACCTGATCCACCGCTGAAAAAGCCCGGATGTCCCCATGCCCGTGAAGGCGTGGAATTGAGGCTGATCGGCTCAACCGCGTTTCCGGGTCTCCATTTCCTCGAGTGTCCGCGGCCAGTCCTGGCCGAGCAATCTCGAGAGCGCCCGGTCCGAGAGCAGCCGGCCACCGGTCTGGCACCGCGCACAGTAGTTCGCCTCGTTGTGCGCGTATACGATCCGCTGGACCGGCTCGCCACAGACCGGGCACGGCTTGCCGAACTTGCCGTGCACCGCCATGTCGGGACGGAAGGCGGTGACCTTCTCGGGGAAGTCCGCACCGGTTTCTTCCTTGAGCCGCTCGGCCCAGCCTTTCAGGGTCTCTCGCACGAAGTGGAACAGCCGCTCGACTTCTTCATCGGGCAGTGTCGCCGTCTGCTTCATCGGGGACAGCTGCGCGGCGTGCAGGATTTCGTCGGAGTAGGCATTGCCAATCCCGCTGAAGATGCGCGGATCGGTCAGCGCGCGCTTGAGCGTATGGTTCTCGGCGGTCAGCCGCTGCGCGAATCCCGCGAGATCGGTGGTGAGCACCTCGAGACCGCCGGGATCGTGTCCGGCGACCGCCGCCTCGCCGCGGACGACGTGCACGGACGCTTGACGCTTGGATCCCTGTTCGGTGAGCAGCAGCGTGCCGTTCGTGAAATCGAAGGCGAGAAGCCCGACCTTCCCGGGTATCGCGGCACCGCGCTCCCGCCATCGGAATCGGCCGGCGATCATCAAATGGACGATGACGAAGAGGTCGTCGTCCAGCCCAAACACGATCCGCTTCCCGAGCCGCCGCAAGCTGTTGACGGTATGACCGACGATTTCAGTGACAGGCGGATCGAAGGTGCGGACGATGAAGGGATTGCCAATCCGAACGCCCTCAATCCGTTGACGGATTACGCGCGGAGTCAGCGCATGCAGATACAACTCGACATCGGGGAGCTCGGGCACACTCGGGATGTACCACGCCGTCCGCTCACCTGCAACGGGCGGACACGGATCGGCCGGGTCTGAAGACCCGGCCCTACGGCAATTAACCGTAGCCCGACGTTCTCCTTGGCGTTGTAGGGCCGGGTCTTTGGACCCGGCCGATCCGGCAGGGCAACCACGTGCGACACTGTGACCTTATGTCACACACTCGGCTGGCGGTTGTTGCTGCGCTTGCGATCGTTGGTGCGTGGGGAATCGCGTCATCCACGGGCGCGCG
>Ga0207428_10007273_pt1 | contig 10121 bp, 3 predicted proteins | sample RhiMethybrSRZTD1_FD_187600 | JGI IMG/M metagenome (GOLD analysis project Ga0207428, IMG submission 187600) | Populus rhizosphere microbial communities from Tennessee, USA - Rhizosphere MetaG P. TD hybrid SRZTD1 (SPAdes) (version 3) | ecosystem: Host-associated > Plants > Roots > Rhizosphere >... | reverse complement strand
GGCGAGTAGCCGTTGTCGCTGCCGTCCAACCATCGCGGCATATCGTCGTTGAGCCTTCGAATCCAGACTCCGTTTCGTCCCTGAACGGTCGCGCTGAAGGCGATCATCTGGCCGTCAGGCGAGACAGCCATGATCTGTTGATCGGGGTTTGCGGTGTTCGTGAATTCCCCGCCGTCGGGCGGCCGCTGCTCGAACGCAATCGAGACGACGTCAGTAGGCGCCTTCGTTACATAGAGGGCCGCGGCGCCCAACGCGAACATGACCGCCGTGCCCCACGCGATCGCCTCACGCATTCGATACGGTCGGCGATTGAGGATGGCAGGTGGCCTCTGTTCCGTCTTCAACCGGATCGCCCGTCGCAGATCGACGACCAGGTCTCGCGCGCTTTGATAGCGCTCGGCGGGATCTTTCTCGAGCGCCTTCTCCACGACGGTGCAGAGCGCGCCTGGAACCGTGTCGGGAAGCGGTTTGGGTGCCGCGTGGATGACGGTCTGCATCACCTCCAGATCGGTCTTGCCTTCGAACGGCCGGTGCCCGGCGAGCAGTTCGTAGAGCACGACGCCGAACGAGAAGATGTCGCTCCGCGTGTCGAGTGGCCGGCCCGCGGCCTGCTCCGGCGACATGTACGGCACGGTGCCGACAATGACTCCGAGCTGGGTGGGAGCGGCGGCAACCGTATCGTGGGCGTCCGGGCGGGACGTATCGGCCAACTTGGCAAGACCAAAATCCGCCAGCTTGGCGTAGCCATTGGCGCCGACGAGGATGTTGGCCGGCTTGATGTCACGATGCATGATGCCGGCTGTATGCGCCGCTGCCAGTCCGTCGGCAATGCCGACGAGAAGATCGACGATCTGCTTCCAGGTACGCGTCTCGGCGAGCGCCCAATGCTGCAGCGTGCCGCCATCGACCAGCTCGGTCACGAGGTAGTGACGACCCGCGAACTCGCCGACGTCATGGACGGTCAGTATGTGCGGATGATTGAGCGACGAGGCCAGCTGGGCCTCGCGTTGAAAGCGACCGCGTCCCGCAGCGTCAGCGAGCTCGCTCGACAGGAACTTCACCGCAACTGGGCGTCCCAACCGAGTGTCTACGCCTTTGTAGACCTCGCCCATGCCGCCTTCGCCAAGCTTTGCGAGGAGCTGATACGGGCCGAGTTTCTGCCCGATCACGTCCTCGCCTCCTTGGCGACTGCCAGCCTGCGTTCGGCGCTCATTCGTGACGAGCGTCGAACAATGGCGCGAACGGAGGCGAGTCTGAAACGCTCCACTAGTCAGTCGGCAGACTGAACGCCAGATATTCTCCAGAATGGGCGCCGCCGCTGACGGCAACCACGATGAACTGGCGGCCGTCGACCGCGTACGTCATTGGTGATCCGCTTTGCGGTGCCGGCATCCACACCGCACCAACTTCCTTGCCGGTCGTCTTGTCGTACGCACGCAACATCGCGCCTCGCGGATGTTGTGGCGTGGTCGTGACCTGCGGATCTCCCATGATGACAAGCGTCTTCGTCACCAACAGACCGACACCCGACGTGCCAGCCTGACCCGTCTTGGGGATGTCGAGGCCTTTCAGCGCAGGATGATTGCGGATGTTGTCTGGCGTGTCCCCGTGCGGCGTTTGCCACATGACTTCGCCGCGATCGAGGTTGATCGCCGCAAGCAGTCCGTACGGGGGCTTGATCATCGGCAGGTCCTGAACGTTGAGTCCCGCAGCCGCGCCGAGGGCAGCCGCGCTCGAGGAGGTCGGTGCCGCCGCTGCTGGAGCTGGCGTCGTTCTCGCCTCTCGTGCGCGCTCCGCCGTGCGCTGCGCATCAGCGGCGCAACAGTCACCCGGGCCAAGCACTTCCCTGAACGGCTGACCAGCAATGCCCGAGACGTACCGAATGTCGGAGAAGCCAGCTGGTGGTTCGACGAGCGTTCTCACTCCCGCCGTGTTCCCTGCTGGCGCGAACGCGATGTGCAGCTCGGGATCGTAGCCGCCGCCGGGCCAATTCGTCGCGGTGCCCACGGTGATCGCCCCGAACATGCCGTTGACGTTGCCCAGGATCGACGGGTTGAATGGCGTGGTCGCCCACACATATCGTTTCGCGCGCTCGACGGCCTCGGCCCGCAGTTGCGGCGTGAAATCAATCAGGTCGTCGGGCACGTTGAAGACGTTGCGCGCGTATCGAAGCTTGTCCGGCGGATGCGGCTGCGTCGGCGCATAGACCTCACCGGGAACGTTGCCTTTCGGCACGGGCTTTTCGACGATCGGCCACATCGGCTCGCCCGTCACCCGATCGAAGACATACAACCATGCCTGCTTGCTCGGCACCGCGACGAGCTTGCGTGGTTTGCCATCGACCGTCACGTCACCAAGCAGCGGCGCCGACGTCATGTCGAAGTTCCACAGCGGATGGTGAACGAACTGGAAGTGCCACTTGCGCTGCCCGGTCTTGAGATCGACCGCGACAAGGCTCTCGCCGAACAGGTTGTCTCCAGGGCGGTGGCCCCCGTAGTAATCCGAGGTCGGCGTTTCGACGGGCAGGTACGCCATTCCGAGATCTTCATCAACGGTAATCTGCGTCCACACGCCGACGTTGCCGTTGTAGGCCCACGACTCTTCCTTCCACGTTTCGTTGCCGAACGCTCCAGGTCGTGGAATCGTGTCGAACTGCCAGACCTTCTTGCCGGTTCGCACGTCGAACGCCCGCACGAGGCCCTTGGTATTGTTGTGCGTCGAAACGGTCGCACCCTCGCGCATCGACGAGCCGATCAACACCAGGTCTCTCGCGATGGTCGGCGTCGCATGAATGCCAATCTCGCCCGTTTCCAAGTCGATCTGCTGCTCCTGTCCCTTCACCACGCCAACTTTCAGATCGACGATGCCGTTGGTACCGAAGGCGTTGATCATCGCGCCGGTCTTGGCGTTGAGCGCGACGAGCCGATAGCCGGTCGTCACATACAGGATCCGCTCGTCGCCCTTGCCATCGGTCCAGTACGACACGCCGCGGCCCGAGAGCTGCCTCGGCGACACGGCTGCCCGCTTGCCTTCGCGCAAGCTATGCGACCAGATCAATTCTCCGGTCTTCGCGTCGAGCGCGATCACAGAGCGACGCGTGCCGCCAGTGGTGTAGAGGACGCCTTTCACCATCAGCGGTGTGCCCTCAAGCTTGAATTCGGGAAACGGGCCGAGGTTGTCCGTCTTGAAGCGCCACGCGACGTCGAGTTTGTTGAAATTGGCGGCGTTGATCTGATCGAGCGGCGAGTACCGGGAGCCTCTGACATCGGCCGAGTAGTACGGCCACTCTCCGTTCTTCGTGGACGGCTGGCCAGTTGCCTGACCTGACATCGGTTGCGTCGACCAGACGACACCGAGCACCAACACGACGAACGGGAGAGCCAATCGACGCATGCTTCGCCACATGATGCACTCCTTCCGGCTACGTCTATCGCCTACCGCCGAGAGGTCGTCACGGGTGTCATGGACGGGGACGGCGTCTTGGGCCGACATCGACCCTCGCCCTCGACGCACAATCGTAAACCCTGCCGCCTCATTCCGTTCTTCCTGTTATCCTTGCGGACGCGCGGCCGGCCATCGCCGCTGTCAGCACAAGCAATATTTATGAGGATTCACTCCCGCTCTCGCCTTGCTCCTGCGGTGCTGCTCGCGTGTGTCGCACCAGCGATCGCTCAAACAGGCGACACGCAGCAGATCGCCGATCCGGCCTTCAAACCGGCGATAGAGAAGCCCGCCTACGCGCGCACGCATCCTCTGGTCGTGCTGGACGAGGCGCACGAGAACTTTCACACGGTCTCGGGCCGATATAAGCCGTTTGCTGACCTGCTTCACGCCGACGGCTATCACGTCAGCGCGGGAACGCAGGCGTTCACCGCACAGGGGCTCAGTCGCGTGCAGGTGTTGGCGATCGCCAACGCGCTGGGCGCGAGCTTCGGTCCAGCCAATCGAGAGAATCCACCGTCGGCCTTCACCGATGCCGAGTGCGACGCCGTGCGCGACTGGGTGCGTTCGGGCGGCGCACTCCTGCTCATCGCCGATCACTCGCCGTTTGGGGCGACCGCGGCACATCTCGCTGCGCGGTTCGGCGTCGAGATGGGGAAGGGATACGCCTGGGCAGTTACTGGCAACAGCCGCGAGCCGTCGACCACCATCGAGTACTCGCGCGACAACTCGTTGCTCGGCGATCACCCGATCACGCGCGGCGTGACTCGGGTCGTGACGTTCACCGGCCAGTCGCTCAGTGTGCCCGCCGGCGCAGCGGCGCTGCTCAAGTTCGGCGTGGCCTACGAATCACCAGCCGCAACAGCCGAGGCCGACATCGCCGCATTCCGATCGGGAAAGCCGACCAACGCGCGCAGTCTCACGAACCGTGCGCAGGCGATCGCCTTCGACTACGGCAAAGGCCGCGTGGTGATGACGGGCGAGGCGGCGATGTTCTCGGCTCAGGTCATCCGGTTCACGGACGCGCAGGGGCGTGTGACGGAGAACAAGATGGGCATGAACGTCGCCGGGAACGACAACCAGACGTTTCTGCTCAATATCCTCCACTGGCTCACGAGGCTGGATCACTAGTCGGTGCGAGCTCACACTGACGATGGTCGGTGCGATCGTACTGACGCGTGTCGGTGCGATTGATGCTTCAATGTCGGTGCGAGTCCGCTGACGCCTGGCCGGTGCGATCACGCTGTCGCGTGTCGGTGCCGGCTCACTTCGGGGGGACGAGGCGCTTCAGTTCTTCGGTCCAGTTCAACACCACGTGAATCTCCGGGTTGCGAGCGCCCGCTGTTTCACCGGCGGCAACGACACCGATGATCCGGCCGTCGGGCATGACGTCCCACATGCGCCCACTATCGGTCGCAGTACCCAGGAACCCTGGCCGCGGCTGCTCTGTTGGATTTCCCAGCGTGAAAGGCTGCGTCGATATCACCGTCTGAACACGAATGGGACCTTCTCCACCAGAGAGGAGTTCGCGCCCGTCGTGCGACCACACCGGCGCGCCGCCAACTCTCACCAGGTACTTGGCGCCGGTCGGTGGAAACGGCTGCACGAACACCGATGCGGCAACTACGTTTTGGCCCATGTCGTACGCCACCCAACGATCATCCGGTGAGAAGACCGCATTGATCGGCCGTGGCGCGTCCCGCACGTCGCTGAACGGCTCGACCTTGCCATCCGGCAACGACAACACGGATAGCGAGTACGTCGCCAGTGAGTCCTTTGTCAAAGCCGTTTCGAACAACACGAAACTGCCATCGCGAGACCATGATCGCGGAACGTGCGACACATCTTTGTCCGGCTTCGTCAGGCGCTCCGCGGCACTGGCGCCGTCGGCACGCTGCGAGAAGATGGCGCGATCGCCATCGCGATCGGACTGGAACAACACGCGTTCGCCGTCGCGAGACCAGACCGGGAAGCGGTTGCGACCGCCAAAGGTGAGCTGCCGCGGTTGCGCGCGGCCGGTCAGGTCGTAGATCCAGATGTTGGCGCTTTGCGCCTCGCCGACTTCTACCGCGACGCGCTTCCCGGCTGGATCCACGCGAGGGAATCGGAACTGCGCCGGTCGTAGGCGAAGGGGCTCGATGTTTCCTGTCCGATCGACGAACGCAAGATCCTGGGCGTCAAGCGATACAAGTGGGCCTCGAATGAAAATCAGCGACCCGCTCTCGGAGACGCTGTAATACGCCGTGCCTGGAGTGTTCCCACCAAATGTCGGGCGGCCTATCCCATCAACGACCGGGATGGCCCCACCGGTGACCTGGCGACGGGTCTGGTCGAAAGGCACGGCGAAGAGGGCTCCGACAGATGCATAGACGATGTGACCGCTACGGAGATACCTCGCGTCGGTCCCTTTCACAGGCAACGTAATCCGATCGCCCGTCTGCAACGAGTGGACGACGATCTGTGCGTTGTCCCACCCCTCGAGACCCCTGACAAAGGCGTTGGCGTGTGCCAACGTGAAGAGCACCTCATTGCCACCAGGCAGCATCTGAGGACGCCATACCAGACCATCCTTGACGGGCACCAGGGTTTGCGGCTGCCCGCCGTTCTCCGCGACGCGCATGACGCCGACATTCACTCGGCCGAAGAGGATCCCAGTGGCGTCCCATGTCAGCCCCATTGGAAAGGCCGTCTCTGTGATCACGACCGACGTTCCCCCCGTCACGGCGATCTTCTTGAGAGTGCCAGACCCCGGATCTGATCCTGTCCAGAATGCGATCGAGCGCCCGTCAGGCGAGAACACGGCGCCGCTGATGAAGGGGTCTTTCTCGACTTCGCTCCCTGGGACGGGCCTCGCTTCACTATCAGCGATCGATCGAAGGAAGAGACGACGATTGGCGAGATAGGCAACCTGACTGCCGTCACTTGAGACGGCAATTACGTTCAGACCAGCTTCAGTGAACTGCTGGCCCTCCGTCAGTGAGAACGAGAAACGCGTGACAGGCTGAATCGGAACTGGCGGTCGCTGCCACCACCAGACAGCGGTGGTCACCGCCGCCACAAGGACGGCCGTCGCGATGAACGGCATGAGGCGACGCCATGCCGGCGGGCGAGGCGGCGACTCTGCGGAAACACCCGCCGATGCCTCGTTCGTGCGTTCGTCCAGCGCAAAGCGCGCGGTCGAGATGTGGCCGATTCGCCGCGCGCGGTCTTTCTCGAGGCAGCCTTGAATGAAGGCTCGGAGTGGGCGCGGCAGATTCGGCGGCAGCGCCGTCCAGTCCGGCTCCCCACGGATGACCGCGGCGAGCGTATCGCCAACGTCGTCCCCTGCGAACGCCCGCTTGCCCGTCAGCATCTCGTAGACGATGCAGCCGAATGCCCACACATCGCTGCGCTTGTCGGCCGGACGTCCTTTGGCCTGCTCGGGACTCATGTACGCCGCCGTGCCGAGGATCACACCCGCCTGCGTCATCGCAGGCGAGGTGATCGTGGGAGAGACCGTCACGGCCCCGGCGTGTGATGAGCCCTCGACGGCAACGTCACCGACCGACTTCGCCAGACCGAAGTCGAGCACCTTCACCACGCCGTCGGACCTGACCTTGATGTTCGCCGGCTTCAGATCGCGGTGAATGATCCCTTGCTCGTGTGCGGCGATCAGCGCGTCGGCGACCTGCCGCGCAATCGGCAGCACGTCGTCGAGCGGCATCGGACCGCGCGCGACCAGATCGGCGAGCGTCGGCCCATCCACCAACTCCATCACGAGCGCCAGCGTCTCGCCGGCCTGTTCGAGCCCGTGTATCTGAGCGATGTTGGGATGATTCAGCGACGCGAGCAGCTGCGCTTCGCGTCGCAGCCGCGCCATGCGGTCGGGATCGAGCGCGAGTGGCGCGGGCAGCATCTTGATCGCGACATCGCGATTGAGCACCGTGTCTCGGGCGCGGTAGACCTCGCCCATTCCGCCTTCGCCAAGTTTGCCGAGGACTGCATAGGGGCCCAATCGCTGCCCGGTCATTTGCTCGATGTCCTCGCCCAATTGAGGACGACGGTAAACGGCGATGAGGTCTGATCGTCCGCTGTGTTGACGAGGATTCTCTGGCCATCGGGCGACACGTCATACACGCGGCGCTGCCCGCCGCGCTGGATCGCGAACAGTGGCCGTACCTCGCCGACGGTGAAACCGTCTTTCCGGTTTACAGAAGCCACCATCAGACGCTCATCACGATCGAGATAGAAGATCTCGCTTCCGTCTGCCCTCCAGGTTGGATTGCTGCCACCATCCTTCGAGATTTGACGCTTGCCACCGGGACCGGGGAACGGCGCGACATAGACTTCGGGCGCCCCGCTTTCATCAGAGGTATACGCGACAAGGCTGCCGTCAGGGGAAAAGCGGCCGTCCCTCTCGTCATACGGCGTGTTGCCCAGAAAGAGCTGCGGTTGGCGTTTGCCGGCGAGCGGCAGCAGCCATAAGTCGCTCGACTCCCCGCGTGCGTTCGAATACAGGACGAACTTCCCGTCGGGGGAGACGCTGTTCGGAGACTTGGCGAAGGTATCCGAGTACAGCGACTCCTCGGGCCCCAACTCGTTTGCGTCCTTTTGAAACAAGTCAGCACGGCCGCTCCGATCCGATTCGAAGATGACTCGGCGGCCATCGGGGAACCACACCGATTGTCGCTCCTCGCCCGAGTCGAAGGTGAAGCGCGTCCTCACTCCCTTCGCGAGATCGATGAGCCAGATGTCCCGCCGACCCAATGGTGCTGCGTTGATACTGACGAGCACGCGCCTGCCGTCCGGAGAAAGCGCGAGGTCCGCGTACTCCGCCCGATCAGACACGCCCTCCAACGCTTTGCCGTCTCGACTGAACCAAGTCAGCCTGGAGCCGCCGGCGCCCGCGTCCGTCTGATACGCGAGGACGGTGCTCGACGCGGAGAACGTGCCGACGCCGCTCGCCTGCGCAATGCGATCGGCGATGGGAACGGGATCGCCTTCGAGCCTGAGCCTGCGCTCATCGAACGGCTGGGCCATGAGCGTCGTGCCGCGCAGGAAAAGCAGGTGTCCGTTGGCGAAAACGACGTTGCGAACGGCGTTCGTCGCGGACGCATCGGCCTCGAGCACGCGCGTCCGCTCCTTCGAGTCGAGCGCTGTCAACCAATAGCCGGCGTTGGCGCCGCTGTTCACGCGAAAGAAGAAATGACGCCCGTCGGGGAGGAAAGCAGGACGGAGGTGATTGCCGCCATCACCCTCGATGACAACGGTGGTATCGGTCGGGACGCCGCCCGAGGCGGGCACCCGCTTGATGGGATTGATGCCGCGGACTCCTAGACCAAACGCAAAGATGATGACGCCGTCGCGCCCCCATGACGCCGAATTGAACGACGGCACATCACACAACGAAATCGGAACCCCTCCCGCGACGGCGACCTTCTTGAGCGAACCGTTGGCGTAAAACCCGAGCCATTCGCTGTCGGGCGACCAGAATGGCCCGATCGCGCCATCAGTCCCCGGCAACTCCCGTGCGACGAGCGAATCGAGCGAACGCACCCAGAGCCGATCGCGGCCGTCTGCGTTTCTGGCGAGAACCGCCACGAGACGGCCGTTGGGAGATACCGCGAGCGGCGCCGCCGCAACGCCTCCGTACCTGGTCCCCGACGCAAGACTCCACCCGGCCGGGGGCGACATGGCGAACTGCATCGTTCGCTCATCTGACGGCGCGCGGAAGACGTACATCGCAGCGGCGGTCGCGAGTGCGGCGACGAGAGCTCCGACCGCGAACGACGCGATGCTGATCGTCTTCAGCGAGCGGCGAGTGCTCGAGGGAACGTCGAGTGCGGGAGCGTCTACAGAGTCCTCCAAGTCGAGCCGCGCGTCCGCGATGTCGGCAAGACGCCGCTTGCGATCCTTCTCGACGCAGCGACGCAGAAGCCTTCGGACCGACACCGGAGTGGTCGGCGGCAACGCCGCCCAATCCGGCTCGCGGGACAACACGAACGCGAGCGTATCGGCGACCTCCTCGCCGCCAAATGCGCGCCTCGCCGTGAGCATCTCGTAGAGCACACAGCCGAATGCCCAGATGTCGCTGCGCTTGTCCACACCCTTGCCGCGCGCCTGTTCGGGCGACATGTAGGCCGCAGTGCCCATGATGACGCCCATCAGCGTCATCGCCGGAGTCACGATCGTCGGCGACTGGGTGACGTGCGACGCCTCAGTGCCGGCGGGCTCCATCGCCTTCGCGAGACCAAAGTCGAGGACTTTCACCCGACCGTCGGGCTGCACCTTGATGTTCGCTGGCTTGAGATCGCGATGGATGATCCCCTGGTCGTGTGCGACTTCCAGCGCGTCGGCAATCTGTTTGGCGATCGACCGCGTGTCGTTCACGGATATCGGCCCTTCCGCGATGCGGTCGGCAAGGGTCGGCCCGTCGACGAGCTCCATGACGAGCGCCTGCGTCTCGTCGGTTTGCTGGAGGCCGTACACGTGCGCGATGTTGGGATGATTCAGCGACGCGAGCAGCTGCGCTTCGCGTCGCAACCGCGCGATGCGATCCGGATCGGCGGCGAGCGGGGCCGGCAGCATCTTGATCGCGACATCACGGTTGAGCACCGTGTCCCGCGCGCGATAGACCTCACCCATCCCGCCGACGCCGATCTGGGCGCTGATTTCATACGGGCCGAGGCGAACGCCTGGTG
>Ga0207428_10007272_pt1 | contig 10122 bp, 7 predicted proteins | sample RhiMethybrSRZTD1_FD_187600 | JGI IMG/M metagenome (GOLD analysis project Ga0207428, IMG submission 187600) | Populus rhizosphere microbial communities from Tennessee, USA - Rhizosphere MetaG P. TD hybrid SRZTD1 (SPAdes) (version 3) | ecosystem: Host-associated > Plants > Roots > Rhizosphere >... | reverse complement strand
CGATTCCACGCGCGATGATGCGCGGCGATCTGTTCAACCTCACCGCGTTCGCCACCCGTGTCGGCCAGAAGTTCATCGCCGATCCGGCAGCGCGCGTGTGGAGCTTCGGCGAGATCCCGGTCGTGCAGGGCGCGTATGTCGAGTCGCGCATCGCACCCGATGTCACCGTGCCCGATCGCAAGGGCAAGCCTGTCCGGCTGTCGCAGTTCCGGGGAAAGAAGGTGCTGCTCGTAACCTGGGCAAGTTGGTGAGGGTGCCGACTTGATCTGCCCGGGTGGCAGACACTCTACGAAGAGCTGAAGGGCAAGAACTTCGAGATCGTCGCCGTGGCGCAGGACACCGGCGGCGAAGCCGCCGCGGGCAAGTGGTACGACGCCGCGAAGGCGACCTACACGACGCTGGTCGATCCCGCGCACGCGGTCAGCTCCGCGTTCCAATTCATCAACGTCCCGACCGGCGTGTGGATCGATGAGCGCGGCAAAGTCGTGCGTCCGGGCGAACCGGCGTGGACGACCAGCCGCACCAGCACGTTCGGCGGCAAGGACCTCGTCACGCAAGGCGAGGAATATGTCGCCGCGATTCGCGACTGGGTGGCGAAAGGCGAGCGCAGCGAGTTCGCCTTATCGGATGTCGCATTCGCCGCCCGCGTGAAGCGCCGCTCCGACAAGGAAATGGAAGCCGACGCGAGCTTCGCGCTCGCCGTCCATTTCTACCAGGCGAACAACATGGCGTCGGCGAAGAAATACTTCGAGCACGCGCAGCAGCTCAATCCCGACGACTGGAACTATCACCGGCAGGACTGGAGCTTCACGCCGGGTGAAGCCGGCGCGAAGTGGATGGAGAAGTTCCAGAAGCTCGAAGAGCCGTATTACCCGAAGCTCGATCTCAAGAAGACCGACAAGCCCAAGGGCTGAAACGCCGAAGCCACGGTTTACCGTCGAGCCAGCGCGCCGAGGCAATCGGCGGACTGGTATCAGGTCGGATCAGTGCCGTCAATCGTCATGCGCAGCGTATCGAGAGTGGCATGACCCGCGGTCACCGTCACCACCGATCCAGGCACGTCCTTCCGGGACACTCAACTGCGGGGTGCTCGCTTTGATGGTGTACGTCCGTGTGACCTCGCCGATGCTCGTCGCGTAGTCCGGATGAAAGCTTCGCGCGCGGACGTTCGTCGTCGCGTAGAAGGTTTTCGGCGTCTCCGTCGGCGAGTCTTTGGTTGGAGTCGGTGCGGGGGTGGCACCGGCACCGGTCGTGTAATGGACAACGCCCGGCGTTGTCGTGGACACGGTCATCGTGACGCTGCCCGTGTATTGCCCACTGGGTGGATCGATCACCGGCGCCCGCAAGGGTCCCGAAATTCATCGTGTAGATCACTTGCTTCGGAGTGGACGTCGTCCAACCGCTCTTTACGCCAATCATTCGGTAGGTCGTCGTGTGCGCGACGTTAACAGTGACGGGACTGAGCGCTGAGATCGCGGTCGGCGATGTTACGGGATCCGTGCCGTCGTTCGTGTAGCGAATCGTCGCGCCGGGCACCTCGATTCTGCTTGGCAATTTCACGCTGAAGGTCCGCGCGTTCAGGGTGAGCAATTCTGACATCGATAGTGATGTCGCGAGTGCCGCCTACACGCTGAATGCTCCGCTGGGGCCCGGTTCTGTCACTGGCGGCGGCAATCACACAGTGATCGCCACGCCGGACGGTCGCGTGGTCGCTTGGGGGGACAATCAGTACGGCCAGGTGGGGGACGGCACGAGCACCAATGATCGGCTGATCCCAAAGTTGCTGAACTCGATTACGGGCGTGACCGCAGTCGCGGGTGGGCTCTCGCATACGCTGGCGCGGACGTGGGACGGCCAGGTCTACGCGTGGGGCTTGAATATCAACGGGCGCCTTGGCAATAACAGCCAGACCCTCAGCAACAAGCCAATTCACGTATCCACGTTGTCGAATATCGTTGCCGTCGCCGCGGGCGATGCTTACAGCCTTGCGCTCACGAGCGACGGCCGCGTCTTCGGGTGGGGCGCCAACGCCTCCCGGCTTGGCCTCGGTCACAACACGGACCAATGGTTACCGGTCGAAATCCCTGGGCCGACAAGCCCAATCAATTGATTCTTGACTCGGAAGACGGCGAAATTCGGTTGAAAGGTGTGACCGTCAGAGCGGGTCGTTATCCAATCTTAGTGTCAGGTTCGCGTTATCTGGGCTTCTTGGCCTACGATGGCAACAATAAGTCGTGGTATCTCGGCAGAGCCTACCCCATTGATCACAAAAACAAACTTCAGCGATTGAACAATTGGGATGGAACAGCCCATTCTTTCGAGACCCCGCTTGAGGGTTTGGCTCTTGAGGCGGTAGTCGAGCGGCTCAAAAGATAGCGCTGCGGTGACTGGATCGTACGATCAGTCAGTCGAGCGATGCGGCGAAGCCACGGCTTTTGATGTGTCGAGCTGTTTATCAAGAACGTGCGCGTCAAGGCCGGTAGATATCCGAAATTTGGCCCGAGCGATAAATACTCACTTCTGCTGGGCCATGACGAATCGCGCGGTTTGTATCTGGGGAGAGCGCTCAGGGTAACGAAGGAAGGCAAACTCGCGACAGTGCTGACTTCGACTGGCGAAACGCAGTTATCGACCAGCCCTCTTTATGGTCAGCCACTTGACTCGGTCCTGGCAGCGCTGCGCGCCCGAAGAACTAAGCAAAATCCGCAGAGCTGACGCGGCGCTCCCGACTCCCGACTCCCGGTTCCCGGCTCCAGGCTAGAGAGTGAAGCCCCTTCGGTAGTCGCGTTTCAGGAAATCGTTGGCGTCCTTCGAGTTGGTCACCTTCATGTTCGCGCCGTCGTAGTGGATCTTCACGCCGGCGCGCAACGCCACCACGCCGAGCAGCATCACTTCCGTCAGCTTCGCCGCGTACTCGATCGGCGTCGAGGCTTTGCCGATGCCCTTGCACGCGTTCGACCAGTTCACTTCGTGGCTCGTCGTGATCCGCTCGAGCGTGCGCGGCGGATCGCCAACCGATTGGTGCAGCGAGTCCGGCAGCAGGCGCGACTTCAGGCCGTAGGTATCGCAGATCACCTTGCCCTTGGTGCCGACCATGATCACGCCGCCCTCGCCGTTGAGCTTTTCGCCGTCAGGGAACTCCGGCGGCGTCGCCGGAAACATCCCGCCGTCGTACCACGTGAGCTTGACCGGCGGCTTGGTGCCGCGGGCCGGGAACTCGTAGTAGGTCTTGCTGGCGATCGGGTAGCACTCGCCGTCAAACGGCGTCGATACGGTCTCGATGGATGTCGGGTAGCCGAGGTCCAGCGCCCAGTACGGAAAGTCGATCAGATGCGCGCCCATGTCGCTCAGGGCGCCGCCGCCCCAGTCGATCCAGCCGCGCCAGTTGAACGGGTGATACACCGGGTGATAGTCGCGCGCGGGGCCGCAGCCGAGGAACAGATCCCAGTCCAACTCGTCGGGCTTCGAATAAATGCCCATCGCGTTCGCCAGCCGCGCCATCACGCCGTTCATGTTCCAGCGCATGTTGGCGGAGATTCGCTTCGGCTCAGGCCGCGGGATGCCCTGCGGCCAGTACGAGAGCGGACGATTGGTCCACACGTGCGCTTCGGTCACATCGCCGATCGCGCCTGACTGCACCCACTCCACCGCCTTCCGCCCATCGTCCCAGGAGTGGCCCTGGTTGCCCATCTGCGTGACGGCCTTCGGCGTCTGCCGCGCCTTGCGCGACAGCTTGCGCGCTTCGTCAACCGACCAGCACAGCGGCTTTTGCACGTACACGTGCTTCTCGAGATCGAGCGCCGCCATCGCGATCGGCGCATGCATGTGATCGGGTGTCGCGACGACGATCGCGTCGATGTCCTTCTGCTGCTCGAGCATCAGGCGGTAGTCGGTGTAGCGCTTGTGCTTCGGCAGATCCTCGGCGGCAATGCGCGTCAGCGAGGCGACTCGATGCTCGCCGTTCTTGCGCGATTCGGCGGTGAGGTCGGTCTTCAGCAGCCGTTCCTGCTCGCGCTTCACGCCGGTGGCGAACGCATCGGCCGTCCACTGCGGTCCGGCGTAGCCCCAGTCGACGTCACACAACGCGACAATATTATTGTCGAGCCCGAGATTGAGCAGGTTGGTCCGGCCCATGCCGCCCACGCCGATGCCGGCGATGTTCAATTTGTCGCTCGGCGGCACGAAGCCCTTGCCGAGGACGTGCCGCGGCACAATCGTTACGGCCGCGGTTGTCGCCGCCACGTTTGCCACGAATTTGCGTCTGGAAATCATCGCAGACTCCTTTAAGCCGTGCTTCCCTCTGCCGCGCGATGCTACTACAATCCTGCGCTACCGGTCCCACATGCAGATCATCCGCAATCGCACCGTTTACGACGTCGTCATTGTTGGCTCGGGCGCGGGCGGGGGCATGGCCGCGAAGGTCCTGACCGAAGCCGGCGCGAACGTGCTGATGCTCGAGGCGGGCGTGATGTTCGACTCGGCCCGCGATTCGAAGATGATGGCGTGGCCGTATCAATCTCCGCGGCGAGGCCTGCCAATTCCCGAGCGGCAATTCGGCGAATTCGACGCCGGCTGGGGTGGCTGGACGCTCGAAGGTGAGCCGTACACGTCGGCTCCCGGCGATCGCTTCGACTGGTTCCGCACGCGCATGCTCGGCGGCCGCACCAATCACTGGGGCCGCATCTCGCTGCGTTTCGGTCCTGATGACTTCAGGCGCAAGAGCCTCGATGGTCTCGGCGACGACTGGCCGATCACCTACGAAGATCTCAAGCCTTACTACGACAGCATCGATCGATACATCGGCCTGTTCGGATCGAACGAAGGGCTGCCGAACGATCCGGACGGCATCTTTCAGCCGCCGCCGAAGCCGCGCTGCTACGAGCTGCTGATCAAGCAGGCGTCGGAGCGCCTGAGCATTCGCTGCATCCCGATCCGGTTGTCGATCCTGACGCAGCCGCTGAACGGCCGCCCGGCCTGTCATTACTGCGGCCAGTGCGGTCGCGCGTGCGCGGCGCACGCGAATTTCTCCTCGCCCTCGGTGCTGATTCCGCCGGCGCTCGCCACCAAGCGCCTGACCATTCTCACCAACGCGATGGCGCGCGAAGTCACCGTCGACGAGACCGGACTCGCGAGTGGCGTGAGCTACATCGACAAGACCACCGGCCGTGAAAATCACGTGCGCGGGCGGATCGTGGTGCTGGCGGCCAGCGCGTGCGAGTCCGCGCGGCTGTTGCTCAACTCGAAGTCATCGCGGTTCCCGCAGGGCCTCGGCAACTCGAGCGGCGTCGTCGGCAAGTACCTCACCGACACGACCGGCACCGGCGTCAGCGGGTTCATTCCGAAGATGATGAATGGCGTGCCGCACAACGAAGACGGCGCCAGCGGATCGCATCTCTACATGCCGTGGTGGGGCGACAACAAGAAGCTCGATTTCCCGCGTGGCTACCATATCGAGCTTGGCGGCGGCCGGCGGATGCCGGGCTTCGGCGTGCTCGGCGGCGTGCATCGCTACAACGGCACAGAGATCGGCGGGGGGATGCTGGCCGGCGGCGGCTACGGGAAAAAGTTGAAGGACGACTACCGCCGCTTCTACGGCGCCACGGTGAATTTCGCGGGGCGCGGCGAGATGATCCCCAACGAGAAGTCCTACTGTGAGATCGATCCAACGGTCGTGGATCGCTGGGGCATTCCGGTGCTGCGCTTTCACTGGACGTGGTCGGACCACGAGATCAAACAGGTCAAGCACATGCAGGAGACGTTCCGCGCCATCATCAACGAGATGGGCGGCACGCCGCTGTCGGCGATGCCGACGGCGGAGCAGCAGTACGACATCGCGCCGGGCGGCCGCATCATCCACGAAGTTGGCTGCGTTCGCATGGGCAACGATCCGAAGACCTCCGCGTTGAACAGCAACTGCCAGGCGCACGATTGCCGCAACCTGTTTCTCACGGACGGCGGACCGTTCGTGACCAACCCGGACAAGAACGTGACGTGGACGATTCTTGCGCTGGCGATGCGCACGAGCGAATACATCGCCAATCAGAGGAAGGCGGGCAGCATATGAATCGCCGCGACGCCCTCAAGGTTCTGATCGCCGCGCCGGCCGCGACGTTCACATGGACCGAAGCCGAAGCCTCGCAAGCGGCCGCTGCCGCGCAGACCGCGCGCGCCGCCACGACGGCCAAGCCGTTCGTGCCGAAATTCTTCACCGCGGACGAATTCAAGTTCGTGCGCATCCTCGCCGACATCATCATTCCGAAGGACGAGCGATCGGGCAGTGCGAGCGATGCCGGAGTGCCCGAGTTCATGGACTTCATGATGATCGATCAGCCGGCGCGTCAGGTCGCGATGCGCGGCGGGCTCGCGTGGCTCGATGTCGAGTGCCAGAAACGGTTCGACAAGACGTTCCTCGCATGCGCCGACGCCGAGCGGACCGCGGTGCTCGACGACATCGCGTGGCCCTCGAAGGCGAAGCCGGAATTCGCGCACGGCGTGGCGTTCTTCAACAGCTTCCGCGATCTCACCGCGAGCGGGTTCTGGACGACGCGCATGGGCATCGACGACTTGCAGTACATGGGCAATCGATCGGTGGCGCGATGGAACGGCTGTCCGCCGGAGGCGTTGAAGAAGCTCGGCGTGAGCTACGAATAAATCGGGGATCGGGGAGGTTCACCCTCTCAAGTCGTAACAGAGCATGCGCGGGCGGGCGCCCGACTGAAAGTCACGCGTGTTCTGCACGACGTAGAGCAGCCCGCGGCTCAACACGGGCAGCGCCCACGACTCGCGCGCCACGAACAGCCGCGAGCGTGAGATTTCCTTGTAGCCTTTCGGCGTGAGATCCATCCATAACAAGTGTCCGAGCTCGCCGAGGCAGAGGAACTGCCCGTCGACGGCCATCAGCGAACCGCGATACGTCCCGAGCATCTGGCGTTGCGGCTGACCACCGGTCAGGATCAGCTCCTCCCATTCGGGCGCAGTGCGCCACACCACTTTGCCGCTCGAGACGTCGACGCACGCGAGCGACGCGTCGGGTTCGTTGCGTCCATCGAATCCGTATAGATAACCGTCTTTGTAAATCGGCGTGTTGAAATGCAGCCCGAACTCCTGCGTCGTCCACAGCACCTTGTGCGTGAAGTCCGGACGAATCTCGAGCAGCGCACCACCCGCCCGATAGCTCGCCGACACGAACACCTTGTTGTCGAACACGACCGGACACGACGCGTTGACGGACTCGTAGGAACGGCTGCGCCACGGAAACGAAAAGTCGACGCGGCCGTTGGACGGGTCGATCGACATCAGCCCCCCGGTCGGCGGATTCGATTCGCCGCCGGCAAACACGAACACGCGCCGCTGCCCATGGATCACCGCCGGAATCGGCGAGGCATAGCCCGCGCCCCATTCCTTGCCGGCCCGCCATACTTCGCGTCCAGTCGTCTTGTCGAACCCGACGACGCACGGACCGCCGGGTGCGCCGACGCTGACGATCAGGTGCGGACCTTCGATGAGTGGTGTGGACGCGCGTCCAAAAAAATCCTGAGGCACGCGATATTCCTTGTCGAGGTCGTGCTTCCAGATCACGCGCCCGGACTCGAGGTCGAGGCAGTGCAGTTGTCCTTGCGCGCCCACCGTGTAGACGCGGCCACCGTCGATCACCGGACTCGCTCGCGGACCGTCGTTGTAGCCGTAACGATCTTCGAAGTCAGTTGGGTAGCGGAATTGCCATTGGGTGGCGCCCGTCTCCGCGTGCAGGCACTCGACGATCTCTTCGCCGCGCAACCGGTGGAGAAACGCGAGCCGCTCGCCGGCAATCGCCGGCGACCCGTAGCCCGTGCCCTTGGTGAACTCCCAGATCAGGGACGGCGGCGATTTGCGGCTCAGCCTCGTCTCCGTCGACACGGCGTTGTGGGTCGGGCCAAGAAAGGATGTCCAGTCGTGAGTGACGGCATCCTTGGCAAGCGGCCTCGGTTTTGAGACGAGACGGGTTTGCGCGAAGGCCGAAGGCGTGCCGAACACGGCGCCGGTCAGGCCCATCAGGACGGCGCGCCGCGACACCTGCGACATCCCGCTCATCCTAAGCCAGAAGCTTGTCTGTGTAATCTGCGCCATTCTGTGGCCCTAGCTCAGCGAGCGCGCGAACTGGGTTAGAGTGCCCACATGGCCGCGATCAAAGAGCATGAGAATCGCGCGCGCATTCCCTGGTACTTGTGGTGCGCGGCACTCGCCGTCACCTCGGCGTACGTCGGCGGCTACTGGGACATCGCGTGGCATCGATCGATCGGGCGCGACACGTTCTGGTCGGCGCCGCACATGGCGATCTATGCGTGCGGGATCCTCGCCGGCATCAGCGCCGGCTACATGATCTTCACGACGACGTTCGGAAAGAACAGCGAGCACAGGGACGTCAGCGTCCGCATCTGGGGCCTGCGCGGACCGCTCGGCGCGTTCATCTGCGCGTGGGGCGGCGTGGCGATGCTCGCCTCCGCTCCGTTCGACGATTTCTGGCACAACGCCTACGGCCTCGACGTGCGCATCATCAGCCCGCCGCACATGGTGCTGGCCGCCGGCTTCTTCGGCATCGAGTTCGGCACGGTGATGCTGATGCTCGCGTTCATGAATCGCGCGAGCGCCGCGCTGCGGCCGGCGCTCGAACGGCTGTTCCTCTACGTCGGCGGCACGGTGCTGTGCGAGTCGCTGCTGATCAAGCTCGAACACATCAGCCGATCCGATCAACACAACGCGCGCTTTTACATCATCGTGCTGATCGGCACGCCGGCGATCCTGACGGCGCTCGCGATCGCATCCGAGCGCAAGTGGGCGAGCACGATCATCGCCAGCGTGTATACGGTCTTCGCGCTGGCGTTTCTCTGGATCATGCCGCTGTTTCCGGCGGAGCCGAAGCTGGGGCCGGTCTACAACCAGGTCACGCACTTCATTCCCTGGGAATTCCCGCTGCTGATCATCGTCCCCGCATTCGTGACCGATTTGATCCTGCAACGCACGGCATCGTGGCGGCCGTTGCTGCGCGCCGTGGTCGTCGGGACTGCATTCCTCGCCGTGTTCATCGCGGTGCAATGGCCGTTCGCGAATTTCATGATGAGCCCGGCCGCGCGCAACTGGATCTTCGGCAGCGGCTACCTCGATTTCTCGACGCCGCCGCGCTCGCCGCTCGCGCGGTACGAGTTCTTCTATCGTGAGCCGACGCCGGCCGCGTTCTGGCGCAACATGGCGATCGCCGCGCTGATGGCGTGGTTCATGGCGTGGATCGGGATGCACGCCGGCCGCGCGATGCAAAAGGTCCGGCGGTGATTGGCCGTGTGTGCGCGGTCGCCCTCTTACTGGCGATCGTCCTCGCAGTACCTCTCAGTGGACACATCGGCAGCCCGGACGTTTTTCTAGAAGGCCAGGCAGGCGCGTATCGTCTGCTCGTCACCGTACGACCGCCCGTTGCGATTCCCGGTGTCGCTGACGTGGAGGTCCTTGCCACGAGCGACGACGTGCGTGAGGTTCGCATCGTGCCGCTGCCGCTCGGCGGCGCGGGCGCGAAGTTCGCGCCGGTTCCCGATCGTGCCGTTCGATCCACCGACGATCCTCGACTCTTCACCGGTCACCTGTGGCTGATGGGCGCGGGCGCGTGGCAGGTGCGCGTCGCCGTGAGCGGCGATCGCGGCGAGGGCACGTTGTCGGTGCCGGTGCCGGCGCTGCCGCAAACCACGCTCGCGATGCCGGCGGCGATGCGCGCGATCCTGTTCGTGTTCATGCTGCTGCTCGGCGGCGGATTCGTGGCGATCGTCTCGGCGATGGCCAGGGAGTCGAGGCTCGGCGCTGGTGAAGCGCTCGATGCGCGCTCGAAGCGCCGCGGCCGAATCGCCGGAGCGATTGCCGCGGTGCTGGTGGGCGGGATCATCCTGCTCGGCAACATGTGGTGGGGCGTGGAAGCGAGCGCCTATGCGCGATACGTGTTCAAGCCGCTCGTGCTGACGCCGGCGCTCTTCGAAGAGAACCGGCTGCGGCTGACGCTGAGCGATCCCGGATGGATTGCGCAGCGGCGCCTCGAAGACTTCATCCCCGATCACGGCCACCTGATGCATCTCTTCGTGGTGTCGCCGCAGCTCGATCGTCTCT
>Ga0207428_10007271_pt1 | contig 10124 bp, 12 predicted proteins | sample RhiMethybrSRZTD1_FD_187600 | JGI IMG/M metagenome (GOLD analysis project Ga0207428, IMG submission 187600) | Populus rhizosphere microbial communities from Tennessee, USA - Rhizosphere MetaG P. TD hybrid SRZTD1 (SPAdes) (version 3) | ecosystem: Host-associated > Plants > Roots > Rhizosphere >... | reverse complement strand
AAGCTGACCCAGACCGTGCGCATCGCCGCGGCGATGCTACCGGGAGGCGCGTCAATCGATCGCGGGCGGGAGCCGGCCGTTCCGGCCGCGCTGGATGCGGATCCAGCTGTGCCTCCCCAGCCACACCAGGAGGCCCGCGGCGCCCGCCGCGAGCACGACGACGACGATCGTCCCGGCGAAGGGGACGTTCAGCAGCCTGATCCCGGCGAGGCCGAGCACGCCCGCGAGGAGCAGCCGGAGGCTCTGCTCCGGGATCGAGAGCGTCAGACGGCCGCCGAGCAGCACGCCGGGGATCGACCCGAGCAGCAGCCAGAAGAGAATCCCGAAGTCGATGTTCCCCGCGGCCCAGTGGGCCGCACCCGCGACGTAGAGGAGGACGGCGGCGTGGAAGATGTCCGTCCCGACGACCTTGTGCGCACGGAGCGGGAAGATGACGAGCAGCGTCAGCCCGAAGAAGACGCCGCTCCCCACCGAGGTGAGGCCGACGATGAAGCCTCCGAGCACGCCGATCATGACGGCGGCGACGCGGTCGCGGTTCGACAGCTGCCAGTCGGGGTCGCCCGTCGGCCCCGCGTGGACGAGGCTCTTCGCGACCAGTCCGACCGCGCCGAACAGCAGTGCCGCACCGAGCACCTGACCCAGGACCGATTCCACGTCGTCGCCGTAGCGCTCGGTGAGCTGGACGTTCAACCAGACGCCGAGGAGCGATGCGGGCGCGGAACCAATCAGCATCCAGCCGGCGAGGCGCGCGCGCACGTTCCCCATCCGCCGGTGCTGCACGGCGCTGACCGTCTTGAATGCGGCCCCGTGGGCGATGTCGGTCCCGATCGCCGTCGCAGGAGGGATGCCGAAGAGGAAGACGAGGATCGGTGTCATCAGCGAGCCGCCCCCCATCCCCGTCATGCCGACGAGCAGCCCCGTGAGCAGCCCGGCGAGCGCGAGCTTCCAGTCCATTCTCTCTCCGCAGATCGGGGATCCGCTAGCGCGGAACCCCGATCGCGGGCAACCCCTGAAGCGCGGCCGCGCAGCGGCCGCTGGTCGTCACTCGTGCTCTGGCGGCTCGCGGATCCACGCGTCGCGCATCCCCGATCGCGGGCAACCCCTGAAGCGCTGCCGCGAAGCGGCCGCTGGTCGTCACTCGTATTCCGGCGGCTCGCGGATCCACTCGTCGCGGATCCCCGATCGCGAGAGTCCCTGAAGCGCGGCCGCGCAGCGGCCGCTGGTCGCAGCGCACTGGCGTCCCGTGCAGGAGGCCTCCGCTCACCTAGTTCGAGCGATACGCGTCGATGAGGACCTGAGCGACCTCGGGCCGCGTGAACTCGACCGGCGGGACGTCGCCCTCGCCGAGCATCTCGCGCACCTTCGTCCCGGAGAGGAAGACCCGGTCCTCGGGGCCGTGCGGGCACGACTTCGTGCTCGCCATCGATCCGCAGACGTTGCACCAGAACGTGTGCTCGAAGAACATCGGCTCGACGTCGAGCTCGTGTGGCGCGAACTCGTCGAAGATCAGCTGCGCGTCGTAGGTGCCGTAGTAGTCGCCGACGCCGGCGTGGTCGCGGCCGACGATGAAGTGCGAGCAGCCGTAGTTCTTCCGGCAGATCGCGTGCCAGACCGCCTCGCGCGGGCCGGCGTAGCGCATCGCGGCCGGGAAGGCGGAGAGCAGCACGCGCTCTGTCGGGTAGTAGCCGTCGAGCAGCGTCTGGTAGCAGTCGACGCGCACGTCGGCCGGGACGTCGTCCGACTTCGTCTCCCCGACGAGCGGGTGGACGAGAAGGCCGTCGACCGTCTCCAGCGCGACCTTCGTCAGGTACTCGTGCGCACGGTGGATCGGGTTCCGGGTCTGGAAGCCGACGACCCGCTTCCAGCCGCGCCCGGCGAAGATGCGGCGGGTATCGGCCGGGTCGTTCGCGAGCTCCGGGAACGCGGGCTCCGGTCGCTCGAACACGGTCACGCGACCCGACACGTACAGCGGCTTCTGAGCGAAGAGCCGCGCCACCCCGGGGTGTGCGTCCTCGGTCGTGCGGAAGCAGAGCTCCGCCTCCCGCTCCTTGTCGTAGGTGAACGTGTCCTCGACCTCGAGCGTGCCGAGCGCACGCCCGGCCTCGTCGACGAGCGCCACGGCGTCGCCGACGGGGGCGGAGTCGACAGCAAGGCAGACCGGCAGCGCCCACGGGAGCCCGTTCGCGAGGTGCATGTCCTCGATCACGCGCTCGTAGTCGTCGCGGCCCATGAAGCCCTCGAGCGGCGAGAGCGCGCCGACCGCGATCAGGTCCAGGTCCGAGACCTCCCTCGGCGTCAGCGTCACCGCCTCCAGGCTCTCGAGCCCGTCCGGCCGCTCGCCGGTGCGATCGACGAGCGCGCCGCCGTGCGGCGCGATGAGCCGCTCGGTGGAGACCACGTTCATGCCGCGACCTCGGCCGGGACCAGGCCCAGCTCCTCGAGCTTCGCGACGACGATCGCCGCCGCCTCCTCCGGAGTCGTCTCCTCGGTGTCGACGACGATCTCGGGGCTCGTCGGCTCCTCGTACGGGTCGTCGACGCCGGTGAATCCCTTGATCTCGCCCGCGAACGCCTTCGCGTAGAGGCCGTTCACGTCGCGGCGCGCGCACTCCTCGACGGAGGCCTTCACGTGCACACAGACGAAGGGGCCGAACTCCTCGACGAGCTCGCGCGCCTTGCGCCGGGTCTCCTCGTAGGGCGAGATCGCCGCGGCGATGACGGCGCCGCCCTGGCGCGTGAGCCGCGAGGCGACCCAGCCGATCCGCTCGATGTTCGTGTCGCGGTCCTCCTTCGAGAACCCGAGCCCCTTCGAGAGGTGCGTTCGCACGGTGTCGCCGTCGAGGTACTCGACGATGCAGCCGCGGCGGTCGAGCTCCGGCCCCACGAGGTGCGCGATCGTCGACTTCCCGGAGCCGGAGAGCCCCGTGAACCAGAGGGTGAAGCCGCCCTCGCGCACCCGGTCGGACTCGGGGTGCTCGTGGGCATGGATGTTCGCTTCCGTCATCGTGTCCTTTCCAGCGTCGTGTCGGTGTGGATGCCGCACTCGAGCTTGTCGGAGCCGGCCCAGCGCCCGGCGCGCTCCTCCTCGTCCTCGCGCGTCGGCCGGGTGCAGGGGATGCAGCCGATCGAACGGTACCCGGCGTCGTGCAGCGGGTTGTAGGGGATCTCGTTCACCTCGACGTACGCCCAGACGCGCTTCTCGTCCCAGTCGGCGAGCGGGTGGATCTTGAACACCTGGTACCGGTCCGACCACTCGATCTTCGGCGTCTCCGCCCGGCTCGGGGACTGGTCGCGGCGGATGCCGGAGATCCAGGCGTCGTACGGCGCGAGCGCGCGCACGAGCGGCTCGACCTTGCGGATGTGGCAGCAGCGGTCCGGGTCCCGCTCCCACAGGTTCGCGCCCTCGGCGCGGTGCTGCTCGGCGATCGTGGGGATCCCGGGCTGGATGAGCTTCAGCTGGTACTTCTCGACCAGGGCATCCCGCGTGTCGTAGGACTCGCGGAAGAAGAGGTGCGTGTCGAGCTCGACCGTGTCCATGCGCAAGCCCAGGTCGGCCACCATGTGCACGAGGACCGACGACTGCTTCTGCCAGGAGCACGTCAGGCAGAGCCGCGGCCAGAAGAAGCCGTGCGCCCAGGAGATCAGCTCCTCGGCCGTCATAGCCTCGAAGTCGAGGTCAGGAAGCTGGGGTCGGCTCGCGGCTCGAACCGCCAAGGAGCACCTCCTTCATGGTGTCGCCGCGCAGGCCGAGCCTGAGCGTCTCGAGCGCGATGACCTCGTCGGGCGGGATGTTCCCGAGGTTCACATCGGGGCCGAAGTGCTTCACGAACCAGGCCTGGGAGCCTTTCGTCGGAGCCTCCCAGATGAGGTCGTGGAAGCTGATCGAGTGCTCGATCTCGTCGACGAGGCCGGTGCGGAGCTCACCCGTGGGGCGATAGATGCCCGCGGTGCCGCCCTCGCGCCCCTCGGCGATGACCTTCCACGCGCCGGCGTCGAGCTCCTCGCGCATCCATTGCACCCACAGGTACGGCGCGATGTTCACCTCGGCGTCCTTGGAGCCCACCTCGGAGAGGACGACGAAGTCGCGCGCGAAGTCGGCGATCAGCTCGAGCTTCTCGTCGCGCGGGATCTCGAGCGTGCCGTCCGAGATCTCGACGTGCGAGAAGCGGAAGTGCTCGAGCCAGCGCTTGAACTCGTCGAGCTTCGACTGCCCGTAGACGGCCTCGAACAGCGTGCCGCCGCAGACGACCGGGGTCGAGAAGGAGCGGTAGAGCGCGATCTTCTTCTCGAGGTTGTTCGTGACGTAGCTCGTGCCCCAGCCGAGCTTCACGATGTCGACGTACTCGCCCGCGGTGTCGAAGAGGCCCTCGATCTCCCGCAGGTTCAGCCCCTTGTCGATGACGTGGGTGAGGCCTCGCGTGCGCGGCTTCCCCTCCCGGATGGGCACGTCGAGGAACGCGTCGCCGTCATAGGCGTGCATAGATGTCCTCCAGCTTCTTCATCGCTTGCTCCTGCACGTCGCGGTACAGCGAGCCGCCGTGGGCGTCGATGCCGACCGTGAGCGGGCCGAAGTCCTTCACGCGGAACTTCCAGAGGCACTCGGGCATGAGCTCCTCCCAGGCGACCTCCTCGATCTCCTCGATCTGCGTCGTCTCGAGCGCCGCCGCCCCGCCGACGATCGCGAAGTAGACCATCCCGAGCCGTTGCATCGGCTCGATCGCCTCGTCGGGGAAGCCACCCTTGCCGCAGATCGCGCGGACGCCGTACTGCGAGCCGAGCCCCTCGGTGAAGCGGACCATGCGGGCGCTCGTCGTCGTACCGATGCAGAGCTTCTCGTAGCGGCCGGGCCCGAGCTTGCGCACGTTCGGCGCGGTGTGGAGCAGGAACGCGCCGCTCAAGTCCATCGGCGGCTCGACGCCCTGGTCGAAGATGCGGATCTGGGTACGGTCGCGAATCCCGATGATGTGCCCCTGGACCGTGACCTCGTCGCCGGCGCGGAGCTTCAGGATCTCCGCCGGCTCCGTGATCGGGAAGGTGACCTCGTGGACGGCCATCAGGCGTCCCTCTCGAAGGTCGTCGTGCCGTCGGCCGCGACGCGCGCGGACGCACGCCGCGCCGCCCAGCACTGGTAGTTGACCGCGACCGGGTTCAGGGTCATGTGGGTGTCGGCGTGCTCGACGTGTACCGAGAGGACGGTCACGTCGCCGCCGAGCCCCATCGGCCCGATGCCGGTCTCGTTCAGGAGCTCGAAGAGCTCGCTCTCGAGCTGCGCGACGAGCGGGTCGGGGTTGTGCGTCCCCACGGGGCGGGCGATCGCCTCCTTCGCGAGGTGCATCGCGTAGTCGGCCGAGCCGCCGAGGCCGACGCCGACGATGCCCGGAGGGCAGGGCTTGCCGCCCGCACCGACGATGGACTCGAGGACGAACTTCTTGATCCCGACCACCCCGTCGGCCGGGACGCACATCTTCAGGAAGCTCATGTTCTCCGACCCGGACCCCTTTGGGACGCACTTCACGTCGAGGCCGTCCCAGTCGGGGACGAAGTCCCAGTGCACGATCGGGATGCGGAACCCGACGTTGGGGCCGGTGTTCTCGCGCGTCAGCGTGTGCACGGTGTTCGAGCGCAGCGGGTGCTCGACCGTCGCGCGCTCGGTGCCCCCCTTGAGCGCTGCGTAGATGCGCGCAGGGTGGAGCGGGAAGTGCTCGCCGACGCGGCAGTAGTAGACCGCGATCCCGGTGTCCTGGCAGACGAGGTTCTTCTCGTCCTCGGCGACCGAGACGTTCTTCAGGATCGTCTGCAGCACCCGCTGGCCGGTGACGGAGGTCTCCTTCTCCGCCGCCGAGCCGAGGGCGTCCCGCAGGTCCTGCGGGATGTCCTTCAACGCCCAGACGTAGAGGTGCGCGGCCGCGTCGGCGACCGCTGCGCCCAGGTCGGTTTCGGTGATCGTCGTCATGCGCTCGCTTTCTCGGCCGCAGCGCGGCCGGCTCGCCTGCCGAAGACGGTGCACTCGAGGAGCGAGTTGCCCATCATTCGGTTCCGCCCGTGCGTGCCGCCCGCGATCTCGCCGCACGCGTACACGCCCTCGAGCGTCGTCGCGGCATGGTCGTCGATGACGAGCCCGCCGTTCTGGTAGTGGAGGACGGGGTACGTGTGGATCGGCTCCGAGAGCGGGTCGATGCCCGCGCCGCGGTACCGCCGGAGCATGTACGGCAGCGAGATCTCGGCGTCCTCGGCGGAGATCCTCGTCGTGTCCAGCCAGACCCCCGGCCGGCCGTCGGGCGTGGCCACGCCCTTCCCCCGCTCGACCTCGTCGAAGATCGCCTGGGACACCGCGTCGCGCGGCCCGAGCGAGTCGGTGAACTCTTCCCCGTCCGCGTTCAGGAGGACCGCGCCGTACGCCCGCGTCGTCTCCGGGATCGAGTACCCCTGCATCGTCGGCGGCCACGCCCCGCCGTTCGGGTGGTACTGGAGCGCATCGAGGTCGCGGCTCTCGGCGCCCGCCTCGAGGGCGATCCGCGTCACCTCGCCGGTCGCGTTCGGATGGTTCGTCGACAGCTCTCCCCGCGTCTCGGCCTCGGCGAAGCAGCGCCCGCCTGCCGCGAGGACGACCGCACCCGCGTCGATCTCGACGCGCTCGCCCTTGACGTCGAACGTCGCCGTCCAGCCGTTCTCGGCGGCCCGGAGCTCCGCCAGCGCGTGATGCGGCAGCTCGACGCCGGACTCCGCCTCGAAGGTCTGGCGCAGCGACTTCGTGATCGCGTGCCCGGTCCGGTCGCCCACCTGGAGAAGCCGCTGGCGGGTAGCGCCCCCGCAGCGAGCGAGCCGGTAGCCGCCGTTCGAGCGCGTGAACTCCACCCCGAGCTCCTCGAGCCAGTGGATCGCGGAGGGCGCCTCGCTCGTCAACGTGCGGACGAGCACCGGGTCGGCGGTCTCGTGCGAGCTCCGCATGACGTCCTCGGCGTGGATCTCCGGCGAGTCGTCCTCGCCGAACGCCGCCTGGATGCCGCCCTGGGCCTTCGCCGAGTTGCAGGCCTGGAGCGTGGTCTTGGTCGCGAGCCCGACGCGAGCGCCGGCGCGCTCCGCGGACACGGCCGCAGCGAGCCCGGAGGCACCGCTGCCGATCACCAGCACGTCGAAGGGGGCGCCCGGGCGCACGAGGCCTATTCTAGGCACAACTCCTTATCTCTGTCATTATCGATCGTTATTCATGTGCTGGCGCGACGGCCGTCAGCGGGCGACTGGCGGAGTGGCTAGACTCGGCCGATGGCCACGCTCGCCGACATCCTGAAGCCGGATTTCATCACCGTCGCGCCCGAGGACACGCTCGGCGAGGTGGCGGAGAAGATGATGAAGCAGAACGTCGGCGCGGTCGTCGTCAAGGACTTCGGCCGCATGATCGGGATCCTCACCGAGCGCGACATGCTGCGGGCGATGGCGTCGCGGATGCACACGAGCGAGGCGCGCGTCCGCCAGTGGATGACGCCCGACCCGATCACCGCGTCGACGGACATGGCGCTCGACGACGCCGCCAAGGTGATGCTCGACCACGGATTCCGGCATCTCCCCGTGATGGACGGCGACACCGTGCTCGGCGTCGTCAGCCTCCGCCGCGTCCTCGGCGGCCGCCGCCAGCCGGCGCCCGAAGCGGCCTAGCGACCGACGCTCGTCAGTCGCAGGCGGAGACGACGCCGGAGACGAGCGCCTTCGCCGCCACCACCGCGGTGACCCCGCGCTTCGCGAGCTGCGCCCGCAGCTTGCGATTCGCGAGGATCTCGGTCTTCGCCTGCTGACGCGCCGCGTCCTGGCCGATGAGCGTGAGCCCGCACTGCCCGCGGTTCCGCATCCCGCCGATCCAGCCCATCGCGTACAGGTACTTGAGCACGGGCTTCGCGTACGGCGCGCGCTTGTACGCGCCCTTTGCGCCCGTCTGCGACACGTGCTGGGCGCGGGCAGCCTTGCCGACGGCCGCGACGCCGGCGCCGCTCGAGACGAGCACCGCGGTCACGTTCTGCCCGTACGCCCCGGTCAGCGTGGCCGCCAGCAGCGCGAGCCCCGCGACGATGCCTGCGTACTCGCCGATCACGGCTCACATCGTCCGCCTCCACGGACGGTCCGTCAATCGCGGCTCACCAGATCGCTCGGAGGAGCGCCTCGGCGTCGGCCGCCGTCACCGGCCGCGGGTTGGCCCGCGACCCGGGCCGCGCGGCGGCCTCCTCCCCGAGGGACGCGAGGTCCTCCTCGGGGACGCCGAAGTCGCGAAGCCGTTCGAAGCCCGCGAGGCGCGCGAGGTCCTCGACCCGCGCCGGCGCGTCGTCAGTGCCGAGGGCTCTCGCGAGGGTCGCGATCGCCTCGGGTACGGCACGCTCGTTGAAGCGCAGTGCGGGCGGCAGCGAGAGCGCGTTCATCGCTCCGTGCGGGAGGCCGTAGCGACCGCCGAGCGTCTGCGCGAGGGCGTGCCCGAGGAAGAGGCCGCGCTCGCCGAGCGCTCGACCCGCGTGCATCGCACCCTCGAGCAGCGCCGTCCGCGCTTCGAGGTCGTGCCCGTCCCGAACGACCGTCGCCAGGGTGCCGCCGATGAGACGTGCGCCTGCGGTGGCGTCCTCGCAGTCGCCGCCGTAGAGGGCCTCGGCCGCGTGGGCGAGCGCGTTCATCGCCGTCCCCACGGTCTCGCCGACCGGCAGCCCGAGCGTGAGTCGCGGCTCGTAGACGACCGCCGCCGTGTGCGCTCCCGAGCCCCCCGTCTTCAGCCCACGCACCTCGTCGCGCATCCCGAAGTAGAACGTCCACTCGGCCCCGGAGTACGTCGTCGGGACCGCCACGAGAGGCAGCGAGGTCGCAGCGGAGACCGCCTTCGCGGTGTCGATCGCGCTGCCGCCTCCCAGCCCGACGAGCCCGTCCGCGCCCGCCGCCGCCGCGGTCGCGGCGGAGACCGTGTCGAGCGGCGAGTGCCTGCGGACGCCGCTGAAGCGCGCGGCGACGGGGAGATCGAGGTCGGCGAAGCGTGGGCTCGTGACGAGCAGGGGGCGGGCGCTGCCCAGGTCGCGCAGGAGCGGGTCGAGCTCGCCGAGCCCCCAGCGGACGATCACGCGGACAGCCTGTCACGCGCGAACTCGACGAACGCGTCCGCGACGCGAGACCGCGTCCGACCGGTTGCCGAAACGAGCGAGATCTCACGCGAGGCTGCCATGCCCTCGACCTGCGCCTCGGCGAGGGTCCCTGCGTCGAGGCCGGCCTCGACCGCGGTCCTGGAGATGAACGTGACGCCGTAGCCGGCTTCGACGGCCGCCCGCACGGACTCCTGGAGCCCGAGCTCGAGCCGGACGTCGAGGTCGCGCAGCCGGGCTCCCTGGCGGCGCAGCGCGTCCTCGACCACCTGGCGCACGCCCGCCCCCTGCTGCATGAGGACGAGCGACTCCTCGCGCAGCTCCGCGAGCGAGATCGTGCGCCCCGCGAAGCGGTGGCCGGGAGGACAGGCGAGGATGACCTCGTCCGAGAAGAAGGGCTCGAACCGCACGCCGCGGTGCCTGCGAGCGGCGCCGACGATCCCGAGCTCGAGCTCGCGCCCCGCGACCCGCTCGACGACGGCATGCGTGTCGGAGACCGTGAGGAAGACGCGCACGGCAGGGCTTTCGCGCTGGAACTCGCAGAGGAGGAGCGGTACCGCGATCGCCGCAGGTCCCGTAGACGCCCCCAGCACGAGGTCGCCGGAGAGGTCGCCCTCGCTGGAGGCGGTGACGTCGGCGACGATCTGGTCCTCGAGCGCCAGGATCCGCTGCGCGCCCCGATACAGGCGCAACCCTGCCTCCGTCGGCTCCACCCGCCTCCCCGAGCGGTCGAGGAGTTGCGTCCCGAGCCGCTTCTCGAGGGCACGAACCTGCAACGACACGGCCGGCTGCGTCACCCCGAGGCGCTCCGCCGCCTGCGAGAAGCTCTTGCGCTCGACGACCGCGCAAAAGGCGGCGAGCTGTCGCGTGTCCATAAGCGAACGTTATACGAGGAGCGTTCGTGTCAGAAGAGGCCGCGCTCGGCCAGCCAGTGCTCGAGCAGCGGGTCGGTGAGCTCCGGCCCGGCCGGGGTCAGCCGCGCCTCCGCCTTGCCCACGAGGCCGGCGAGGGCGCGGTCGAC
>Ga0207428_10007268_pt1 | contig 10126 bp, 6 predicted proteins | sample RhiMethybrSRZTD1_FD_187600 | JGI IMG/M metagenome (GOLD analysis project Ga0207428, IMG submission 187600) | Populus rhizosphere microbial communities from Tennessee, USA - Rhizosphere MetaG P. TD hybrid SRZTD1 (SPAdes) (version 3) | ecosystem: Host-associated > Plants > Roots > Rhizosphere >... | reverse complement strand
TAGTAGATGAAGTTGTAGTTGGGCTGCTTCAAGCGCATCTGGAACGTGTACCGGTCGAGCGCGCGCAACCCTTCGACCGGCGTGTCGTAGTCCATCCGGTTCTCGCGCCGGGCCCTGGCGAGGACCTCGTCCATCCCCGCGATGTTGCCTTCCAGGAGGTAGAGGTTCGGCGACTTCCTCTTCGGGTCGAAGAGCCGCTTGATCGAGTACACGTAGTCCTCGGCAATGAGCTCGCGGCGCTTGCCGTCGAACGCGGCGTCGTCGGCGAAGTAGATCCCGGGCTTCACGCGCATGCGATAGAGCGTGCCCTGTTCGCTCACCTCGGGCATGGCCTCGAGCGTGTTCGGGACCAGCTTCAACGGCCGCGCCAGGTAGTCGTAGGCGAGCGGCGCGTCGAAGACGTTGGATGCCAGTGTCGACGAGTAGAGGTCGGAGATCTCGGCCGGATCGAACGTGGTCTCTGCGACGTTGAAGGCGTAGCGGAACACGTTGTGCGGGTCCGCCGCGAGGGCGCCGGCAGGGGCGAGCGTGCAGGCCGCGGCGAGGCCGCAGGAGGCGAAAAGGCGTCTCACGGAAGGGGTTGGCGGGGGCGGAGGCCCGGGGATTATGCGATACACTGCGAGCCCGTCTGTAACCGTTGATTACGCTTCAATTCTACGAGCAAGGAACGACGAAATGGGCTTCCTGCAAGGCCGCCGGATCCTGGTGACGGGCATGCTCTCCAACCGCTCCATCGCCTACGGCATCGCCAAGGCCTGCAAGCGGGAGGGCGCCGAGCTCGCTTTCACCTATCAGGGCGAGGGCGTGCGCGAGCGCGTGACCGACCTCGCCAGGGAGTTCGGGAGCGACCTCGTCCTGCCCTGCGACGTGGCCGACGACGCGCAGATCGACGCGCTCTTCGCGGAGCTCGGCCGCCGCTGGGACGGCCTCGACGGCCTGGTGCACGCCATCGCCTTCGCCCCGCGCGAGGCGCTGAAGGGCGGCTTCCACGAGAGCGTGACGCGCGAGAACTTCCGCATGGCGCACGACATCTCGAGCTACAGCCTGGCTGCGCTCGCCAAGGCGGCGCTGCCGATGATGCAGGGGCGGCCCGCCGCGATCGTGACCCTCTCCTACCTGGGCGCCGCGCGCTCGATCCCCAGCTACAACGTGATGGGGCTGGCGAAGGCGAGCCTGGAAGCCGGCGTGCGTTACCTCGCGGCGAGCCTGGGACCGGGCGGCATCCGCGTGAACGCGATCTCGGCCGGGCCGATCAAGACGCTGGCCGCGGCCGGCATCGGCGGATTCTCGAAGATCCTTCATTTCGTGGAGAAGAACGCGCCGCTGCGCCGGGGCGTGACGACCGAGGAAGTGGGCAACACCACCGCCTTCCTCCTCTCCGGCCTCGCGAGCGGCATCACCGGCGAGGTGATCTACGTGGACGCGGGCTTCAGCACGACCACGGCCGGGCTGGAATCGGAATAGCGCCTACTGAGGCTGCGCGGGCTTGCCGTCGAGGGCGCCGCGCCGCACGGTCACGCCGACGTCCTCGCGCAGGCTGTTCAAGGTCGCCTCCAGCTCCTCCATCGCCACCGACTGCTTGAGCTGGCGCCCGAGCTGGTCGCGCATCTGGTCGTTCACCTTCTCCAGCTCGATCACGCGGCTCACCTGCACGAGCGAGTAGCCCGCGGGCGTCTCGATGCCGATGAACGCGGGCAGCTTCTTCACATCCGCGCGGAAGGCCTTGTCGATCACCTGCGGGAAGAGGCCACCCGGCTTCTGGCGGTTGACCGCGAGCGGCGCCGGCCACTTGACCTCGGCGGGCTTGCCCGCCTGCAGGTCCTTCAGCTTCGCCTCACCTTCGCTGCGCGCGAGCTTCAGGGCTTCCTCGCGCGCGAGCTTGCGCTCGATGTCGGCGCGCACGCCCTCGAGCGGCTTCAACTCCGCGCCCTTGTGCTCGATCACGCGCGCGGCCACGAGCGTGCCCGGCGCGACCTCCACGGCGGAAGTGTTGCGCTTCGCCTTGATGGTGTTGTCCGAGAAGATCTCGGCGCTGATCTTGGGGCTGGCCAGGGGTCCAAAGCCGGGCTGGCCCTTGCTCACCCACGGCGACTGCTTGACCTGGAGCTTGAGCGCCTCGGCCGCGGGGGCGAGGCTCGACGACTGCTCGTAGACCGTGTTCGCGAACTGCTCGGCCGACTCGGCGAACATGCGCTGCGCGATCTGCTTCTTCAGCTGCGCCTCGATCTCCGGGGTGGCCTCCGCGAGCGAGCGCATCTTCGCGGGCTTCACGTCGGTCACGTGGATCACGTGGTAGCCGAACTCCGAGGCGACCGGGCCCACGATTTCGTCCTTCTTCGCGGCGAAGGTGGCGTCGGAGAAGGGCTTGACCATCGCCTGGGGAGCGAAGAAGCCGAGGTCGCCGCCCTGGACCGCCGAGCCCGGGTCCTGCGACTCCTTCTTCGCTACCTCGGCGAAGGTCTTGGGCGCCTTGCGCACGCGATCGGCGATCGCCGCGGCCCTGGCCTGCGCGGCCTTGCGATCGGCGTCCTTCGCGTCCGGGGCGACGGTCACGAGGATGTGGCTCGCGCGCCGCTCCTCCGGCTGGCCCCACTGGTTGCGCTTGAGGCCGTCCTCGTAGTTGCGCTTGATCTCCTCGGCCGGCGCCTCGATCTTCGCGGCGAGCGCGTCCACGGAGAGCTCCACGTACTCGACGCGCGCGCTCTCGGGAGTGGTGAATTCGGCGGCGTGCCCGTCGTAATAGGCCTTCACCTGCTCGGGCGAGACCTTCACGCGCGGCAGGAAAGCATCGGGGGTGAGGTTGACGACGCTCACCTCGCGCGTCTGCTCCGAGAGCTTGATGAAGCCCTCGAGCGTGGCCTTGGGCACGATCGTCGTCTCGGCGATGGCGTCGCGGAACTCCTGCATGCGGAACGCGTGGCGCAGGCGCTCGTCCAGCGCGATCGGGGTCATGCCCTGCGCCTTCGCCACCAGGTTGTAGCGGTCCCTGGAGAAGCGGCCCTCGACCTGGAACTCCGGCATGCGGCTGATGCGCTCGGCGAGCGCCGCGTCGGGGATGCGAAGGCCCGAGCGCTCGGCGCCGATCTGCACCAGCTTCTCGGACACGAGGTTGTCGAGCACCGCGCGGCGGATCTCGGGGTTGTCCATGATCGAGGCGTCGAACTGGCCGCGGAACTGCTCGCGGTAGTTGTCCGCCTGCCGGCGCAGGGCCTGGTCGAATTCGGCGTTGGTCACGCGGGCGGGGCCCACGTTCGCCACGGCGCCGTCGGAGCCCACGCGGTTGATGTACGCGTCGATGCCGAAGAGGCCGAAGGGAACGACCAGGAAGAGGATGAACAGCCAGCGGACGAATTTCCTGCTGGCGAAATCGCGGATGTTCTGGAGCATGGGAACCCGTTATGCGAAAAGGGCGAACCTCTGGGGTTCGCCCTACTGGATCTGGCGGAGCGGACGGGACTCGAACCCGCGACCCCCGGCGTGACAGGCCGGTATTCTAACCAACTGAACTACCGCTCCAGACTCGCTGACCTGGCTTTCCTGGTGGGTGCTGACGGGATCGAACCGCCGACATTCGCCTTGTAAGGGCGACGCTCTACCAGCTGAGCTAAGCACCCGGAAAAGACGACGATTTTAGCGGATTTCGTCGTCTTTTTCCAGCCGGTCAGTGCTTTGTCACCACGGGGCGCGGAGGTTCGGCGGCGGGAACCGGGGCCACCGCAGGCGCGTCGACGAGCGGCTCGGGCTTCCTCTCCAGGGCGCGCTCGAGCACCTCGTCGAACCACTGGACCGGGGTGATCTCGATGGCGTTCTTCACCTCCTCCGGGATCTCCTGCAGGTCCTTCACGTTCTCCTTGGGGATCAGCACGCTCTTGATGCCGCCGCGGTGCGCGGCGAGCAGCTTCTCCTTCAAGCCCCCGATCGGCAGCACCTCGCCGCGCAGGGTGATCTCGCCCGTCATCGCCACATCGCAGCGCACCGGGATGCCCGTGAGCACCGAGGTGATCGCGGTCGCGATCGAGATGCCGGCCGAGGGGCCGTCCTTCGGGGTGGCCCCCTCGGGAAGGTGGACGTGCAGGTCGAGCGTCTGCCAGAAGTCATCGGCGATGCCCAGGCGCTTGGCCCGGGCGCGCACCACCGAGATGGCGGCCTTGATGGATTCCTGCATCACGTCGCCCAGCTTGCCGGTGGTGACGGTGTTGCCCTTGCCGGGCAGCTTGACCGCCTCGATCGTGAGCAGCTCGCCGCCGACCTCGGTCCATGCGAGGCCCGTCACCTGGCCGATCTGGTTCTCCTTCTCGGCGATGCCGTAAGTGTACTTGCGCACGCCCAGGTACTTGTCGAGGTTCTTCGCGTTGACGGTGACGTGCGCGCCGTCCTTCTTGCGCGTGAGGATCGCCTTCACGACCTTGCGCGAGATCTTGGCGAGCTCGCGGTCGAGCGAGCGCACGCCGGCCTCGCGCGTGAAGTAGCGCGTGATGTCGCGCAGCGCGGAGTCGGTCACGGTGAGCTCGCCTTCCTTGATGCCGTTCGCCTTGAACTGCTTGGGCAGCAGGTACTGGCGCGCGATGTGCACCTTCTCGTCCTCGGTGTAGCCCGAGAGCCGGATCACTTCCATCCGGTCGAGGAGCGGCGGGGGGATGTTGAGCGTGTTGGCGGTCGCCACGAACATCACGTCCGAGAGGTCGTACTCGACCTCGACGTAGTGGTCGACGAAGGTGTGGTTCTGCTCGGGATCCAGCACTTCCAGCAGCGCAGACGACGGGTCGCCGCGGAAGTCCATGCCCATCTTGTCGACCTCGTCCAGCAGGAAGAGCGGGTTCCTCACGCCGACCTTGGTCATGTTCTGCAGGATCTTGCCGGGCATCGAGCCGATGTAGGTACGGCGGTGGCCGCGGATCTCGGCCTCATCCCGAACGCCGCCCAGGCTCATGCGCACGAACTTGCGATTGGTGGCGCGCGCGATCGATTGGCCGAGCGAGGTCTTGCCCACGCCGGGGGGGCCCACGAGGCACAGGATCGGGGCCTTGAGCTTGTCCACGCGCTGCTGCACCGCGAGGTACTCGACGATGCGCTCCTTGATGCGCTCGAGGCCGTAGTGGTCGGCGTCGAGGATCTTCTCGGAGTTCTTGAGGTCCGTGGACACCTTGGACTTCTTCTTCCACGGCAAGCCCACGAGCGTGTCGATGTAGTTGCGCACGACGGTCGCTTCCGCGCTCATCGGCGACATGAGCTTCAGTTTCTTCAGCTCCGCCTCGCACTTGGTGCGTGCCTCCTTGGGCATGTGCGCGGCCTTGATCTTCTTCTCCAGCTCGTCCAGGTCGGCGCCCTCTTCCGAGTCGCCGAGCTCCTTCTGGATCGCCTTCACCTGCTCGTTCAGGTAGTACTCGCGCTGGCTCTTCTCCATCTGGCGCTTCACGCGCCCGCGGATGCGCTTCTCCACCTGCATGATGTCGATCTCGGTCTCGAGGAGCTGCAGCAGCTGCTCGAGGCGCCGGCCCACGTGGAACATCTCGAGGATCTGCTGCTTCTGCTCGAGCTTGAGCGGCAGGTGCGCGGCGATGGTGTCCGACAGGCGCCCGGCGCCGTCGATGCCCGAGAGCGAGGTGAGGACCTCGGGCGGGATCTTCTTGTTCAGCTTCACGTACTGGTCGAACTGGGCGAGCAGCGTGCGGCGCATCGCCTCGACCTCGGTGTTGTCGGGCTCGTCCGAGCCGATCAGCTCGATCTCGGCCTCGAAGTTGGGCTTGTCGGTGAGCACGCGCTCGATGCGCGCGCGCTGCACGCCCTCGACCAGGACCTTCACCGTCCCGTCGGGCAGCTTCAGCATCTGCAGGATCGTCGAGACCGTGCCCACGTCGTACAGGTCCTCGGGGTTGGGCTCGTCCTTCGCGGCGGACTTCTGCGCCACGAGCACCACGTTCTTGCCCTCCTCCATCGCGGCTTCCAGCGCCTTGATCGACTTGGGGCGCCCCACGAAGAGCGGGATCACCATGTGGGGGAACACCACCACGTCGCGCAGCGGCAGCAGCGGCAATACGCGTGAGTCGGCGGAAAAAGTTGCGGTCATGGTGGGTTCCTAGGGGGGGAATCGGGTGAAACGTGGGGGCGACGGGGACGGATGACAACCCCGCCGGGGGGACTGGGAGCGGTGACGGTCCCTATTGCTGTCCACCCGCGACCTTTGGCTGGTCGGAGTAGATGAGCAGCGGCTTGCCTTCGCCGCCGATCGCGCCTTCATCGACGACGACCTTCTGGACGTTCGTGAGCGACGGGAGGTCGAACATGATGTCCAGCAACGCGGCCTCGATGATCGAGCGCAGGCCGCGAGCGCCGGTGCGGCGCTCCAGGGCGCGCTTGGCGATGGCCTGCAGCGCGTGCTCGCGGAATTCCAGTTCCACCCCCTCCATCGCGAGGAGTTTCTGGTACTGCTTCACCAGCGCGTTCTTGGGCTCGACCAGGATCTTCACCAGCGCTCCGGCGTCGAGCTCGTCGAGCACCGCCACCACCGGCAGGCGGCCGACGAATTCGGGGATGAGACCGTACTTGATCAGGTCCTCGGGCTCGACGTCGTGCAGCAGCTCGTTCAGCTCCTGGCGGTTGTTCATCGAGCGCACGTGCGCGCCGAAGCCCATGCCGGAGCTGTCGCTGCGGTTCTGGATCACCTTCTCCAGGCCGCCGAAGGCGCCGCCGCAGATGAACAGGATGTTGGTCGTGTCGACCTGCACGAACTCCTGGTTCGGGTGCTTGCGCCCGCCCTGGGGAGGCACCGAGGCGATGGTGCCCTCGATCAGCTTGAGGAGCGCCTGCTGCACGCCCTCGCCCGAGACGTCGCGGGTGATCGACGGGTTGTCCGACTTGCGCGAGATCTTGTCGATCTCGTCGATGTAGACGATGCCGCGCTGCGCCTTCTCGACGTCGTAGTCGCACTTCTGCAGCAGCTTCTGGATGATGTTCTCGACGTCCTCGCCGACGTAGCCGGCCTCGGTGAGGGTGGTCGCGTCGGCGATCACGAAGGGGACGTTCAGCAGGCGCGCGAGGGTCTGCGCGAGCAGCGTCTTGCCGGAGCCCGTGGGGCCGATCAGCAGGATGTTCGACTTGGCGAGCTCGACGTCGTCCTGCTTGCCGCCGGTCTTGAGGCGCTTGTAGTGGTTGTAGACCGCGACCGAGAGGATCTTCTTGGCCTGGATCTGGCCGATCACGTACTGGTCGAGGATCTCGCAGATCTCGTGCGGGCTGGGCAGGTCGCTCTTCGCGGCCTTGGTGCCCGTCTCGGTCGTCGCCTCTTCACGGATGATGTCGTTGCAGAGGTCGATGCACTCGTCGCAGATGAAGACCGAGGGACCGGCGATGAGCTTCCTCACCTCGTGCTGCGATTTGCCGCAGAACGAGCAGTAGAGGAGCTTTTCACCGCCGACTTTGTCGGTCATTTCCCTTCTAGGCCTTGGCTGCGGCTCTTCAGAACGCGGTCGATCAGTCCGTACTTTACCGCGTCTTCGGCGCCCATGAAATTGTCCCGGTCGGTATCGCGCTCGATGACCTCGATCGGCTGGCCGGTGTGCTCGGCCATCATCTCGTTCAGCTTCCTCTTGAGATAGAGGACTTCCTTGGCGTGGATCTCGATGTCCGAGGCCTGGCCGGAGAAGCCGCCCGAGGGCTGGTGGATCATCACGCGGGAGTTGGGCAGGACGAAGCGCTTGCCCTTGGTGCCCGCGGCCAGCAGGAAGGCGCCCATGGAGGCCGCCAGCCCCGTGCAGAGCGTGGACACGTCCGGCTTGATGAACTGCATGGTGTCGTAGATCGCCATGCCCGCCGAGACGCTGCCGCCCGGCGAGTTGATGTACAGGTGGATTTCCTTGTCGGGGTTCTCGCTCTCGAGGAAGAGCAGCTGCGCCACGATCAGGTTGGCCATCGAGTCGTGGATCGGGCCCACCAGGAAGATCACCCGCTCCTTCAGCAGCCGCGAGTAGATGTCGTAGGCGCGCTCGCCGCGCCCCGACTGCTCGATCACCATGGGGATCAGCCCCAGGCCCTCGGCCGGTTCCGCGTCGCTTTCGTGCTTGATGAACATTGCGTCTAGCCCTTCTTGGTTCCCATGAGTTCGTCGAAGTCGGTTTGCTTGTCTTCGACCTTCATCTTTCCCAGTGCCCATTCTACGACGTTGTCCTCCATCGCGAGCGCCTCGAATTCGGCCAGGCGGGCGGGGTCGCCGTAGTACCACCGGACCAGCTGGTCGGGCTGCTCGTAGCTCTCGGCATGCTCCTCGATCAGGCTGCGGACCTGCTCGGGGCGCGGCTCCAGGCCCTGGCGCTTGACCAGGTCGCTCACCAGGATGGACAGCTTGATGCGGCGGGCGGCGCGATCGGCAAACAGTTCCGGCGGGAGCGACAGGTTCTCGGTGGTCATGCCGCGCTGCTTCAGGTCCTCGACGGCGGCCTGCTGCATGCGGCCGATCTCGTTGTCCACGAGCGAGCGCGGGATGTCGAAGCTGCCTGCGGCGATGAGGGCCTCCATCACCTGCTCCTTGACCGAGATCTTGGTGCGCTTGGCGACTTCCTTCTCGATGTTCTCGCGCACCTCGCGCTTCAACTGCTCGACGTCGCCGGAGCCCACGCCCAGCGTACGGGCAAGGTCCGCATCCAGCGCGGGCAGCTCGGGCTCGGCGACCTGGTTCACGGTGACCGTGAAGTCGGCGGTCTTGCCGCGCAGCGCCTCGGCGTAATCCTGCGGGAAGGTGAGCGGAAAGGTCTTCTGCTCGCCCGCCTTCAGGCCCACGATCGCCGCCTCGAAGTCGGGCAGCATGCGCTTCTCGCCCAGCACCACGGTGAAGTTGGACGCCTTGTTGCCCTCGAAGGGCTGGCCGGCGAGGAGGCCCTCGAAATCGATGTTCACCAGGTCGCCCTCGCGCGAGGCGCGGTCGATGCGGTTGAACTTGGCGCGCTGCTTGCGAAGCGTCGTGATCGTCGCGTCGACGTTCTCGTCCTTCACCTGGGTCACGGGCCGCTGGATCTTGCTCGCCGCGACGTCGCCCAGGGTCACCTCGGGATAGACCTCGAAGGTGGCGGTGTATTCGACCGCGGAGGCGCCGTCGCCCGACGGGACAGGCGCGAAGCGCGGGAAGCCGGCCACGCGGTAGTTCTGGTCGCGCACGGCGTCGGCGAACGACTGCTGCACGGAGTCGGAGAGCACTTCCTGGCGGACCTGCGGCCCGTAGTGGCGCTCGACCATCTTGATCGGCACGTGGCCGGGCCTGAAGCCCTGCATCTTGACGGTGCGTGCGAGCTTCTTCAGGCGCGAGGCGATTTCGGCCTCGAGCTGGGCAACGGGCACCGAGACGGTGATGTTCCGCTCGAGCGGGCTGGGTGTGTTCTGGACGGCTTGCTGCATCGAATTTTCCTTATGGGGGGAGAACCGGAGGCGGAACCGGGGTCTGACCCCCATATGCGACCTGGTGCGAAAGGAGGGACTCGAACCCCCATGCCTTTCGGCGCTGGAACCTAAATCCAGTGCGTCTACCAATTCCGCCACTTTCGCGGTCGGCGAATTATACCCGAATTCGCCCCCTCCCCGAGGCCCCCTCCGCCCCCCGGCTGCCCGATATAATCCCGAAAATTCAAAAGGTTCCGCGCCGCCCTTGCCCGTCGACCACTACGAGAACTTCCCCGTCGCTTCATGGCTGCTGCCGGCGCGGCTGCGCCCGCCGATCGAGGCCATCTACGCCTTTGCCCGGGGCGCGGACGACATCGCGGACGAGGGGGAGCTGTCCGACGCGGCCCGTTTGGCGGGCCTTGCGCGCTATGGCGACGCGCTCGACCGGATCGAGGCGGGGCAGGCACCCACCGAGGCGCCTTTCGCGCGCCTGGCGTGGGCGGTGCACGAGTACGAGCTCCCAATCCCGCTGCTGCGCGACCTGATCGACGCCTTCTCCCAGGACGTCACCAAACGCCGCTACGCTACCTACGCCGAGCTCCTCGACTATTCGCGCCGCTCGGCCAACCCGATCGGCCGGCTGGTGCTGCACTGCTTCGAGAAGACCAGGACCGGCGTCGCCTTTTCGCGGGAACACTCGGATGCGATCTGCTCGGCGCTGCAGTTCATCAACTTCTGGCAGGACGTGGCGGTCGACTGG
>Ga0207428_10007266_pt1 | contig 10127 bp, 5 predicted proteins | sample RhiMethybrSRZTD1_FD_187600 | JGI IMG/M metagenome (GOLD analysis project Ga0207428, IMG submission 187600) | Populus rhizosphere microbial communities from Tennessee, USA - Rhizosphere MetaG P. TD hybrid SRZTD1 (SPAdes) (version 3) | ecosystem: Host-associated > Plants > Roots > Rhizosphere >... | reverse complement strand
CGATCGTCACCGCCTGCTGACCCACCCGCTTCGCCTCGTCGAACCGCGACGCGCTCGAGAGCAGGAATGCCAGCGTGGAGTGCGCCTCCGCCAGCCGATCGTCGAGCTGAATCGCATGGCGGGCGTGCTCGATGCCCGACGTGAGCGCGTCGAGGTTGACTGCCCGCTCCGCCCGCGTCATTTCGTACGCGACGAACTCCGCACTGGCAATGCCGGTGTAGGCGATCGCATACCGCGGGTCGATCGCAATCGCGCGCTCGAAATCGCGGATGGACTCGCCGATGAGCGTCGTGTCCAGGCTTTCGATTTTGAGCCAGCCCTCGGTGTACGCGCGGTACGCGTCGAGGCTGGACGTCTCGCGCACACCCAGCCGTCCCGCGCGCGGCGTGACCGGCAGGCCGAGCTCGCGCGCGAACGACACCGTGATCCCGTCCTGCAGGCGAAAGACGTCTTCGAGCAGCCCGTCCACCTTCGCGTCGGCGATCGCCTCGCTGCTCGAGAGATCCACCAGCCTCGCCGTAATCCGGAGATTCGGCCCGATGCGCTGATAGCTGCCGGTGACGATCAGGCTGGCGCCGAGCGCGGCCGCGATCTCTTTCATCGATCCGCCCGTTTGCCGGCCAGCCTGCACGACGCGCCAGCGATCGACGACGCGGAACCGATCGAGCGCGGCGAGGTCGCTGGTCACCGTCTCCGCGATGCCTGCGCCGAGCCACGCCACATCGGGATCGCCGGTGACGTTCGTGAAGTCCAGCACGGCGAGACTGTGCTTGACCTCGGGTGTCGTTTCACGCTCTTCGTGAAATGACACCCGAGGTCCTTTATCCGGCGCCGCCGCCATCGCTTCCACCGGCGCGATGAACCGGTAGCCGCGCCGCGCCACCGTCCTGATGTACGTCGGCGCGGCAGGCGAATCGTTCAGCGCGTCCCGCAGATCCGAGATGGCCTGCGCCAGGGCGTTGTCGGTGACGTTGGCGCCGGGCCAGACGTTTTCCAGCAGTTCCTCTTTCGTGACCAGCGTCGCGGGCCGTTCGAGCAGATAGAAGAGGAGATCCAGGAGCTTCGGGGTCAGGTCGAGCGCGCGTTCGCCCTCGAAGGCCCGGTAGCTGACGCGATCGGCCCTGAAGGGGCCGAAGCGGTACGTCATGGCGGGATTCTACTGTGCGTCGTACAGCAACGGCACCGGCGACTGAGGCGGACGCGGATCCACCACCGGGGCGGCCGTGCCCGCGGGCCGCAGCCACTGGTAGAGCTCGACTTCGCCCGCCAGTAAGCCCACGCGCAGCGCCGCGCGCACGATCAGAAACAGCTGCTGGATCCCAATGCCGGCGAGAATCAGCGGCATGGTGTGCGAGCCGAGGCGCGCGATGGCGAAGAGATAACCGGCGGCGACAATGGCAAACAGCAAGAGGAAGAGGACCGCCAGAGTATAAACGCGCAGCGGATGCCGGAGCACGAGCCAGAGCGACGGCAGCCACGCACGAAGCGCACCGCCGCGATCAGTGAGCGCAAGACGGATCCGTGCGTAATCGAACGAGAGCAAAAAGAACGAAGTCACGGCGATGAATGTCGCGCATTCGATCCCGAGCGCGACGAACGGTCCAGGCGGCCAGTTCGACTGCATCAGTCGTGTCACCGCGATGGCGGAGCCCGCGACAGCCGCGGCGACGGCGATCGCCATGACGATGCCGCCGAGGATGGCGAGCCGGAGAAAGCGCCAGAAGAAGTGTCCCGCGCCGGTCATGAAGCGCTGGAAGAACTTCGGCGAGTCCTCGCTGATGAGGACCTCGAGCGTGCCCGCGGACAGGAAGGCGCTGACCGGCACGGACACGATCAGCAGGCCGAGCCCGGTCAGGAGTATCGAGAGCAATCCGTTGCCGCCGCCGTCGATGAGCAGATCGCGGAAGATGCCGGTATGGAAGCGCTCGAGGAGCGGATCGGCCTCGGGAAGGAGCGACGTGCGCGCCCACCAGGACCAGACAGCAGGCAGCGCGACGAGCGCGAGCGCGACGTTCGCCAGCCAGACCAGGATCGCCACGCGCACCTCGACAAAAACCGCGCGGACGCCGCGTCGCATCGACGTCGTCAACATCTCACACCCCGGCCAGCATCAGGACGTTCTGCAGCCAGAACAGCCAACGCGCGGTCCATTTCGTCGCGACGCGGCGGTCGGCGTTCACCCGCAAGGCGTTGTTGAGCCAGCTGACATCGAACAGCAGTTTCTTGTCGGGATCGACTTTCGCCCATTCGATCTTCTGCGGACGCCGGAAGGTGAACTTTTTCCAGCCGTCACGTCCATCCCACGTCATCCGCTCGGGAGCCTGGCCTTCGAACTTGACCGCGACGTCCACCGGGATCGTGAGACCGCCGTGACGGTTGATGGTGACCGAGCTTTCGTACTCGACCGGCGCGTCTTTCGGCGGCTGAACGCCGGCCGCGGGCTTCTGGCCATTGGTCCCGGCGGTGTCCTTCCGTTCCAGCTCCACTGAATTGAGATCCTCGACCTCGAAGTCGACGATGTCATTCCCCTCGATCGTCTGCTTGAAGAATGACGTCAGGTCCTGTCCCGAGACTTCGATCGCCACCGCGTAGAAGTCGTCGCTCGACGGGTGTCCGAAGCGCCACCGCTCGTGGTACGTCCGCATCACGCGCGACATCGTCTGTTCGCCAAGGATTCGCTCCAGCGTGTCCAGCACCAGCTCCGGCTTCATGTAGGAATAGAAGCCGTAGTTTTCGTCGTTCATGTACGTCCACGACGGCTGGCGGATTCGTCCGGGCCGTGGCGTGCGGATGTTCAAGGCCCGCGGCACATCGAGCCAGGCGACGCGCAGCCCGAACAGCGTGCCGAGCGAGCGGTCGGCGCCGTAGTTCCTGTCGATCACCCGCGACGTCGAGTACGAGTTGATGCCCTCGTCGAGCCAGGCTTCCTCGAACTCGTTGTTTGCGACCATGCCGTACCAGAACTGATGCCCGAACTCGTGAACGACCGTCTGCTCGGGGATCAGGATTTGATCCAGCGGACGGTAGTTGAACCAGCTGGTCGTGGCGCCGGTGATGAACGTCGGGTACTCCATGCCGCCGGCGGCCTCGCCGCCCTCCGGCGGATCGACGACCGTCAGCGTCTGGTACGGATAGCGTCCGTACCAGAGGCCGAATTCCTTCAGCGCGGTTTTCACCGCCCGCATGTGCCGCGCCGCCTGAGGCATGTGCGACGGCTGCATCAGCAGCGTCACGTCCACGTCCGAGAGCGCGATTTCTCCGACGGGACGATCGAGCAGCGTCGCCATGCGTTCCTGCTCGGCGGGCGTCACCTCCCGCGCGGCGGAAAACACGTCCCGCACGACGACGAAGCGAGGATCGGCAGTCCAGGCGAAATCGTGCACGTCCTCCTGCTCGTACGTGTAGGTCACGGTGCCGTCGCTGTTTTTCCGTTCCGCCGTGCGGCGGCCCGTCGCGCCGACCACGAACCGCGCGGGCACCGTCATCTCCACGACGAACCGGCCGAAGTCGGCGTAGAACTCGGAGTTGGCGTGGAACTGATGGCAGTTCCAGCCCCCGGTCCTTCGGCCGCGGCGGCCGGCAGGTTCGTAGACGGCGATTTTCGGAAACCACTGGCCGACCAGATAGAAGTCGCCGAAGTATCCCGTTCTGGCGAAGACGCGCGGCAACTGCGCCGTGAACGCGATATCGAGCGTCACGCTGCCGCCAGGCGGGACAGGCGCCGGCAGCGGCACGCGCATCACCGTCTGATCGTCGGTGTTGTCATCGTCGGGATGCTCGAAGCGCATCTGGCTCGTGAGATCGGCGCCGTCGGCAATCCTGAGCGAGGTGACGTTCGTCCATCCCCAGTTGTTCGGCCCCTGCAGCGCGCCGCGGAGCGATCCGCCCGACTCACGAAAGAACGTGCTGTTCTCGTTCTTGAAGGCGTTCAGATAGAGGTGGAACCAGAGGTCGTGAACCGCGTCCGATGACGTGTTGCGCCAGGTCAGGCGCTCCTGCCCCTCGAGGCGCCGGGTGGCGTGGTCGAGCCGCACGCCGATGCGATAGTCGACGATCTGCGGCGCGTGTTCGAGCGGCCGCGTGGATCGGCCCGCGGCCGTCACCGCAGGCTGCTCTCTCGCGTCGAACGTCGCGCCGCCTGCGGCGAGGGCGAGCGCGCAGACGATGGCTCCCCGGCGCATCAGGCCGAAGTGTAAATGACCTGGAGTGACAAGTCGCGAGTCAGCGTTCACAATACCTCGGGACTTACAAATATGCGTGTGCGCACCGTACAAGTTCTGCCACCGGTGTTGATGGCGCTGCTTCTCTTATCGGCCGCGGCGCAGAAACCGCCTGCGTCGCAGGAGTGGCCCGTGTATGCGGGCGACGCGGGCGCGGCCCATTATTCTCCGCTGGCGGACGTGGATCGCGACACCGTCTCCCGGCTCGCGATCGCGTGGGAGTGGAATCCGTCCGAAGACGCGGTGGCGGCGTTTGGGACGAGGCCCGGGAATTTCCAGAACACGCCGTTGATGATCGACGACGTGCTGTACGTGAGCACGATGTACAACCGTGTCGTCGCGCTCGACGCCGAGACCGGCAAGCAGTTGTGGGTCTTCGATCCGAAAGCCATCGACGACGGACAGCCGCCGAACGGGACGGGATACGTGCATCGGGGCCTGGCTGCGTGGCGCGACGGCGATCGACTCCGGATTTTCCTCAACAGCCGCTACCGGCTGTTCGCCCTCGACGCGAAGACCGGCGAGCCCCTGTCGTCGTTCGGCGTGAAGGGCGTGGTCGATCTCTCCGAGGGACTGCGCTATCCAATCAACAAGCTTCATTACACGAACACGTCGCCGCCGATTGTGTATCGAAATCTCGTCATCCTCGGCAATGGCGTCGGCGATCGGTTGACGTACCGGAACGATCCGCCCGGCGACGTGCGCGCGTTCGACGCGAAGACCGGCAAGCAGGTCTGGCGGTTCGACACGGTGCCGGGACCCGGCCAGTTCGGCCACGACACGTGGGAGGACGACTCCTGGAAATTCACGGGGCACACGAACGTCTGGGCGCCGATGAGCCTCGACGAGCGGCGCGGGCTCGTCTACTTGCCGGTCAGCACGCCGAGCAACGACTACTTCGGCGGACGCCGTCCGGGCGCGAACCTCTTCGGCGAGTCGATCGTGTGCCTGGACGCCGCCACCGGCGTTCGCAAGTGGCACTTCCAGATCGTGCATCACGGCCTCTGGGACTACGACCCTGCCTCGGCGCCGAATCTGGTCACGGTCACGTCGAACGGCCGCCGCGTCGACGCCGTCGTGCAGCTCACGAAGCAGGGGTTCGTCTTCGCGTTCGATCGTGAAACGGGGAAGCCGCTCTGGCCGATCGAGGAGCGTCCGGTCCCGCCGAGCGACGTCGCGGGAGAGCGCGCGTGGCCGACGCAGCCGTTCCCCACGCGCCCGGCTCCAATCGCCGCCCAGGGGATGTCGACGGACGACGTGTTCGATTTGACGCCGGAGCTCAAGGCGGCCGCGCTCGAGGAGTTGAAGAAGTACAGGATCGGGCCGATCTACACGCCGCCATCCGTCGAGGGCACGTTCATGCGCCCCGGCGTCATCGGCGGCGCGAACTGGGGCGGCGGCGCGTTCGACCCGGAGACAGGGATTCTGTACGTGAAGACCAGCCACTCGCCCGCGGTCGTGCGCATTGTCGCGCCCGACCGTTCGGCGTCGAATCCACGCGCAGCCGAAGTGGACGCGGATTTCATCGGCAACAGCGGGGGAGGGACGTCGTTCGGCGGCGGGCTGCCCATTGCGAAGCCGCCGTATGGGGAACTAGTCGCGATCGATCTCAATGCCGGCACGATTCTCTGGCGCGTGCCGTTCGGCGACACGGCGTCGATTCGCAATCACCCCGCGCTGCAGGGCGTCACGCTGCCCGCGCGTCTGGGCGTCGCCGGCGCGCCCGGCGTGATCGTCACGAAGGGCGGTCTCGTCCTCGGCGGCGGCTCCGACAGCGCGCTCTACGCGTTCGACAAAGAGACGGGCCGGGAGATCTGGCGCATGGAATTGCCTCGCCGGTCCTCGGGGACGCCGATGACCTATCGCACGAAGTCCGGCCATCAATTCATCGTGATGGCAACGGGCTCGGGGAACAACGCGTCGCTGGTGGCGTGGGGGGTGAAATGACCTCGGGTGTCTTTTTGAATGTACGAAAAGACACCCGAGGTCCTTGGCAGGAAAGTTGATTACGTCGTCGCGTGCCCTATCGTCCCAGGACCGGCACCGCCGGTGTTGTTTTTCACGTCCTCAACCGCGCCGTTCGTCGCGATAGGTTGTTTGACAGCATCAGCGACTACCGCGCATTCCTCAAGGTCATCGCTCAGGCGCAAGCTCGAATTCCGCAACCTGACAACTGGCTGGATCTCGTCAACCACGTGGAGACAACGCCGGTACGCGACATCCGGCGATCAGTGGCTAGGAATCTTCCTTATGGCAACGAGGACTGGCGGAAGGACCTCGGGTGTCTTTTTGAAGAGCCAAAAAGACACCCGAGGTCTTAATGCCGCATCCTCAGCTCGCCGAGATCGGCGTCGCTGGGAGGCGGAAGCGCGGCCGGGAGCGGCGCGGCGAGCGCCTCCCGCAACACTTCGTCCATCGTCTCGACCAGGTGCACGTTCATCGTGTCGAGGACGTTCTTCGGGATATCCGCGAGATCTTTCTCGTTGTCCTTGGGCAGGACGATCGTCGTGACGCCGGCGCGATGCGCGGCCAGCACCTTCTCTTTGACGCCGCCGATCGGCAGAACCTTGCCGCGGAGCGTGATTTCGCCGGTCATCGCGACGTCGCGCCGCGTCGGCACGCCGGCGATGGCCGAGACCAGCGCCGTCGCGAGCGTGATGCCCGCCGACGGCCCGTCCTTCGGGATCGACCCCTCCGGAATGTGCACGTGGACGTCGGTCTTGCGGTTGAAGTCGCGCGGGATGCCCAGCTCGGCTGACCGGGCGCGCACCCAGCTCATCGCGGCCTGCGCCGATTCCTGCATCACGTCGCCCAGCTTGCCGGTGAGCGTGAGCCGGCCGCGGCCGGGCATGAGCGTCGCCTCGGTCACGAGAATCTCGCCGCCGACCTCGGTCCAGGCCAGACCGGTCGCGATGCCGATCTCGTTCTTCTCCTCGGCGACTGACGGCCGGAAGCGCGGGACGCCCAGATACTCGGTGACCTTGACCGCCGTGATTTCTTCGCTGAAGGTCTTGCCTTCGACCACGACCTTCCGGGCCACCTTGCGGCAGATGGAGGAGATCTCGCGCTCGAGGTTGCGGACCCCCGCCTCGCGCGTGTAGCGCTGGATGATGGTCTGGAACGCGTCGTCGGCGAACTTCAGGTTGTCGGCCGTGAGTCCCGCGCCCTCGATGGCCTTCGGCGCCAGGAACCGCTTGCCGATCTCGATCTTTTCCTGCTCCGTGTAGCCGGCCAGTTGCAGCACTTCCATGCGATCCCGCAGCGCCTGCGGAATCGTGTGCAGCACGTTGGCGGTGCAGATGAACATCACGTGCGAGAGGTCGTACTCGACGTCCAGGTAGTGATCGAGGAACGTGTGATTCTGCTCGGGATCGAGGACCTCGAGGAGCGCCGCCGACGGGTCGCCGCGGAAGTCCATCGACATCTTGTCCACTTCGTCGAGCAGGAAGACCGGGTTCTGCGTTCCGGCCTTCTTCATCATCTGGATGATCTGACCGGGGAATGCGCCGATGTAGGTGCGCCGGTGGCCGCGAATCTCGGCCTCGTCGCGCACACCGCCGAGCGACAGCCGCACGAACTTGCGGTTCATCGCCCGCGCGATCGACTTCGCCAGCGAGGTCTTGCCGACCCCCGGAGGTCCGGCGAACGTGAGAATCGTCGCCTTCGGCTTCTTGACGAGCGCGCGGACGGCGAGGAACTCGAGGATGCGCTCCTTGATCTTCTCGAGGCCGTAATGGTCCTCGTGAAGGATGGTCTCGGCGCGCTTCAGGTCGCGGCTTTCCTTGGTCTTCTTGTGCCAGGGGACGGCGATCAGCCAGTCGAGGTAATTGCGCGAGACGGTCGCCTCGGCCGACATCGGCGGCATCGCTTCGAGCCGCTTCAGCTCGTCGATCGCCTTGCGCTCGACTTCCTTCGGCATCCGCGCCTGTTCGATCTTCTTCTTGAGCTCCTCGACCTCGTTGCCCTTCTCGTCCTTGCGGCCCAGCTCGCGCTGGATCGCCTTCATCTTCTCGTTGAGGTAGTACTCCTTCTGCGCCTTCTCCATCTGCTTCTTGACGCGGGACTGGATGCGGCGATCGACCTGGAGCTTGTCCACCTCGGCTTCGAGCACGGCGATGATGCGGGAGAGCCGCTCGACGGGCGCGATGATCTCGAGGAGGTTCTGCTTCTCCTCGACCCCGACCTGCAGGTGCGCCGCGATCGTGTCGGCCAGCCGCGACGGGTCGTCGACCCGGACGGCGGCGATCATCGCGTCGTACTGCAGGTTGTTCGAGAGCTTGATGTACTGCTCGAACAGCGACACGACCCGGCTCATGACGCCTTCGGCCTCGGTCGCCGACTCGGCCTTGCGGCCGACGAGCTTGACGGTGACCCGGTAGAACCCTTTGTCTTCCTTCCACTCGACCGCGCGGGCGCGCTCGATCCCTTCGACGAGCACCTTGATGTTGCCGTCGGGGAGCTTGAGCGACTGCACGATGTTGGCGACGCAGCCCATCGTGTAGATGTCCGCCGGCTGCGGGTCGTCCACCGACGCGTCATGCTGCGCCGCGAGGAAGATGCGCTTGTCGGTGACGAGGGCGTGTTCGAGCGCGCGTGTCGACGACGGCCGTCCGATGACGAACGGCATCATCATGTGCGGGAACACGACGACGTCTCTGAGGGGGACGACGGGGAGCGTTTCGTACTGGTCCATTGATTGATATGTGTCAATTGGCAATTGGTAATCGCTAATGGGTAACTGGTCTCTTCAATTACCAATTACCCATTACCAATTATCAATTTCTGCCCTTATCCCGCCTTCTCAATGACGGTGATCGGCTTCTCCTTCGACTCTACCACCTCGCGTGTGATGACGCACTCCCGAATCTTCTTCTGACCGGGGAGGGTGTACATCAGGTCGAGCATGATGTCCTCGATGATCATGCGCAGGCCGCGCGCGCCGATCTTCCGGCGAAGCGCCGCCTCCGCGATCGCCTCGAGGGCGTCGTCGGTGAACCGAAGCTTGACGTTCTCGTACTCGAAGAGCCGCTGGTACTGCCGGGTAATCGCGTTGCGCGGTTGAGTGAGGATTTGGATGAGCGCGGCCTTGTCAAGCTCGTGGAGCGCGCCGACGACCGGCAGACGGCCGACGAACTCCGGAATGAGGCCGTACTTGATCAGGTCCTCGGGCTCGACCTGCTCGACGAGCACCGACGACTCCTTGATCTGCACGCGCGTGTCGGTCTTGAAGCCCATCGTCTTCTTGCCGAGCCGGCGCGCGATCTGCTTGTCCAGCCCCACGAACGCGCCGCCGCAGATGAAGAGGATGTTCGTCGTGTCGACCTGAAAGAACTCCTGGTGCGGATGCTTGCGGCCGCCCTGGGGCGGCACGTTGGCCACCGTGCCTTCGAGGATCTTGAGGAGCGCCTGCTGCACGCCCTCGCCCGACACGTCGCGCGTGATCGACGGGTTCTCGTCCTTGCGGCAGATCTTGTCGACCTCGTCGATGTAGATGATCCCCTGCTGCGCCTTCTCGATGTCGCCGCTCGCGGCCTGCAGCAGCTTGAGGATGATGTTCTCGACGTCCTCGCCGACGTAGCCCGCTTCGGTCAGCGTCGTCGCGTCGACGATCGTGAACGGCACGGAGAGCAGCCGCGCCAGCGTCTGCGCGAGGAGCGTCTTGCCGGTGCCGGTTGGTCCGATCAGGAGGATGTTCGACTTGGTGAGCTCGACGTCGTGGCGGCCGCGCGACTGCTTTTGAATCTCGAGCCGCTTGTAATGGTTGTAGACGGCGACGGCCAGTTTCTTTTTCGTCTGCTCCTGGCCGATCACATATTCGTCAAGGAACTTCTTGATGTCGACCGGCATCGGCAGCGACGATCTCGTGCCGCGGTCAAATTTGTTGTCGTCTGCAATGATGTCATTACA
>Ga0207428_10007260_pt1 | contig 10131 bp, 10 predicted proteins | sample RhiMethybrSRZTD1_FD_187600 | JGI IMG/M metagenome (GOLD analysis project Ga0207428, IMG submission 187600) | Populus rhizosphere microbial communities from Tennessee, USA - Rhizosphere MetaG P. TD hybrid SRZTD1 (SPAdes) (version 3) | ecosystem: Host-associated > Plants > Roots > Rhizosphere >... | reverse complement strand
ATTTCAAGTCCACTGCCTTGCCAGTTGAGGCTAGCCCTCCGTGCTCCCGAGAACACCAGCTACGCTACGCCGACTCACGGGTCGTCGCGGCCGCGGACATCAATCACACGCGGCCCCATCGCCGCAGGGCGTCGAAGTCACTAGCTTGTACTGGAGCTTAGCGCGGATCGTGACGCCCCCGCTGCTCGGTTTGGCCCTCGTCAGCAGCTCCGCCGGTACCCTGGGAAATGGAGCAGCGCTCCTGACAGCCGCCACCGCTCGCTGATCGTAGATGTCCATGCCCGACGACTGGGCCACGGCGATGCGACCCCCGCGGCCATCCTCGAAGATGTCGAAGTCGATCACCAGCTCAGCCGGCTTGTACTCGCACTTGCCAGTCGTCTCGTCCTTGAGGCAGGGATAGCTCCATTTCGCTCTGATCATCTGGCATAGTCTCTGGACTTTGGATCGAGGCCGGGGGCATTGATCGAAATGGGCTCGCCCTCGAATCGAGTCGGGTCTTTCGAGCCAGCCTGATCGGGAGCGGACGCGCATCCCGCCAGCAGCATCACGAGCATGATCATCGGTGCTGCGAATCGCTTCATCGCAGGGCGCCCTCTGCCCGACTTCAACGACCGTTGCCTTGTCCGTTCAGGCCAGCCTCGCCGCAGTCCAAGATTCGCACGCTCCGCGCGTGACGGGCTTTTCGAGCCCTTCTCGGCGCGGCGGCCTGGCCAAACGTCCCGTCGACTCCGGGGGAAAGCCTACGCCGCGATTGCAGGCTAACCCGGATGGATTGCGCTCCTCACTGCCCCAACGCTGGGATCCAGAACGTGCTCAGCGCTGGAGGACATAGTGAAGAAATTGATTCTCGCGGCTCTGGTGGCAACACTCGGCCTCGTCCCGACGGCCACGCTGGCTCAGACGCAAGCTGAAGAAAAAGTGATCATCGGCGAGGTCCAGAACGTCGACGCCTCGGGAACGCAAATCACCCTTACCGACGGAACGGTGCTGCTGACACCGCCGGGAGCCATGCTGCGCCCAGGCGCCATCCAACAGGGGATGCAGGTGGTCGCGGTGTACCGCGAGCAGGAAAACGGCAGCAAGATCCTGACGAGACTCGCCCCGGGTCGGTGACCGCGGCCGCCGCGAGCGGGCCTCCCTGAGCTAAACTGCAGGCCACACAGGGAGGAAGATCATGGCGCTGAAGCCGATCGCCTACGTCCAGGCGGCGTGGCACACCGAGATCACCGACCACTGCCGCACCGCGTTCATGGCCGAGATGGCGAAGCACGGGTACGGAGCGGATGACGTCCAGCTCTTCTCGGTCCCCGGGAGCCTCGAGATCCCCTTGATGGCCCGCAAGCTCGCCCAGACCGGCCGCTACGCCGCCGTCTGTGCCAGCGGGCTGGTCGTCAATGGCGGGATCTATCGGCACGACTTCGTAGCGCAGGCCGTACTGCACGGGATCGTTCAGACCTCGCTCGACACGGAAGTGCCCGTGCTGTCCGCCGTGCTCACGCCGCATCACTTCCACGAGCACGCGGTGCACGAGGAGTTCTTCAAGCAGCACATGCGCACGAAAGGCAAGGAGCTCGCCGAGGCGTGCGTGGCGATCATCGGCCAGCTCGCTGCCGTGGCCTGATCGCGTGGCACGCGCCTAAGCGTCAGGCGCGGTCGTGCACGGCACGCCGCAATCCGAGGCGCTCGAGCCGAGGGAGCACCTCGGCGGCGAAATAAGGCAGCTCCTTCAGATAGTCGACGAAGTTGATGGCCAGGCCGTCGAGGCCGGCCGTCTGGAGTCGCGCGAGCTCGCGCGCAACCGCGTCGGGGTCGCCGACCACGCAGTACGAGCCGCGCGCCAGCGCCCGGCGCGCCAGCGGGTTCGCGCTGCTGTGCACGAGGCGCTGAGGATCGGCCTGCTGCCGTCCTTCCCTGGCGTGTAGCCCGGCAAGGTATCCGATCGCGCCCCAGTCGGCGTGATCCACGACGTACTGAAGATAGTCGTCGGCCTCGCGTTGGGTCGGCCGGCACACGATACCGGTCGGCGTCCACACCTGAATCTCGCGCCCGCGCTCGCGCGCCAGCCGCTTGGTTTCGGCGATGCGCGGCGTGCTGGCTTCCGGCGTCTCGACCGCGTCGAAGTGCAGATCCGAGTGGCGGATCGCGAAATCGCGTCCGGTGTCCGAGCTGCCGGCGTTCATCATCAGCGGGTCGGTGTCCCCGAAGGGCCGCGGGGCGCCCTCGACGGCGCGGAGCTGGTAGTAAGCGCCCTTGTAGTCGAACCCGGCTTCGCCCGCCCAGATCCGCTTGACGATGCTCCACCACTCTTCGCCCTGCGCATAGCGCGCGTCGTGCTCCTTCTTGGTCACGCCGAACATCTGGAACTCATCCTCGTTCCAGCCGCACACGATGTTCACCCCGAGGCGCCCTCGACCGATGTGATCGCCGGTGGCCATCTGCTTGGCCGCCACGAGGGGATGATGCAGGGGGACGTGCACCGTGCAGAAGACCTGGAGGCGGCGGGTGGCCGCCAGCAGGCCGCAAGCCCAGGGGATCGACTCGAAGCTGGACCCATTCGGGTTGGAGTCACCGCCGTAGCCCTTCCAGCGCGCAATCGGCACCATGCACTCGATCCCGATCTCGTCGGCCATCTGTGCCAGTCGCAGATTGTTCTCCCAGCTGGCGTCCCAGCGCTCGGGGAGGGCGGCGTAGGTTCTGCCGCTGGAGCAATTGGCGCCGAAGAGCCCGAAGCGTAGGCGGTTGCCCTCGAGGAGAGCAGCACGGCGGTGGAGCATCGAGACCTCTCCTTGTCGTAGAGTACGCGCATGGAACTATACGACGTGCAGCGGACGACCTTCTCGGCCAGACAGTTCACGAGCGATCCCCTGCCCGACGACGTGCTGGGGCGGATCCTGGACCAGGCACGCTTCGCGCCGAGCGGCGGCAACCGGCAGGGCTGGCGTGTGATCGTCGTCCGCGAAGCGGCGACGAAGCGGGCGCTCGCGGATTTCAGTGCCTACGCCGGCAAGCGCTATGCCGCTCAGGCCGCGAACGGAGAAAGCCCCTGGAACACGATCGATCCGCCGCGAGTCGATGCGGCCACGATCGCGCGGACGGCCGCGCCCCCGCATCTCACGGAGTCGATCGCCACCGCGCCGGTAGTGCTCGTGGTCTGCGTCGATCTGAAAGTTGTCGCCTCGATCGACCAGGATCTCGACCGGGTCGGGATCATCAGCGGGGCGTCGATCTACCCGTTCGCGTGGAACATCCTCCTCGCCGCGCGGCACGAAGGCTTCGGCGGTACCATCACGACGCTCGCCACCGCGAAGGAAGCGGACATCCAGGCGCTGCTCGGCATTCCCGCGCACGTCGCGGTCTGTGCCATCATGCCGATGGGCCGGCCGGTGCGCATGTTGTCACGGCTCAAGCGTAAGCCGGTCTCGGAGTTCGCGCGCCGGGAGCGCTGGGACGGGCCGCCGTTCGGACCCACCGCGGCCAGATAATCTGGTTCCCCGCACTCAGCCGAGCAGCTCGACCTCGACGAAGACCAGGTCCTTGTCCATCGCGTTGAACACGTCGTGCTCGACGCCGGCCTGCCGGAAATAGGTGACGCCGGCCGAAAGATCGGCGAACACTTCCCGTCCGCCCTCCACGATCCGCATGCGCCCATCCGAAACGGGGATGACCACGTAATCGTATTCATGGCGATGAAAGCCGGTGTGCGCGCCCGGCGCCAGACGGTGTCGGGTGACCCGGGTTCGCGCGTTCTCGATTTGGCGATCGGCTTCTTCCAGCATGGCCACCTCGTCCGTGATGAACTGCGCGGAGTCTAGCAGAGCGGTAGAGTAACCGGCATCGTCGCAGCGCGCTCGACCACTCCAGGAACAATAGTTTCCGGAAGTAGTCCGACCTATACCAGTGGTCAATTCCGCCCCTTGTCAGAATTGCGACTCTCGTCTAACAATAGTTTCTCGACATTCATCGGGCGCGCGACAGAGGGACACGGCCATGACGAACGCCGCAACGCTTCTCGACGACACGATCACTTCCTCGACGCATCACGGTAGAGCTTCGTCGCGGCTGTCGTCCTCACGTCGCATCGGGATCGCGGCTAGTCTCGCGCTGGTCGCGCTGCTGCCGCTCGCCGCCCCGGTTGTCGCGCAAGAGCTCGAGTCGCTCACCGCGCGGATCGCGCGCGAGAATCTTCCCTCCGTCGTCACGTTGATCGCGCTCGACGATCGCGATCAGCCGTTGGCGCTCGGCAGCGGCTTCTTCATCACGCGCGACGGCGTGATCGTGACCAACGCGCATGTCGTGGGCGGCGCCGCCAAGGTGCTCGTGCGCTGGCGCGGTCAGAGCGGCATCGCGATCAAGATCCTCAACTTCGCGCGCAAGTACGATCTGGTCACGATCCAGACGTCGTTCACGTCGACGCCAGCGGTCCTGCTGGCCGATTCCGACACGGCGGCCGTCGGCCAGGACATCATCGTGCTCGGCAGCCCGCAGGGACTCGAGGGTACCGTCTCCACGGGGATCATCGGCGGCCTGCGCATTCTGGCGGGCGTGCGGTATCTGCAGATCACCGCGCCCATCAGCCCGGGCAGCAGCGGCGGGCCGGTCTTCAACTCCCAGGGCCGCGTGATCGGCATCTCGACGGCCACCTCGTCAAAGGGCCAGAACCTGAACTTCGCGCTTCCCACAAATCTGCTGCGCGACGTGCCGCCCGCCACGATCGCGTTCACGGCGGCCAAGCCTGCGCAGTTCGATCTGCGCGACGGCGATCGGCTCAAGGATCTCGTCTTCTTCAACAACATCATCGAGGAGTTCGGCGTCTTCGCCGAGGGCAGTACGCTCGCGGCGCTCACCGCGTCCTTGCAGAACCGGACGAGCGACACGATCTCCGACGTGCGCGTGCTGGTCGTGGTCAAGAGTCCGCGCGGCGAGGTGCTCGACTTTCACCTGCGTGACTTCAAGGGAACCGTCATCCCGCCCGGCCTGGCCAAGCAGGTGTCGATTCCGATCGCGACCCGGGGCTTCCGGATGTGGGGGAGCGGGATCGACTACGATCGCGGCACGTACGAGATCCGGCTGCTCGACTACAAGATCGTCAGCAGCCGCAGTGACGATCCGATCAAGCGCCGGTAGTCACTCGCTGTGCCAGCCGCGCAGGCTCATACACGCCTGGAAGAAGAGAAGCCGTAGGCCGGGGTCGGTCTGCGCGGCATGCTCGAGCTGGCCGTCGGCGTCCGCCTCACACTCCTGCGCGTCCTTGAGCAGCGCCATGTCACGGTCGCGCTGCGTCGGTGCGGTCGCGCAGCCGCTCATCAGCATCAGAAGGGCGAGTGCGCTGAGACGCCGCCTCATCTCCTGCCGTCTCGCTCGCGTCAGCGCGGGGTGAGCCGCGTGAGCCCGTCCATGTAGGGTCTGAGCGCCTGGGGAATGGTCACGGTCCCGTCGGCTTCCTGATAATTCTCCAGCACGGCCATTACCGTGCGGCCCACCGCCAGGCCGGAACCGTTCAAGGTGGCGCAGTACTCCGGCCGTCCGCCGCCGTCCGGGCGGTAGCGAATGTCCGCGCGTCGCCCGCCGAACGCGTCGTAGTTCGAGCACGACGAGATCTCGCGATAGCGGCCCTGGCCCGGCAGCCATACCTCGATGTCGTAGCCCTTCGCCGTGCTGAACCCGAGGTCGCCGGTGCATCGCTCGACCACCCGGTAGGGAATCTCGAGGCGCTGCAACACGGCTTCGGCGTTGGCCACCAGCGACTCCAGCTCTTCGTACGCCTGGGCCGGCGTCGCGAGCTTCACGAGCTCGACCTTGTCGAACTGATGCTGGCGATAGATGCCCTTCATGTCCTTGCCGTACGTACCCGCCTCGCGGCGGTAGCACGGCGTGAACGCGGTGTAGCGCCGGGGCAGCGACGCCTCGAGCAGCGTCTCGCCGGCGTGAAGCGCCGTCAGCGCGACTTCAGACGTGGGAATGAGATAGAGCGCGCGCCCCTCGTCGGCCTCGACGGTTTTGAACAGCTGCTCCTCGAACTTCGGCAGCTGCCCCGTCTTGAACATCGTCTCGCCGCTCACGAGGTGCGGGACCCAGACCTCTGTGTAGCCGTGCTCGCGCGTATGCAGCTCGAGCATGAGCTGGGCGAGCGCGCGCTCGAGCCGGGCCACGCCGCCCCAGAGAACGGCGAAGCGGGCCTTGGCGATCCGGGTGGCGCGCTCGATGTCGAGACCGAGCGGGGCGCCGACTTCTTCGTGAGGCTTGGGCTGGAAGCTGAAGCTCCTGGGCTCGCGCCAGCGGCGCACCTCGACGTTGTCGTCCTCCCCCTTGCCCTCGGGCACCGACGGATGGGGGAGGTTCGGCAGCTGGAGCAGGAAGGCGTCGAGTCGCTCGTCGACACTCTTGAGCTCGGCCTCGAGCGTCTTGATGCGGTCGCCGACTTCGCGCATTCGCGCCTGTTCGGCGCCGGCGTCCTCGCCCCGGCGCTTGGCCTGGCCGATCGCCTCGGAGGCTTTGTTGCGGAGGGCCTTGAGGTCTTCGCTCTCGCGGACGAGACGTCGGCGGTCGGCGTCGAGCGTGATCACGTCGGAGACGAGATCGGCGCCGCCCTTGGTCGCGAGCCCCCGCCGCACCAGATCGGGTTGCTCGCGAATCAGCCGGACGTCAAGCACGGCGTTACTGGGCTTCGACCGGCGCGGTGCTCTCCGACTCGACGCGCGCGACCGAGCCGACCCGGTCGTCGGCCTCGAGGTCGATGATGCGCACGCCCCACGTGTTGCGGCCCTGCGAGGACACGTCGGACACGTGGAACCGGATCATCTTTCCTTTCGTCGTGACGACCAGGATGTCGTCGCTCTCCCGGACCTGCAGCATCGCGACGACGTTGCCGTTGCGGCCGCCGGTCTTGATGTCGATGATGCCCTTGCCGGCCCGCCCCTGCAAACGGTACTCGTCGAGCGGCGTGCGCTTGCCGAAGCCGCGCTCGGTGACGGTGAGGATGCTGACGCCCTCCAGCACGACGTCGGCGGCGATCACCTCGTCGCCCTCGTCGAGCTCGATGCCTTTCACTCCGCCGGCGCCACGCCCCATCGGCCGCACTTCCTCTTCCGAGAAGCGGATGGTCATCCCGAGCTTGGTGGCGATCATGACCTCGCGCTGGCCGTCGGTGCGCCGCGCGGTCATCACGCGATCGTCGTCGTCCAGGCCGATCGCCTGGATGCCGCCGGCGCGCGGGTGCGAATAGGCCTCGAGCTCGGTCTTCTTGACGGTGCCCTGCTTGGTCGCGAACAGGACGTAGCCGCCGGCAGCGAAATCGCGAACCGGCACGCACGTCGCCACCGTCTCGCCCTCCCCGAGCGAGAGGAGGTTCACCATCGCCTTGCCCTTGGCCTGACGTCCACCCTCCGGGATCTCGTGCACTTTCAGCCAGTGGATCTTGCCGCGGTTCGTGAAGAAGAGCAGATACGAGTGCGTGGAAGCGACGAAGAGGTCGGCGACGATGTCCTCTTCCTTCGTCTCCATGCCGGTCACGCCCTTGCCGCCGCGGCGCTGGCTGCGGTACGCCTCGACATGAGTGCGCTTGATGTAGCCGGCCCGCGAGATCGTGACGACCATCTCCTCGTCGGCCAGCAGGTCCTCGATGGTCAGCTCGGCGGTCTCGGTCAGGATCTCGGTGCGCCGCGCGTCGCCGTACTCCTCCTTGATGGCCAGGAGCTCCGTGCGGATGATCGCCATCAGCTTCGCGTCGGACGCGAGGATGCCCTTCAGCTCTTCGATCAAGGCCAGCGTCTGTTCGTGCTCCTCCACGACCTTGTGGCGCTCGAGCTGGGTCAGGCGCTGCAACCGCATGTCGAGGATCGCGCGGGCCTGGATCTCGGAGAGCTCGAGCTGCCGCATCAGCGCGTCGCGCGCGGCGTCGGGGCTCTCGGCCTGGCGGATCAGCCGGATCACGAGGTCGAGATTCTCGACCGCCTTGCGCAGGCCGGCCAAGATGTGGGCGCGCTCCTCGGCACGCGCCAGGTCGTAGCGCGTGCGCCGCGTGACGATCTCGCGCCGGAAGCGGACGAACGCCTCGAGCATCTCCTTGAGGTTGACGATCTGCGGGCGGCGTTCGACCAGCGCCAGCATGATGATGCCGAAGGTCGTCTGCATCTGGGTGTGCTTGTAGAGCTGGTTCATCACGATCTGTGGGATTTCGCCGCGGCCCAGCTCGAGCACGACGCGGATGCCTTCGCGGTTCGTCTCGTCGCGGATCTCCGAGATGCCTGGGATCTTCTTCTCCGCCGAGAGCTCGGAGATCTTCTCGATGAGGCTCGCCTTGTTCACCTGATACGGAAGCTCTGTGATGATGATCGCCTCACGGCCGCCCCGCATCTTCTCGGCGTGCGCCTTGGCCCTGAGCGTGATGGTCCCGCGGCCCGTCGTGTACGCCTCGCGGATGCCGCCGGCGCCGTAGATGTAGCCGCGCGTCGGGAAGTCGGGCCCCTTGACGATCTTCAGCAGCTGCTCGATCGGCGTGTCCGGCGTATCGATCAGCGTGACCAGGCCGTCGATGACTTCGGTCAGATTGTGCGGCGGCACGTTGGTGGCCATGCCGACCGCGATGCCCGCCGAACCGTTGATGAGGAGATTCGGGATGCGCGTCGGCAGGACGACCGGCTCCTGCTCGGACTCGTCGAAGTTCGGCACGAAGTCGACGGTGTCGCGGTCGATGTCGGCCAGCATCTCGTGGGCGATCTTGGCCAGGCGCGCCTCGGTGTAGCGCATCGCCGCGGGCGGATCGCCGTCGACCGACCCATAGTTCCCTTGCCCGTCGACCAGCGGATAGCGCAGCGAGAACTCCTGCACCATGCGCACGAGCGCCTCGTAGATCGGCGCGTCGCCGTGGGGATGGTACTTGCCCATGCAGTCGCCGATGACGCGGGCCGCCTTCTTGTAGGCGCGGTTCCAGTTGAGCCCGAGCCCCTGCATCGTGTAGAGGACGCGGCGGTGCACCGGCTTGAGCCCGTCGCGGATGTCCGGCAGCGCACGGCCGACGATGACGGACATGGCGTAGTCCAGATAGGACTTCCGCATTTCCTCTTCGATCGGGACGGGTACCTGGCGCTCGTTCGGCATCGCGCTGCTCCGTGACGGCAAACGCCGGCGGCTCGGCCGCCGGCGGAGTTAAATATCGAGGTTCGCGACGTCCAGGGCGTACTTCTCGATGAACTCGCGGCGCGGCTCGACGGCGTCGCCCATCAACACCGTGAACATCTGGTCGGCGCCGACGGCGTCCTCCATCGTGACCTTGAGGAGCGTGCGCGAGTCCGCCTTCATCGTCGTGTCGGCGAGCTCCTCCGCGTTCATCTCGCCCAGACCCTTGTATCGCTGGAAGGTCGCGCCGGCCCGGGCACGTTCGAGCGCGACTCGGTGGAGCTCGTCGAGCGACGACACCGCGGTCTCTTTCTCGCCCTCGATGATCGTCGTCGGCCCCTTGGCGACCGGGGCGACCTTCTCCCACAGCTCGCCGAGGCTCGTGTAGTCTGGCGACTTGAAGAGATCCGTGCTGAACGAGCGCGCCGGATGGCCCGCGATCGTCACGGTGTGCCCCTCGTTGGCCTCGCCGGCCTGGATGCTGATGTCGTATCCATCGACCGCCGCCGCCGCGTGCACGACGGCTTCGGCGATCTCGGCGTGGCCGATCCCGCGCTTCGTGCCGCGGAACTTCGATCGCAGCAGCTCACTCAGCACCGGCGCCGGCACGCCGCGCTTCGTGAACTTCGCGAACAGCGCCGCGACCTCCGACACCGAGCGCAACAGCTCCCGGAGCGGCTCGCCGGTCACGGGAGCCTTCATCCCCGGCACCTTCACGCCCGCGTCCGCGACCCACGTGGACAGGAAGAAGTCCTCGAACTCGCGGTCGGACATCAGGTACTTCTCGACCTTCCCCTTCTTGACCTTGAACAGCGGCGGCTGCGCGATGAAGAGATAGCCCGACTCGATCACCGACACCATGTGCCGGAAGAAGAAGGTCAGGAGCAGGGTCCGGATGTGGGCGCCGTCCACGTCGGCGTCGGTCATCAAGATGATCTTGTGATAGCGAAGCTTCGAAACGTCGAACTCTTCCGGGCCGATGCCGGTGCCGAGTGCCGAGATGAGCAGCCGGAT
>Ga0207428_10007259_pt1 | contig 10131 bp, 5 predicted proteins | sample RhiMethybrSRZTD1_FD_187600 | JGI IMG/M metagenome (GOLD analysis project Ga0207428, IMG submission 187600) | Populus rhizosphere microbial communities from Tennessee, USA - Rhizosphere MetaG P. TD hybrid SRZTD1 (SPAdes) (version 3) | ecosystem: Host-associated > Plants > Roots > Rhizosphere >... | reverse complement strand
TCAGAGCCGGCGGCCAGATATCTGCAAACCAAGAAAGAAAAAATGGGCCATCTGCTGGATCTCAAAGCGAGTTGAGTCTTTGCTTCCTGCTTCCATTCTTATTCACCAACTGTTTTGTCGGCGGAAGTTTTCCAGCCGGGAAAGGACAGTCGCCAGGAGGTAAAACTCAAGCTTATGAAACGCGCGATCTATGGCTTGTGTTTTTTGCTCTTTGTTTTGTTCGCAAACTCCCTGCATGCTTTTCCCGAGAGCTCAACTCTGCTGAATCGGATCGAGGGACAGGTGTATGACCCGAATCATCGTCCGGTTCAGAACCTCTATGTCGAACTGATCAATGAAGTAGATTCGGTGATTCAACGAACCAGGACAAACGCTTCCGGACGTTTCTCGTTCGTAGGTGTGCCTCCGGGACGTCTGAGGGTGCGGGTCCTGACTTTTGGAACCGACTTCATGGAGCAGACTCAAGAGCTCGAAATCATCCGGACTAGAAACAATAATGACGTGAATTATCTTGACATCAGTCTTCGATATGAGCGACGTAGCCGCGGGCCAGAGACTGATTTGCCTCCCGGCGTGATTTTTGTGCAGGTGATTCCTCCTGCCGCGAGAGCGTCGTACCTGAAGGGCCTTGACGATTTTGGAAAAGATCAGGAGAAGGGATTGTTGGAAATTGAAGAAGCAATAAAGATCTTTCCCAGCTATTTTGATGCGCTAAATTGGCTTGGTAAGGAATATGTCTCGCGCCGGGATTATGACAAAGCTTATCCGTACCTGTTAAGGGCCATAGACGTGAACCAGCGCAGTGCTCCTACCTATTACAGTTTGGGTTATGCCTTTTATCAACTGAAGCAGTACCCGGCCGCTCTGGAAGCCGCAAGAGCAACCACTCTTCTGGTCCCCGCATCGGTGGACGCCCAACTTCTATTCGGTACGGTTCTGCGAATAACGGGGAGCTATGCTGAGGCGGAAACCGCTTTGCTAAAAGCCAATTCTCTGGCGAAGAAGATGAATGCGGAGGTGCACTGGCAATTGTCCCTTCTTTATAACCGGCTCAACCGCAATCAAGACACGATAAATGAACTGGAAGAGTTTCTAAAACTCGTACCCGACTCCCCGGACAGGAATAAGATCCGAGACATGATCGCCAAGTTAAGAGCCTCAATCGACAAGAATAAATAGGTGAGGTGGCCCGCCTGTGAATCACGCGCAAGATGCGCGTGCACATTGCGCAAAAGGAAAGCCCGCTCTCCTGTGAGAGCGGGCTTCCTGGCGTCTCGGTTAGATGCTCAACTAGAAGCTGAATCGAAGACCGAATCTAACGCTACGAGCCGACTGATATCCAGAAGGAGCTCCGTAAAGGCTGCTATGCGGATTTGGTCTCCCGGTTAGGCTGGGAAGACCGCCATTTTCGAGTTGGTTAAGTTGGGTCCTGATTTGTCCGTTCAGGATCCGGTTCAAAATCGGAATCAAGGTTTGAGTTGCTTGATTGTAAGTGGGGTCGATGTCTGTAGCCCCAATTGTGTTTGTAGTTCGGTACCTGGTCGTAGTAAAGCTGGTCACCGTGTTTTGGTTGAAGACGTTCAAGACGTTAAAGTCAAACGCCAGTTCATAACGCCCTTCGCCACCGAACCTGTAATGATGCGTCCATGAAAGATCTGTTTGTGTGAAGGCTGGCGTTCTTCCCAGGTCACCCCGCTTGATTAGGGGAATTGAAGTGGCCACGATAGTCACAAACGTCGTCTGCGGTGTTCCCTGCATTGCCTGGTAGAAGAAAGAAACGTCATCCGTGTGTCCTTTGTTTCTCCACCGATCGAACTCGTACCCGCCGTAAGCCTTGAAAACATGACGACGATCGGTCGCCAGGTATCCGTTATCGGGTTGGCCGGTCGCGGTGAATCCATTAATCGGATAGTCAAAGAACCGCTCAACACCAGGGTCGGTCCGGCCGTTCTCGTCAGAACTCGCAAGTCCTGAATAGTTACCAAACAAATACCCCAACGTATAATTCGCATTGAAATAGAAGTGGTTATCGAGCCGCTTGTTCAAGACTATTTCCAGCGCCCGATACAGCCGTTGCGGTTTCGCCGATTTTGCGGTCCCGTTTGCCTGGTCAAGTTGCAAATCCAGACCCTCGCCGGGGTTGCCGACCGGGTAGTTTTCCGATTGGTTCAATCCCAGGATGGCGTGGTCTTCCTGGGCCGACGCCACATTCTTTCGTGTGAAGCGGGCCGACAGAACGTAATTCTTGTGGAACTCTGTTTCAAAGCCAACCGTAAACTCATCCTGTCGGAAAGGCTTCAAATTGGGATCCACACCGGTAACTACCAATCCGAGGGCCTTGAATTGTTCTGCGGTCAAGTTTGACGGAATCCGAAAGTCTATTTGTAACTGACTCAGTCCTCCTACGGTTGAAGGATTTCCGCCGCCCCTGGGATCTGTCCAACCACCCAGAATCCTGTCGGGAGTGTAGAAGCTGTAGGTGGGATTTGCGGCCGTGATTGGGAAATAATCTACGCGGAAGAAGTCGCCGCCGAACGAACCGCGCGGCGCGGCAAATTTCAAACGGTCATAAAACCAACCGTAACTCCCGAAAATCTTCGTCTTACCGTCACCGAATAAATCGTAAGCGCCGCCCAGGCGCGGAGCAATTTTCTTGCCCCAACCGAATTCAATACTTGGTATAGCGCTTCCGGCTAATACGTCGCCGGCATTAAAAGATGGCACGAGCTCTTTTTCGAAGCGAACACCCAAATTCAGGGTGAGACGACCCGAAGGCTGCCATCTATCCTGGAAGTAAATACCCTGGTATTGGTTCTTGCCAATACCCTTCGTGCCACTCCGGTTAAGGCTGCCGACACCTATACAGGTTGCCGACCCCAGCGTGCACTTAAGGCTGGCGGCGGCTGGTAGTGCCTGGGCAAAATCCTGTCCGTAAAAGAGCTGCACAGTACCAGTGCCGGCGTTACCCGACAATACGTCATTTGTGATTCTGCCCAGCAGGTAACCTCCCTTGAAGTCGTGTCTGCCGCCAAAACCACTAACAAGATAGCTGGCGTCCACAGAGAACTCATGCTTTAGGGAAACATCACGAGTGGTAATGGAATTCGCGGAGAGATTTTGGTAACCAATACCTCCCGGGCATCCGGTCACAATACTTGCATATGCGGTTGCGGATCCACTGCATATCGAGCGGACCCCCTCTGGAATCGCGTAGTTTCCAGCTTTTTCATTCAGAAAAGCCCGCCCATAACGCGTCGTGACGATCACACTGTTGGTCGGTGTCCACTCCAGGTGACTGGTAAAATTGTTCGAGCTAGTCCGTCCACCTCGTATAGACGCGTAGTCATGGGAAGACCAGAGACCTCCGCCGTAACTGGTGGCAACCGGTTGGGAAGTGGTGATATTGGTGAAAGGAAGCACGCCGTGAGTAATTTGCGGATTCCACAAATAAGTCACCCCACCTCTCAGCTTTGAGTAAAACAGGGCATCAACTTTGCCAAAAGCATATTCGTTTTTCTGCCTGGATCTATAGGTGATCGGAGCTAATGGATTTCCGGCCGCGTCCAGTCTGGGAGTAGGAACAAATTTACCAGTGGTAAAGTTCGAATTGCTGATTGCATTGATAAAATTCGAGGTGCGGGTCGTGGTAAAAATCTGCGGCGAATAGCTGGCCAGGAACCACACCCGTCTTTTGACAATTGGTCCTCCCAGAGTTCCGCTCGGGTAAAGATTCTCGAAGTCATCTTTCTTCTGAGCTATGGCATAAACAATATCAGGGTTCGCAGCAATCGCGGCCGCGCTGGAACTACTCGAAACAAACCGCGACGGCGTGAATCTCGGTGACGGCTGAAGTGCGCTGAGCTCAAATGCCGCGCCAAAATCCCCATGAAAAGTGTCCGAACCCGATCTGGTAACAACAGAGAAGACGGCCCCGGAAGCTCCGCCGTGTTCAGCTTCGAAACCTCCGGTTTTGATCTGAATTTCAGAAACAAGGTAGGTCGGAATGTTGTTTACGCCATTAAGAACTCCGGTTCGAAAATTCTCAACCGATAGTCCGTCTATCAGAAAGCTGTTTTCTGAACCCGAAGCGCCGTCAACTTGAAAACCGCCCGAAAGAGGTTCCGGTCTGGTTGCCGGGGAAAGTCTTAATAGAGAATTAAAGCTGGCCCCTTTAGGTAACTGCTGAATCATTTTGGGGGTTATGTTCGTTTGAACTTTACTAGCAGTTGGATCTATAACCCCGGCCATATCAGAAGCAGCAATATCAACCGTCGTGGTTGTTGCGGTAATACCTAACTTTACGGGCACCACGGTGACTTTCTCGACGGTCACGGAGATATTCTCCACCGTAGTTGCCGCAAAACCTCCTGCTGCAACGGTCGTGATTTTATAAGTACCGATAGGAACTTGCTGAAGGCGAAATTCACCTTCATCATTGCTTTGAACGGTTCGCTTAAAACCCACCGTGACTCCGGTCAAAGTAATGCTGACATTAGGAACCACAGCACCGTTTGGATCAGTAACTTTGCCTTCAAGATCTCCAGTGGTGCGCTGTCCGAAAACAGCCGTAGCAATGCATAGGACGAGTGATACCGTCAGGACGGCATGTCTGGGGCTAATTTTCATTTGTCCTCCTGTGTGCCGGACTAGACCGGCCGGCTGTAAGTGAACATGTTGGGCGATTCGAGCGACGACGCTCGCGTGTACAAGTTTCTGGACAGGTGACCTATTTTTTGGATATTTGGACTGGAAGTCAAGCGATTTCCGTTTACGTCATGAGATTATTTTCGGTGGTGGCTAGGCCGTCAATGCGCGGAGGTGCTTTTCGATCTTGGTCTCTGCAAAGTGAAAGTGATCTCGAACAATCCGGGCAAGCTGCGGGCTCTGGAAGAGGCCGGGCTGGAAATTGTTGAGCGGGTTTCGATCGAAGTTGAATCTTCAGAGCCGGCGGCCAGATATCTGCAAACCAAGAAAGAAAAAATGGGCCATCTGCTGGAACTGACTCCTCGCTGAAAAGACGAGACCCTAACGAACTTTAGGAATCTCGATCCACTGCATCGCGCTTCCAATTCGGCCGCTCTTAATATCGCGAACGCCGACTCGGACCTGGTATAAACCAGCCGGTAGCCATGCGTGAAAGGCGTAGACAGCCTGAGACCGTCTGTCAGCTGAGGCATTCACCGGAACCGGGAACACTCTCAGCCTCCCGACAAAACTGTTCAGCGGCTTGCCTTTGTCGTTATAAAAAATTCCGCCGATATCCAGGTCCGATGACTGCTTTCCATCACCAAGGTCAAAGGTCAGAGCTTCGCGAGTAATTTGAATAGTCGCTCTGACCTGAGTGCCCACTCCGGGCATCTGCGAGAGCGTCAACTCCAGCGACGTCGGTATCTGCGTCTGGGAGACGGGCGCATCGATTACGACCCGCATGTCGTCCTCGCGGTCTTTCTCCGGGTCTTTGTCCGACTTTTTCTTTAAAGACAGGATTGGCAATGGCGCGGTCTTAAAGTAGGTAGCGCGCAGACGCACGGTCAACTCAGGACGGCCAACGATACTGGCCTCGATGTAATTAAACTTGCCGCGTTTTTGCTCTTCTGTATCGGGCCGCCAGGCCAGCAGATAATAATTCGCCGTTTCGTCCAAAACCTTTTCAACAAATTCAACCATGGGTCTATTCGTGTTGCGAAACGCTCGCCCGCCTGTGTCCCCTGCCAAAGCATTGAGCCCATCCTGCGACCTGGTGACCTCACCGATGTTTGTTCCGGTCATCCATCCGCCCTCGTCGAGGGGTCTTTCGTTGGTAACGCTAAGCGACTCGCTGATGATGCCGCGCGCATCAAGCGTGTTGATGACGACGCCGGCCCGCCCAGCGGCGTTGGTGATCCTTCTGATCCGATCGATTGAGCCGGTCTTGCGATCATTTAGATAGAATCCGTCAGACATCATGAAGAGGATCTTGCGCCCGGGCAATTGAGCCGCAGCCCGCATCAGAGCCTCAAGCATGATGAGGGTATTGTCGACGGCGGGCGCCGTAAAAACGGTTATTTGCTGTGCGCGCTCGCGTACCAAAGACCGCATCGCCTGTACCCCCACCGGGCATCCTCCTGACTTGGTGCAGGTTTGCTTTTGCATCTCCGAAACATAGTAATTGAGCGCCGCTTCATCGCCTTCACGAATCCTTAGCGCGATGTATTCAGACATCGGCGGCTTCTCGGCTTCGAACTTCGGGTTTGACTTGTAGTTAAGACGCGCCACCGCTGAATGCAGAGCGGTGCGATCGTCGGTGAACTGCTGTAAAAAACCGATCTGCCCGCTGGAGGAAGTAATCGCCACCTGGTCGTTGTCACTCATGCCGTGGTCGATGAACTCGGTGAGTGCCTGGCGCGTTCGCACTAAACTAGCGAGGGCCAGATGCAGATCATCAATGAAAAAGATGACGATTCGTCCGCGGTTCGTCACCGTCGAGGTTGGTGTATTACCGGAATTTGTAGCCGTGTCGCCGGCTGTGTTTCGCTCTGCGCCCGCTTTGGCGGAAGTGACCCGGTCTAAGAATGAGATCGTCTGCGACTTGTTATCTACCTTGAGCGCGAACTGTTCAGCCTTCAAACCATCCACGAACTGGCCCTTCTTATCAAAGACCATCACGTCGGTTTGGACCAGTTCGGTATTGACGCGAATAACGTCATCCTGCTCTGAGGAAGGAGCGGGTTTGGTTTGGGCTTGAGCTGAAGCAACGATCAGGGCGCAGGTCACGCCCGTAAGGATCCGTTTGAAGTAATAAACGAGAGACCGCATCAGTCACCTGTTGCCAGCGCAGCTTGCCGGCTTTTGAGGAAAGTAAGGGATGTCGAAGTCGAATCCTCTGAAGCCCCTGCGAAATGAACTCCTAACGAACTACTTTCGGAACGTCGATCCACTGGATGGCGCTGCCAATGCGACCGCTCCGGGTATCGCGGACACCGACCCGAACCTGATACAAGCCGGCCGGCAGCCACGCGTGAAAGGCATAGACTGCCTGGGCGCGCCGGTCCACCGAGGCGTTTGCCGGGACCGGAAACACTCTCAGGCGCCCGACAAAACTGTTCAGCGGTTTGCCCTTGTCGTTGTAGAAGATTCCGCCGATATCGAGGTCGGATGACTGCTTACCATCGTTGAGATCAAAATGCAGAGCTTCACGGCTGATTTGAATGGTGGCCGTCACCTGCGTGCCCACTCCGGGCATCTGTGAAAGATTCAATTCCAACACAGTCGGGATCTGGGTTTGCGAAACCGGCGCATCGATAACCAGACGCATGTCGTCGTCGCGCGCCTTCTCAGGATCCTTGTCCGACTTTTTCTTTAACGACAGTATCGGCAAAGGTGCTGTCTTGAAGTAGGTAGTGCGCAGACGAACCGTCAATTCCGGCCGGCCAATTATCGAGGCCTCGATGCGATTGAACTTGCCGCGCTTTTGCTCGTCGCTGTCAGGGCGCCAGGCGACGAGATAGTAGTTTGAACTTTCGTCTAAGACCTTATCGACAAATTCAGCCATGGGCGCGTTCGTATTGCGAAAGGCGCGTCCGCCGGTGTCTCCGGCCAGCGCATTAAGTCCATCCTGTGATGCCATGGTCGCGCCGATGCTCGCCCCAGACAACAGCCCGGTGGCATCAATGGGGCTTTCGTTGGTGACGCTTAGCATCTCGCTAATGATTCCGCGCGCATCGAGAGTGTTGATAACCACGCCTGCCCGGCCGGCGGCATCGGTGATTCTCTTAATTCGACTCGTGGAGCTCGTTTCGCGATCGTTCAAATAGAACCCATCAGAGACCATGAACACTGTTTTGCGTCCCGGTAGTTGACCGGCAGTACGCATCAAGTTTTCCAACATGATCAGCGTGTTGTCGGTAGCGGGCTTGGACATCGTCGACATTTCATGGGCGCGCTGCCGAATCGCCACTTTCATGGCCATCGGCGACATCGTACACATCAACTCGCCGCTCGCTCTGAAACAATTCTGCTTTTGCATCTCGGTTACATAATAACCGAGGGCTGCTTCGTCGCCCTGCCGAATCTTGAGCGCGATATATTCCGACATCGGCGGCTTGTCCCAGGTGAGTTGGGTGTTACTTTTATAGTTCAGACGCGCCACGGCCGAGCGCAGGGCGATTCGATCGTTGGTGAACTGTTGCAGGAAACCAATCTGGCCGCTGGACGACGTGATCGCTACTTGATCGTTTTCAGCCATTCCGCGATCGATGAATTCGGTAAGGGCCGTGCGCGTGCGGGACAAGCTATCCGGAGCCAGATGCAGATCATCAATGAAGAAGATCACGATTCTTCCTCGCAAATTTGCCGTTGAGGTGCTGGTTACGTTTGTGCCTGTACCTGCCGCCGCCACCGGCTTACCCTGTTCGTTCGATTTCGCGAAAGTGACGCGATCAAAAAACGAGATCGTCTGCGGCTTGTTATCGACCTTCAGGACAAACTGTTCGGCGGTCAGGCCGTCAACAAAATGGCCTTTTTTATCAAAGACCATGACGTCGGTCTGAACCAGCTCGGTATTGACACGAATGACGTCATCCTGCTCAGGGGACGGGGTGGGTTTGGTCTGGGCTTGCGTGGACGCAGCTGCCAGAGCGCAGGCAACGCCAATCAGAGTCCGTTGGAAGTAACGAACGAAGTAGTTCATACACCACCTATTGACCGCGCAGTTGTTGAATCAATTCCTTGATTTTAGCGGCATCCTTCGCCGTTGGATCCAGTTTCAGGTAGGCCTCAAGCTCATCAGCGGCCTCTTTCTTCTTGTGCGCTTGCATGTAGAGTCCACCCAGGAACCGACGAGCCTGGGCAATATTAGCGCCACCATTCTTGACCGTCAGTTCCAATTCAGCTTGCGCTTCATCGAAGCGCTTGATTTTGAGGAGCGTCATTCCCAGATAGTAGTGTGCCGAAGGCCCTGGATTATTTAGTTTGATCGCTTCGCGCAACTGGACTTCCGCCAAGCCCAATTTCTGGTTGGCTTCGTCCACCTTTTTATCCGTCAGAAACCCGCTACCGATGTTGAAGAGCGCAATTCCCAAATCAAGATGCGCCCCGGCGTCATTGGGTTTCAATTTGACCAGCGCGTCGAATGTTTCGGCCGCTTTGTCCCATTGAGAGAGCTTCAGGTACTGAGCGCCAAGATCACTGAGAGCCAACGTAAAGGTTGGATGAGCGCTGACGGCCTGGGTGAGAAACTGGACCGCGCCCTTCAGGTCGCCCTTTTGCGCGGCTGCCGTACCCTTCTGATAGAGATCCAGAGCGGCCTTGGGCACGCCGGCGAAGGCCGGATTGGATGTATCGATTTTTGGTCGGAGCTGCATCGCCACCTGAACAATACGCCCGCTACTGCCCAGTGTGATGTTCACCGGCTCGCGCGTGTTTTCGTAATCCTTGCCACCCTCGACAACAACCGTGAAATCTCCGGCCGGCAGGCCATTGAATCTAAATACGCCATCCTGATCAGTTACTGCCGTCTGGTTGGTGGTCGCGCCGGAGCTCTCGAGCCGAAGTTTGACGCTTTTACCGCTGGCTTGTTCGCCGGCGGGGAAATAAACTCGTCCCTGAATTGTGTTACTACCGCCGGTGCTGCTCGGTAATCCGCGCGAGCTGCCCACGCCCTGAGCGCTGGCAATCAGTGCGGCCGACAGCACCAGCATGATTGAATAAACAAATCGCATAGACACTTTCCGTAAAGTTGTATTAATTAGGTGACCCTTCATGATTTCAGATCCTTTCCAGACGATTCTATACCGCAGGAGAGTAAATTTGGAAAGTCACCAGTCGGGGTTTAGGACCTGGCGCGCAGTTGCCTGATTGTGCCGCGCACTTGTTCCGCGTCGGGAGCGTTCGGCGTCAGCCGCAGGTACGATTCCAGCTCGTCAATAGCCCGACGGTAGTCACTCTTTTTCCAGTATAAACCGCCGAGATACCGGTGCGCCTGGGCAAGATTTTCACCGCCCGTGGAGATTGCAGTCTCGAGTTCCTGCTGCGCCTCATCGAACTTTCGCGCACTAATCAACGTCAACCCCAAATACATATGGGCGGTCGGTGTCGAGCTGATCTTCAAGGCTTCACGCAATTCCGTCTCAGCCTCAGCGAGTTGACGACATT
>Ga0207428_10007257_pt1 | contig 10133 bp, 9 predicted proteins | sample RhiMethybrSRZTD1_FD_187600 | JGI IMG/M metagenome (GOLD analysis project Ga0207428, IMG submission 187600) | Populus rhizosphere microbial communities from Tennessee, USA - Rhizosphere MetaG P. TD hybrid SRZTD1 (SPAdes) (version 3) | ecosystem: Host-associated > Plants > Roots > Rhizosphere >... | reverse complement strand
CTCGGCGGGGGGAGTGCCGACGCGGCCGCGGCGCTGCGGATCGCCAACCGGCTCGCCGGCGACCCGCTGGCTCGCGAGGAGCTGGTCCGGATCGCCGCCGGCCTCGGTTCCGATGTGCCCAGCCAGCTCGACCCGCGGCACGCGCTCGTGCAGGGGGCGGGCGAGCGGATCGAGCCGGTGAGCCTGCCGTCGCTCGCGGCGGTGCTGATCCCTGACGGCCAGGGCCTCTCGACCGGGGCCGTGTACGCCGAGCTGGACCGAATCGACGGCGCGCGCGACGCCCTGGACCCGGCTCCGCTCAACCGCCTCACCGCATCCAGCCCGCACGAGCTGTCGGAGGCGCTGCACAACGACCTTCAGCCCGCCGCCCTCTCACTTCGCCCCGATCTCCAGGAGCGGCTCGACGCGCTGGTCGCGGCCGGCGCCCTCGGCGCCGCCGTCAGCGGCTCCGGCCCCACCTGCTTCGGCCTGTTCGCCGACCGCGCCGCCGCGGAGCAGGCCGCCGATCAGCTGCCCGGCGCGCTCGTCACAGCGCTGCGCTGACGTACCCTCCTCCCGATGTCGGCCCGGGAGATGATCGCCGCGGTGGTCGCCGTGCTGGTGGCGGCGTACGTCGTGTGGCGCTGGCGCCGCCTGAGCTTCGAGCGGAAGGCGCTCGGGATCCTCGCGGTCCTGGCGCTCGCGGTCTACGCGAGCGGCGTGCTGTCCGCGCTGCCGGACCCGAAGCAGATCATCGAGGACGTGGCCAAGGCGCTCGGGCCGTGGACCTACGCGGTGGTCGGCCTGGCCGCTTTTCTCGAGACCGGCGCGTTCGTGGGACTGGTCGCGCCCGGGGAGACGATCGTCATCGCCGGAGGCGTTGTCGCCGGCCAGGGCGAGATCGACCTGCTTCCCCTGATCGGGGTCGTGTGGACCTGCGCGGTCCTCGGCGACACGACGAGCTTCTACATCGGCCGGAGGCTCGGCAGGCGTTTTCTCGAGAAGCATGGCCCGCGCGTGAAGATCACGCACGAGCGGCTCGAGCAGGTGGAGGGGTACTTCGACCGGTACGGCGGCAGGACGATCCTGATCGGCCGCTTCATCGGGCTGGTCCGCGCCCTCGCGCCGTTCATCGCAGGGTCGTCAGGGCTGACCTACCGCCGCTTCCTCCCGTACAGCGTCGTCGGGTGCGGCGCCTGGGCGACCCTCTTCTGCGTCCTCGGCTACATCTTCTGGCGGTCCTTCGAGAAGGTGCAGCACATCGTCGGGCAGGCGCTGTTCGGGTTCGCGGTCACGGTGAGCGTGATCGTGGGAGTTGTTACGGCGTACCGTCGCCGCGACGAGATCAAGGCCTGGCTCGACGCTCATCGCGAGCACCCGCTCATCAAGCCGCTGTTCGTGATCGGCAGTCCGCTGTACCGGTGGATCGTCCGTCCGGTGATCCGGGTCCTCCGGCCGCCGACGCAGTTCGTCGCCAACCGCCTGATGCCCGGCGAGCTGGGGCTGGAGCTCACGACGCTCCTGGCCGTGGGCGGGGTGGGCGCGTACTTCTTCATCGCGTATCTCGTGCACTTCGCCCACAGCTTCACGCCCAGCCCCCTCGACAACGACTGGCTCGATCTGGCCGACCGCCTGTACAACGAGACGCTCGTGGAGGTGGCGAAGGTGGTCACGAGCCTGGGCGCGCTGCCGACGGTGATCGCCCTCGTGGTGGGCACGAGCATCCTGCTGGTCGTCCGGCGGCGCTACCCCGAGGCGCTCGTGCTGGTGATCGGGCTGGCCCTCATCTACATCGCCGTCCACGTGACCAAGGAAGCGATCGACCGGCCGCGGCCCACCGGCTCGCTCGTGGAGACGGCCGGCGCCGCCTATCCGAGCGGGCACGCCGCGTACGCCACAGCGTGGGTGGCCGTGGCGGTGGTGCTCACACGCCGCCTGCGCCTGGTGACGAGCGGCGTTCTCGTGTTCGTCGCGCTCGCGATTGCCGTGGTGGTCGGCGCAACGCGCGTGTACCTGCGCGCACACTGGGGGTCGGACGTCGGCGGAGGCTGGGGGCTCGGGGCCGCCGTGTTCGCGACGCTCGGGGCAATCGCCCTTGTCGTCGAGCACATTCGCCACAATGGAGCCCGCTGATGGACAACATCGACCTGTCCACCACCCAGATCGTCTTCATCCTGGCCGGCGCGCTCACGCTCGCCTGCTACGTGATGCTGATCCTCATCCCGGCGCTTCGCTGCTATGGGCGGGTGTGGGAGAAGCTCGCCGCCGGCTTCCTCACCCTGTACGTGCTGGGCACGACGCTCGGCATCGGAGCGGCCATCGGCTTCCTGGTCGTCTGGTCGTACGACACCTACGCCTGATGTCCACGCAGCAGCGCCCCTTCCTCGAGGCCCTCGACGAGGTCTCGGACGCGGTCGAATCGGGCGCCGGCCTGCCCGCCGTCGCGCGGGCGGCGAGCCGGGCGCTCGACTCCAGCGTGATCGTGCTCGACCCGGCCGCCAGCGTGCTCGCGGTGGCATGCGCGTCACCTGAGGACGAGCGCGCCGTGATGGCCGGCGAGGCGGGCACCGAGACGGTCGAGCTGCGGGTCGCCGACGCCGAGGTGGGACGGCTGCGCTACCGGCCGCGCGGCGAGACGCCTCCACCTGCGCTGCTTCGCCTCGTGGGGAACCTGATCGGGCTGGAGCTCGAGCGCTCGCGCGCACCCGAGCGGGCGACCGAGGCCGCGGTGGGCGACTTCATCCAGGACCTCCTGGGACGCCGGATCACCGACCGCGAGAACATCATCGCGCGCGCGGCCGAGCTGGGCTGCGACCTGGCCGCGGGTGCCACCGCGATCATCGTGCGCGCCCGGCCGCAGGGACCCGAGGAGGGGGACTGGCGAGCGCGGGTGCTGACGCTGGCGGAGCGGGGAGCGCGTGCGATCGAGCGGGGCGCGCTCGCGGCGCTGGCCGAGCCGGGCTGGTCGCGCCACGGCGCGAGCGGGCCGAACGACGGCGCCGGCCTCCTCGCCGAGCGCGAGCTGGTGATCGTCGTGCCGGGCGGCGACCCCGCGATCGGCCGCCGGGCCGCCGCGGCCGTGCTGAGCGAGCTCGAGTCGAACCTGCCGGCCTTCGTCGTGACGGTCGCGCGAAGCCGCCACACGACAGAGCCCGCCGATGTGCACCGAGCCGGCGCCGAGGCACTGCTCGCCGTGAACGTGGCGGAGGCGCGCGGCATGGACCAGCTCTCGTTCGAGGAGACCGGCGCGTACCGCCTGCTCCTGCCGGCGATGGCTGAGGATCCCCGCGAGCTGCAGGGCTTCTACGAGGAGACGGTGGCGAAGCTGGCCGCCTACGACGAGCAGTACGAGACCGAGCTGGTCCGGACCCTCGAGACCTTCCTGGACGCGGACGGCAACGTGGCAAAGACCTCCGAAAAGCTCTTCACCCACCGCCACACGATCCGCTACCGGCTGGAACGGGTGAAGGAGCTGACCGACCTCGACGTGAACTCAACCGACGGCCGCGAACGCCTGAGCCTGGGCCTGAAGGCAATGCGAGTCCTGGGCATCGTCCCACCCGGAGGCCCAGCCTCCGAAAAGGGCAGCGAAGCAGGCCGCGTGCCGAACCAACGAAAGCCCCGCTAGCCGCGCCGCGGAAGGTGCTGATAGGTGCGACCCAGGCGCAGGTCGTAGATCGACCAGATGCTGGTTCCGAACCGCTCGGCGACCTGCTTGACCGATTCTCCCGCAGCGAGCCTGCGGAGCGCATCGAGCGCACGCATGTCATCGAGAACCCTCCGAGGGTCCGGTTCGTAACTCGCGATTGCGCGATCGATTTGCTCGCGACGGCGCGTACCCATTAGGCGCCAGAGCCGCCGCATCCACACAACAGCGCGCGACCCGCGCAGGCGCACCGCGTACGTGGTCTTCCAGTGGGCCCGCCTGGGAGCGACGACCATCACGTTGGCGTCCAGCATCGCGGCCGCGCGCTCTACGACGTCGCGGTCGGTCATCCAGAACTGGATCGCGGGAGAGCGCGGCGCGCTCGGCGGTCCAGCAAGGAACGTTCCCTCGCCCTCCAGCAGACCCGCCAGCCAATGGAGATCGAGATCCGAGATATCCGGGGCGGGCCGCGTACGAGCCACGAACATATGTTCGCAGCCGATCCAGACGCCTTTGAGGCTGGGGAGGGAGGACTCGGACCTCCAATTAGGCATCCAAAGTGCCTCGTGTTACCAGTTACACCACTCCCCAGTGTTGGGACCAGAGTACGCGCTTCATGCCGCTCGGTCGGTACCCTCATCCCCCCATGGCGGCCCCATTTACGGTCCTCATCATGGCCGCTGGCCAGGGCACTCGGATGCGGTCCGAGGTTCCCAAGGTTCTTCATCGCGTCGCGGGGAGGACGCTTGTCGAGTGGGTCGTCGAGGCCGCTCGGGACGCGGGTGCCGGTCGGGTCGTTGCGGTGGTGCGCCCGGGTGACGGGGTTGCCGATGGGCTTCCTGACGGCGTCGAGGTCGCCGAGCAGCGCGAGGGGGAGGGGACCGGGTCGGCTGTCCTCGCCGCCCGCGAGGCGGTGCTCGGAGACGGAGCCGGGCCGCGGTCGGTCTTCGTCCTCTCCGGCGATCAGCCGCTCATCACCTCGCAGCAGCTCACGGGTCTCCTCGAGGAGCACGACCGGCAGGGCGCCGTGGCCACGCTTCTCACCACCGACCGCCTCGACCCGGCCGGCTTCGGGCGGATCGTGCGCGACGGGAACGGCAACGTCGAGCGAATCTTCGAGACCAAGCACACCGACGGCCTGTCGAGGGAGGAGCTGGCGGCCCGGGAGATCAACCTCGGCACCTACGTCTTCGACGCGAACACCCTCTTCGAGGCGCTCGACCAGGTCGGGCTCGAGCGCGAGGAGCGCTACCTCACCGGCGTGTTCCCGGTCATCCTCGAGAGCGGTGGCACGGTGGCCGCGCACATGACCGACGACGCCGATGCGGCCATCGGCGTGAACGACCGAGTCGGCCTGATGCGCGCCGAGGAGGCGGCGCAGCGCCGCCTCGCCGAGGGCCACGCCCTCGCGGGTGTCACGTTCCTGCAGCCGGGCACAACGAGACTGGAGGCAGCGGTGACCATCGGCCGCGACACAGTCATCGGGCCAGGCACGGTCCTCGAGGGCGGCACGTCAATCGGCGAGCGCTGCGAGGTGGGCCCGTATGCCGTCCTCCGCGACGCCGAGATCCACGACGACGTCAAGATCGGCCCGTTCGCCTACATCCGGCCCGGCACGATCGTGCGCGACGGCGCGAAGGTCGGAACCTTCGTCGAGATCAAGAACTCGGACATCGGCGCCGGCTCGAAGGTGCCGCACCTCTCCTACATCGGCGACGCCGATATCGGCGAGGGCTCCAACCTCGGCGCCAGCACCATCACCGCGAACTACGACGGCAGGCAGAAGTACCGCACGAAACTCGGAAAGAGCGTGAAGACGAGCGTCCACACCTCGCTCGTCGCGCCCCTCGACATCGGCGACCGGGCGTACACTGGCGCTAGCTCGGCGATAACCGAGGACGTCCCCGACGGCGCCCTCGCGATCGCGCGCGAAAGACAGAAGAACATCGAGGGTTACGCCGACCGCAAGGAGCAGGAGGACTCGCAGAAATGAGCAGGCTCCTCGAGCCCACTGAGGCGCCGACAGGCGCTCGCAGCGTCTCGGCCACCTACGAGAAGCGTCTGATGCTCACTGCCGGGCGCGCCAGCATGGAGCTCGGCGGCAAGATCGCCGAGAAGCTCGGCGTCGAGCCCATCGACGCCGGCCTCAAGACGTTCCCCGACGGCGAGGTCTACTGCCGCTACCAGGAGTCGATCCGGGGTTCGGACATCTTCATCGTCCAGTCGATCTGCGGCTCTGAGCGCGAGGGCCTCACGGTCAACGACGCGCTCGTGGAGCTCATGCTCATGATCCACGCGGCGAAGCACGCCTCCGCCCACCGGATCATCGCCGTGACCCCGTGGTACGGCTACTCGCGCCAGGACAAGAAGTCGGCGCCGCGCGAGCCGATCTCGGCGCGCCTCGTGGCCGAGGCGCTCGAGGTGGCCGGCATCGACCGGCTCGTGACGATGGACCTCCACGCCGGGCAGACCCAGGGCTTCTTCTCCAAGACGGTCGACCACATGACCGCCATGCCGATCCTCACCCAGTTCGTGACCGACAGGCTCGGCGAGGAGGAGGACCTCGTGATCATCGCGCCGGACGCCGGCCGCGTGAAGCTGGTCCGCAACTTCGCCCGCAAGGTGGGCGCGCCCTACGCGCTGCTCGAGAAGGAGCGGCCCGCCCAGGGCGTCGCCGAGATCGGCAAGGTGATCGGCGACGTGCAGGGCAAGTGCGCTGTGATCGTCGACGACATCATCGGCACCGGCGGCACGCTCGTCGCCGCCGCGCAGACCGTGCTCGACGAGGGCGCCGAGAAGGTGTACGCGGTCGCCACCCACGGCCTCTTCAGCGGCAACGCGTTCGAGACGCTCCAGGCCTCCCCGCTTGCCGGCATCGTGGTCACCGACACCGTGCCGCTCCGCGACGACCCGCCCGAGCTGATCACCCAGCTCACCTGCGCCGACATCCTCGAGGACACGATCCGCAGGATCTTCGTCGACGACTCGGTCTCAGAGATCTTCGCCGGCGAGAACCAGCTCTTCTAGGCGCCCGCAGCCCAGGCGCGCTCGAGCTCGCCCAGCTCGGTTGCCGGCGGCTCGCCGAACCACCACTCGCGCCCGATCCGGTACCAGTTGCGCGTGGCCTCGAGCTGGCCGAGCACCGCGAGGACGCCCGACTCCATGCGCCGTCCCATCAGCTCGTTCGCGGGCAGGTTCTCTCGCCTCATGACCCGGTAGAACGACGAGCGCGGGTCGGACACCGCCGCGATCGCCTCCATCACACGCGCCGAGTCGATCGTCACCTCCCGGTCCTCCATGTACCAGCCGCCAACGGCGCGCACGTGGTCCATCAGCAGCTCGGCGTCGACCTTCTTGGGGTCGTTCAGGAAGCCGAGGTCGTGCAGCGCCACCCGCAGGCGCTCCGGGTCGTCGTCGAAGATCGCCTCAAGCGCGGCGATCTCCAGCTCGATCTGCTCCTGGTCCAGGTGCTTCGTCATCCCGAAGTCGAGGAACGCGACGCGCCCCTGCGGGAGCATCAGGTAGTTGCCGGGGTGCGCATCGGCGTTGAAGTGCTGCAGGTGGTAGATCGAGCCGAAGCAGAAGCGGAACACGATCTCGCCGAAGCGGTCGCGCTCGGCCTGTGGCAGCTCGCGCACCTCGTCGAAGCCTGCGCCGTCGACCCACTCGCTCACGAGCACCCGCTCCGTGGACAGCCGCGTGACCACGTCGGGGACGTGGATGAAGGGATGGCCGCGGTAGCCCCGCGCGAAGGCGCGCTGGTTCTGCGCCTCCAGCTCGTAGTCGAGCTCCTCCATCACCCGCTCCTTCAGCTCGGCCGCGGCCGCCTTCGCGTCGAGGCCGGGCGCGAACGCCTTCGCCAGCCGCAGGATCAGCCCCGCGTTCTGCATGTCGGCGGCGATCGCTGACGCCACGCCTGGGTACTGCACCTTCACCGCCACGCTCCGGCCGTCGGGCAGCACGGCCCGGTGCACCTGGCCGATCGACGCAGCCGCCGCGGCCTCCTGGTCGAAGTCCTCGAACAGCTCCTCGACCGGCTCCTCCCATTCCTCGTCGAGCACTCGCCGCACCTTGCTCCAGGGCATGGGCGGCGCCGTGGAGCGCAGCGTGGCGAGCTTGTCCTGGTAGAGGTCGCGGTATTCCGGCGGGAGGAACTCGGTGTCGATGAAGGACGCGAGCTGGCCGATCTTCATGGCCGCGCCCTTCATGCGGCCGAGCGTCTCGACCATCTGCTCCGCCACCTCCATGTGGCGCTGCTCGAGCGCCTGCGCCGCCTGATCGCGGTCGCGGGCCAGGTTGCGGGCGACGGTGCCGGCGTAGCGCGCGCCCTGCGAGCCCACCACCGAGCCCACCTGGGCCGTGCGGCGGATGCGACCCTTCGGAATGTCGGTGTCGTCCCCGCGCGCCACGACCGGAACCATAGGTGCCTCGCTACACTGGCCAGCCGTCATGGCGGACTCGAAGCGACCCACACTCGACGTAGAGGACCGGCCCGAGCGCGGCACGCGCGCGGCCAAGCGGCTGCGCCGCGAGGGCTACGTGCCCGGTGTCGTCTACGGCGGGAAGAGCGGCGACTGCACCTCCTTCAAGGTGAACGCGCTGGCGCTCCGGCACGTGCTGGTCGACGGCGCCGCGCTGATCGACCTGAAGGTCGGCGGCAAGACGCGCCCGGTCATCGTGAAGGACCGCCATCAGCACCCCGTCCGCGACGAGCTGCTCCACATCGACCTGCTCGAGGTCCGCCTCGACGAGAAGATCCAGACGCAGGTGAACGTCCACCTCGAGGGAGCCGAGGAGGCGCCCGGCATCAAGGAGGGCGGCGTGCTGGAGCACGTGACCCACCAGCTGAACATCGAGGCGCTGCCCACGGACATCCCCGACGCCATCCACGTGGACGTGTCCGGGCTCGAGATCGCCGCGACCATGCACCTCTCCGAGATCACCCCGCCCCAGGGCGTGACGTTCCTCGACGACCCGGAGGAGACGATCCTCGCGACGGTCGTCGTCCCGACCGAGGTCGAGGAGCCGGAGATCGAGGAGGAGACCGAGCTGGTCGGCGAGGACGGCGAGCCGCTCGAGGAGGGCGCCGAGCCGGCCGAGGGCGAGGAGGGTGCCGAGGCAGCCGCCGAGGGCGAGGCGCCGCCTGCCGAGGAGGCCGGAGACTCCGAGTGAGCCTCTTCCGCCGCGGCGGAGGCAAGGCTGACTGGCTGGTGGTGGGGCTCGGGAACCCGGGCGACCGCTACGCCCGGACGCGCCACAACGTGGGCTTCGAGGTGGCGAAGGAGCTCGCCGAGCGCCTCGGGCTCCCGAAGTTCAAGACCAAGTACGGCGGCCTGTACACAGAGGGCAGGCGCGTCGCCGTTCTGTTGCCTCAGACGTACATGAACGAGTCCGGGAGCTCCGTCGGGCCGGCGCGCGGCGCGCTGGGCGTGGACCTCGATCACGTGCTCGTCGTGCACGACGAGATCGATCTGCCGTTCGGGAAGGTGGAGGTCCGTACCGGAGGTGGGCTTGCGGGCCACAACGGGCTGAAATCGCTGAAGCAGGGCCTCGGGAGCGGCGAGTTCACGCGAGTGCGGGTCGGGGTCGGGCGGCCGGACAGCACCGACCCCGAGGTCGTCTCGCGCTGGGTGCTAGGGAGGTTCGACGAGGACCCGCGGCCGCTGATCGAAGACGCGACGGATGCGCTGCAGGACCGCCTAACCTTGGAGTAGAGCCGCGCGGCGCCCGCCGGGCGGCCGCAGCGCATGCTCAGGACGCTCCTCACATACGCCAAGCACGACGATGGGGTCGAGAGGCTCGTCGCGGAATCGCACGAGTCGCCTCAGCGTGCCTTCGTGTCGGCCAGCCTGCGGCCGTATCTGCTGGCCTCGCTGCTCGACCTCGATCCGGAGCGGCCGGCGTTGATCGTGGCGGGCGACGACCGGGCCGCACGCGACCTGGCGGCGGACCTCAGGGCGTATCTCGCGCCCCGCCCCGTGCGCTTCTATCCGGCCCGCGGCATGCGCTACGAGTCCCATCTCGCACCACCGCCGCACCTGGTGGGCCTCCGCATCGCGGCGCTCGACTCGCTGCTCGAGGGCAAGGCCGCCGTCCTCGTGACCTCCGCGGTCGCGCTCGCCGAGAAGGTGCCCGACCCGGAGCTGCGCCCGCACGGCTTCGAGATCGAGAAGGGCGGCCTGCTCGACCTGGATGAGACGGCGAGCCAGCTCGTGGACTGCGGCTACGAGCGCGTCGACCAGGTCGAGGAGCGCGGCCAGTTCGCGATCCGCGGCGACATCCTCGACGTCTACCCGGCGACCGAGGAGCGCGCCGTGCGCTGCGAGCTGTTCGACGTGGAGGTCGAGCGCCTCACCTGGTTCTCCACGTTCACGCAGCGCTCGCTCGAGGAGGCCGACCGCGTGGAGATCGCCCCGGCGGCCGAGCTGGCCCCTGAGCACCGCGAGCTGGCCGAGATCGCCGCCGAGACGGAGGAGTCGGAGCGCCCCGACGTGGCGGAGGTGCTGCC
>Ga0207428_10007255_pt1 | contig 10134 bp, 7 predicted proteins | sample RhiMethybrSRZTD1_FD_187600 | JGI IMG/M metagenome (GOLD analysis project Ga0207428, IMG submission 187600) | Populus rhizosphere microbial communities from Tennessee, USA - Rhizosphere MetaG P. TD hybrid SRZTD1 (SPAdes) (version 3) | ecosystem: Host-associated > Plants > Roots > Rhizosphere >... | reverse complement strand
ATTGCCGCCAAACTCCGCCGGGTAGTTGGCCGTCTGCACACGAAACTCCGCTAACGAGTCCAGCGGCGGGATCGCCAGGGGATAGTTGTTGAGTTCCTGCCCGCTGACTTCCATGCCGTCAACCAGCACTACCGACGTGTTGTCTCGCTGGCCTCCAACCGAGAACGCAGGGCCGTAATTCGCCTGACGTTGAGTAGCGCTCGCGCGTCCTGCGTTTATCACACCGGCCGACAGAGAGACCAGCTGCATGAAGTTGCGGCCGTTGAGCGGCAGCCCCACAAGGCGCGTGTCGTCGATGACCTGCGACAAGCTTGCGTCCGACGTCTCGAGCAACACAGGTTGGGCGCGGACGCCAATGGATTCGTTGACCGTGCCCACCTGAAGCGCGATGCTGACAACAGCGGTCTGCGCTACTTCGAGAGCGACATCCTCAATCACCACTTTCTTGAACCCGGGTTGTTCGGCTTCAATCCGGTAAGTACCGAACGGCAGTGTCCGGAATTCGAAAGATCCCTCCGCGTTTGTCCTTTGCTCCCGTCTTTGATCTGTCGCCTCGTCTACCAACGTCATTTGAACGTCGACGACGACGGCTCCGGTCGGGTCTTGCACGGTCCCGCGAATCACGCCCGTCGCGGTCTGCGCGAGCACGAGAGATGCCGTGGCAAGGAACAACAATGCCGCCACGAGAGCCGCGTGCGTCCAGTCGCGAGCATCGGTTTTCGACAAAATAGTTGACCTGGCTTGACAGGCTCCTCGGTCAAGGAGAGCTAAGAGCCGATTAGGCCGCCGGCAATCGTTGCGGGATCGTGACTCATCGGAGTCGGCAGTGGGGCATGGTCGGGGGCAGGATTGTAGCCCAGCGCCGGCCGTCGGGATGTATCGTTTCGGCTAGCCCGGCAATCCGATCACTGGTGCGTCCAGCGATCGTGTCCGGCTGGCGGAAGGCGGCAATCGATCAATTTCGATTGCGCGCGCGCGACGATGGCAAGAGGATCGATGCGAACGTGGCACGAGGTAGGAGACGCGCATGAGCGACAGCGGCTCGCCAATTCGGATTCTCGCGGTCGATGACCATCCCATCGTGCGCCAGGCGATCACCGGTCTGGTGGGAATTCAGCCGGATATGACGTTGGTCGCAGAGGCCGCCAACGGTCGCGAAGCGATCCAGCGATTCCGCGCGCACCGTCCGGACATGACGCTGATGGACATTCAAATGCCGGAGATGAATGGCCTCGACGCGCTCATCGCCATTCGAACGGAGTTTCCGGATGCACGAGTCATCATGCTAACCACGTACGAGGGCGATGTGCACATCCTCCGCGCGCTGAAGGCCGGTGCTCAGGGCTACCTGCTCAAGAACACGCTCCATTCGGAATTACTCCAGACCATCCGGGCGGTCCATGGCGGAAAGAGGAGTTTATCGTCCGAGGTCTCGTTCCAGGTCGCCCAGCACGTGAGCGATCAGACCCTGACGCCCGCAGAAGTCGTGGTGTTGCGTCTGATCGCCGGCGGAAACGCGAACAAGCAGATTGCCGATCAGCTCGCCATCTCCGAGGACACCGTCAAGGGCCGAGTCAAGAGCATTCTTTCGAAACTGGACGCCAACGACCGGACGCATGCGGCGATCATCGGCCTCAAGAGAGGAATCATCGAGCTGTAGCCGAAAGGCGCCGGTCAAATCAGCCCGAAAGAGTCTGGGGCACAGCTCATTCGGGTACGAATCGCTCGACCATCGGAATCGGCGGCCGTACGGCCGAAGACTGTGCTAATAAACGACGTTCCGTCGCGCGCGCCGGGCGCAGACACGTTCGACAGGAGAGGCATGCAGCCACGCTCCCGATTGGCACCGGCCGTCGTTGCGCTTTGCACGGCTGCCGTGCTGCTTTGGTCTCCTCCCGCGCGTGCACTTGATCCATCGCTCGATATCACTCAGTACGCGCATCTCGCCTGGACCTTTCGCAACGGCTTCTCGAACGGGGCAGTCTACGCAATCGCGCAGACGCCTGACGGTTACCTCTGGCTGGGTACCTCCTCCGGTGTCATGCGCTACGACGGCGCGCGATTGACGCCTCTTCCACTGCGCCCCGGACAGAAACTTCCGAACGCCGCGTCTGCTGCGATCCTGCCGGCTCGCGACGGACGCGTCTGGATCGGCACACTTGATGGGTTGGTGAGTTGGAAGAACGGTGAACTCACTCACTATCCGGTGTTTGCCCGCCGCACTGTCATCACGCTATTGCAGCAGCGCGATGGAACGGTCTGGGCCGGCTCTTTCGGGGGGTCGACAGGCAAGCTGTGCGCCTTTCGCGGAGAACAAACCACATGCTACGGCGATGATGGAGAGTTTGGCGGCAGCGTCGCGTCCTTATATGAAGATGGCGACGGTAGCCTGTGGGTAGGATCGGGAACGGGGCTATGGCAATGGACGCCGGGTGCTCCAAGCCGTTATCTGGCGACGCCGATTCAGACCCACCAGTCGTTGACGCTCGGCGATCGCGGGAAAGACGTTCTTGTTGCTGTTGACGGCATCCATCAAGTCGCCGGTACAACGGTGGTTGATTATCCCCTTCGCGACGTGCCGTCGCCTTTGAGCGCCACAAGCGTGCTTCGGGATCGCAACGGTGGATTGTGGATCGGCACAGCCGCTCATGGGCTCGTACACGCATACGAGGGCAAAGCCAGCCGGCTTACCCGCGAAGACGGTTTGTCGAGCGACCAGGTCTTGGCCCTGTTTGAGGACCGCGAAGGCACCATCTGGGTGGGCACCTCCGAGGGTATCGATCGTTTTCGTGAGTGGCCGGTCACCTCACTATCGGTGAAGCAAGGGCTGTCCAACTCTACTGCGACATCCGTCTTGGCCACGCGCGACGGGAGCATCTGGATCGGCACGGCGGATGGGCTCAATAGATGGAAAGACGGGCGGGCGACGATTTATCGCAAGCGAATCGATCCTGGTCTGCCCGACGATAACGTTCAATCGCTGTTCGAGGATGAGCGCGGCCGCATCTGGGTCTCGGGTGCTCGCGGTCTTGCGGTGTTGGAAAACGGGAAGTTTACCGCCGTCCCGGCGGTGCCTGGCGGGTTTACTCACGCAATCGCCAGCGACAAACGCGGCGGCCTGTGGCTCAGTCTTTGGCTCACTTCCAATGATTACGGTCTCGCGCATCTGGTGGACGGCCACATCATTGAGCACGCGCCTTGGCAGAAGCTGGGTGGCGGGCCGGGGACCGGTCTCGAGCCCGACCCGGACGGCGGCGTCTGGACCGGTTTGCTGAGCGGCGGGGTCGCTCACTTTCGGGCGGGACGAATAAACATCCTGTCATTGACCGCCGACGGCGAACGCAGCATCCGCAAGGTGCTGCACGTATCGCGCGACCGCGATGGCACGATGTGGATCGGGACCGACAATGGCCTCAGTCGGATCACGAACGGGCGAGTGGCCACGCTCACCGAGGCGAACGGATTGCCCTGCCCAACAGTTCACTGGATTATCGAAGACCAGTTGGCCGCGTACTGGCTGTACACGGCGTGTGGTCTCGTGCGTATAGCGCGAACCGAGTTGGATGCCTGGACGGCGGACCCGAAGCGAATCGTACGCTCGACGACGTTCGATAGCGCAGAGGGGATTCAGCTGGTTCCGATCCTCACGCCCTCGAGGCCAGCGGTCACGAAGTCGCCGGACGGGAAAATCTGGTTCCTGAATGGCTCGACCGTCAGTTTCATCGATCCGTCTCGCATCGCCATCAATACGCTCGCTCCGCCGGTCCACATCGAGCAGGTTGTTGCCGATGGTCGAACGTTCGATGGCACGCGGCCATTGGGCCTTCCTCCGAAGATCCGCAATGTGCTGATCAATTACACCGCCTTGAGCATGGTGGCGCCGGAGAAGGTGCACTTCCGCTACATGCTGGAAGGCCAGGATTCGGAATGGAGGGAGGTCGTCAACAAGCGTGAAGTGCAATATTCCAACCTTTCGCCCGGCAAATACCGCTTTCGCGTGGCTGCGAGCAACAACAGTGGACTGTGGAACGAAGCGGGCGATGTGCTCGACTTCTCGGTCGCCCCGGCGTACTACCAGACGAACTGGTTTCGGGCACTCTGCGCGATCTGCTTTCTGGCGCTGCTGTGGGCCGCCTACCAGTTGCGAGTGAGGCAATTGCACCATCAGTTCGACATGATGCTGGAGGCACGCGTAGGTGAGCGCACCCGTATTGCGCGGGAGCTGCACGACACGCTGCTTCAGAGCTTCCACGGTCTCCTGCTGCGATTCCAGACCGCGTCGTATCTGCTGCCGGACCGCCCCGCAGAGGCGAAAGACAAACTCGACATCGCAATTGACCGTGCGGCTCAGGCGATCACCGAAGGCCGCGACGCGGTGCAGGGCCTGCGAGTGTCGACCACTGAACGCAACGATCTCGCCGTCTCGATCAGGACCCTTGGAGACGAGCTCGCAACCGACGCGAGCGTCCACCACCCGCCCACATTCAGTGTCGCAGTCGAGGGCCAGACGCGCGATCTGCACCCGATCGTTCGTGACGAGATTTACAAGATTGCGGCGGAAGCCCTTCGCAATGCCTTCCGGCATGCGCATGCCGGGCGAGTCGAGGTCGACATCCGCTACGACGACGACCAGTTCCGCATGCGCGTGCGTGACGATGGGCAGGGCATCGACGCGGCGGTGCTCGCCAACCAGGGTCACGAGGGACACTACGGTCTGCGCGGCATGCCGGAACGCGCCGCCCAGATTCGAGGGAAACTGGCGGTGTGGAGCGAAGTCGGTGCCGGGACCGAGGTCGAGCTGCGCCTTCCGGCCAGCGTCGTGTACACGACCTCCCGGCGGCGCTCCTGGTGGTCACGGTTGTTCACGACCAAGACCGCGCGGCACATTGGAGGAAACGTGTGATGAGCGGCGACAGCTCGCCCATCCGGATTCTCACGGTGGACGACCATCCCCTCGTGCGCGACGGGATCGCCGGTCTCGTTGAGGTTCAGCCGGATATGAAGGTGATCGCAGAGGCCGCCAACGGTCGCGAAGCGATCCAGCGATTCCGTGCGCACCATCCGGACGTGACGCTGATGGACATTCAAATGCCGGAGATGAATGGCCTCGATGCGCTCATCGCCATTCGAACGGAGTTTCCGGGTGCACGAGTCATCATGCTGACAACGTACGAGGGCGATGTGCACATCCTCCGCGCCCTGAAGGCCGGTGCTCAGGGCTACCTGCTCAAGAACACACTGCATTCGGAATTACTGCACACTATCCGGGCAGTCCATACTGGCAAGAGGAGTCTGTCGCCCGAAGTCTCGTTCCAGGTTGCCGAGCATGCGAGCGACGAGACCCTCACTCCAGCAGAAGTCGCGGTGTTGCGCCTGATTGCCGACGGGAGCTCGAACAAGCAGATTGCCGATCAGCTCCACGTTACAGAAGACACCGTCAAAGGGCGAGTCAAGAGCATTCTTGCGAAACTTGACGCCAATGATCGGACGCACGCAGCGATCATCGGGCTGAAGAGAGGCATCATTGATCTCTCTAGCGTCTAGCAGCGTGCCAGCCCCGCCGCACACCTGTCGCCGCCGACCCTAAAGAGTCACTCCCACGACCCCGTCTGGGGGTCCCAATTGCGCCTCCACGGCGAATAATCGTGCGGAGGTACCTGTTGCGACGCCTGTATTCAACGTTCGCCGGCGGCTGGCCAGGGATCGCCTTGCTGTTGATGCGACTGGTTGTCGGCGCCGTCGTTCTCTGGCGCGCGAGCCCGGGGCTATCGAGCGGTCCGCCGTTGCAGATAGTCGCCTCGGCGTCGCTCGCACTGGCGGCGCTCCTTCTCATCGCCGGGTTATGGACCCCAGTCGCGGGAGCGGTGGTAGCCGTCGTCGCGATCGTCGAGATCCTGACGACGGGCGAACTTCTAAATGGCCGCCTACTCGCAGCAACGATTGCCGGCGCGCTGACGATGCTCGGGCCCGGGCGGTTGTCGATCGACGCTCGGCTCTTCGGATGGAAGCGCATCGAACCACTGCCGCGCAGAAATAGCTTCAACGCGCACTGAGTCCCGGAATCCCGGGGCTGCAGCGCCTCCGCCCGAAAGGGTCGCCCGCACCCACCAACTCAGTCGTCTCGACACACCCAACTCAGTCTTGTCGAGAGCCCAGCCAAGTCATCTCACTCACGCTTTGTGAGCGTATGAATGCGCCCGAAGGGAGGTTGTGGCGGTTAGCGTGCGCGCGCAGAATCGCCGAAGACAGGGAGGGTTATCGCGATGTTGGTTATTGACGAACGCGCTACCGACCGTCGGGACTCTCAGGATGCCTATTTCGACGGCTCGCTGGAACTACTCCGCGAGCTCGCCGTGACGAACGATATCGATGCCGCGTGGCCGCGGCTCTCCGCGATCGTGGGCAAGATGCTGCCGCACGACGCCTTGCGCATGGCGTGCTTCGATCCAATGGGGCGACCGGTCGTAAACGCGTCGACCGCGGAGCTGCCGGACATGATGACGTCCGAAGTCGATGAAGTGATCATCGATGATCTGCGGACCCGGCGGCTTGGCGTGTCCGCAGCCCCACACGCAACGCAGCGGCTCGTCGACGCAGGCTACCGCTCGCTGCTGGGCGTGTCGACTCGCGCGCCGGAACCGCTGGTAAGCGTGGCCTTCTGGTCGAAGCGTCCGCTGGCGTTCAATCGCACGCACGTGCCGCTCGCGCGCCGGATCGCGTACCACCTCGGCCTCGGAGCATGCCACGGCGAGCGGGGCACACTCACCCATGAGATCGATGATTGCCGCGCGCAACGCCATGACGCCGGCGTGCAGCGAGCCGTGGACGGTGTGAAAGCCGCCACCAACCTGCGCGTCGTCGGCGAGTCCGGTGAATGGCGCGAGGTGCTGCACAAGGCGACGCAGGTTGCCGCGACGGACACGACCGTGCTGGTGACCGGCGAGTCGGGCACCGGCAAGGAAGTCGTCGCGCGGTTCATCCATGCGGCGTCGGCGCGGAAAAGCGGGCCGTTCGTGGCACTGAATTGCGCCGCGCTGCCGGAGCAGCTGCTCGAGTCGGAGCTGTTTGGATACGAGCGGGGCGCGTTCACGAGCGCGCAGCAGGCAAAGCCCGGGCAAGTGGAGCTGGCGTCGGGCGGCGTGCTGTTCCTCGACGAGGTCAGCGAGATGAGTCTGTCCGCGCAGGCCAAGTTCCTGCGCGTTCTGCAGGAACGCGAGTTCCAGCGGCTTGGCGGGACGCGCCTCCTGAAGGCGAACATCCGGGTCGTCGCCGCGACCAACCGCAACCTTCGCAAAGCCGTCGAGCGCGGCGACTTTCGCGAGGACCTGTTCTACCGCCTCGGCGTCTTCGACATCCAGATTCCGCCGCTGCGCGAGCGTCGCGTCGATATCGTTCCGCTGAGCGAGACGTTTCTGCAGGAGATCGGCAGGTCCTTCGGCCGGCCACCGGCTGGTCTGACGCGCGACGCACGACAGGCCCTTCTCCAATATGACTGGCCTGGGAATGTTCGAGAGCTTCGCAACGTCCTGGAGCGGGCGACGATTCTGTGCGAAGGCGCGCTCATCGACACGACGCATCTGACCCTCGAATCAGCCGGCCGGTCACCGCGCAACGACACAACCGATCTGAGCGTCGTCGAACGCACCACGATTGCGAAGGTCTTGGGCGAGTGCCGCGGCAACAAGACCAAGTCGGCACGGCGACTTGGGCTGACACGCACCCAGCTACACCTTCGGATTCGAAAGTACGGACTCGAGGAACCTGCCGTCGCCTGATGGCCGGCAGCAATGTGAGGATCTGAGCCGCAGCTGTCTCTCCCAGGGAAGACGGTGCTCGTTCCTACCGTTGGCGCAGAGATGAACCACCACGGAGGACGTCATGACGAACGAAGACAACACCACCGATGTGCCGATCAGTAACTGGACATTGGCGACGGGAACCAAGCCGGGAGCGCGTTACGTGTACTCGCCACCTACCAGAATCACTGCTCGGCATGCAGAGCCCACAGCCAAGCCGCCGCAGCAGCCGTGCGGCCCGAGCCGGTGACGTGAAGGGAATTGGTTGGGTGGTTGCGAAACGCGTCGTAGCCCGCCGTGTGTCCTGAACATCGGCAGAGGCATGAGGTCAACACGTATGCTGCATTCGTGTCGTCGTTCTGAGAGCATTCTGGCGTTCTGTCTGCTCCTGTTGTTGTTCCCAGGTCACATCTCCGTGACGTTTGCAGCTGGGCCCGAGCGCCTCATTCCCAACCCACGGGATCCACAGCGCATTCAGGAGATGGTCAACGAGTTCATGGCGAAGCTGACGATGGGGGATAAGGTCGCCGTCGAAGTGGTGCCGAAAAATCCGCTGATGGTCTCGGTTGAGTACACCGACGCCAGCACTGGGTTTCTGCTGTCGGTCGAAGAGGACTTCATCAACGAGCTGACGCAGGAAGAGCTCGAGGCGGCAATCGCACACGAGCTCGGGCACGTGTGGATCTTTACCCATCATCCATTCCTTCAAACCGAGGGGCTGGCGAATCAGATCGCCCGGCGCCTCGTGCCGCGCTCCAGTCTGGTACAGGTCTACGAAAAGGTGTGGAAGCGCCAGGGCACCAAGGGTGATCTCATCCGGTTCGTCGGCGACTAACACTCTAGTTATCGCGAGTTATCGCGGACTCAGCCGAATTCTACCGCTCGAGCACGACTGCGCTCGATCGCGCGTCCAATACGATGATGGTCGATTCCGCAGCCTTCCACGGGGTGATTGCGAGGTCACTGCGAGGCTCATCGGCGTGGTCGGGCATCGTCGGGCGATTGCGCACGCCCAGGTCAACGTCGTCGAGCCCGTTGCGCGATGATCATTGTCGCGCGCGTGAATACGCACGATGTTTGTTTTCACGCGGCACGTCGCATGCGATTCGCACTACATCGGGTGAGTGCGCGGTCATTTGGCGAGCAACGTAAATGGCATCGGAGTTGCCGTATCACTGTGCGTGACTCGAATCCGATCCAGTTCTCGCGAAACAGAGAACCGACAGCAGTTTGCTGGTCCTCCTCACCGCGGTCCCATTCGCCAACGCGCGGCCACGGCCGACGCGCCTCGCGGCGACTCCTTCGACTCGCTCTCGGCGTCGGCACGCTGACGCTGCCGCCTCAACCCCGCCTCGTTCAGGACGATGGACGGTTCGCTTTTCGGCTGAACTGTTCATCGTCTTCCGGTCTGCGGTCCACGATCCACGTTCGTGTACGAAGCATTGCTCCCCAGTGAAGTTAACAATAAGTGAACAATTTGCTCCCGAACAACAGGTGACAGCACGATCGCAGCCAAGCTACAACCACGAAGAATCAACAAGATAGTGACCCTGAATCAATCTGTTAACCGGAGGGTTGCTGGTTCGAGTCCAGCCTTCGCTCGCGTTGCGCGCGAGCTTCGGCTAGGCAGGCTCTGATCGTGCCCGCTAACCGACACGCGAGCCCACCACACGCGAAGGCTGTCTCGACGAAGCTCGCGAAGCGAGCGAAGACGAACCTCCTCGCTGCCGGACCCTTTCAAATCTTGCTACGTTTCGATTTTCCACCGTCTCGAGATCTGCGTACGAGACGCCGACGATCGACAGGAACGTTCAATATTGTGATGGGCCCAATTCCTGCTCGACCGGCCAGATCGCGTTGTTGAGTCGTCATCATCCCCTCCTCTCTTGCAGACTTCAGCCTACGGGAAGGGATCGAACGCTTCTTGCGCGATTCAGTCAGGTTTGTCAGATATTGCTTCGCATTGTGTCCGGGTGAGTGCTCTTCTGCCACACGGATGCGGCAATCGTCGCCAGAAGCACGGCGCCGATGATGGCTACGGACACGCCAGCACTGATCTGCACCCATTCACTCGCCAACATCTTGAAGGCGGTGAACACGAGGAGCGCCGCAATGCCGCTGCGCAGATATCGCAACCGATAGACGGCATCAGACAGCACGAAATACAGCGAGCGGAGTCCAAGCATCGCCATCACATTCGAGCTGTAGACGATGAGCGGATTCCGAGTCACGGCGAGCACTGCGGGGATGGAATCGAGCGCGAACACGATGTCGGTCGTTTCGATGACGATCAGAGCCACGAGTAGTGGCGTCGCGACGAGCCGCCCGCCCTCGCGTC
>Ga0207428_10007253_pt1 | contig 10136 bp, 10 predicted proteins | sample RhiMethybrSRZTD1_FD_187600 | JGI IMG/M metagenome (GOLD analysis project Ga0207428, IMG submission 187600) | Populus rhizosphere microbial communities from Tennessee, USA - Rhizosphere MetaG P. TD hybrid SRZTD1 (SPAdes) (version 3) | ecosystem: Host-associated > Plants > Roots > Rhizosphere >... | reverse complement strand
GAGTTGATCGAACGAATTGTCACCCATCAAGGGCTGCTCTCATCCAAGGATGTGGAGCTGGCCATCAAGACCATGCTTGAGCAAATGTCCCAATGTCTGGCTACCGGGGATCGCATCGAGATCCGGGGGTTTGGCAGCTTCTCTCTGCACTATCGCGCGCCACGGGTAGGGCGCAATCCGAAAACCGGCCAGTCTGTCAGTCTCGACGGTAAATTCGTTCCTCACTTCAAGCCAGGTAAAGAGCTGCGTGATCGGGTGAATGAAGAAGAGGAGGATGCGCTTTGACAGTCACTGCCGATCAAGGAGCCCTTCATGCGTAATCTCATGCGAGTGCTGCTTGGCGTGTTAATCCTTTTTCTGGTACTGGTGATCCTGGCTTTCGTACTGGAGAATCAGCAATCGGTTACCTTGTTTTTTCTCGGTTGGGCTGGCCCGCAACTGCCAGTATCTTTGGTAATAGTCCTGGCTTTGCTGGCAGGGATGGTCGTCGGACCGCTACTTGGCTGGATTCTAGGACGCTCGTCCAGAATTTTGCGCAAGCGACTTGTTTAGTAACATCCAGTACGAAGTGCTCAGAGAGCTCGCGCCACAGCTTCTCTACATCCCTTAGTAAATCGGTCATTAAGCTGTAAAATGTTGCGCTTGTTCGAGAGTGGTCTATCTCCACATCGACTTAGACTGGCTCTGCCAGAGGCCGCATTTTTTGATGGCCTTGTATTCATGGATTTGGCAGCGCCGATGTGCAGCCCGGTCAGCAACTCAAGGGTATGGTTTCGCGTGAAAATCCTCGTAACCGGCGGAGCCGGATTTATTGGTTCGGCAGTCATTCGTCATATCATTTCGAATACCGCCGATTCTGTTGTTAACGTCGATAAACTTACCTATGCCGGTAATCTCGAGTCTTTAGCGGAAGTCAGTCAGAGCTCGCGCTATGTATTCGAGCGCGTTGATATCTGCGATCGTGACCAGATCGATCGTGTACTGCTTGAGTCTCAGCCCGACGCTATCATGCATTTGGCTGCGGAGTCGCACGTTGACCGCTCGATCTCGGCGCCCTCCGATTTCATCCAGACCAATATCATCGGCACCTACACCTTACTGGAAGCTACGCGTCAGTACTGGATGGCGCTGGACGATACACGCAAAGCCAGTTTTCGGTTTCACCACATCTCGACTGATGAAGTTTACGGAGACCTGGAAGGTCCGGAAGACTTGTTCACTGAAACTACAGCCTATCAGCCAAGCTCGCCTTACTCGGCCAGCAAGGCCAGTTCCGATCACCTGGTCAGCGCCTGGAGTCGTACTTACGGTCTGCCAACCCTGATCACCAACTGCTCGAACAATTACGGTCCCTGCCATTTTCCTGAAAAACTGATCCCGTTGATCATTCTCAATGCTCTGGAAGGCAAGCCCCTGCCTGTCTATGGCAAAGGCAATCAGGTTCGTGACTGGCTCTATGTCGAAGACCACGCCCGTGCTCTCTACAAAGTTGTGACCGAAGGCGTCATCGGTGAGACTTACAACATTGGTGGTCATAACGAAAAACAGAATATCGAAGTCGTCCATTCGCTGTGCGCGTTGCTCGATGAACTGCGTCCAAACTCTGCTCACCGTCCCCACGCTAACCTGATCACATATGTTCAGGACCGCCCAGGTCACGACCAGCGTTATGCAATTGATGCCAGCAAAATTCAGCGCGAGCTTGGGTGGGTACCGCAAGAGACATTCGAAACGGGCATCCGCAAGACGGTTGAGTGGTATCTGAACAACACTGATTGGGTGGAACATGTGAAGAGCGGTAGCTACCAGCAGTGGATCGACCAGAATTACGCGGGTCGTTCGAGTACGGTATGAAAATCCTCCTGCTCGGGAAAAACGGACAGGTCGGCCGGGAGCTACAGCGATCACCCGCGTCATTGGGCGAGTTGATCGCGCTGGATCGTCTGAAGGTTGATGGTCTCTTCGCAGACTTGTGTGATCTGCTACGTCCTTCCAAAGGGCTTGAAACTTTAAGCGTCATTGCTGATCAGATAGGGGTTGCGACAAGTGCGGATCCGATCGCCGATGTCGCCGCATTGGCTATTCAGCAAATTCAGACTCGGAAAGAATTTCTGGGTATCCGCTATGTACTTGCCAAACTGGCAATCGGGCATAGGCCGGAAAGCTTGGGGGCTTATAAGCGGCTGATAAATACAAAAACAGGACTGTCGTTTCAATGAGTAGCGTTCTTACTCTAGGTACCAAGATTTTTACATTTTTTTCCATGTTTAAATAAAATATTTTCACCTTGATGTGTGACTAAACTCATTGAAGGGCACTGATTTGAGTAAGTGGGGCGCGTGCGGAGAGGAACTGAAGGTGTTTTACATGGTTGGGGCTATGTTTTTTTTTATTTCAAGGGTTTTAGGATATGCAGGTTGGTTCAAGTAATTCTGTAGTCAATGACGGTCTCGATTTGCACGCGCTTGCTTATACACTTTGGCGACAAAAAATTGTGATTTTGTGCGCGGCGCTGCTAGGAACATTCGTAGCCGCTTCCTATGCATTCCTCGCTGAACCTTTGTACGAAGCGAAGGCTTTTGTGATCCCGCCTACCCAAAATGACATTGAGAACTTAAATTACGGTCGCATCGATCAGTCAAAGTTGCCTCAGTTTACGGTAAAAGACGTTTATTCGGTTTTTTTGAAGAACTTGCAAAGTGAGTCACTTCGTCGCGAGTTTTTCAAGAATACATATTTAGCTGCGCAAGGAAAGAGTGAGGATCCTAAAGGGCGGTTATATGAGAAGCTTTCTAAGAATCTTGTTGTTTCCATGGTTGGCAAAGATGCGTTGGATCGATACTCCGTTGTTATTCTGAATAATGATCCGGAAATGGGTGCCAAGTGGATTGAGCAACTGTTGGCGCGTGCACAGCAATTGGCGATGCAAGAGATCAATAAAAATATCTCCAGTGAGTATGATGTTGAGTCTCAAAATCTTCATCAAGAAATAGTCTCTTTGCGAGAAATTGGAGACAAGACAAGAGAAGATAGCTTAATCAAACTTCGTGAGGCCCTGGTGGTTGCCCAAGCTATTGGTCTTGAAAAGCCGCCAGCCATTGGCAGCGACTCGAAGACCTCGATTGGTATTGTAGGCAACATGGACGGTGATCTTACCTACATGCGCGGCACGAAAGCACTGACGGCTGAAATAGAAAATTTGAAAACAAGGAAGTCTGACGATCCATTTATCAGCCGGTTGCGAGAGATAGAAACGAAGTACAATTTTTATAATCAGCTCTCAAAGAGCTATCGAGAAGCGAAAGCTTTCAGGATAGATGGGCTCGTAGAGAAATCGGGCTCACCAGTCAAGCCAAAATTTTTATTTGTAATTTTGGCTGGCATGTTTTTAGGTCTTGTTTTCGGGATGGTTGTTGCAGTTATTCGGGACTTTTTTATGACCAATAAAGTTGGCATACAGAAGACCCTATAACACGCAGTGATCTTGTTTATTTTGATAGATTTTATTTATCGTGGCGGTTGTTTGATTTGCCAGGTCTATTGAACGGCGTTGGTTGTCTTGTGGGACGGCTTTATGTTCGTCTATCGGAAAAATAGCACTAAACAGGTGTAGGATTATGTTTAGCCGGTAGATGGTTTGTATCAATGTTGGTGAGTAGCCTAGGATCAGGCACGAGGGAAGAGTATGAAAGGTATCATTCTGGCAGGCGGTTCGGGAACTCGTTTGTACCCACTGACGAAAGGGGTATCCAAGCAGCTGCTTCCGATTTACGACAAGCCGATGATTTTTTATCCGCTTTCTGTGCTCATGCTCGCCGGGATCCGTGACATCCTGATTATCACGACGCCTGAGGATCAAGCTGGATTTCAACGTTTGCTTGCTGATGGCAGTCAGATCGGTGTCAACCTCACATATGCAGTTCAAGCAAGTCCCGATGGTCTTGCTCAAGCATTTCTCATCGGTGAGGAATTTATTGGCAAGGATTCGGTGTGTTTGGTGCTTGGCGATAATATTTTTTATGGCCAGGGCTTTACGCCCATGCTCCAAGAGGCGACGAAGCGTAAAAGCGGCGCCACAGTATTTGGTTATCAAGTGAAGGATCCGGAACGATTTGGTGTTGTTCAGTTCGATGAAAGTCGTAAAGCGATCTCTATTGAAGAAAAGCCACTCAAGCCAAAGTCGAATTTCGCAGTAACCGGGTTGTATTTCTACGACAATGATGTGATTGAAATTGCAAAACAAGTCAAGCCTTCTGCACGCGGTGAGTTTGAAATTACCTGTATAAACCAGGCATATCTGGAGCGAGGAAGTTTGCATGTCGAACTTCTGGGGCGAGGGTTTGCGTGGCTGGATACCGGTACACACGAAAGCTTGCTCGAGGCTTCGCATTTTGTTGAAACAATAGAAAAGCGCCAAGGTTACAAGATCGCCTGTTTAGAGGAAATTGCCTTTAATAATGGGTGGTTGACCGTTGCAGAGCTCAAAAGGACTGGCAATGAACTGAAGAAAAACAGTTATGGACAGTATCTGTTGAGTCTGGTTGACGAGATTGATGAAAAGTAATTTGTTTAGAGTTTGAGTTGAGTTCTACATGGGTGGCCTATGGCGTACTTGAGCGCAATACAGTTGAGTGAACTAGGTTTCAGAACCCTAGGGAAAGAAGTAAAAATCAGTGACAAGGCTGCTATCTATAACCCAGAGTTGATTGACCTTGGGGACTACACGCGAATAGATGATTTTTGCGTGGTGTCGGGGCGCGTGGTGTTTGGTAAGTACAATCATATTACACCAATGTGCCTCGTTGCTGGTGGAGAGCCAGGTATCGAGTTTTCCGACTTCTGTACGCTGGCTTATGGTGTAAAGATTTTTTCGCAATCAGACGATTACAGTGGTGCCACACTTACTAACTCGTTGGTTCCAAAAAAATATAAAAATGAAATATTCGAGAAGGTTAAGCTCGAGCGTCATGTAATAGTTGGTGCAGGAGCAATAGTGATGCCTGGAGTCACTATTAAAGAGGGCTGTTCGATAGGTGCTATGGCATTGGTTACGAAAAGCACTGATCCATGGGGGATTTACGTTGGTGTTCCTGCTGAGCGAGTGAAGGAGCGCAAGCGAGATCTCCTGGCACTCGAACAAATGTTTCTGGATGAACAAAAATGACTATTCCATTTAATAAACCACCTTATACCGGAAATGAAGATCAATACGTCATTTCCGCAATGCGCAGCGGAAAGATGTCTGGTGACGGGGAGTTTACCCTTCGTTGTCAACGTTGGTTTGAAGAAAAACTACACTGCAAAAAAGCGTTGTTAACGCCGTCGTGTACTCAGGCTCTTGAAATGGCTGCTCTGCTGGTTGATATTCAACCGGGCGATGAAGTGATCATGCCTAGTTATACGTTTGTCAGCACAGCTAATGCTTTTGTATTGCGCGGTGCAAAAATCGTATTTGTTGATATTCGCCCTGACACTATGAATATTGATGAAACGCTTATTGAGGCTGCAATTACCGACAAAACAAAAGCTATTGTGCCTGTCCATTACGCGGGGATTGCTTGCGAAATGGACACAATTATGTCCATCGCAAAGCGACATAACTTGTTTGTTATCGAAGATGCCGCTCAAGGTATGATGTCGACCTATAAAGGTAAGGCGTTAGGTACCATTGGCCACATGGCGGCCTATAGTTTTCATGAAACAAAGAACTATACGAGTGGTGGTGAAGGTGGACTGCTACTGATAAATGATGAACAATTTATAGTTCGGGCGGAGATCATTCGAGAGAAAGGGACTAATCGCAGTCTGTTTTTTCGCGGCATGATTGATAAATATACCTGGGTTGATGTGGGTAGTAGTTATCTTCCAGGAGAACTGCAAGCTGCTTATCTATTCGGGCAACTCGAAAAAGTGGACGAGATAAATAGTGCAAGACGTCATATCTGGGAAAGTTATTATCTGGCATTAAAAGAACTCTCCGATGCTGGCCATGTCGAGCTTCCCACGACACCTGATGGATGTGTCGGCAACGCCCATATGTTTTATATAAAAGTTCGGGATATCGACGTTCGAACAAAAGTACTGGGTTTGCTCAAAGATCAAGAGATCGGTGCAGTTTTCCATTACATTCCACTCCACTCAGCGCCTGCGGGATTGCGGCTTGGTCGTTTTCACGGCAAGGATGTTTGCACCACAGTTGAGAGTGAGCGCCTGATTCGTCTGCCAATTTGGTACGGAATGCAAAAGAAGGACATAGATCGAGTAGCTTCTGTTGTCATCGGTGCGGTTCATGCATCCGACCAGTAAAGTTACAGAAAATTTCTCTGATAACAAGCGTGCGCTAATCAGCGCCGCTTTAACCAGTCTCGCCCAGATTTCGAAAATCGGAGTTGGTTTCGCCTTCATTAAGCTTGTTGCTGTATACCTCGGTGCAGAAGGTATGGGGCAATTGGGACACTTTATGAGTGCTGTCACCATGCTTTCTCTGCTTGCAGGGGGAGGGATTGTAAACGGCCTTATTAAATACGTCGCACAGTACAAAAAACAACCTAAGGAACTGCTGAAGACGATAGCGGTTTCCAAAGCTTATTCTTTGGTTTTTTGTGTTGTTGTGTGTTTGTTGGGGTGTTCTTTTTCCCGAGTTATCTCCAGTTATATCTTTAAAACGCCCGATTACTATTGGATTGTGGTGTTTCTTTCTGTTGCTCAGTTTGGGTTTGCTTTTACCAATCTAGTGACGGGAGTCGCAAATGGTCTTCGTGATACCAAGACATTTGCGGTTATACAAATAGTCGGAAATATATTGGTTCTTCCGGTAAGCTGGATCTTGATTAAGAGGTTCGATTTTGTCGGTGCAGCGATATCGATGGTGCTTTTTTTCTCTTTTTATTCGATACCGGCACTGTATTTTTACTGTAAATCTATCTTCTTGAAATTGCCCGTTGGTTTCAAGTTTGAGAAGCAGGGTTTTAAACGATTGTTGTCCTTTACGTTGATGGCAACAGTTGGAGCAATCAGTGTTCCATTGGTCGAAATTATTGTTCGTGAGCAAATTATTGAGCATGTTGGATTTGTAGCAGCGGGTATTTGGCAGGCATCGATAAAGTTATCAAGTGCATACATGGGGTTTTTTACGATATTTCTCGCTGTTTATTTTATGCCAATGGTTTCAGAAAAGACCAAGGTGGCGGAAATTACACCTCTGGTTTTTAAGTTTATGAAGCTCGTTATGGTTATTTTTGTATTGGGTGGAGCGTTGTTTTTCGCTCTTCGTCAATACGTAATTCCATTACTGCTTTCGTCCGAGTTTTCCGAGCTTGAAGGTCTTATCAAGTATCAACTGCTAGCAGATTTTTTTCGTGTTATCACGTACGTGATAAGTTTCGTCGTAGTGGCACGGGCGGCACTCAAAATATATTTGCTAAGTGAACTGACTCAGGGCGTGGTGTTTTGCAGCTTAAGTCTGTTTTTTTTGAATAGTGGACAGGGCGTCGAAGGCGCTTTTATCGCTAACTTAATAATGAATGTAATTTATTTTATCGTTTCGGTTTTCGGTTTTGCGATTTATAAAAGGAGGAATGCTTGATGTTATCCGGGAGTGTGGTTGTATCTTGTTATAATCAACAAGATTACATAGAGGAATGTCTGGATAGTATCCTTTCTCAGGATATAGATTTTGATTGTGAAATTATTGTCTCGGATGATTGTTCAACCGATCGAACACAGGAAATACTTCGTGAGTACTCAAGCAAACACGAAGGTAGAATAAAGTTGCTGTTGAGAGAGAAAAACGTTGGCGCCGCCTTGAATTACCATGGTGTCCACAAGATGGCGTCAGGAGATGTTGTTTATCATTTTGATGGTGATGATGTCATGCTGCCGGGGAAGCTTCAGCAGCAGTACAATATTTTTAAAGAGAACGCAGATGTAAATGTCGTGTTCCATAAAGCTATTTATTTTTCTGATGACGGTTCTTACTCTTCTGAAACACAGTACCCAAGTTCTGACGCAAGCCTGGTTTCTTTTATCTCGCTTCAGGAAATGGCCCGCTGGGGAGCGATTGCGGTTCACAGTTCCTACGCCTATCGTCGAACCTCCAGGAAGGCAGTCATCACTCGAGAATTTATGGAGTGGTTCTTCGTTATCGATTCTTTACTTCCTGACGGCAAGGCAGCCTACATAAATTCTCCGTTAGTAAAATATCGGTGCAATCCATCTGCAGGTTCTTATTTGTCGACGACCAAAGGGAAAATAAAATCGTATACGATTTATTTTGATGATTTATATCGATATTTTTATCAGCTACCAGAACTGAGAGAAGATCTATACTCTAATTTTATTGTCACGTTCCTGGCGATGGCGAAATCTACTCGCAAGTGCACATTCAAGGGGTTGGTTTTTCTGTTGCGCAATTTTTACTACTTCCGACTACACAAGTTTATGGATACGGTAAGTGTCAGAAAGCATGTAGGCCCTGAGAGCAAAGTTCGTTGACTAGAGAACAGTGCGATGTGAGGCTGATCGAGGCGAGAAAATGGCTGGTTTAGAGTTGTATGGCACGCCACTGTATGTGATAAGTGTTTTTCTACTGTTATTGACTGCAGTGAGGGCGCTGGTGCCTGATAACAGGGCGAGCAATCTGTTTCGCACGATAGAGGTTTTTATCGTTTTTCTTGCGATTGTTTTGGCGTCCTATTATATATCTAATCGACCATTTGATATGGAAGGTGATACTGAGGTCTACATAAATTTTTACAACGATTTTAATTCTGGTCTCGAAAATCCATTTCAAACCTTTGAGCCAGGTTTTATCGGGATGGTCAGTTTTTTTGGCTTTCTTGGTTTGAGCTATCAGTGTTTTTTCTTCTTTGTTGCATTTATGTTTTTATGGTCCTACTACCTTTTGCTGAAAGTTGTATTTGGCAGTAGCTCTGGTTGGGTGCTCCCAGCTTTTGGGCTTTTGTTATTTTATCCGTTCTTTTTTTCATTGACGGCAAATATTATTCGTCAAGGTTTTGCTCTTTGCTTTGTGAATTTTGCCTTGGTTTGTTGTGTGAGAAACTATTGGCGTCGAGGTTTAGTGTTTTCACTGTTGGCAACATTATTTCATAAGTCCTCATTGGTTTACTTTCCTTTTGTGCTTTTTCGAAAGCAAATAATGGGGGTTGGTGTTTTGGGTGTAGTTGTTATTTGGGTGTTGGTGTCTTTAGCATCCTACTTTAAGGTTTTTTCGTTACTGGTGTCCATGTTGTTCGAGTTGTTGTCAGGTTACGGTCTGTCAATAAACTATACTGATGTCGATAATATTGACTATCTCACAGGGTTTAGGTGGGATTTCTGGGCGTTTTCATCGTTTTCTATTATATTGTTGATAGTGCTTAAACTGCTAGAGAGGGACAGAAAAAACGAAACGTATATATTCTACATCTGTGCGTTTCTTTCTTGTTTGCATATTGCGATGTTTGATGTGGCTTATAATGATCGGTTTGGCATTTATGCCTGGATTTTCTATCCCTTGGAAATCGGGTACGTCATTCGCCTCGCATGTGCCAGTTTAGCAACTGGAAAACAACCAAAAGAAGCTGGAAACGAAAATGTGTTTTTGTAAGTGGGGGGAGGTGAGATGTTCGTATTACTGACAGGTGCCAAGGGTTTTATTGGAAGCCAATTGCTCGCGCGCCTGTGTGCATCGGGCCATAAAGTCAGAGTTGTAACTCGTACCTCCTTTGAGACCAGTTTCAGCGGTGTAGAGGTTGTGCTGGCTGACTTGACGAACCCTGAAACGAATTACGACTCTTTGGTATCCGGTTGCGAGGTCGTTTTCAATTGCGCGGGTGAAATCCGCGATGAAAAGGCCATGCGATCACTTCATGTCGATGCCACCAGTCGTTTGATTGCGGCTGTTAATCGTTTGGCATCTCCGGAACACCCTATCCACTTTGTTCAATTAAGTAGTGTGGGAGCATATGGCCCTGCCCAAGGTGCGCTCCGTATTGTAAGTGAAACAACAAAAGAAAACCCTCAAGGAACCTACGAAGAAACCAAGACGATAGCCGACTCACTGGTAATGAAAGGTGGAAGTAGTAAGTTCTTCAGTTACTCGATATTGAGGCCGTCTAACGTATTTGGTGCAAGCA
>Ga0207428_10007252_pt1 | contig 10136 bp, 7 predicted proteins | sample RhiMethybrSRZTD1_FD_187600 | JGI IMG/M metagenome (GOLD analysis project Ga0207428, IMG submission 187600) | Populus rhizosphere microbial communities from Tennessee, USA - Rhizosphere MetaG P. TD hybrid SRZTD1 (SPAdes) (version 3) | ecosystem: Host-associated > Plants > Roots > Rhizosphere >... | reverse complement strand
CACCTTCCCGAACCGCTTGGCGAGGCTCTCGACGACGATTGCGGGATCGGTCATGGAGCCGGTCATCCTACCCGCGACGTCAACCGCGTCACCCGTGCCGTCCCAAGCCGTGCAAGCCGTTCCTCCGGTCGCGCATGTCGTGGAGACGCTCCCCGCGCCTCGAACTCATCGGATCGCTCCAACTTCCGCGGGGTCGGAGCCGGCCACGACGGCTCGACGTCAGAGCCCCCTAGCCCTCGGAGATCGCGGACATGATGCGTTGTTGCCCAGCCTCGAGCCGACCGATCTCGGCGGCGTCGATCCGCAGGCTCCCGTATCTCACGTCCTCGTAGGCGCGGGTGAGCTCGGCGAACGCGTCGGCGCACGACGGAACCGCGTCGGCGACCACGGGCGCGAACTCGGCGGGCGTGCGCCAGGGCTCGCGGACGATCTCGCGACGCCGGAGTGCCCACAGGGCCTCCGCGTACCAGCGCCGAACCGTGTCTGCTGGCGGCTCGCGCCGGAACCGGGGCCGGGGGGACAGGGGCTCGACCGCGGGCATCGGCGCCTCGGTATGGGTGCCGATCGCGTTCGGCTCGGGTTCGGCACCTGCCGGCGGACGGAAGCGCCTGATCGCGCGGAAGACCGCGTAGCCGATCGCGGCGAACACCAGCAGGCCCAGGATCCGCTGCACGAGCGTCTCGCCGGCGGCTCGTTGCTGGTTGAGCGTGCGGCCGAACTCCCCGTTGCGGAGGTTGTTCAACAGCTCGCGTACCCGGTCCGGATCGATCCCGAGTCGATCGACCAGCCAGAAGATCGGCCGCGCCGCCTGGGAGAACACCCAGGCCACGAACGAGGCCGCCGCGTTGGCCGCCGGCGTGAGCCATCGCCCGATGCGGTCGAACACGCCGCCCTCGATGCTCAGCGCGACCGCGGCGATCATCACGCCCACCAACGCGCCGGTGGCGATCAGCGCTCGGCGGATCCATGCGGCCCGCACGCGCTCGTCCAGCTCGCCCGCCGCGCCGAACGACCACACGGTGCTCGCCCGGCTCGCGAACGCGGCCACGAAGAACACGGGAACGAACAGCAGCAGCGGTGTGTGCCACTCGCGCGTCGCGCCGGCCGCGATCAGCACCTCGAGGCCGAGCGCGAGCGTGAACCAGCCGAGCTCGGCGTGGATCGGCAGGCGCCAGTCGCGCAGCGCGAGCGTTACCAGCCGGAAGGCCACCAACAGGCACACGAGCACCGCGAAGACCGTCTTGTTCATCTCGCCGTGGCCGAGCCAGATCCCGGCCAGGATCGCCAGGACGGCCGCCGCGACCGCGACGTGGGGGGATGCCCGGAAGCGGCACGCGAGCACCGTCCCGCCGACGTAGACGGCCACGAACGGCACCGCGAGGGTCATCACGCCGACCTCCAGGCCCCGCGTCTGGGTCAGGACCAACCAGAGCGGCAGCACGATCACGCCGGCCTCTGCCAGGGCGGCGAGCGCGCACGCGCGCAGCTCGCGGGCCTCGGGCCGGACGACGTCGCCGCCCCACGACCGCATCACGAGGCGGCCCTCCGGGCGGCCTCGAGCGGCGACAGGTGGATCACGTCGCTCCCGCGCCGCCGCAGCACCTCCATCTCGTGCGAGAGGGAGGGGCCCGGGCGAGGGGACACGACGATGAACGTCGTCCGGCGGACCAGACGCCGGCCCACCTCGCGAAGCACCGGCCCGAGGTCGTTGGTGGGCTGATTCGGCATGCGCGCGAGGGCCGCGAACAGCGCCGCCTCGTTGCCGGCCGAATCCGATGCCGGGATCCGCAGGGGGCCGCCCCCGCGCCGCAGGTGGGTGTTGGCGATGAGCCCTGTCCGCCACCCGGCGTGGATCGCCTGGCGGGCAAGGTAGGAGGTCCAGCCGATCGTCTCCTCGGCCGTGTCGGGGTCGACGGCGTGCCAGAAGGGCTCCCCGTTCGAGACGTCGAGCGCGAACAGCACCTCGGCCGAGCGCGTCGGCTCGAACCGCTTGGTCTGCAGACGTCCGGTGTGGGCCGACAGGCGCCAGTGGACGTGGTGCATCGGGTCTCCGGGCTCGTAGTCGCGGACCCCGGCGAAGTGCTCGCGGTCCTCGAACAGCCGCACCGACGGAGCGGGCGCGCCGAACGGGAGCCGCCGCGCGATCCGCAGCGGGATCGCGACCCTGGGCTCGGGCATCACCAGGAGCGGGCGACCCGCCTCGGCCTCGAGCTTGACCGGGGCCAGGTCGAACGGATCGGAGGCGACGACGTCGACGCCCTCGAGCCAGTACTCGCCGCGCGTGGTCACGACGACCGGCAGCCGCAGCTCGACCTCGGAGCGGCCGGCGATCGACAGGCGCCGCCGGTGGCCGCGCAGGGCGGTCGGGTGCGGGTCGGCCTCGGGCAGCAGCGCCGGCGGGAACCGCACGAGGAGCCGAACGATCGGCAGTGGCATGCGCTTGTCGTTGGTTATCCGGACGCGGAGCGTGACGTCCTCGCCCACGAACGCCCGCGCGGGCTCGAACGTCACCTCGACGCTCACGCCGTTGAGTGCCGAGCGCGCCCACAGCGTCGTCGCGATCGAGATCACCGCGATCGCCGAGGCCCACAGCAGGACGACCATCTCGCCCCACGCCACCGCATACAGCCCGACGAGCCCGGCCACGTACAGCGCGATCTGCCGCCGTTCCGGCGTGTTCGTGGCCGGCCCCTAGGCGTCGAGCTCGGTCGGGACGGGAACCGACCGCAGGACGTCGTGCAGGATCTGGTCGGCGTCGCGATCGCGGATCCGCGCGTCGGTGGTCGGCACCAGGCGGTGTCCGAACACGGGCTCCGCGAGCGCCTTCACGTCGTCCGGCAACACGTAGTCGCGCCCGTCGAGCATCGCGTACGCGCGCGCCGCGTCGCCCATCTGCTCGATCGCCCGCGGGCTCGCCCCCACCGCGAGCTCGGGATGGTCGCGCGTCGCGCGCGCGAGCGTGACGACGTACGAGCGCACCGGAGGTTCCAGGCCGATCGAGGCGATCGCGTCGCGCAGCTCGGCGAGCGGTGGCAGGTCGGCGAGCGCCTCGGCGGGCAGGGTGCGTTCGGCGGGCCGGGTCTGGAGGATGCGCTGCTCCTCGCGCTCGTCCGGGTAGCCGAGCTTCACGCGCAGAAGGAAGCGGTCCAGCTGCGCCTCGGGAAGCGGGAACGTGCCCTCGAGCTCGATCGGGTTCTGGGTGGCCAGGACGAAGAACGGCTCGGGGAGAGCATGCGTCTCGCCGTCGACGGTGACCTGGCGCTCCTGCATCGCCTCGAGAAGCGCGGCCTGGGTCTTCGGCGTGGCGCGGTTGATCTCGTCGGCGAGCAGCACCTGCGTGAACAACGGGCCGGCGCGGAACTCGAACTCGTTGCTCTTCAGGTTCAGGACCGAGGTGCCGGTGATGTCGCTCGGCATCAGGTCGGGCGTGAACTGCACGCGCTGGAAGCGCAGGCCCAGGTACGTCGAGAGCATGCGGACGAGCGTGGTCTTCCCGACGCCGGGCACGTCGTCGATCAGCACGTGGTTCCCGGTCAGGATCCCGACCATGACCAGCCGCAACGGCTCGCGAACGCCGAAGAGCCGCTCGTCGACACGATCGGCGACCTGCTTGAAGAGCGCTCGCGCCCCCTCGGCCTCGGCCATCCCGCAAAGGATAGGGCTCGGGAGGACGCATCGGGGTTGCGGGATCCTGCCGTTCGCGAGGGGACGCCGCCCCGCGCGGTCCTCCAGCACGTATGGCTTGACGATGGAGAGAGGGGCTCCACGCCTGGTCGCGCTAGCCCTTGCGAGCGCGCTCGTCGTCCTATCAGCCTGCGCGAGCGGAGGGGACGACGCGGCCACGACGGGCGCCGGCTCGTCCGAGGGTCCGGCGTCGGGCCCGACGGCGTCGACCGGATCGCAGACCGCGGACATCGAGGCAACGATCGAGGTCGGTGCCGACCCCATCGGCGTCGCGGCTGGCGAGGGCTCGATCTGGGTCGTGAACGCCGAGATCAACGCGAAGCACGGCACGGTCAGCCGGGTCGACCCGATGACCAACGAGGTCGACGCGACGATCGACGTCGGCGCGATCCCGCTCGAGGTGGCTGTGGGGGAGGGCGGCGTCTGGGTCTCGAACTCGGGCGATGACACCGTGTCCGTGATCGACCCCGCGAGCAACGACGTCGTCGACACGCTCGAGGTCTGTGCGGCGCCGGAGGGCCTCGCGGTGGCCGACGGGCCCGTCTGGGTCGTGTGCGAGAACGACGGCGTCGTCGCGCGGATCGACCCGACCTCCGGTCAGATGGGGAAACCCATCGACGTCGGGCTACAGCCACGGTTCGTGACGGTCGCGTTCGACAACGTGTGGGTGTCGAGCTACTTCGACGGGACGATCACGCGCATCGACCCGACGACCGAGAAGGCCGTCGCGCAGATCGAGACCGACCAGGGCCCGCAGATCATGGCCGAGGCGGGCGGGCTGCTCTGGGTCTCGTGCACCGACACGGACACGGTCCAGGCGATCGATCCCTCGACCAACGAGGTCGTGGCGACCGTGGACGCGCCGGTCGCACCGGACGGGCTCGCGTTCGACGGGACGACACTGTGGGTGGCGACCGAGCTCGGCCCCGAGCTCGCGGGCATCGACCCCGCGGCCCAGGACGTCGTGGCCTCGGCCACCGTGGCCGAACATGGCCTGATCAACGCAAACCAGGTCATGGTGTTCGAGGACGGGTCGCTCTGGCTGCCGATCCTGGACGACGGCACTTTCCTGCGCGTATCGCCGCCCGCCGTCAGCTGACCGTGCCGAGCGCCACGCCGCACCGGCTGCAGTAGGCGACCCTCACGGCCGTCGGCTCGTCGTCCTCGACGCTCTGGATGAGTTTCGTCGCGAGGGTGGTCTCGAGCGTGGCGTGGCAGTTCGGGCACGTGGGCGAGCGCTCGCGCGAAACATCGCCCGTGACGACTGGTGTCCCGGCAACCTCCGTCGTCGCGGGCTCGGCCGAGTAGCCCTCGAGCAGCCCGAGGACGGCCCGCCGCACACGGCCAAGGTCCGCGCCGACCTCCACGAGCACCTGGGCGGCGACGCCCTCGCCCTCCCGAACGAGGCCGAGGAGGATGTGCTCGGTCCCGATGTAGGTGTGGCCGAGCTGAAGGGCTTCGCGCAGCGCAAGCTCGAGCACCTTCTTGGCGCGTGGCGTGAACGGGATGTGTCCCGTCGGTTTGGCCTGGCCCTGGCCGATGATCTCCTCGACCCTGTTGCGGACGGCCTCGAGGGAGACGTCGAGTGACGCGAGGGCTCTGGCGGCCACGCCGTCGCCCTCGTGGAGGAGACCGAGCAGGATGTGCTCGGTGCCGATGTAGTTGTGATTGAGCATCCTCGCCTCGACCTGGGCGAGGACCACCGAGTGGCGGGCGCGGTCGGTGAACCGCTCGAACATGCTGGTCAGGATAGGCGCCCCGGCAGGCGCATCGGGAACTGTAATCCCGCTTACACATGGGAATACCGTGCCTGACCAGCGCGTTCTCCCAACCAGACGCCCGACCGGGCTCATCAAGGAGACGAACGACGATGGCACAGCTCGATACTCAGATCCTGCCGCTCCTGCCCCTGACCTCCGGCGTGGTCCTGCCGGGCATGGTCGTGACCCTCACGATCGAGTCGGACGAGGCTCGCCAAGCGATCGCCGCCGCCGAGTCCTCCGACGGCGAGCTCCTGCTGGTCCCCAGGATCGGCTCCCGTTACGCGAAGATCGGCACGGTCGCCAAGGTCGAGGACGTTGGCCGCCTCCGGAGCGGCCTCGAGGCCCTCGTGATCCGCGGTGTGGTCCGCGCGGTGGTCGGAAACGGCGTGGCCGGGACCGGGGAGACGACGTGGGTGCAGTTCGAGCCCCGACCCGATCCCGAGGACGTGTCGGAGCGCGGGCGCGAGCTCGCGCGCGAGTACCGCGCAGTGGTGGAGAGCATCGTGGAGGCGCGCGGCATCCCCGAGGTCGCCGACTTCCTGCGCGGGATCACCGACCCCGGGCAGATCGCCGACACGGCCGGTTACTCGCCGGACCTGACGATCGAGCAGAAGGTCGAGGTCCTGGAGACCCTCGACGTCGAGCAGCGGCTCGAGAAGGTGCTCGACTGGGCCAAGGAGGTCCTGGCCGAGGTCGAGCTCAAGGACAAGATCCGCAGCGACGTCCGCGACGGGATGGAGAAGAACCAGCGCGAGTACATCCTGCGCCAGCAGATGGACGCGATCCGCAAGGAGCTCGGCGACGAGTCGGGCGAGGGGGTCGTGGAGGAGTACCGTAAGAAGATCGCCGACGCGAACATGCCCGAGGGCGCGCGCAAGGAGGCCGAGCGCGAGCTCGGACGCCTCGAGGCGATGTCGGAGCAGTCGCCCGAGTACGGCTGGATCCGCACGTACCTGGACTGGATGACCGAGATCCCGTGGGACGTCCGGACCGAGGACAACCTCGAGATCGACGCGGCGCGCGTGATCCTCGACGAGGATCACACCGGCCTGTCCGACGTGAAGGACCGGATCGTCGAGTACCTCGCGGTTCGGAAGCTACGCCAGGAGCGCGGGCTCGGACCCTCGTCGGGCCGCGGCTCGGGCGCGATCCTGACGCTCGTCGGCCCCCCCGGCGTGGGCAAGACGTCGCTGGGTGAGTCGGTCGCGCGCGCGCTCGGGCGGAAGTTCGTGCGCATCTCGCTCGGCGGGATCCACGACGAGGCCGAGATCCGCGGCCACCGGCGCACCTACGTCGGCGCGCTGCCCGGCCGCATCGTCCGGGCCCTGAAGGAGGCCGGGACCAAGAACCCGGTCATGATGCTCGACGAGGTCGACAAGGTCGGCGCCGACTGGCGTGGCGACCCCTCGAGCGCGCTACTCGAGGTGCTCGACCCGGCGCAGAACCACACGTTCCGCGACCACTACCTCGAGGTCGACCTCGACCTGTCCGAGGTGTTGTTCATCTCCACCGCCAACGTAGCCGAGACGATCCCCGGCCCGCTGCTTGATCGGATGGAGGTCATCCGCCTCGATGGCTACACCGAGGACGAGAAGGTCGTGATCGCGCGCGACCACCTGCTTGCCAGGCAGGAGGAGCGCAACGGCCTGAAGTCCGAGGAGGTCGAGATGACCGACGACGCGCTGCGCCAGATCGTGGGCGACTACACGCGGGAGGCCGGCGTTCGCAACCTCGAGCGCGAGCTCGGCAAGGTGCTGCGCAAGGTGGCGACCAGGCTCGCGAGCGGCGACGCCGAGGCGCCGGTGCTCGTCGACGTCGTCGACGTCCGTGAGTACCTCGGCCGTCCGAAGTTCTTCTTCGAGGCCGCCGAGCGCACCAGCGTGCCGGGCGTGGCGACCGGTCTCGCGGTCACGGGCACGGGCGGAGACGTCCTGTTCATCGAGGCGACGCGCCTGGACGGGACCGAGGGCGACGGCCTCGTGCTGACGGGCCAGCTCGGCGACGTGATGAAGGAGTCGGGGCAGATCGCCCTGTCGTACGTGCGGTCGCACGCCCAAGGCCTGGGGATCGACCCGTCGAGCCTCGGCGGCCGGTTCCACGTGCACGTGCCAGCGGGCGCCGTCCCGAAGGACGGCCCGAGCGCCGGCGTGACGATGGTGACCGCGCTCGCGTCCTTGCTGTCCGACACACCCGTGAAAAGCACGGTGGGCATGACCGGCGAGGTCACGTTGCAGGGCCGCGTGCTCCCGATCGGCGGCGTCAAGCAGAAGGTCCTGGCGGCACACCGCGCCGGTCTCAAGGAGGTCATCCTGCCCAAGCGCAACGAGGGCGACCTGGACGACGTCCCCGAGCAGGTCCGCGAGGAGATCGCGTTCCACCCGGTCGAGACCGTCGACGAGGTGCTGTCGTTCGCGCTCGAGCGTCCGGATGCGGAGGCGGCGACGGCGGCCTAGGCTGTCGTCGATGCGGATCACGGTCTTCGGAGCGAGCGGCCGAACCGGCCGCTCGCTCGTCGAGCAGGCGCTCGAACACGGTCACGAGGTGGTGGCGTTCGTGCGCGACGCCTCGGGGTTCGAGGAGTCGGGCGAGCGCCTCGACGTCCACGAGGGCGACGCCCGGGATCCCGAGGCCGTGGCCGAGGCGATCCGTGGCAGCGACGCGGTGATCTCGGTGCTGGCGCTGTTGAAGGCCGAGGACGAGCCCGAGTACTCGGAGGCCACGCGCACGATCGTCGATGCGGCCAAGTCCGAGGGCGTTCGACCGGTCGTCGTGACGGCCAACCGCGACGTGTTCGGCGACGACGAGGTCACCGGCGAGTTTGCCGCACACGCGCGCGAGCACCGCCGCAACCGCGAGACCCTGAAGGCGAGCGGCCTGGACTGGACGATCCTGGCCGCGGGTTGGGTGGCGGACGAGCCGCCGGCGGGCGCCTACGAGGCGTTCGTCGACGAGAAGGCCCCGACGCGCAAGATCGCGCCTCCGGACCTCGCGAAGGCAGCCCTGGACGCGCTCTCGCGCGAGGACTGGGTGGGACGCATCGTCGGCGTGGCCGGCGCGTCCTGACGCGGGAACCTCTTACGGCGCTCCGACTACTATCCGCACGATGAGCGTCGCCGAACGGACGATGAAGTTCGCCGAGGGCAGTCCGTACCCGCCGATCGCGCAGTACGGCTTCCTGTCGGACCGTCAGGTGCAGGCCCTGGTCGCGCCCAGCGGCAACGTCGAGTGGATGTGCCTGCCGCGCCCCGACGGTCCCTCGATGTTCGGCTCGATGCTCGACCGCTCGGCGGGGATGTTCCGCGTCGGGCCGGCGGACGTCACGGTTCCGGCCGGACGCCGCTACGTTCCCGGGACGCTCGTGCTCGAGACGACCTGGCAGACCCGCACGGGCTGGCTGGTGATCCGCGACGCGCTGCTGGTCGGCCCCTGGTACGACGACCGGCAGCGAGCCGTCGAATACCAGCGCCCGCCCGGCGACCACGAGGCCGAGCACGTCCTGCTGCGGACGATCCGCTGCGTGAATGGCCACGTCGAGCTGCTGATGAACTGCGAGCCGGCCCCCGACTACGCGCGCGGCACGATGTCGTGGGAGTACGAGACCGAGGGGTACGGCAAGGCGATCGCCCGCATCGAGGGCGAGGGCAGCGAGCTGCCCTTGCGGCTGACGACCGACCTGCGCGTGGGGTTCGAGGGCAAACGCGCGCACGTGGCCACCACGTTGCACGAGGGCGACGAGCGGTTCATCGCGCTGTCGTGGTCGGATCACGAGGCGCCGGAGTCCTACGAGGACGCTGCTGACCGGATGTGGCGCACGCAGGAGTACTGGCGCGAGTGGCTGAACCACGGCGAGTTCCCCGACCACCCCTGGCGCGTCCACCTGCAACGCAGCGCGCTCACGCTGAAAGGACTGACCTATGCGCCCACCGGCGCCCTGATGGCGGCCGCGACGACCTCGCTGCCCGAGACCCCGGGCGGAGAGCGCAACTGGGACTACCGCTACTCGTGGATCCGGGACTCCACGTTCGCTCTGTGGGGCCTGTACACGCTGGGGTTCGACTCGGAGGCCGACGGGTTCTTCGAGTTCGTGGCCGATCGCTGCGAGGACGGCAGCGACCTGCAGGTGATGTACGGCCTGGGCGGCGAGCGCGACCTGACCGAATCGATCCTGCCGCACCTGGCCGGCTACGAGGGCGCCTACCCGGTCCGGATCGGCAACGCGGCGTACAAGCAGAACCAGCACGACGTGTGGGGCGTGTTCCTGGACTCGGTCTACCTGCACGCGAAGTCCCGCGACCGTCTCCCCGAACGCGTCTGGCCGATCCTGGTATCCCAGGTCGAGAAGGCGATCGAGCACTGGCGTGAGCCCGATCGAGGGATCTGGGAGGTGCGCGGCGATCCCAAGCACTTCACCTCGTCCAAGCTGTTCTGCTGGGTCGCCCTGGACCGCGGTGCCCGCCTGGCGCGCCGCCGTGGCGAGACCCAGCTCCAGGAGAAGTGGGCGAGCGTGGCCGACGAGATCCACGCCGACATCTGCGCGAACGGTGTCGACGACCGCGGCGTCTTCACGCAGTACTACGGCGCCGCTGCGCTCGACGCGTCGCTCCTGCTGATGCCGCTCGTGCGGTTCCTGCCCCGCGACGACGAGCGGATCCGCAAGACCGTGCTGGCGATCGCGGACGAGCTCACCGT
>Ga0207428_10007245_pt1 | contig 10140 bp, 15 predicted proteins | sample RhiMethybrSRZTD1_FD_187600 | JGI IMG/M metagenome (GOLD analysis project Ga0207428, IMG submission 187600) | Populus rhizosphere microbial communities from Tennessee, USA - Rhizosphere MetaG P. TD hybrid SRZTD1 (SPAdes) (version 3) | ecosystem: Host-associated > Plants > Roots > Rhizosphere >... | reverse complement strand
GCTTGAATACCGTTTGATGGTGCGCAGACGTGATCCGTGAGGATCGCGCCGCGTGGCCCGAGAGTTCGGCAGAACTTTCGAGTCAATGTTAAGTCAAGATCAATATTGCCGCGCGCCTCCGGGCGTCGCGGCAATATCAAGGCCCTGACCTGACAGGGAGGCGAGGATCGTTCACGCGGTCCTCGCTTCTTCGTTTTGTTATAGGCCAGATTCGCGAGCATGGAGCAACTCAACAATAGTTGCTCGCAAATTGGCAGCTTTGGTCATATATCCAGCACATGTTACAGCATGTGCATAGCTCTCGCGGTAGGCCGCTGAATGCGCCTGCTGCTTTCATTTATCCGTGTCAGCCAGTCGTCGCCAAGACATCGGCGGCAGCCCTTTTTTCTCTGACGTGAGATGTTTCCGGTTCTGACACTCGGAACGTGGGAGCAATAAACGCCACTTCAGCGTTGTTAAAAAATAAGAGCGACTGTCCGGGCCATCCTCGCCCGACGACGGAAGCGGACGGGCTACGAGAATGACACGAAAACATGACCGTCGGAAGGAGATAAAGATTGAGCTATACAGCTCGGCCTATCGCACCGCTTAGAGGCGCTTTTCTCCGCTTCAGAAACACGAGCAGCCGAACTTAGCTTTGTGGCTTCATGCCTTTATTCGGCGCACCAAATTAAGAAGGGAGCAACCGATCCCCTTTTTATCGCCACCGAAGCGCTTAAGGCCGTCGATGAGGCATGAGCCGGGAACGCCGAAGCCCCAAGAGAGCTAAACAGGTGCTGCTGGCTCCCCGTCCCCCCATCCCCCCGAAGAGCCGGTGGCACTGACGACCAGTGGCTCAGGGCCGTAGATGGTACGGGGGGACATTTGGATGTTCGCTAATGGCCCAAAGCGGACTCCGCCGGTCTCATTCGCAAGCTGCACCTAGCTCCCGAGACTTCGCGATGTCCGCGTCGGCACTGTTATCTTTGATTGTACGTTTCGTCTTTCCTCGATTGCAAAAAGCAAGAGCGTTTTTGGGATCGAGTCGGATCGCTTGGTTAAAATCGGCGACGGCTCGGCTGTGGTCGCCTTTGTTTGCGTAACCCACGCCCCGGTAGCAAAGGGCGAGAGAATTTTTGGGATCGAGTCGGATCGCCTCGCTGTAATCGGAGATAGCTTTGTCGTCGTTGCCCTTGTACGCATAAGCAACGCCCCGGCTCCTAAAGGCGAGAGCGTTTTTGGGATCGAGTCGGACTGCCTCGTTGTAATCGGCGATGGCTCGGTCGTAGTCGTCTTTGTTTGCAAAAGCGTCGCCCCGGTTCCTAAAGGCGAGGGCGTTCTTGCGATCGAGTCCGATCGCTTGGTTAAAATCTGCGATGGCTCGGTCGTAGTCGTCTTTGTTTGCATATGCGACGCCCCGGTCGCTAAGGGCGAGAGCACTTTTGGGATCGAGTCGGATTGCCTCGTTGAAATCGGCGATGGCTCGGTCGTAGTCGTGTTTGTTTGCATAAGCAGCGCCCCGGCTTCTGAAACCGAGAGTGCTGGTCGGATCGAGTCGAATCGCCTCGTTAAAACTAGCAATGGCTTTATCATAGGCGCCCGCGTTGGAATCTGTATTACCTTGGTCGATCAGCGCAGCGTAGTGTGCTCGCGCCTGGTCCTCAGCTCGTTTGCGCTCCTCCTCCGACCTGAGAGCAACGAGTCGCTGTTGCTCGGCTTCCTCATTCTTGCGCTTGGCTTCTGCTTCAGCCGCCGCTCTTGCCTGGAGTTCCCGCTCAGCTTTACGTGTTGTCAGCCGCTGTTGCTCGGCTTGCTCACTCCTGCGCTGAGCCTCCGCCTCAGCCTGCAGTTTGGTATCGTTCGCTGCCCGCGTGTCCGCCCAAGGTGGCCACACTGAAATTTGCATCCAAAAAAGCCCAACCCAGCCGACCAGCAGCAGCCCTGCCCCTGCCACCACGCTCGCTGCCGCCGTCCCTCGCCGCGAGCGCCGCACAACCGAGTCACCATTGAGTGCCTCCCGCACTGTTTGGATCACCGCCTCGGCATCCTGGTCAAAATGACGCTGGTGCACCTCGACAGCTTGACAGCGAGCCAGAGGCTTCAGGGGATCTGGAAGCCAGCGCATCGGCGGCATACGAGCCCCATCGACTAGCACCGGGATGACTGAAATCTTACGGGCAAGTGCCGCCTCGATTTCGATCGCGAAGTCGTCCGGATTGTCCAGGCGTCGGCGGCCAGTTTCATCCTTCGCATTCAGCCAACTTGGGCCGATGATAGCGAGCATCGCATCACAAGCAGCCACTTGGCTTTCCAGTGGATCTGACCCCGCCGGGATGTTGTCGACATCCATAAAGATCTTGTTGTGGCCAAACCTCTGCGCCAGGGCATCGTACAGCCGACCTGCTACGTCGCCTGACTCCTCTCGGCGGTAATTGATGAAGATGTTGCCAGCCACAGGCGGTCGCCCCGAAAGACCGCATATCTTACCGCAGGACAGGTACAAGCACTATGGGCTTGCTCGCACAGTCGGGTTGCCTTTTGTTACGAGTCGATATGACGGGTTCGCTAGATCAGTCTGTTCTGGTCAAAGCTCGCAAAAGCCGTGGCGACGACTGGTGGTCGCGGACGATTACGATGTGCGAGATAGCCACGGCAAAGTAGTCGGCCGCATCATGCGTCACCCGCAAGCGCCGAAAGACCTGCCTTGGTTCTGGACGATAACCGCACGGGAAATCCCACCGTCAGTTCACAATCGCGGATATTCGGCGACACGCGAACAGGCGATGGCGGATTTCAAGAGGACGCGCTGGGTGGCGAGCACAAACTGAGCCACGCCTTCCGACGGTGCCGATTAACGAGCCGACGGATGGCCGTGTGAGGGCAGCTATATTTCTCCGCCTAAGACGGCTGTGACTGGGGTCACACTTTTTTTGTATTCGCGCTCTTGCCATCACCGAGATAGCGTTCCGCGGTCACTAAAATGTCGTTCTATCGCCCGACCAGCGGGCCATTCAGGCTGCTTTTGGTGGATTTATAATCATCGTCGGCGATGACATGGGGTAACCAAACAAGGTCCACGGCAGACCGCACGCGGGCCTGCGTCATCGCTGTCGCTCCTTTTCGCTAAGCCTGCACCTATTATGGGTTTGGGAGGAGTTCAACAGGAGGCCCAGATGCAAAGGCCCCTACTCTTGCATTGGTCCTAGCGGGTGTTTTCTTTGTTGGCATGATGGTTGGATTAACGCACGTCCAGCCTGAGCAGTTTGAAGCAAGCCAGCCGCTACGGCAGCCACGAGGTGAGCACCCACTCGCCCGCCTCACGCGATCGAAGGCTCTATCTCCGGCTACTGTCGATGATCCCACGGGATCGGGTCTTCTAGTGGGTCTTTTGTTGTAGTGGTTTTAGATTAATTCTCAAGTTCCAACCACCTCGCGCCCAGGATTTTCCGACCAGGAAATAAGTGGCCTTCACGCATTGCGACGTGCCATGAACGTTGCATCGCGGACATTGCAGGCCGCGCATCATCGCGTTGGCGCGGCATCCGTCCATCTAAAGACGCGCTAGGCAAGTGAGTTCCAGTTTCGCCATCGCGCTGCCGAAATACCACCATCAAAATACCTGTGCGCGAGTCGAGTTTCAGGCGAACGCCCACGGATAATGATTCTATAATTTACGGCCATGCGAGGGAGAGCCGCGCCGCTGGTGCTAGCGTTTTCGCTCATAGCGCCCGACGTTCAGGCGTCGCCAGGATGTATGACCAAGCAGGAGGCGCGCGCGAAATGGCCCACGAAGCCTATCTACTCGCACGGTTCGAGCCGCTGCTGGGGTGACCAACCGTTGAGCAGCCGCTCTTCGACTACGCCGCCAGCAAAAACGTCGGATAGCATCACTACGGCGCGCGCGCTCGTCCTCCCCGCCCCTCGCCCGAAGGCGACAAAGAGCGAAATCTCTTCCCCGTCGATGATCGTCAATGACGCCGATCTGTTCAACGTCGCGCCAATGACCGGCTGGCGGGTGCTGATTGACATCGATGGCCACCAAGTGCCGGACCCGAACAACGGCGTCGACGGTTGCTGCTGGCCATCACTGGATACGTTGAAAGCGTTGATAGAGGCGGTGAAATAGAACCCGTCGGGTGGCACGCCCTTCAAAAGTTTACCCCACTGCCCTGCATTGACTCGCCTGATATTGCCGCGTCGCGCCGGATGGAGTTGGATATTGCGAGAAGCGCCGCCGCGGCGCTGGGCAGGTCGGCGGTCGAGGCCGCTCGTTGCTAGTGCAGAACGCCCGCGCGGCAAAGCGGAGCATCGCGCCAGACGATCGGCTACCGGTTCCAAAGCTGTGGCCTGAACCCGAGACCCGAGTTCAGGTTGCAAACAAAACCACGTTGCAGGCGTCGCGACGGCTCGTCTCGGTTTTGAAATCTTTCTTGCTGGTCACGAACGGGTTAGGCTAGGCGGGCTAAAGGTGGTGCCATGTGCTTCTTCTTCAGTTTGATTCCCGCCACGATCTGGGTTGTTCTGGGCTACTTTATTCTATTTTCGTCCACCATGGCCCAAGGAACGGTGCAAAGATTTGGCTACTTCTTGGCGATCTGGGTGTTCATTATAGCCGCGCTTTTCCCGGTAGTGGGTGCTTATGTAACTCTTACCGGCCTCTGCCCTTCAATGGAAACCATGATCAAGTCAATGCACCTCGGAGTTCGCCTGAAACCGGCAACTGGGAAGTGAGGTCGAGATTTCAGCACTGGGTCCGGTGCAGACCGGATGACCCCGTGTAATGGATTGGCATCGGGAAGAAATTATTACTGAGCTCTTCCGGTGACATGCGCATGTTGTAGAAAGAGCGACTGCACCGCAGTTCTGCCGCCTTCAATTCGTCCCGATTATCTCCTCCGAATCCACCCGGCTCAAAAGCTAAGTCAGCGCTTCTTATGCAAGATTGGTACACGACTTTGGCGGTGTTGTTCGCATCAACCATTAGGTAAATGGGCATCCCAACAAGCCAGAGGAACTGAGACGAACACGCCGATGCGCAAACAGCCGCTCATGTGGGACTCCTTGCCGGCACCGACTTTGTCATCAGCGACAGTACCAGTAGTAGCGCTGCCAAAATCGACCCGTCCTCACGTACGTGCCAAACCTAGCACGCAGCAGCTTTTTCTTTTTAGCGCCTTGATATTCGCCTTTAGAAATCGCAACACACCCCCGATGGGGAGGTTGTTCCGCATTCGCTGATGAAGGCGGAAATGCAATTAGCATCAGGCCGATCACAGCAATGCAAGTCCCGCTTTGAGTGATGGGTCTTCTCCATCTCATTGGGTCACCTTATCGGCGCATAGAAGGCTGAACATAGCCGGGCTGTGAAAAATAGCGCACGGCTCGGATTATGTCGGCTTTGGGTCAAAAGCAGGCATTTCGCAGCGCTACCGTCATGTCCGCTTTACCCCCAAAAGCAGACATGTGCGGTGCAATTAGCGATGTCCGCCATGGGCCAATAGCGGACATTCTAGAGTTCGGCTCTCGCCAAAAGAAAAACCCTGGCACCTTGCCGCGGCAATTATTCACGACCGTCGCGGTGACGAAGCGTTGATTACTGTCCGTACGACCCACGCGATGCAGGCAACCACAATAAGTATTATGATGTTGATCATCGCGTGTCCTCTCTGACCCGCCGACAATGTGCACCTCATGCCGTATTGACCTGGCTCAATTAAGCAAGGTTGCGCGTAATACGGTGATGTCATGCTGGAACGTCTCGGCAAAGTATGCGGTTGGACGGGCACTGGCCTCGCGTTGCTAATTGTTGTTTGGGGCTTCCTGTCATGGCACCCGGGCAACGGGAGGCCTCTATATTTTGGAGTGCTAGCGGCTATTGTAGTTTTTCTCATCGGGCAGGCGCTTCGCTACATCCTTGCTGGCAAGCCATCTGACCGACAATTTTAGACATCCGGTTAGTTTTGCATCTGGGGCAAAGATCATTCGTGTTACCTACAGGCAGGCCGATATCCGCGGGCCATTAGCGGACATCGCAGCCGTCAATACTTATATCCGCACCGCGATCACAACTGAATGCGCGTTTGTTTATTGCGTGCCCTCAACAGCGCACACTAACAAACTGGAAGGGGCTTGAATTGGCGCGATGTCCGCTTCAATAGCGGACATCGCTTCTATTTCGATCACCTCGTCGATTTCCGCCAGCACTGTTGGCCGACTGGTCACAGCTTTACGAGCGGGCTGCGTTCTATGTTGACATCGTCAGGCCAAGCGCTTTCGCTGTTTTCAAGTTGAATGCGCCAAGGCGCTCTCTTTCTTCTTCCGCATTCCTTACCTCGGCCGCACCAATGCGATTGAACGGTTCCTGGAGCGCAAACAGCTTGTCACCTGGAGCGCGGACGTCGACACGAACGATTGGTGGCGCGGCAGCAGTCCGGGAGCGATCGTGAAACGCACCATGCGGCGGCTGAATGCGAAAGGCCGCGGCATCATTTTGATGCATGACATCCATCGGGCCACGGCAATGGCGCTGCCTGTCCTTCTCAAGGAGCTCAAAGCGAACGGCTATAACGTGGTCCACGTCGTGGCCGTTGGCGAGGGGCCGAAATCTATCCCTGAACTAATGGCTTTGCCCGCCCCTGACGAGAAAGCCCCTTCGACCGCATTGACCAACGCCCCCAACGGCGACGATGCTTTGACCGCTCGACAAAACCACCGCATCAAGAAACGCAGGGTAAGTCGGCATCGTCCGACGCATTCGTGGTCCGAGATGACGACCGAACGCCCATTTTGGGTCTTTGGCGGACATTGAGATACTTTCGCTCAGGCCGCTTTACCCCCAAAAGCGGACATGTGCGGCGCAACTGGGGATGTCCGCTAGGGGCCAAAAGCGGAATCAGTTAGCTTGTGGCCGCTGTGCGCGAGCCGCGTTATTTAATCAGAAACTATAGACGCCACCACAGACCACGATATCGTTCAGCCGCTCACAATACGCCTCTTGCGGTTCAATTTCTTTGGTGGCCGGATTCTGCCACTTGTAACTGTGCCAAAAAGCTGATTGCTCGCGCGCTAACTCGACGCGCTCTTTTATAAACAATTTGCCATCGGGATCCTTAGCGTTGATCAGGTTCCTGCCGACGAGATTCCCCTTTTGGCCGTGAGCGAGGACTTTACCATCGAGATTGATGACGGTGATGTAGAGATCTCGATCGTGAAACCGTTTTGTAATTTCCGCGTAGGCCTTTTCTGGTCCACGCTCCGTAATGACGGCCGCAGCCCGTTTCACCAAGGCGATTGCCTCCTCCTTAGTGGCCCACTCGCCTGCGGCGCCCGGCGTGCCAGCGAACGCACCGATCAATGATGCGACCGACAGCACAGTCGACAACCGAATAATCATGATCTTCCTCTGATCCTGACGCGGCGACGAACATAAGTTGGCATAACTTTTTTCGAGACAGCAGCCTGGTAAATTCGCGCCTATTGCCTTCCCCGAGGCTCAGGACAAGGCATGGTACTGGCTCAAACTAGGTTTCTGGAAGGGGTCGGGCATAAGGCGCCCATGTCCGCGTTGGGTCAAAAGCGGACATTTGCGGTGCATTAACCCATGTCCGCTTTACCCCCCGAAAGCGACATCAAAATGCGACATATGCAATGTCCGCTAAGGGCTAAACGCGGACATTGTGATGAAAGGGCGAAGCCGTCGGTCAAACGGCATCGCCACCAACGCAATCTCAGTTCTTGTTCGTACCTTTTATGCGCACTAGTTAAGAAGCGGCCATGTCGCTTTACCCCCCCAAAGCGGACATTCGGGGGGGCTCAAACCTTATCGTTGGCGGACCCTTCGTTTAGCCGCCTTTGACGCTACCTGATAGGCTATTTCAAGAACCTCTGCCGGATCACACTCGCCTGTGTCGCCGCTGGGTCCAGCACGTCGAACACTTGCATCGTGTGACAATGGTGCCGACCGCGATACGTGTCCCTCGTCGGAAAGACGAATGAACGTGTAGTGGCTTTGGCTCGGACTGAAAAAGACATTCACGCCGGACGCCAACACCTGCGTCTCGAAATCGGTTTCGGCGGGGCGAAGAGGAGTTGTTATCGGAATTGCACAATCACCGTTTCCGCATAAGCACACTGCGAGCATTCAAAAGTCCGCTCGTCGTAACCGCCCTGTTCGGTTGGTTCGAGCTGCGAAAGAAACATTGGCACTCCGCACAGCGGGCATCGTCGTTGTCCTACCGGCGGCGTCTGATCGAAAATGATGGCTTGCGGCATAGCACACTCCCTGACTGGTACAGGCTGGAGCGCAAATGGTCTCTCGGTCACCGACGCCTGTAGGCAGTGCCTTGGTCGGTGATGTTGAAAGGTAATTCTTGAAGTGAAATATCGTCGGTCGGTTTCCAGACTTAGTGATAGATAATCCCAGTTATCCCCATCGCTCCCGCACCGCAGCAGGCGCCGCCAACGGATCAGGATGATAACGCACGCCAGCGCTATTCCCGCTTCTGTGCCGTGGTATGTTTAGGCAAGCATGAGCGCCGTTTGACTGCGCTTGGCTGAATGACATCAGGGGCGATCACATGGCCAAAAAGCGAAAGGCGAAGAGAACCAAACGGAAGCGAACGGCCAAGCGTAGAAAGCGGTCCACCCGTATATTGGGTGTTCCAATTCCTACCCTCAGGTAAGCGCTGACACAACTCTCACCTCACGACGCGGGCGCCCTCTTTGTGCCGAGTATCATCGCTAGGTGCAGCTTTTTGCAGCACCTTGAGGGGCTATGGTGCAGGGAACGACAATGTTGCGGGACAACAGGGACAGTGGAGCTGATCGCCCGTTGAATGCACATAACGTGCTTGGCGAGCCGCTCGAAATCTGCTCGATGCGGCCCATGACCGGGTTTCATCGGGACGGCTGCTGCAATACTGGGCGAGAAGATGTTGGCAGTCATACGGTCTGCGCCGCGATGACAGCCGCGTTCCTCGATTTTTCCAAAATCGCGCGGCAACGATCTTTCGACCCCCATGCCGGAACTTGTTCGACCCCCATGCCGGAACTTGGTTTTCCGGGCCTGAGGCCCGGCGATCGCTGGTGCTTGTGTGCGCCCCGATGGCAGGAAGCATTCGAAGCAAATCAAGCCCCCCGTGTCGTCTTGCGCGCCACGCACGAGGCTGCCTTGTCTTACTGCTCGCTCGCCGATCTCAAACGCCTAGCCGTGGATTTGGCGTGAACTGGCACAAATATCCAGCAGATAATAAAGACCGATGACCAAGTTCCCCATGACCGCCGCCGGTTACTCGGCTCTTCAAGATGAGCTGAACCAACGCATGGCGGTCGAGCGACCACGTCTCATTCAGCGGATGCAGGAAGCGATTGCCGACGATTCCAACTTGGCTGAGAATTCGGAGTACCACGCGGCCCAAGCAGGCCAGCTGATGAATGAAGCCCGTATTGTCGAACTTGAGGACAAGCTTGCCCGCGCCGAAGTGATCGATGTGTCCAAGCTTTCTGGCGATACGATCAAGTTTGGCGCCACGGTGACATTAATCGATGCGGATACCGACGAGAAGAAAGTGTGGCGGATTGTTGGTGAGCCGGAAGCCAACGCGAACAGCGGGAAAATATCGGTAAATTCACCGATCGCGCGAGCGCTAATCGGTAGGGCTAAGGGCGATGCCGTGGAGGTCGTGGTTCCAACTGGTGTTCGGGCCTACCGAGTCCAAAAGGTGGAATGGCTTTGATGCGCGCACCGAGGCATGCGGCCATCGCAGTGATGGCACTCACAGCGTCCACGTATGTGGCTGCGCAAGATATTGGCAGATTCAATCCAGACGCCCCGGGGAACATTTATTTCTCTGATGCGCTCGAAGTGCCGATATCACCAGTCGTTGCACCGGCAGACGCGCTAGTCGAAGTGCCACTGCCGCGCCCAAGACCGCCATTGCGTGACATTCGTCGGCGAAAACCCAGTGGTGCTGATCTCAGCGTTCCGACAGCAACATGGCGAAGGTCCGGTCGCCATCAGCGGCATGCTCACCCGCATCGCGCAGGAGCAAGCGAATGCCATGGCGGCGCGTGACTTACTCGATCATGATCTATTGGCCCCGTTCGCGCACCGGATGGGCCGCAGTCGTTTCAAGCGAGGAGCCGAGAATATCGCTTTTGGCC
>Ga0207428_10007244_pt1 | contig 10140 bp, 11 predicted proteins | sample RhiMethybrSRZTD1_FD_187600 | JGI IMG/M metagenome (GOLD analysis project Ga0207428, IMG submission 187600) | Populus rhizosphere microbial communities from Tennessee, USA - Rhizosphere MetaG P. TD hybrid SRZTD1 (SPAdes) (version 3) | ecosystem: Host-associated > Plants > Roots > Rhizosphere >... | reverse complement strand
GCCTCTCACCGAAGTGCATCGTCTCGCCGCGCCCGAGGTGCTCTTCGTCGGCCACGCCAACCAGGACGGATGGGACCTCACGGCGGTGGCCAAGCCCGGCATCGACCGGCTCGTGCGCGAGTTCAAGGCGCGCGGACATCCGGTCGTCTACTTCGTCAGCCAGGACTACCCCTTCTGGTACACCGAGGACCGCCAGCCCGATCTGGCGATCGTGAGCGAGGGGCAAGAGCACCAGATCGTGGTGGACGCCGACCGAGTCGTGTTCAGCGGGGGCGACTTCATGGTGTGCACGCTTCGGAACGTGCAGATGACGCTGCACGGCATGCTCGAGGCTGGCGATCGAAAACAGGTCCACTTCGTGTTCCCGGCGGACGCGCTCTTCACCGGTCATGGCGAGCCGCGAACGTATCCAGCCCCGATGACGCTCCTCGATCAGCGCCTGTCGGAATGGTCGTCCGGGCGGGAGCAGTACGAGCATGTGGTGGTTCCGTTCCTCGACCGGCTCTTCGGCGAATTCCCGACGGGTGGCTATCCGGCCATCGCACCGAAGCCGCCGCTCTCGGAGCTCGTCGAGGGCTGGACGGTCGAGGTGGCGATCGACGAGACCTTCGTGCAGACCTGGCGGTCGGGGGACCCCGACAAGCTCATCCGCCTGGACTTCGTGTCGAGCTCGGCAAGGTGACTGGCCCATGAACCTGACCTGGATCGCCCTCGCCGCGGTCGCGGCGCTCGTCGCCTACTTCATGGTGGGTGGCATCTTCTTCGCCGTGCCCGCGATGCGCACGGAGTTCGCGAAATACCCGGCGGTCTACCGCAGCGGGGACGCCAGCAAGTCCGTCATGGCGGTCGGCATGCTCGGCTTGCTCCTCGCGATGGGCGTCGCGGCCACGCTGTTCGCGCGCATGCACCCGGCGGGCGCCGGCATCAGGGCGGGCCTCGAGTTCGGGGCCCTCCTCGCCGTCTTCCAGCTCGGCAGCTTCGTGCTCCACAACCACATGATGCTCAACATCGGCCGGCAGCTCTCCACCCTGCAGGGCCTCGCGTACGCGGCGGAGTGGATCACGGTGGGCGTCGTGATCAGCCTGGTGTATCGCGGCTGAGGACGCGGGGAGGCGAGCGACGTGCGGGATCAATGGGCGGCCGGGTCGACTTACGAGGACTTCATGGGCCGGTGGAGCCGCCGACTCGCCCCGCTGTACGTGTCATGGTTGCAGATCCCTCGCGGCGTCCACTGGCTGGATGTCGGGTGTGGCACCGGGGCGCTTGCTCACGCGATCTGCGTCCACGCCGACCCGGCGTCCGTCGTCGGCTGCGATCCAGCCGCCCCGCTCGTCGAATTCGCTCGAGAACACGGCCGGGACGCTCGGATGACCTTCGTCACCGCTGGAGTTGGAAATCTCCCGCGCCGCTCTGGGGGGTACGGCAGCGTCACCTCGCTGCTCGCCTTGAATTTCTTCCCAGACGCCGAAGCGGCCGTTCGTGAAATGCGGTCTGTCGCTGCGCCACTCGCCACGGTCTCCGGGTGCGTGTGGGACTACAGCGACGGAATGCGGTTCTTGCGCCACTTCTGGGATGCAGCGGCGGAACTGGACCCGGAGGTCCGACAGCTCGACGAAGGCAACCGGTTCCCACTCTGTCGCCGCGACGCGCTGACGGCGCTGTTCCGCGGCGGTGGTCTCGGCGACGTGCGCTGCGACTCGATCGAGATCCCCACGGTGTTCGCCAGCTTCGATGACTACTGGCGCCCCCTTCTCGGAGGAACGGGTCCCGCTCCGTCGTACGTTGCATCGCTCGACGCGGATCGCCGTGCCGTGTTGGCGCGGACGCTCGAGGGCGCCTTGCGACGACGACCGGATGGAACGATCGCCCTTACCGCCAGAGCGTGGGCGGTTCGTGGAACGGTGAGCGGGTAAACCAGCCCACACCCACAGTGACGGCCGCGGATGTCGAGCGCATCGTGCGGCGATGAAGCGGTCTGGCTCTTGACGGGCCGCGGCCCGCAGCTAGGGGACTTTCGTCAGGAGGTCCCCATGAATCGCCTGCTCGAAGCTCGCCATGTCTCCCGCTCGTATGCCATCTCGACGACCGGTCTCGCTGCAGGTCTCGCTGGACTCTGGGGCACCTACGTTGGTGCCGCGTTTGTCGGGCCCCCCGAACCGCGTGGCGTCGTGGCGGGCATCGTCGCGGCCGTCATCACCGTGTGGCTGCTCGCCGGGGCGCTCGCGCCGACCCTCGAGCGGAGCGGGCTCCTTCGCGCGGTCGTGCTCGGCGCGGTGCTCGGCATCGCGTCACTGATCGTGGCCGCCGTCGCGGCCGGGGTCGTGGGGTTCCTCTGGCCGACGGTGTCGGCCTGGGGCGCCTCGTCGCTCATCGAGGCCATCGGCGCTGCGATGCTCTGGCTCGTCCGCCTTGCGGGACTGCCCGTCGTGGTGTGCGGCTGCGTCTTCGGTGCGTCCGCGCGCTGGGGATTGCGCCGCAGAGCGGCGGCCTGAAGGCGGGGCCGCCCCCGATCACTCCACCGGCAGGAAGAGCTGCGTCTTCCACTTCGCCGGGTCGGCCAGGTCGCGCGAGAGCGGCTGGAAGGCCACGAGATTGCGGGCAGACGCGGTCCTCGCTTACGCTCGGGACCACGTCGCTGAACGTCGACCTCGTCAGGCCGCGAGGGCCTCATGCTTGCTGACCGCGCGACACGTCCACTGCGCCAGGTCATGGCCGCCGGTGTGGCCAGGCGATCGCAGCTCACGGACAAAGCGTTGGGCGACGCCGATCGTGCTTCTGCCCTTCAACCGAGAGGAGGAACACATGCCACGAGTGGGGAAGTCCGCGCACAAGTCCGATTCCCGTCTGGATCCACGCGGCTCGAACGAGGCCATGGCTCGCCGACTGCGCAACGCGCTCAAGAAGCGTGAGAAGGAGTCCGCGCGATCCCTCGGCGCAATCCACCGCGAGCTCGACGCGCTCCAGGCGGAGTCTCAGAGGAGACTTTCAAGGCTCATCAGCCGAGGCTGCCTGCGCGAGCTGAACGAGCTCAGGAGCAAGGGCGGGAAGCTCAGCCGCGCTCAGAAGGAACGTCGTGCGCTTTCCGCCTTGAAGGCCTGCGGCGTGCATCCCGCCCAGATCCTCGAGCTGCGGCTGCCGTTCCTGAAGAAGGCGCGCGACATCCTCGCGCGATCACCGTCCCTGGCCGGGATGAGCGTCCCCCACGATGAACCCTGCGGCGGCTCTTACGTGACCTACGTTCCGCCGTACGGCGGCTGGTACTGGTCCTACTACTGGGAGCGCACGTCGAATCCGCGGGATCCGGACATCGAGCGGTATCTCGACTCTGCAACCGGTCGCGTCGGATCGCGGATCAGGACGAGCGTTGCGGGGGCTGACGACGATGACAGCGTGTACGTCGAGTACCACACCGGATTCAACGTGTGGCACACGCCGCAACTGACCGGGCCGCTCGAAGTCCAGCTGACCTTCGATTTCACGAACGCCGTCCTGGCGGGAAAGGTGACCGACGAGATCTTCTGGTCGGACGTCACCCACGTGCAATTCGCGGAGGCGCGAATGCGCGCGACGGATTCGCAGGACCCGGGTCAGTTCGACGATGTCCTGCGCTACATCGACGGCGTCGTGGGATATGCCGCGGGCGAGGACGAGACCTGGTCGATGCAGGTCGCCAGTCCGTTCGAGACACGCTCGTATCGATTCAGAACGGCCGCGACGTTCGTTCAGGGCTCACCCGTTCTGTTGGATGCCGGTGTGAGGCATGTCACGCGATGGGAGACGAACGACGAGAGCGTGTCCACCAACGCCAACATCGACCTGGCCCTGACTCGCATCGAAGTCCGGTCGTGCGAGCCGGACATCTTCCTGTGATGAATGGAGGTCGACAAGACGAAGCACCACCAGGCGAAGGTCTTCGCCCTGCAGCCATCGACTTCGCGATGGTGGGCGCCGACGGAAGCCTGTATCGAGGGACGGGCCAGAAGCTCGAGGACTACTACGGCTTCGACAGCGTCATCACGGCCGCCGCCGATGGCACGGTGCGGATGGTTGAGCAGGACTACCCGGACCTGCCTCCGGGAGTCGGCGGGAAGTTCGACGAGGCGAACTCCATCGGGATCGAGCATTCCCCGCTGGAGCGGACCGACTACGCCCACATCCGCCAGGGCAGTGCGCTCGTCCACGTGGGCGACACCGTGAAGGCCGGCCAGCCGATCGCCCGTGTCGGCAACTCGGGGGCCAGCGGCCGGCCGCACCTGCACTTCACGCTGGACATGCCGGTGAAGTCCGCGCGCGTGCAGGAGGGGTGGATGATGGAGTTCCCCAAGCACGAGTAGAGGTTCCCTGGTCGACCTCAGCCACAGCCGCAAGTTCCACGCCATCGCGGCGCGACCATCACGGCAGCGCGACCACGTCGCGGATCACCGCTATCATGGCCGGCGGAGTCGCTGGAGACCCGGCCGCGCAGACGCGATGCGGTGGGCCCAACGCGATCGAGACCGAGGAAGAGGAAAGGAGAGAGTTCGATGAGCACGATCACGACCAAGGACGGCACCGAGATCTACTACAAGGACTGGGGGCCCAAGAGTGCGCAGCCGATCGTCTTCCACCACGGTTGGCCGCTGAGCGGCGACGACTGGGACACGCAGATGCTGTTCTTCCTCGGCAAGGGCTATCGCGTGATCGCCCACGACCGACGCGGGCACGGCCGCTCGGCCCAGGTGAGCGACGGTCACGACATGGATCACTATGCCGCGGACGTCGCCGCCGTCGTCGAGAAGCTCGACCTGCACAGGGCCGTCCACATCGGCCACTCGACCGGCGGTGGCGAGGCCACCCGCTACGTCGCCCGCCACGGCAAGGGCCGCGTCGCCAAGCTCGTGCTCATCGGCGCGGTGCCGCCGATCATGCTGAGGACCCCGGGCAATCCCGGCGGACTGCCGATGGAGGTGTTCGACGGCTTGCGCAAGTCGCTCGCCGAGAACCGGGCGCAGTTCTACCTCGATCTTCCGTCCGGTCCCTTTTACGGCTTCAACCGGCCGGGCTCGAAGCCCATCCCCGGCGTCATCCAGAACTGGTGGCGGCAGGGGATGATGGGCGGCGCCAAGGCGCACCATGACGGCATCAAGGCCTTCTCCGAGACGGACTTCACGGAGGACCTCAAGAGCATCGACGTGCCGACCCTCGTCCTGCACGGCGAGGACGACCAGATCGTGCCGATCGCCGACTCGGCCCTGCTCTCGGTGAAGCTGCTGAAGCAGGGGACGCTGAAGGTCCACCCGAAGCTCCCGCACGGGATGTGCACGACGCACGCCGACGTGGTGAACGCCGATCTGCTCGGCTTCATCGCCGAGGGCAAGCCGGCGCGGACCGGTGCAACCCTGGAGCACACGGCGGGATGAACACACGCTCTCCGCGCATCACTCACATCTCCTGGGGCAAGATGGAAGTCGAGGGCCTTGGCCTGGGCAAGGATCTCAAGCTCTTTCCCGGTGGCGGGAGAGCGTGGGATTGGAACGAGACCGGAACCCGCCATGTGCCGGGCATCCAACCGAGCGATGTCGTGGAGCTGCTGGACCAGGGCAGCGAGGTGATCGTGCTGACGCGCGGCATGGAGCTGGTGCTGCAAACCTGTCCCGAGACGATCGCGCTGCTCGAGGAACGAGGCGTGGTGGTCCACGTCGAAGAAACTCGGGCGGGAGTCGAGCTGTACAATCGACTGGCCGTCAGTCAGAGAGTGGGCGGGCTGTTCCATTCCACGTGTTGAGAGCGGTGAGTCGAAGCCCACCGGGAGGAGGAGCCGGAGATGATGAGAAGCCGCACCGTGTGCAACGTCCTCGCGACCGCAGCGCTCGTCCTGCTCGCGGGTTGCCAGGCGATGGGGGAGCCGGGCCCGAAGGGATCGAACCTGCGCATCCACTATCTCGAGATCGTGTGCCCCGACGTCACCAAGCAGTGCGCGACCCTCGAGCGGCTTCACGGGTTGTCCTTCGGTCCGCCGGTGGCCGATCTCGGAGAGGCCCGCGTCGCGAAGGCCGCCGACGGAAGCCTGATCGGAGTGCGGGCGCCGCTGGCCGCGCACGAGCAACCGGTCACGCGGACCTATCTGGAAGTCGCCGACATCGCGCGAGCCATCAAGGAGGCCGAGGCCGCGGGCGCGGAGGTCGCGTACCCGCCGACCCAGCAGGGCGACACCGGCACCTGGGCGATCTACTTCCTCGACGGCGTGCAGATCGGCTTGTGGCAGCGGTAGGTCATTCTCGTGCACTCTCGGGAGTTGCGCTCGATCGCGCTGTCACGGCTGCCTTCCGGTTCGGCGACCTCGCGACACCGTGAGCAGGTCCGGGTCTCCGAGGCTCCTCGTCACGGGCGCCACAGGCTACGTCGGGGGCCGACTCTGGCGCCTGCTCGAAGCGGACGGAAGGCGGGTGCGCTGCCTCGCGCGGCGGCAAACGGGGCTCGCGTCGCGGGTCGGAGAGGCGACGGAGGTCGTCAAGGGCGACGTGCTCGAGGCCGAATCCCTCGGACCCGCGCTCGCGGGAGTCGAATCCGCGTATTACCTCATCCACTCCATGGGCTCCGGGAGGGACTTCGAGGAACAGGACCGGACCGCCGCACGTAACTTCGGGTCAGCGGCGTGTCGCGCCGGTGTGCGGCGCATCATCTACCTGGGCGGCCTCGGACACGGACAGGACCTCTCGCCACACTTGAGGAGTCGGCAGGAGGTCGGCGAGATCCTTCGCGAATCGAGTGTGCCTGTCCTGGAGCTCAGGGCGTCGGTCGTGATCGGCTCGGGGAGCCTGTCCTTCGAGATGATCCGGGCGTTGGTCGAACGCCTTCCCGTGATGATCACGCCGCGCTGGGTGGAGGTCGAAGCGCAGCCGATCGCCGTGGATGACCTGCTCGCCTACCTGGTCGCCGCGCTGGACCTGCCGCTGACGGAGAGCCGGGTGTTCGAGATCGGCGGGGCCGACCGCGTGACGTACGGGGATCTGATGCGCGAGTACGCGCGACAGCGCGGACTGCGGCGGGCGATGATCCGCGTGCCTGTGCTCACGCCGTGGCTCTCCGGCTTGTGGCTCGGGCTCGTGACACCGCTCTACGCGCGCGTGGGCCGCAAGCTGGCCGAGTCGATCAAGCACCCGACCGTCGTGCTCGACCCCTCGGCGCTCGAGGTCTTCCCGGTGCGGCCGCGAGGAATGCGGGAGGCGATTGCCGCCGCCATTCGCAACGAGGAGCGCGAGATCGCCCAGAGCCGTTGGTTCGACGCCCTCTCGTCCGGGGGCGAGGGCCGCGACGCGGCCGGCGCGCGCTTCGGCCGCCGTCTCGTCGACACACGCACCCGGGATGTCGATGTCGGGCCGGTGCAGGCCTTCGCGCCGATCCGCCGCATCGGCGGCGAGACCGGATGGTACGCGTACGACTGGCTGTGGCGGCTGCGCGGCTTCCTCGACCTCCTCGTCGGCGGCGTGGGCCTGCGCCGCGGCCGACCCGCGCCCGAGGACTTGCAGGTAGGGGACGCGCTGGACTTCTGGCGTGTCGAGGCCTACGAGCCCGACCGCCGACTGCGGCTCTCGGCCGAGATGAAACTACCCGGCCGCGCCTGGCTCGAGTTCGAGGTCGTGTCCCGCGAAGGCGGAGCCACGATCCGACAGACGGCGCTCTTCGACCCGATCGGGCTCTTCGGCCTGGCCTACTGGTACGGCGTCTATCCTCTGCACCGTCTGGTGTTCTCTGGCATGCTTCATGGAATCGCCCGAGCGGCGACCGGGCGACCACCCAGGACCGGCGCTTCGCGCCGCAACTGATCAGGCCAGCGACTGACGAAGGGTGAGCTCACGTGCGTCTCTGGTCCGTGCATCCGAAGTACCTCGACGCTCGCGGGCTCGTGGCGCTGTGGAGAGAAGCGCTCCTGGCGCAGGCGGTGCTCAGGGGACGCACGAACGGTTACCAGCGTCACCCGCAGCTGCAACGATTCCGCGCTCAGCCTTCGCCTCTCGGCGCGATCGCGGACTACCTTCGCTGCGTCCACGCGGAGGCCGTCCATCGTGGCTACGCGTTCGCAGCACGCAAGATCAGCCCGGCGCGTGGCTCTGGTCCCATCGCCGTGACCCGCGGGCAGGTCGACCACGAGTGGCTTCATCTCATGACGAAGCTCGCGGCGCGCGATGCGGAGACCCACGCTCGTCTCGAAGGCGTGAAGCGCCCCCGGTCGCACCCGATCTTTCGGATCGTTCCCGGTGACGTCGAGACCTGGGAGAAAGGCACACGACCGCTGTCCAACGAGCCGATGCAGCGGACGACCTTCGGTTAGCGGCCTAGAAGGAATCGTCCAGCATCAGCATCGCAGAGGGCACGCCGAGCACCTTGTGGCCCTGCGGATCGAGCGTGAGCGGCTGGACGTAGACGATCAGCGATTCCACGCCGGCGCCGAGCTGCGGCACCGGGGCGGAGAAGGTGACGCTTCCCGGACCGGGCAAGGTGCCGAGGGTGATCACCTGCGAGGCCGACACCACCAGCACGCCGCTGAACTTCTCGAGATAGGTGAACTGCGGCGCGAAGCCGATGAGCAGCGCCACGTAGTGACCGCCGGCGTTCTGCAGCGTGAGCTGGGCGCTCTGGCCCTCGCGGACGACGCGCGAGAGCACGACGGTGGCCGGCGTGCCGGGCAGCACCGCCGGCGCCTCCGCGGATGGGAAGTGATCGAGCAGCGTGCCCGTCGCGCCATTGCTGCCGCAGCCCGGCCAGGCGATGCCGCCCGCGGCGAGCGCGCCGCTCACCGAGACGGCCTTCACGCCGCTGCCGGACAACACGAGCACGCCGTCGCCGCCGTCGCCCGGAGCGAGGCAGCCGCCGGGATGCGCGCCGTCGCCGCCCATGCCGCCGGTCAGCACCGTGCCCGAGAGCACTTTCACTGCGGCGGTGCCGTCCAGCGTCATGAGGCCGGGCGCTCCCGCCATCGCGTCGAGCGGCTCGCCGCCATAGAGGCCGGCATCGAGGCCGCGGCCGCCGACGAGCTCGCTGCCGAAGATCGCCAGCCGACCCTGGCTCACGACCGCGCCCGGCTTGCCTTCGATCCCGTACACGGTGCTGCCACCCGTCTCGTCGGCGATGCAACCGTGGAAGCTGCAGCGCGAGATCGCCGTGCGGCCGGCGTTGCCGAAGGTCGCGCCGGCCGCGCCCGAGGTCGGCACGCTGCACTCCTCGACGAACACGAAGCTGCCCGACGCGTCGCTGCCGCTCACGGCCAGCGGCACGCCGCCTTCCGCGGGAGTGGAGAAGGTCAGTCCGCGCACGAGCGCCGCACCACCGCCGCTGGCGCCGACCAGCAGCGCGTTCCCGCCGAACACGCCGGTGCCGGAGTTGACGAAGTTCACGGTCGCGCCCGCATCCGCGACGAAGGAGAGCGTGAGGACGGAGACGACGCCGCCCGCGTAGGTGCCGCTGCGCAGCAGGAGGACATCACCGTTGGCGGGCACGTCGAGCAGGTAAGCGTTGATCGACGTGTAGTCCGTGCCGGGCCCGTTCGCCGGGTCGATGACGACGACGCTCGCGGCCGCGGCCGCGATGGGAGCCAGCAGCCAGAGGAGAACCAAGAGGGCGATGCGCATGGAGTGGGAGTCCGGGTGAGATGGGCTGCTGCGACGGGGATGGTAGCAGGCCGCTCGCTCGCGAGCTCGACACCTGCGCTTCGGGGTCGGGTAGGCTGGACAGCCTGAGCGAGTGATCCGGCCCTGGATCGATGGAGAAGTGACCCGGTGAAGCCAGCCAAGAACACGATCTGCCTCTGGTACGACCGCGACGCCGAGGACGCGGCGCGGTTCTACGCCCAGACCTTTCCCGATTCGTCCGTCGGCGCGGTGCTCCGCGCACCGGGAGACTTTCCATCCGGGAAGAAGGGGGATGTGTTGACGGTCGAATTCACCGTGATGGGCGTTGCGTGCCTCGGGCTCAACGGCGGACCCGAGTTCAAGCACAACGAAGCCTTCTCGTTCCAGGTCGCAACCGCCGACCAGGCCGAAACCGATCGTTACTGGAACGCCATCGTCGGCAACGGCGGCGAAGAGAGCGCGTGCGGCTGGTGCAAGGACAAGTGGGGGCTGTCCTGGCAGATCACTCCCATCGCCCTGACGAAGGCGATCA
>Ga0207428_10007240_pt1 | contig 10145 bp, 9 predicted proteins | sample RhiMethybrSRZTD1_FD_187600 | JGI IMG/M metagenome (GOLD analysis project Ga0207428, IMG submission 187600) | Populus rhizosphere microbial communities from Tennessee, USA - Rhizosphere MetaG P. TD hybrid SRZTD1 (SPAdes) (version 3) | ecosystem: Host-associated > Plants > Roots > Rhizosphere >... | reverse complement strand
GCCGCTGTTCGACGTCAAGGGTCTCGAGGACCTCGACCTTCTGCTCGATCGACAGATCCGGCGAGTAGCCCGCCGTGTCCGCGATCTGCCCGGGATCGGAGATCCCGCGGAGGAACTCGGCCACCTCGGGCACGCCGCGCGCCTCGACGATGCTCTCCAGCACGGCGCGGTACTCGCGCGCGAGCTCGCGGCCGCGCTCGGAGACGTCCTCGGGATCCGGGCGAGGCTCGAACTGCACCCACGTGGCCTCGCCGGTGCCGGCGACGCCGGTCCCGACGACCGCTCGCTCGATCCCGCGGATCACGAGGGCTTCGAGGCCGCTTCGCAGCCGGCCCACGTCCTCCACCTTGGCGACGGTGCCGATCTTCGCGTAGCTCGAGCCGATCCGGGGCACGAGCAACAGTTCACCGCCCGAGGACTCGGACGCGGCCAGGGCCCGGCGGGCCTCGTCGGACTCGATCGTGAGTGTCACGACCATGCCCGGGAGGACCACCCCCGAGGTGAGCGGCAGGAGCGGCAGGATCTGGGTGTCGAGTTGTGCCATGTCGGGTTCTCCTCGAAGAGTCGTCTCGGCCGAGTCAACGCGCTGCTCAGGCACGGTATTCCCCGGATGTAAGCGGGATTACAGGTGGCGGGGCCTGGCCGAGATGGAGGGGCGACCCCGTCGACGGGTCGATACCGGGATCGGGATCGGCCCCCGGCAGGCGGACCGGCGGGCCTATCCTTGCTGTTCAGGTGTTCGAGCGCTTCACCGACCGGGCCCGTCGCGTCGTGGTCCTCGCCCAGGAAGAGGCGAGGATGCTCAACCACAACTACATCGGGACCGAGCACATCCTGCTCGGTCTCGTGCGCGAGCGCGACGGTATCGCGGCCATGGCGCTCGGCAGCCTGAACATCCGGCTCGACGCGGTGCGTCGGGAGGTCGAGGAGATCATCGGCCAGGGCCAGGCGGCGCCGACGGGTCACATCCCCTTCACGCCCCGCGCCAAGAAGGTCCTGGAGCTCTCGCTCCGGGAGGCCCTGCAGCTGGGTCACAACTACATCGGCACCGAGCACATCCTGCTCGGCCTCATCCGCGAGGGCGAGGGCGTCGCCGCGCAGGTCCTGCAGAAGCTCGGCGCCGACCTCAACCGGGTCCGCCAGACGGTGATCCAGCTCCTGTCCGGCTACGCGGCGGGTGCGGAGGTTCGCAAGGTCGAGGGGGGCGCCGAGATGGAGGTGGGCGCCGAGATGGAGGTGGAGGTCGCCACGGAGACCGCTCCCATCGCCGTACCCTCCGCCGAGGATGCGCCGATGTGCCCGAACTGCTTCGCCGCGCTCGACGAGACCCTCGCCGTCAAGACGGTGGAGACGACCTCGGAGCGCGAACAGGTCTCCGTCAAGATCGCGTTTTGCAACCGATGCGGCGTCGCGCTCGGCGCGGTCACGTAGCCGGCGGGGTCACCCGCAGCACCACGTCGTCGTCGAGGATCGGCAGCCAGAGCGACCCGTCCTCGAACACGATGACCTGGTTGGCGTTGATCAGCCCGTGGTCCGAGACGGTGGCGGTCGCGAGGACCTCCTGCGTGGATGGATCGATGCCCGCGAGCTCGGGGCCGATCTCGGTCGCCACCCACAGGGTCGTGCCGTCGAACGCCAGCCCGTCCGGCGCCACCGGCGTCTCGACCGTCGAGACCACCTCGTCGGTCGATGGATCGATCGCCTGCACGTGGTCGACGTCGGTACAGGACACCCACAGGAGGCCGCCGGCCTCCTCCATGATCTGCGGCCCCTGCTCCGTGGTGATCTCGGCGACGACCTTCCCGTTCATCGGGTCGATCCGCGTGATCGTCCCGTCGAAGTAGCTCGAGACCCAGATGTCGTCGAAGGCGAAGGTCACGAACCTCGGCTGGAGCCCGACCTCGACCTGGTCGACCATCTCCTCGGTCGCGGGATCGATGCGAGCGACGACGCCGTCGTCCTCGCACACGACCCAGATCGACCCGTCGGCGACCGCGAGCCCCTCCGGCGCGGCGCAGACGTCGATGCCGGCCACGACCTCGTTCGTCGAGGGGTCGATGCGCGAGACCGTGTCGTCCGCGGAGTTCGAGACCCAGACGCCCCCCTCCCCGACCGCGACCTCGAGCGGGACCGCCCCCACGCGGATCGTTGCCAGGACCTCGTCGCCCGCCGGATCGATCCTCGAAACGGACCCTCGCTTCGCGTTGATGTCCGCGTTGACCACCCAGAGCGATCCCTCACCCGACGCGATGCCGATCGGGTCCGCGCCGACCTCGATGGTCGCCTCGACGTCGGCCGGCTGGGGACCGGTGGGGCCGGTCGATGCGGTCGCACCCGTGGCAGCAGTGACATCTCGTTCGACCGTTGCGTCGCGATCTCCGCACGCCGCGAAGACGACGAGGCCCGCGAGGGCGAGCGCGGTTGTGCGTGGAGCCCCTCTCTCCATCGTCATGCGATACGTGGAGCGACTCGTCGTGAGACGGGCCCGGTTCCTCCTGGGCAGGAAACCGCAACCCCAGGCACCTCACCGGGGCCTATCCTTGCCCGGATGACCGAGGCCGAGGGGGCGCGGGCCCTCTTCAAGCAGGTCGCCGACCGGGTCGACGAGCGGCTGTTCGGGGTGCGCGAACCGCTCCGGCTGGTGATGGTCGGCATCCTCACGGGCAACCACGTCCTGATCGACGACGTCCCCGGGGTCGGCAAGACCACGCTGGTCCGGATGCTCTCTACCCTGCTCGGCCTCCGGTTCCAGCGGGTGCAGTTCACGCCCGACCTGATGCCGAGCGACATCACCGGCACCTCGGTCCTGAACCTCAAGACCAACGAGTTCGAGTTCCGGCCGGGCCCGCTGTTCACACAGGTCCTGCTGGCCGACGAGATCAACCGGGCGACTCCCAAGACGCAGGCGGCGCTCCTGGAGGCGATGCAGGAGCGCCAGGTGACCGTCGACGGCGAGACCCATCCTCTCCCGGACCCGTTCTTCGTCCTCGCGACGCAGAACCCGATCGAACTCGAGGGCACGTTCCCGTTGCCGGAGGCGCAGCTCGACCGTTTCCTGCTCCGGGTCAAGCTCGGATACCCGGACGAGCGCGAGGAGCTCCGGATCCTGCAGACCCAGCCGGCCGAACGCACCCTGCCGCGGGTGCCGCTCGCCGACCGTCCACCGCTCCGGGAGCTCCGGGACGAGATCGCGTCCATCGGTCTGGAGCAACCGGTGCGGGCCTACGTGGTCGCCCTGGCGCGCGCGACCCGCGACCATCCTGAGCTGTCGGTCGGCGCGAGCCCTCGCGCCGTCGAGCAGATGGGCGACGCCGCGCGCGCGTTCGCGATGCTCGATGGCCGCGACTACGTCCTGCCCGACGACGTGAAGACGCTCGCCGAACCCGTCTTCGGTCACCGGCTCGTCCCCACCACCGACGCGAGGATCCGCGACCGGGACGCCGACGAGATCCTTCGCGAGATCCTGCGCTCGGTCCCCGTGCCCACCGAGCTCGACGCCTAGGGGACCCCACGGACACGGCCGAACGGCGCCAGATCGCGCTCTACGTGGCCTGCATCGTCGGCGTGTTCGCGGTCGCGTGGGGCGAGATGGTCGTGCTGCTCTGGGCGTCGGCGATCGCGGCGCTCTCGATCGCGTCGACGTTGTGGGCGCGCACGGCGCTCCGCGGTGTGAGCGTCGAGGCCGCGTTCGAACCATCCAGGGCGTTCGTGGGCGAGGACGTCACGCTGCGGGTCCGGATCGCGAACGGGAAGCGCCTTCCCCTCCCGATCGTCCGTCTGCTGGTCCGCTATCCCTTCGGCCTCCTGCCCGATGCCGACCCCGACCCCACCGCGATCCGCGGCCACCGGCGACGCCTCTCGATCGCGGGGCGGAGCGAGGTGGAACTCCGCCTGCCCGTCGTGGTCACCACACGCGGCGAGTACTGGCTCGAGGGCGTCGACATCGTGGTCTCCGATCCGTTCGACCTGGCCCCGGTGAGGCTCGAGGCGACGACGGACCGGCCGCTGCTCGTGATGCCCGAGCCCCGCGTCGGGATCCCGCTCCGGATCGTGCGGCGGCTGCCGTTCGGCTCGCCGACGCCGTCCGCGCTGCTGTTCGAGGACCGGGAGCACTTCGCGGGCGTGCGCGACTACGAGCCCGGCGACCCGATGCACCACGTGCACTGGCGCCTCTCGGCCCACGCCGGCAAGCTCCAGACGAAGCGCTACGAGCCGACGCGCTCGGCCGAGGTTCTGTTCGCGCTCGACGTCGCGAACGGTGAGCCCTTCTGGCACGCCGTCGACCCCGACACCGCCGAGGAGTCGATCGGCTGGACGTCGTACCTCGCGCGCCAGGCGATCCACGCGGGCTGGCGTACGGGTCTGGTCGCGAACACCCACCTGCGGCGCGGGCGCGGGCCCCTTCGCGTTCGGACCTCGGACTCGGCCGGCAACGAGGCGGTGTTGTTCGCAGCCCTCGCCCGCATGCCGAACCAACCGACCAGCGACCTGGGCCCGGTGCTGCGCGAGGTCGGTCGGCGGCTGGTCCGCCGGACCACCGTCATCGTGGTCTCGCCGCGGCCTGGCCCGGCGCTGTCCCACGAGATGGAGGTGCTCCGCCGGCGCGGGTGTGACCTGATCCACCTCTCGCCGCTCGAGGCGTTCCGCAAGGTGGCCTCGTGAATCGCTCGGGGGCGGCCGCGTGACGGCATCCGGCTGGGTCGGTACCACGCCTCCGGAGGCCCGGGAGCTCCGCGCGTGCGGGCTGGCCGCGCTCGCCGAGGCCGGCGTCCTCGTCCTGCCGGTGTGGCTCGTCCTGACCGAATCGCGCGGGGTGGAGATAAGCGTGATCGCGCTCGCGGTGCCGTTCGTCGCGGCGTACGTGGGAGGCGCGCTGCTCGCGTGCCGGTTCCGAGCCTCGCGCAACGTCGCGTTCGGGGCGGCGATGCTCGCCGTGCTCAGCGGGATCTGGCTGGGGCATGGCGACCTGAACCGGACCGTGTTCTCGGTCGTCGTGTGCCTGCTCGTGTCGTTGCGGCTCGTCACGCTCGCGCTCCGGGACTGGCGTGTCCCGATCCACGCGGAGGTCGGGTGGTTCGCGCTCGCGCTCGGGCTCGAGGTGCTGCTCGCCGCAGGCGCCACCGACGAGTGGCGCGGCCCGCTGGTGCTGTTCGTCCCGCTGTTCTTCGTGGCCGCGCTCGCCAGCCGCGCGAGCACCGTCTGGACCTCGGGCGGCGCGGGCGAGCTCGACGAACGCGTCCGCGCAGCATGGATCCGTCGGGCGCTCGTCGCGACCGCAGCGTTGGTGGGCGCGATGGCCACCGCGGTGATCCTGAGCGTCGAGGGCGGGGTGTTCGATCGCATCGGCGTCTGGCTCACCCCCGCGGCCAACGCCGTCGCCTCGTTCTTCGCGTGGGTGCTGTCGCAGGCCGCGCGGCCGATCTTCTTCCTGGTCGACCTCCTCGGGATCGACCCCGAGCGCGTGCGCGAATTCTTCGAGAGCCTCCGGGAGGGCGCGGCCGGTCGAGTCATCGACCAGCGGAATGCTGGACCGCCCGAGATCTGGCAGCGGATCCTCGGGTTCCTGGCGTTCGCGGCCATCGGGTACGCGGTCTTCCGGGCGATCCGCCACTTCCGGCCGCCGGCCGGCGCCGAACCGGAGTCTCGCGTCCCCGGGACCCAGACCGAGGCGGCGCTCGAGACCCCCGTCGCCGCCCCGTCCCGGTCGCGGCTCCGCCGCGAGCTGCCCGCCGACGCCGTACGCCGTTGGTACACGGAGACCCTCCTCGCGCTCCGCCGACTCGACGTCGTGCGGGAGCCGTGGCAGACACCGGCAGAGTTTGCACCGGTCGTCGCAGACGCGGTGCCCTCGTGCGCCGATGCGTTCGCCGACCTGACGCACGCCTATGAGGACGTGCGGTACGGCAGCCTGCGGATCGATGCCGCCGAGATCGGGCGACTCGAGGCCAACCAGCGCCGGATGATGGCCGAGATCGCGGGTCGCTGAGCCCCGCCGGGGGGGTCATCGGATGTCGATCCGAGAGTCCCGACTACGACCAAGAGATGTTTCGGGCGTTTCGATGAGTTCACGGGGCGGTCGTCGTCTACGCGATATGCGGACGGAGGGCACATGAGACCGAGTTCCGACCCACCGAGGGGGTGGCGAGGTTGACGTCGCGGGTACGATGGCCCGTTCCATGACCGATCCGGCGATCGTCGTCGAGAGCCTCGCCAAGCGGTTCGGAAAGGTGGAGGCGCTGCGGGGCGTGGACCTGCAGGTCCCGCCCAGCACGGTCCTGGGCTTGCTCGGCCCCAACGGCGCCGGCAAGACCACGACCGTTCGGGTCCTCACCACGCTGCTCAGTCCCGACGAAGGGCGCGCCACCGTCGCCGGCTACGACGTGGTCAAGCAGGCGGAGGAGCTTCGGCACGTGATCGGCCTCGCCGGTCAGAACGCCGCGGTGGACGAGAACCTGACTGGCCTCGAGAACCTCGAGATGGTGGGCCGGCTGTACCACGTGCCCGCGGCAGAGGCCAAGCGGCGCGGCGGGGAGATCCTCGAACGCTTCGAGCTGTCCGATGCCGCCCACCGAGTGGCCAAGACGTACTCCGGCGGCATGCGCCGGCGGCTCGACCTCGGCGCGAGCCTGGTGGGCAAACCAAGCGTGCTGTTCCTGGACGAGCCCACGACGGGCCTCGACCCTCGCGGCCGGTTGGAGATGTGGGACATCATCCGCGACCTCGTGACGGAGGGGACGACGCTCCTGCTGACCACCCAGTACCTGGACGAGGCCGACCGGCTGGCCGACAAGATCGCCGTCATCGACGGCGGTCGGGTCATCGCCGAGGGGACCTCCGACGAGCTGAAGGCCCGCGTGGGCGGCGAGATGCTCGCGTTGCGCGTCGCCGACCGCTTACGCGCAGGCGAGGCTGCCGGCGCGGTACTCGGCCTCGGACCGGGGGGCGGCAACGTCGACAACAACACCGGGGAGATCAATGTCCCTGTCGGCACGGACGGGACGGCGATCCTGACGGAGGCCGTCCGGCGGCTCGACACGGAGGGCATCAAGCTCGCCGACGTCGGCCTTCGCCGGCCCACCCTCGACGACGTCTTCCTCGCCTTGACCGGGCACGCAGCCGAGGAGGCCGACGGGCAGCAGCCCTCCGAGGACGGCGGCAGGTCCAAGCGCCGCGATCGCAAGCGGGAGAAGGTATGAGCGCCATCACCGAGACGCTCCGCACGCCCGGCCGCCTCGCGAACACGGTCTCGGACTGGTGGGTCATCACCCGGCGGAACCTCATCACGTACGTGCGGAAGCCGGATCTGCTGGTGTTCTCGACGATCCAGCCGGTCATGTTCGTGCTGCTGTTCGTCTTCGTGTTCGGAGGCGCCTTCGAGATGATCCTCCCGCCCAACCTGTCGTACGTCGACTTCCTGATGGCGGGGATCTTCGTGCAGACGGGGATCTTCGCCGCGACGCAGACGGGCGTCGGACTCGCCGACGACCTTCAGAAGGGCATCATCGATCGGTTCCGGTCGCTGCCGATGGCTCGCTCGGCGGTCCTGGCCGGTCGCACCGCCGCCGACACCGTCTCGGTGGGTCTCCAGACGGTGCTGATGCTGATCGTCGCGTTCCTGGTCGGTTATCGCATCCACACGAGCGTGTGGGAGGCGCTGCTCGCGTTCGGCGTGATCGTCGGTGTGGGATACGTGTTCACCTGGGTGTCCGCCTATGCCGGGCTCACGCTGAAGACGATCGAGGCGGTCCAGGCGGCGCTCTTCACGATCGTGTTCCCGTTCGTCTTCGTGAGCTCCGCCTTCGTCCCTCCCGAGACCTTCCCCTCATGGCTACAACCGATCGCGCAGAACAATCCGGTGACGATCTGGGTGAACCTGGTCCGGGTGCTCACGCTCGGCGACCTGGTCACGGAAAGCACCAGCCGGCTGTTCTCGGACGTCCCGTCGCTGTGGACCCTGCTCTGGCAGTCGGCCGCCTGGATGGCGGCTTTCCTGGCCTTCTTCTACGGGATGGGGATCCGCGCCTACCGCCGTACGTAGCTGGCCACATTCCCAGCACCACGGGAACAATCAGGCGGCACCCTCAAGTTTTCCCTTGAGGCCGGTACAGTGACCTAGACGTCGTCGATCCCCGGAGGTTCGAGGGTATGTTCGGTTTCGAGGGCGAGAACGCTCGCGAGAAGGTCATCGTCCTGTTCACGATGTGTTTCGCGCTCGCGATGGCGATGCTCGACAACACGGTCGTCAACGTGGCGCTCCCCACGATCAGCCGTGAGCTGGGCGCCGGCGTCAGCGAGCTCCAGTGGATCGTCGATGGCTACGTCTTGGTGTTCGCCTCGCTGCTGCTGACGGGCGGGATCGCCGGCGATCGCTACGGGCGCAAGAAGATCTTCATCGCAGGCCTGGCGATCTTCACGCTCGCCTCGGCGCTGTGCGGCCTGTCCCAGAGCACGACGCAGCTGATCGCGGCGCGCGCGTTCCAGGGCGTCGGGGCGGCCCTGCTGATGCCGGGCACGCTGTCGATCATCACGGTCACCTTCCCGCCCCACGAGCGGGCCAAGGCGATCGGCCTGTGGGCCGGGGTGTCGGGCCTCGCGCTCGCATTGGGCCCCACGGTCGGCGGCCTGATGGTCGAGCACCTCGGCTGGGAGTCGGTCTTCTTCCTGAACGTGCCGATCGGGATCGTGGCGATGTTCGCGGCCTCGCGCAACGTCCGCGAATCCGTCTCCGAGGTCACGCGCGAGCTGGACATCCCCGGGCTGCTCCTCGGCTCGGGCGCCCTGTTCTGCGCGACCTACGCCCTGATCGAGGCCAACGAGAAGGGTTGGAGCGACCCGCTGATCGTGAGCACGCTTGTCGCCTCGGCGGTCCTCGCGGTCGCGTTCCTGCTGTTCGAGCGGCAGAGTCCCAAGGCCATGCTGCCGCTACGGTTCTTCCGCATCCCCGCGTTCTCCGCGGGCGCCACGGTCGCGTTCAGCGTCTCGTTCGGCATGTTCGCGACGTTCTTCTTCATGTCGCTGTACATGCAGCTGATCCGCGGGTACAGCGCGTTCGAGGCCGGCGTTCGGTTCCTGCCGATGACCGTCATGATCATCATCGTCGCGCCCAACGCCGGTCGCTACGCCTCCAAGCACGGCTCGAGGATCCCCATGACGTTCGGGTTGATCCTGGCGGGCACCGGCCTCCTGCTCCTGTCGCGCATCTCGATCGACACGCCGTACCTGCTGCTGGCGCCGGTCTTCGTGATGATGGGCATCGGGATCGGCGCCACGATGGCGCCCATGACCGCCGCGGTCATGAACGCGGTGGGCCCCGAACGGGCCGGCCTCGGCTCCGCCACGACGAACACCGCGAGGGAGGTCGGCGGCGTGTTCGGTATCGCACTGCTGGGCACGATCCTCACCACGAGGCTCAACGCCGTGTTCGCGCCGGCACTGACCGGGCTCGGCCTCGCGCCGGCCACGCAGGCAACGATCGAGGCCACGGCGGGACACGGCACGCTGGATCCCTCGCAGCTGGCCGCGCTCCCACCCGAGCAGCAGGGCGCCGTGATCTCTGCCTTCCGCGACTCCTGGATGAGCGGGTTCCGCATCTCGCTCGTGGTCGCCGGCCTGGTGCTGCTGGTCGCGGCCGTGATCGCGAACCGGTTCATCCCCGGCCGTGCCCACGCACGGGAGGTCACCGCGGCGGGGCGGGTGGACCAGTCGGCCCCGCTCGAACTGGCATAGGCTTCCCCTCGATGGAGGACGACAGGGACCTCATCGAGCACATCGAGCAGCTCGCGCACGAGGAGCACGAGCTGTTCGACAAGGAGTCGCGCGGCGAAGCCTCCACCAAGGAGCGGACTCGCCTCAAGGAGATCGAGGGTGAGCTCGAGGCTTCCTACGACCTGCTCCGTGCTCGGCGGGCGCGTCGTTCGGCCGGCCTGGATCCCGACGTCGAACCCGTGATCGATGCGGGGGTCGTGGAAGAACCGACTCCCTAACGGTCCGGGACGAGCTCCCGAGGGCGGCGAGGCAGGCTCACTCCGGCACTGCGGGGTCGTCGAACCCGTACTGCTTGTGCGACCCGTCGCAGAAGGGCTTGTTCCGCGACTGCCCGCACCGGCACAGGGTCTGGCGGTTGCGGACCTCGTACGGCGTCTCGT
>Ga0207428_10007238_pt1 | contig 10146 bp, 7 predicted proteins | sample RhiMethybrSRZTD1_FD_187600 | JGI IMG/M metagenome (GOLD analysis project Ga0207428, IMG submission 187600) | Populus rhizosphere microbial communities from Tennessee, USA - Rhizosphere MetaG P. TD hybrid SRZTD1 (SPAdes) (version 3) | ecosystem: Host-associated > Plants > Roots > Rhizosphere >... | reverse complement strand
CCTCCCCGATGAAGAAGAGCGTATGAACAGCTATCCCAGACGCGAGTTCCTGTTGCGGGCGCTGGCGGCGTGCGGCACGCCGTTCCTCATGCCTCTGGCATCTGTTGAAGGCTTGCAGAAGCCGCAGGCGGGCACCGCTGCCGCTGGCTATTTCGGCGGCCGCACCGACCTGGCGCGTGCGATTGGCGAAGCATACGTACGGCAACTGGGGCTCGACACGAGCGCGGAGTCGATTCGCAAGGCATCGCTCGGTGCGCTCGAGGTCATCGAACGGGCCTCGAGCCAGCAGAATGCCATCAAGGCGCTGGGGCTCGCCGTACGTCGCGACTTCGAGCAGGGACGATCGGTGCAGCTGGAGGGCTGGATTGTTTCACGCACAGAAGCGGAGCTCTGCGCCCTCACCCTCCTTCCGGCGACGAACTGACCTCAACGAAGCTTGTACAGATAGACATCTCCACGTCGTCCTGCCGCGGCAGCGACGCAGTCTTCGCGCTCTCTGAAGAGCGTTCGGTGCAACAGTTCGAAATAGGACTTGTGCAGAGGGAGTGAGGCGATGAGAGCCTGGTCGATCGGAATCTTTGCCGGGGGTGTGCTGGCCTACGGAGTGATGGCAGCACAGACGCCTGCCAGAACGGCTGGGTCGCCAAGCGCCGCCAGGAGGGTCTCTGCGGAACAGGCGGCGAAGGGCCGTGGCGCATCAGGCAACGTGACTCAAGCGCGCGTGCTGGCCGAGGCCGGGCGAGGTGACAACTGGCTGGTGAACGGCGGAAATTTCGAGTCCCAGCATTTCAGTCCGCTGAAGAGCATTACGGACCAGAACATCGGCGGGCTGGGCCTGGCGTGGTCGCTCGCAGTGAACAGTCCGATGGGTCTTTCGGCGGAGCCGATCGTCGTCGATGGGGTGATCTATCTGGGGGCTCCGTTCGACATTGTCTACGCAATTGATGGCGCGACCGGAAAGGTCATCTGGGGATTCGATCCGCACATCCGCATCAACGGCCCATGGCGCAACTCCTATGAGGGGCGCAAGAATCGCGGCGTCGCGGTGTGGAACGGCAAGGTGTACGTCGGGACTGGCGACTGCCGTATGGTGGCGATTGATGCCGCCACCGGGAAAAAGATATGGGAGACCCTGGTATGCGATGCCGATCAGACCGGGATTACTGAAGCGCCGCGCGTCGGCGACGGCAAGGTGTTCACCGGTTGGGCCGGCATGGAGTACGACGTGCGCGGTGGCGTGGTGGCCGTTGACGCCGAGACGGGCAAGAAAGTCTGGACGTTCTGGACAACGCCCGGCGATCCGTCGAAGCCCTATGAATCACGAACAATGGAGGCGGCCGCCAAAACCTGGATTGGGGAATCGTGGAAGCTCGGCGGCGCCAACGTGTGGACCGCGATCACCTACGACGCGGTCACGAACCTGTTGCTCTTCGGGACATCGACCACCGGCGAAGACGTGGGAGATTTCACCGGCATTGAATCAGGCGGCAACCGGTTGTTCGCCAACTCCATCGTGGCGGTGAACGCCTCGACGGGCCAGTACGTGTGGCACTACCAGACCGACATCCCGCCAAATGGCGCGGAGGAGTTTCACATCATGGTGGCCAACATGATCGTGGACGGCAAAGAGCAGCGGGTGGCCATGACCATTCCGAGAAACGGGGTGTTTTACACGCTCGACGCGCGCACCGGGAAGCCGGCTCTTCCGCCGCGCGGCATCGATGGCACGGTGGTGTCGCCCCTGAAGCAGATTGATTTGAACGCCGTGCCATCCGCCGCGCCCGGCGCCGCGGCGGGCACTCGAGGCGGCGGAGCGCCAGACGAGAACGGGGTGTTGACGTGGGGCGAAGCGAGCCGGATCAATGCGGCAAAGGGCCCGACTACCAGCATGGGGCATGCGTGGTTCCCCATGGGCTACAACGCGCAGACGGGACTCATCTACATTCCAGCGTACGAGACCCTCGGGAGCGGTGCCGCTCAGGGAGAGTTGGCTAAAGGCAAGCTCGTCGCGTATGACCCGATCAAGCAACAGCAGCGCTGGGTCGCGACTGTGCCGCTCTCGATCAACGGCGGCGTTCTGCCCACGGCCGGGAACCTGGTGTTCTTCGGAGACGCGAGCGGGGACTTCTCCGCGTACGCCGCCGACACCGGCAGGAGAATCTGGTCCGTGAAAACGGGCTCGGCGATCCAGTCGGTCCCGGTGACCTATATGGTGAATGGCGAGCAGTACGTGCTGATGCCGATCGGGCTCGGGGGCGGATTTCGGTTGTTCGGGCGCGTGAGCAATATGGCGACCATGGAAACGAAACGAGGCCCGGCGGCCGTGTTGGCGTTCAAGCTGGGTGGCAAAGTAGCGATGCCACCGATTAACGCCTACATTCCCGCCGTGCCGAAGCCACCCGAGCAAACCGCCAGCCCGGAACAGGTGCAGCAGGGCCAGCGCGTGTACAACAAGTTCTTCTGTCAGAAGTGTCACTCCCCTGAGGCGGATGGGAGCGGCGCGTGGGCACTTGATGGCGAGGTGCCTGATCTGCGCTACATGCCGCTCAGTGTTCATCGGCGCTTCGGCGCGATTGTGTTAGGGGGCAGCAACAAGGCGAAGGGCATGCCAGGATTCCGCACCCCTCCGGGCTGGCCGTGGATCAACACCGGGATGACGCAGGAAGAAGCAGACGCGCTTCACGCCTACCTGATCGATGTGCAGTGGCAGACATACAAAAACGGGCCGCGGGCATACAAGAGCCCGGAGCGATGAGATCATGATCAGCACTCGCACCGACTGATCGACTCCGTGCCCTGTCTACCGGATCGGATCAGGCCCGCCCTGCTGCCACGCCTGGAAAAACGTCGTACACATAGTCGTGCGCGTTCAAGGCAATCTCCCCGAGGGTCCGTGCTTCAACGCCTTTCAGAATCTCCTCCCGCGACAGATCGAAGATCGCGTCGAGGATCTGCGCGCGTTCCGCAGCGCCGGCCTGCGCGATGACGAAGAGTACGCGCGCGCTGTGCTGGATGTAACGGGGCGACAGCAGTTGACGTTTCAGGATGTCCATGATGATCGGCGCCTTGCCGCGATCGAAGCGGCCCGGGTCGCCCCGCCGATCCAGTTCGTCAAAGAACGCCGCCGTCCATTGGTTGTGGCACGTCCACAGCTTCTCGAACAGATCCCTGGAGAAACGCGTTCCGGCCTTGACCTCGAAGGCGTTCGACGCTGGCACGACGCCGTCCTCGGTGAGCGCAGGCCCCTTGAGGTAGCCGTCTTTGGTCACGGCGGCCTCGTGATGAAGAAGGCTCCACAACCAGGACACGTCGATACGATAGGTCGCGAGATCATTCATGAAGCGCAGCGACAGCTCGTAGTCGTCGATCGCAGCGGCGAAGTTCCCGTTGAGGATCTGGAAGCCGTAGTTGGCGGCCATGTAAAACGCATGTTGGATGCGCTCGACCGTAATCTCGCCCGCCGGCACACCATAGATGTCGCTCCAGCGCCCGGACGTGAGGAGCTTCTCCGGTGTGTCGAGTGCCTCCCTGGGGATCACCCACGGGGTGATCTGGCCTTGCGCGTTCAACAAGTCGCGCGACTGCAGGACCTGCCGCTCGGCGTCGACGAGACCGCTGGCGACGGTCGGCACGGCTCTGCCCTTCACCTCGACCGTCTCTCGCGGCGCCTGGATGATGGCCTGGAGATCGGCGACCGACGCGCGCAGCGGCGCGTTGCCCGCCGCGACATAGGCCGACTCCGGACTCGCCACCCAGCTTTGCCGATAGGCATCGTACAGTCGACCCTTCACGCGGGTCGTCACGATGTCTTCGAGCGTCGGGTGTTGACCGCCAGCCAGCGGCTGCTCGGGGACGAAGATCAATCCGAGCAGGCGTTCGCGCAGCTTGTCGATGACCATCGCTCGCAACGCGAGCGGATTGTATTTCGAGCGGCCGTACGGATCCGACGCCGGATAGATCATGACCGCCGCCATCCCGCCAATCGGCGCGCCGTGGCTCAGTTCGCCGGCGTTCATGCCGGCCATCAGCATGACGAGGGCGTTGTATCGCTGGTAGGCGATCATGTTCGGCGCCGCCATGTTGATCGACTGCGGATCGGGAAAGACGCCCTTGGGGTCGTCTTTCCACATTTCAATCAGGCTGCCCAGGTAATCCCAGCGCCCGACGTTCGTCCCGAGAAGCCGGCGCCGCAAGACCCAGGCGATGGCCGGAAGAAACCGCCCGGCATTGCCCTCCTCATACAGGACTTTGATTTTGAAGGCGCCCGGCTCGACTCCGATCAGGCCCTCCAGCCTCGACAGAAGCTTCTCGATGATCAGCGCTTCACGAGGCGTCTGAATCTTCGGAATGTAAAAGTAGACGCCGGTGCCGGCGCGCGCGAGCGGTTCGAAGTTGTTGAGCGCCCAAAGCGCTGCAACCGCGATGACGCCGGGCACGGGTTCGCCGTCCATCGTGATCTGTTCGAACCGCACATGAATCCCCGGAGGCCGGGCAAATCGCGTCGGCCACTGATCGGGCGGTCGATTGATCGTGTAGGTTCGCCGTTGATTCTTCTTCGTCACTTCATACGCACGATCGGTCCAGCGTCCCTCGAAGATGTCTTTCGCATTCTGCAATGCGGCAAACACGCCGACCGGCTCGCGCTCAGACGTCCCGTCGGGCCGGAAGTGGGCCGGCGACGCGTCTTCGAAGTCAGGCATATTCATCGGCGCCGCGCTATTCAGCGCATTGAACGCCATGTCGGGCGGGTGCCACGGACCGGTCAGCTCGAGGCCGGCGTTCAACGAAGGGTGAGCGTCCCTGGGGATGGGCACTTCGTCATTGAGCCGCCACCGCCATTGGCTCTCGCGGCCGAGGAAGTTGTCGACCAACCCTTGAACGATCTGCCGGAATGTTCGGAATTGACCGGTAACGGGATCCTCGAATGTGTCGTCCCATTTCGGCCAGGCATATTTTTCGCGAACCGTGGCCGTGGATTGCAGGAGCGCTCCTCGCGCGCTGAGGGTGGCGGCGATCTCGGGACCCAGCTCCCTCGCAAGCGTGGCAATCGTCTCTTCGACGTTGATGGTCCGGCCGTTGATCGTTCGCGTCCCGAAGAGCTCGGGGAATCTCCGGAGAATGTCCTCACGAATCATGGTGTGGTGTCGTCCTTAGGATCGCGCCGTTAACCGACCGTATCGACGCCCGACTTGGCGCATTGACCGTCCTGGGCACTCGTGCCGCCTGACAAACCGATCGCGCCGACGATCTTCCCATCAATCGTGATCGGCAAGCCACCTTCCACGGGCACCGCGCCCTTGAGCCGCAGCACGCGCATGCCCTCTCCGCCCGCCGTCAGCATGTCCTGGAACGCCTTCGTCGGACGCTTGAAACGCGCCGCCGAGCGTGCCTTGTCCTGGCAGACGAGTACGCTGGCCAGCTGCGTGTCGTCCATCTTCTCGAAGTACACGAGATCGCCCGCGGTATCCACGACAGCCACCGCCATTGTCCAGTTGTTCCTGCGCGCTTCCGCCATCGCGGCGGCCGCCGCCTTCTTGGCGGTCTCGAGTGTGATTGCGGGGCCGTACGACATATCGCGCTCCTCCGAAGATTGCCCACCGCTCGCACCGCCTGCCGTCGGATTCCGGTACCGATGGCGTCGGGCGCGCAGAATTCTCGCATGGAACCGAGCTGCGCCAATCGTGTTCCGCTCGCATCCGACAAGCGTTCAGCCCGCGCGGCGCAGGCCGGTGATCGGCTCGATCCAGAAGACGACGCGTGGGCAACGCCATGACTCCAGCCCACGAAATGGGTCAGGCGCGGAAGTGTAGCATCCCCTCGATTCGGCGCGCCGACTCCATGCCAGCCACCCTGTCCAATGAAATCGCGGCCAATTCCAGTCCAGACGGAGTATCGCGGACCACAGGCCTGACCCGCGGGATCGTCTTGACGCGTGCGTTTTGAAAGCGTTAGATACTGCCTGGCCAATGCGAAACCGGCTTGGACGCGCGTTCATCGTGACTGTCGGCCTGATGGTGGCCGCGATCTCCGCCGGAGGTCAGAGCCGAACCTATCGCGCGCCGCGCGCGGCCGACGGCAAACCCAACTTCAACGGCATCTGGCAAGCGCTGAACGAGGCGCACTGGGATCTCGAGGCGCACGCCGCCGCTCCGAGCCCGGTCCTCGCGCTGGGCGCCGCCCACGCGGCCGCCGGAGGCCTGAGCCTCGTCGACGGCGGACCGATTCCCTACACTCCGGCAGCGCTGAAGAAAAAGCAGGACAACTACGCGAACCGGCTCACGCTCGATCCGGAAATCAAATGCTATCTACCGGGTGTGCCGCGCGCCAACTACATGCCGTATCCGTTCCAGATCATTCAGGGCCCGAAGTACATCATGATGATCTACACGTTTGCGGGCGCCGTGCGCACCATCTACATGGATGAACACAAAGAGGCGCCCGCCGACAGTTGGATGGGATGGTCGAACGGACACTGGGAAGGCGAAACGCTGGTCGTCGACACGGCAGGTTTCAACGACCAGACGTGGTTCGATCGCGCCGGCAATTTCCACAGCGACGCGCTGCACGTCGTCGAACGGTACACGGCCGCGAGTCCCGACCATCTCCTGTATGAAGCCACCATCGACGACTCCAACGTGTTCACGCGGCCGTGGAAGATCAGCATGCCGCTCTATCGCCGGTTGGAAAAAAACGCGCAGCTCATGGAGTTCAGGTGCGTGGAGTTCGTCGAGGAATTGCTCTACGGGCACCTCCGCAAGAAACCAGGCCAATAATGTGCGGGATGGAGATTCGAGATGAACCATCGAATTCTCGTCGTGGCGAGCGCTCTCATCGGGTTGTCTGCGATGCCGCTCGCCGGCCAGGCTCGACCGAAGCCTTACACGGCGCCGCGCACGCCAGACGGTCAGCCCGATCTGCAAGGCTTTTGGACCAACGCCACCTATACAACGCTGGAGCGGCCGAAGAACGTCGACAAGGAGTTCTACACCATCGAAGAAGCGCGCGAAGTCGTGAAGAAAGCGGCGGCCGACGAAGCGGAGCAGACCGAACCCGGGACAATTCCCGACGTGCACTATGACTTCACCCAGTTCGGCCTCGATCGAAGTCAGGGCGCGATGGCGCTGAACCTGCGCACGTCGTTGATCGTCGACCCGCCCGACGGACGATTGCCACCGCTGTCTGCGGAGGGGGCGCGCAGAGCCGCCGAGCGTACGGCCGCGCGCAAGAGCCGAGGCGGACCGCACGACGCCGTGCAGAACGAGCCGCTCGGCGCGCGCTGCATCCTGATGGATCGCAACGGACCGCCGATGCTCGCCGGCGCCTACAACAACACCTACCAGATCATGCAGGCGCCCGGATACGTGATGATTCTCGTCGAGATGCTGCACGACGCCCGCATCATTCCCCTGGACGGCCGTCCGCCGCTGCCGTCGAACGTCCGTCAGTGGACGGGGAGCTCACGCGGCCGCTGGGACGGGCAGACGCTGGTGATCGAGACCACGAACCTCACCGACAAGTTCGCGTTCATGGGCGCGAGCGAGGGCATGCGGTTGACCGAGCGCTTCACGCGCCTCGACGACGAGACGCTGCGTTATCAGTTCACCGTCGAGGATCCCTCGACGTGGACCAGGCCGTGGTCGGCGGAAGTGCCGTGGAAAAAGGACAAAGGTCCGATATTCGAGCACGCGTGCCACGAAGGCAATTACGGTTTGTACAATACGCTCGCCGGCGCTCGCGCCGAGGAGAAGCGGGCCGCCGAGGAAGCCGCGAAAAAGAAACCGCAGAACTAAGGAGACGCTGAACATGCGAACGAGGCGAGCTGTTACCGGTTTCGGCGTCGCTCTCCTACTGGCCGCAGCGCCGGCCATGGCGCATCACGCATTCTCCGCGGAGTTCGACATCAACAAGCCGTTCAAGCTGCGCGGCACGCTGACCAAATGGGAGATGATCAATCCGCACTCGTGGTTCCACCTCGATGTCAAAGGCGAGAGCGGCGCGGTGGTCGCCTGGATGATCGAAGGCGGCAGCCCGAATCAACTGATCAAGAACGGCGTGACGAAGAACACGCTGGCGATTGGCACCGAGCTGGTCATCGAAGGCTATCAGGCCAAGGACGGCACCAACAAAGGAGTCGGCCGGAACCTGCTGCTCGCCGACGGACGACGACTGCTCCTCTACTCGAAAGAGACCGAGAAGTAGTCGAAACAGCAGATACTCTTCGACCATGAAATCACGCCGAGCGTTCCTCCGGGCCGCGTCGGCGATGCCGGTCCTGTCCGGTCTGTCGCCGCTGGCTGCACCCGCCGCGACGACGGTCCGCGATTCGTCGTTCGATCCGTGGCTCGAGATCGACGCGGCGACACTCCGACAGAACGTGACGACCATCCGCCGCCGGGTTGGCGGCCGGCCGATTCTCGCGGTGATTAAGAACAACGGCTACGGCGCCGGAGTGGTCAACGTCGCGCGCGCGCTCGAGCCGCACGACGCGATCGCGGGCTTCGCGGTCGTCAAGCTGCACGAGGCGATGACGCTGCGCGATGCTGGCGTCTCGAAGCCTGTCCTGCTGCTCGGCCCGTTCGCTGCCGCCGAGCTCGCGGAGATCGTGGCGCGCCGTGTGATGCCGATGGTGTACACGCCCATCGGCGGCGAGCTCGATCGCGTGGCGGCCGGCGTTGGGCATCCGGTGGCGCTGCACGTCTGCGTCGACACGGGAATCGGCCGCGTCGGCGTCCCGTTTCGTCAGGCGCGGTCGCTCATCACCGATCTCGCCTCGCGCCGCTCCGTCTCCATCGCCGGCACGATGATGACGTTCACCGAGGATCCGGAGTTCGATCCCGAGCAGTTGCGCCGGTTCCTCTCGCTCACCGAGGAGCTCGAACGGAGCGGTGTGAAGCTCGGACGCCGCCACGCCGCGTCGAGCTTCGCCCTCTTCCAGCATCCCGACAGCTTTCTCGACATGGTCCGGCCCGGAATGGCCGTCTACGGCATCTATTCGGAGCCGCAATTCCGGCCGGCCGGCATCATGGATCTGCGGCCGGCGATCAGCCTGAAAGCGCGCGTCGCCTACGTCAAGCAGCTGCAGGCCGGCGACAGCGCCGGGTACGAGCGCGCCTACAAGACGGACAAGCCGGTATGGCTCGCGACGCTGCCTGTCGGCCATGCCGACGGATTGCCGCGAAGCGTCGCCGCAGGCGGGCGGGTGCGCATCGGCGGCCGCCTCTATCCGATCGTGGCGTCGGTGTCGGCCAGCCACAGCATCGTCGAGATCGGGAACGAACCAACCGTCGCCATCGGCGACGTCGCGACGATCTTCGATGCCCAGGACGGTTCGCGGCCGGAAGATCTCGCCGCCGCCAGCAAGGCGTCGGTCTACGACCTGACGATGCATCTGCACGCCGACCTGCCGCGGAAAATCCTCTAAACGACGTAGAGGCGCAGGAGCCGCGCGGGGTTTTGTCGACGATCCGCTTCTGCGAAGCCGACGGAGGTGATCGAATGGTAGCCGTCAACCGCCGCGTCCCGCTCTGGATCGTCGCGGCTGTTGCCGCGGCTTGCCTGCTGCTTGTCGAATCGGGCCGACCGCGCGCGGCCGGATGCGATCCGGCAGGCAACGTTCAGTTCATCTGCGATCAGCTCGCACCCGAGGATCTGGTGCTGGTCCCCGGCGGCGAGTGGGTGATTGCGTCGGGGATGGCGGCCAATGGCGCGATTCGCGCGATCGGCGTCCGCGATCGCGCGACGACGGTGCTGTTCCCGGCCGCCGCGGCCAAAATGCGGGCCGACACCAGGACCTATCCGTCGTGTCCAGGTCCGCTCGACCCGGCCGCTGAAAAAGACAAGTTCAGAGCGCACGGTCTCTACATTCGCGCCGGAAAGAACGCGACCCACACGATGTGGGTGGTCCACCACGGCGACCGCGAGTCGATCGAAATCTTCGAGCTCGATGCCCGCGCGCGCCCGCCTCTGCTCACCTGGACGGGATGTGCGGTGGCGCCCGATCCGATCGGCCTCAACTCCGTCGTCGGCCTGGCGGACGGTGGCTTTGTGACGACGAACTTCTCGCCGCGCGGCCAGGACGCCGCCGCTCGAACGAAGATGATGGCGGGCGAGAACAACGGCGAGCTGTGGGAATGGCACACGGCAAGC
>Ga0207428_10007237_pt1 | contig 10147 bp, 9 predicted proteins | sample RhiMethybrSRZTD1_FD_187600 | JGI IMG/M metagenome (GOLD analysis project Ga0207428, IMG submission 187600) | Populus rhizosphere microbial communities from Tennessee, USA - Rhizosphere MetaG P. TD hybrid SRZTD1 (SPAdes) (version 3) | ecosystem: Host-associated > Plants > Roots > Rhizosphere >... | reverse complement strand
CAGGATCGCGAGGTACAACTCGTTGGTCCCGGAAGGGATCCGCACGCCGACCTTGTCTCCGGCGCCGATCCCGGCCTCGTGGAGGCGCCGTCCGTAGGCCTGCACGTTACGGACCAGCTCCGCATAACTGAGCGAGCTCCGCCCGTCGTCCAAAGCAGAGGAATCAGGGAACCGCTGGGCGGTTTCCCGGAGGATTTGAATCAAGGTGCGCGGCGGGGCCGCGTCGGCAGCGCGGGCCAGCTGCGGGCGGTGGGTTGTCACCATCCCAGTCTGTCGGAGATCCGACCGGAACGGGTGGCCGCTCCGATAGTCGCCAGCCAAAGCGCCGGATGTTACGGCCGCCGCGCATGCCGCCCGGGCCCGTTCCCGGTTGCGCCAGTGGGCCCGGGCGTTATGTGGTCGGCCGCGTAAAGGATCTCGGGGAAGACAGCACCTGTCCTGCTAGACTGCCGTCGACTGAGGCGAGGCCGGAAGGAGACCGGATGGCGCAGGCACGCAGCCCGTGGACCCCTGAGGATCCGTGGTGGGTCAAGGACAACCTGCGCGAGGCCATTGACCGTCTCGTGGAGTTGGGGTACACGGTGCGCGGCGGCCAAGGTGAAGACCCGGAGCTCATCGACCCGGGAGGCTCCGCGGTGGAGACCTGGCGGGAGGACTACCCCTATGACAAGCGGATGTCCCGGGAGGACTACGAGCTCGAGAAATACCGCCTGCAGGTCGAGCTGCTGAAGTTCCAGTACTGGGGCCAAGACCACGGACTCAGAAATGTCATCGTTTTCGAGGGCCGCGACGCCGCCGGCAAGGGCGGGACAATCAAGCGCTTCACCGAGCACCTGGATCCCCGCTCCGCCCGCACCGTGGCCCTGAGCAAACCTTCCGACCGTGAACAGGGCCAGTGGTACTTCCAGCGTTACGTTCAGCACCTGCCCACCGCCGGAGAAATCGTGATGTTCGACCGCTCCTGGTACAACCGGGCCAACGTGGAGCGGGTCATGGGCTTTTGCACCGACCAGGAGTACCGCACGTTCATGGGGCAGGCGCCGCTCTTCGAGAAAATGCTCGTGGACGCCGGAATCCACCTGAACAAGTACTGGTTTTCGGTGACCCGCCACGAGCAACGGACCCGCTTCGCGATCCGCCAAATCGACCCGGTCCGGCGCTGGAAGCTCTCACCAGTGGACCTTGCCTCGCTGGACCGATGGGAGGACTACACGGAAGCCAAGGAGCAAACGTTCCTGCGCACTGACACGGACCACGCGCCGTGGATCACCATCAAGTCCAACGACAAGAAGCGGGGACGGATCAACGCCATACGCTTCTTCCTGAACCAGTTCGACTACGACGATAAAGACATCTCGGTCGTGTACGAGCCCGACCCGCTCATCGTGCGCCGCGGCCGCGAGGCCGTCGGCGACTGATCAGGACCGGATGATTGCCCGGCGTGAAGGTCCCGGACCTCACATGCGCGGAGAAAGTCAGCCGCTGACGCCTGCTCCGGTGCCGCAGTCCTCTGCTGCCCAGCGTGTTCAATTGGCTGTGGCGGTTCAGCCCAAGCTTGCGACGGCGGGACATGCGTCCCGGTTGGCGACTCGTTCCTCAACGGGGTGATCGGCGGGTTCCCACTGGGTAACGTCGATGGCATACGTGACGACGTCGGCCAGGCTGCCGTTGCGCCTGAAGGCTTGCCGCTGTCGCGCGGCCCCCGTGCCGTGGCTGAGGATCCTTTGCAGAGACTGTTCGACGTAGGCTGCGTCCGCGGTTTCCTCAAGGGCGTCCCGGACGTGCGCGTGCAACGCGGCAACGACGTTCCCGGCCGTGTCCGGCGTGTGCCTCAGCGGGTGGAGCAGATCCCCGTGGACGCCGAACCGGCTTGCGCGCCAGGCACCTTGGCGCAGGACTGCGGCTGGAACCAAGTCAGGCGCCTGTCCCGCTTCCCATTCCCGGGCGGCGGTCTCCACCAAGGCCCGCACCAGAGCCGCAATGAGGGCGGCGTCCCGGGCGTCCAAGCAGACATCTGAAACGCGGATCTCGACAGTCGGATGGCGGACGGACAGCCGCGCGTCAAAGTCGGGGCTGGCGACGACCCCGGTGCCCGACAGCCGCTCCACCAGTGCGTGGTATGCCTCGGCCGAGCCGAAAACGTCCGTCGGCCCCGCGCTCGACCACCGGTTCCAGGCCTGGGTGCGGAAACTGGCATAACCGCTGTCGACGCCGTTCCAGAACGGAGAATTCGAGCTCAGGGCTATGAGGGGCGGCAGCCAGGACCTGATCCGATCGAGGACCCCGACGCCTTCCTCATCCGAGGCGACAGAAACGTGGACGTGGTAGCCGCCCGTCAGCTGCTCCCGGGCCGTCAGCGCAAATTTCTCCATCAGCGCGTCGTAGCGGTCGCCGCGAGTGGCGAGGGGCGTGACTGACGTCGGGGAGGTGGCGAGGGCCGCGATTCTCGCGCCCGCCTTCCGGGCGAGCGAGTCTGCATATGCCCGGCCCGCCCGTATCTCGGCGGCGAGCCCGCTCAGGCTATTGTGCGGGCGCGTGATGACCTCGAGTTGTTCCTGTTGCAGCTCGACAGCCAGCACGGGGAGGGGAAAACTATGGCCCGCCGCATGGTCACCGGGGTCATGGAGCCGCAGCATTTCTCCGGCCAGGGGCAGGGGACTGCCGTTATCGGGATCCACGATCAGGAATTCTTCCTCAACACCAAAAGTACGCACGTGACAAGTGTGGACGATGAAAGCGCCGGTGAAGGACGGCCTGCCGGTTGTTGCAGTTACCCACCACTTTGTGGGTTGAGATCGACAGGCGTTTCACAAGCCAGGTTCACAGGCTGTTCACCGGCACCTGATTACATGGGTACATGGACGCAAACCCTGCCCTAGCTGGCGACGTTGAACCCCAGGTTCCATGGTCGAATTTGGGGCCGGGACCACAGATGTGGCCCATGGCGGATTAATGGCGCAGCACGTGCGGGAGGATGCAGCCGTGACAAAGAAACGCCGCACGGCGGCTCTCCATCCGGAGTGGGTACTGATGTACCGGAAAGGTTTGTCCCGGACCAAGATCGCGGAGCTGACCCGGAACGACGTCGCCACGGTCTCCCGCCACATATCCTGGGCGAAGACCGCGGATCCAGCCCTGCACGTCGAACACGCCGCGGCAGCCAAAGGGTCCGCCGCGCGTGCAGTGCCAGGCCTGAAGCGCATGTATCAGGTGGTCGCGATGTTCGAGGCAACTGGCCGCTATCCCTCCCGGAATGCCGAGGACCGGGCTGAGCGGGAGCTCGCGCAATGGCTGCGGCGCCGGCGCCGCGATGCCGAGGCCGGGATCCTGAACCCCGTCATCGGCGAAGGCCTGGCCGCACTGCCTAACTGGCAACGGAAGCCCAGAGAGGCAGCACACCAGCAGAGGTGGCAGGACCGCCTCCAGGAACTGGTCGCTTACCGGGCAGCAGGAAACCACTGGCCGCGCACCACGCCTGCCACCACCGGGCAGGAGCGTGAACTCGGCATCTGGCTGCGCAACCAAAGGTACAAGTACAAACACGGCCAACTGCATCCCGCGCGAGCCCGGGCGCTGGACGCAGCACTGCCAGGATGGATCACCGGCCGGAAAGCTGCCCACACCCGGCCCCAATAGCCGGATTAAGCAAGGGCTCTCACTCCCCACGTCCCCGCCGCGCTGATGTTGGGCACCCGCGCTCCGGTTACGCCCATTCGACCCGCACCGGTAGTGGTGTTCACGCTGGCTTCACTCCCGAGCCACTGAAGTGTCGCCCGGTGGCCCGGTAACGGCCCTAGCGTCGTGGCTTGGCGCCCGTCGGCGCCGATCATTCGCACTTTCTCGTTGGGAGAACTCTGATGGGACGCACTCTTTCAGTGCTTACATCCACTGCGGCTCTTGCCGCCGTGCTGACGGCTGTCGCCGTCAGCGGACCAGCCGCCCCCGCTTCGGCTGAGGATAACAACAACGGCCGGACCAAGAACGTCATCTATCTGCTGGGCGATGGCATGGGTCGGACGCACGTCACCGCCGGCCGGGAGCGCTTCTATGGCGCGAACGGGAAGTTGGTCATGGAGACCCTTCCCGCGCAGGGCTACGTGAGCACCTATGCCGTGGAGAAGAAGTCCGGCCAGCCGGGACAGGCCGACTTCAGGCCGAACCTCGTTACCGACTCCGCCTCATCGGCCACCGCCTGGGCCTCAGGGGTTAAGACCTACAACGCCGCCCTGGGTGTAGACGCCAAGGGCACCGTCGTGCCCACCATGATGGAGTTGGCCAAGCAGGCCGGCTACCGCACCGGCAACGTCTCCACCGCCGAGATCACCGACGCCACCCCGGCCGGGCAGATGAGCCACGCCCTGGCGCGCGGCTGCCAGGGCCCTGTGTACTCGGCAGCCGCCTGCCAGGACACCACCGTGACCGGCGCAGCGCTTCCCACCGGCGATGTCCGGGTCACCCCGATCGCTGACCAGATCGCCCGCAACGGCACCGCGGACGTCATCTTCGGCGGCGGCTTGAGCCGCTTCGACAGCACCGACGAGACCGCACTGAAGGAGCAGGGCTACGCAGTCCTCGGATCGGTCTCCAGCCAGATCCCCGCCACCCGCACCGACCTGAACAGTGCGACAGGCGAGAAGGTCTTCGGCCTGTTCAACAAGGGCAACCTCACCATCGAAAAGACCAAGCAGGACAATCCCGCCGCCCCTCAGGCGCAGGAACCGTCGCTGCCGGAAATGACTAAGAAAGCCATCGAGCTGCTCGACAACAAGAAGAAGGACTCCAGCGGCAACGGGTTCTACCTCCAGATCGAAGGCGCGCTGATCGATAAGCGCTCCCACGCCAACGACGCGGCCCAGACCCTTGAAGAAATCAAGGCCTTCGACGACTCCGTCGCGGCAGCACTGGACTTCGCCAAGAAGGACGGCAACACGCTGGTCATCGTCACTGCCGACCACGAATGCGCCGGGTTCAACATCATTGAAAAGGGCAGCTTCACCAACGCCGAAGCGGCCGCGCCCCCGGCCAACGTCGACGCCGGCAACACTGCCAACAACTCCGCCACGAGCCGTCCGGGAGGCAACGTCAAGGACACCGCCCGCTCCACGGGAATCATCAACGGCGCCGGCGCAGGCGATCCGCGAAACTTCGCACCGGCAACGTTCCGCACTCCGGACGACAGTGCCGAGGTCAAGGACGGATCCAAGGAAGCCAGCCTCTGGCTGACCTACCTCTCCGGCAACCACACCGGCGCGGATGTCCCCATCTACGCCTACGGCTCGGGATCAGAGCAGCTCCAAGGCAGCGTGGACAACACGGACCTCTTTGACATCGTCGGGAACTCCCTGCGCGTCCTCCGCTAACCTGCACCGCCCGCCGGAGTCCGGGGATCAACTGATCCCCGGACTCCGGCCACACCCGGAAGAAAACCATGAACCGCAAACGCCGACTTCTCCTCCTCGCCGGACTCCTCGCCGCAGCCCTCCTGGCAGTGGCCGCCTTCACCCTCCGGACCCCGGCCGGACCGTCCGCGTCGGCAGCCGAAGCCACCCCCATGGCTGCCGCCGCCCGGACGTCATTCCCGGGGCTGGTCCCGGCCGCCGGGGAGCCGGACCTCCCCGCACTCCACACAGCCAAGCCGCCCAAGGGCCGGACAGCCCAGGTCGCAGGACCCTTCGATGACAGGCTGGTCCTGGAAGACCTTGCCTTCGACGGTTCAGCCGCGACCGGCGCAGTCCGCGTCACCAGCGACGTCAGCGATGTCCTCGAGCTTCAGGTGCTGGCAGGCTTCTACGACCACGACGGCGCTCTCCTGGGCACCGCCCGCTTCGTCCACCACCTCGGAAGTGACAGCCACAACCACGCCGGGCCGCCCGAAGAGCGCGAGACGTTCAGCATCGCGGTTCCTGCCAAGTACCTCGGCAAGGCCGTCTCAGCGGCAGTGGGCGTCCCCGTCCTCGTCAACGAGTAGCACCACTGACGGGCGCCGGTGAACTCGCCGCCGCCCAAGGTCAGGGGCCCCATGCCGGGATGCCCGGGTGCCCGGCGGCTACAGAAGGTGACCGGTCAAGACATCAGCGGGAACGGTCTCGCTCAGGTGCCGATGGCCGTGCTGGGCGGCGGCGGCAAGTATTTTTGCCCCGCCCAGCGCCTGCAGGGCGGTGGCCACCGAGCGGTCGCGATCGCGTGCGGTGCGGTGCCACGCCGGAGTCATCATCACGGGGCGCGACCCGATGGAGGCGTACCAGCCGAGGCTGCCGGTGCCCGGATGCTTCACTAGGGTGACGCTGAGCCTGGAAGCTGCATCCCGGATCGACTCGGCGTGGGCTGCGGCCCGCGTATAGTCGGTGAACATGCCTACTCCCCGGGCCAGTTCCCTCTGGTTGCCCGAAATGAGGCGCCAAACGGTGAGGATTTCCTGGAAATTGGGGGGCTTGGCAACGCCAGGGTTCCGGAAGGATACTGCCGAGGCCGACGGGAAAGGATGGACGGCAGACCGGACGCGGCCGGCGACCACCATCAGCGGCGAGAAGTACTCAAGCTGCGGGGCCGAGGCCAGCACCTCTGCTTCACGCTCCCGCCAACGCGCGACCGCCGACATCCCCTGATTCATAAATGATGCGAAAGCTATCCGTTCGTTAGGCACTTTTTGGCTCGACTCAACTCTCTATTTCGTTAGTGCCAGTACGACAACAACGCCGGTACTGACAGCCAGCAGGGTCAGGGTGCCGTACTGGACGTACATCCACCATCGGCGGGACGAGAGCGATTTTTCGTATCGGTCGTGCTGCGGCATGCCTCAGGAATACAGGCGGCCTCTCAAGATTCGCTCAAGGTCTGCCTAACAGCGGGATAACTTATCCAGGGCCGGGCCATCCGGAACCCGGCCGGTGACTCCGGGGCACGCGGAAGTCAGCCGTCGCCGGTGCGGTGAAGCTACCGATATGCCGAGAAATTGGTCCAACGTTCGGCGTCCGTTGCGAATTTGCAGGACGCAATTCACCCTTCCACCCCATCCTTGACGAGGCCGTGGGGGCGCACCTATTCGAGGCGGCCCTTGTGAACGGGAGACCGCCAGTGCCAAACGAACGGATAGCTTTTACCTCATTCATTACCCAGCGGGTTCCGGCCGTGGCTCGCTGGCAGGAACGCGAGGCGGAGATCCTTGATTCGCCCGTCGAGCCGGACTACGCGTCGCCGGTCCCGGACCTGGCGCGGAGGGGCCGCCTGGACGCGTCGGCTTTGCCGGCTCCGCTGGCCCCCATGGCCCATCGGCCCGACGCAAAGCCCCACCCGTTCAGCCAATCGTTCACCGTGTGGCGTCTGATATCGGCGAACAACCGGGAAATCGCTCGCGGGGCCGGGATGTACGCGGACTATGCGGAGGCTGCCGCACACGCCCAGCAAGTCCGTGACGCCGCGCCGCTTCTGACGGTCACGTTCCTTCGCCGGACCGGACGCGGTGACTATGGCTGGTACGCCTCCTTCGGCAAGTGTCCCGTCCTGCTCGCCGCCGCATGGCACCGTACAGCACGTGACCGGGACCGGTCCGCCGCAACCGCACTGCAGGCCCTGGGCGGAGCGAAGATCCTGGCAACGGCCGCACGCCACGGGCTGCGGCATCTCGCCGGTGTACTTGGCCCCCCGGACCAGGAGCTGGAAAAGGTCCTCGGGCAGGATTCCCCGTAACTTCTCCTGCCGCTCGGGAAGTGTTCACCTAATGACCTCCGTTTCTTAGCCTCCGGCTTCGTAACCCCGGGATCGGCTGCCGCAGAATTTTCTCTGGCCGCACTCGCGCAGGACGATGCGCCGACAACGGGCCGACCGGCCCGCCGCTGACTCAGCGGCACCAACGGACGTCCGCGGCCGCCACGCCATCACTGAACTTCCGAGACTGGGGATACACCATGAAATCAAAGTCCTTCAAGAAAGCCGGGGTCATCAGCGCCTCCGTGCTGGTTCTTGGACTTGCAGGCGTCACGCTTGCCTCCGCCAACCCGGCGACCGCCGGGCGCCCCTACGCCGCTGTTGGCTCCGACACCACGCAGGACGTCTGGAACGGGCTCACCAACTCCGGACCGCTCAAGACCGTCGCATCCTACGACGCCTTTGGCGAGCCCGCCACCATCACCTTGGAAACCGGCAAGCAGCTGTCCCGGCCCGCTGGCTCCGGCGCCGGCGTGAAGGCCCTGAGCGCTGCCCACAACGCCGCCAACCACGTCTACAAGGACTCCGCAGGCAATGCCTTCACCCTCGCTCCCGAGGACGTCGCACTCGCCCGTTCCTCTTCGTCGCCTTCCGTCGCCGGAAACGACCTGACGTTCCTGCCGTTCGCCAGGGACGCGGTCTCCGTGGCCTACCTCGATTCGGCCGGCACCACGCCGCTTGACCTGACCACCGAGCAGATCAAGAACATCTTCACCTGCACCGCGGGCGCCGGCGTCACCATCGACGCTGCCGGCAAGCCGGTGATCAACGGCATTACCCTCACTCCCAAATTGCCCCAGGCCAGCTCCGGCACGCGTTCGTTCTTCCTGAAGGCCGCCGGCATCACGGTCAGCACCTCGTGCATCCCGGCGGGCAACCAGACGTCCGCCGAGAACAACGGCGCAGCCCTGGTCGGCGAGGGCGACATCATTCCCTTCTCCGCCGCACAATGGATCGCCCAGAAGAACGGCGCCACCTCCAACACCACCGCCGCGGGCCAGCACCTGGCCGACATCGACGGCCTGAAGGCCGTCGACCCGGCAAGCACCGGCACGTCCCTGAAGCCGGGAACGCTCTTCGGCAACCCGGCGCTGGTACCGGCCTCCGCCGTCGGGACCTTTGCCCGCGACACATACAACGTGGTTCCGACCGGCATCCAGACGTCAACCACCGGACGGGACGCCATCCTCCGCAACACCGTCACCTCGCTGCTCAAGACCACCGCCAGCAAGAGCATTATCAGCAGGTTCGGCTTCAAGAACATCGAATACGCCGGCGACTGGACCAAGGGAAAGCCCTCCGGCTACACGAACTAGCAGTAGCCCGGCAGGCCGCTGTGCCTGCAGTCCCACCCAGCAGGGCCCGTACTCAGCACCCACTTCATCGCCGCATGGCGAACATTCATGAAAGAGAAGGCTCATGGCCATCCTAAGTAACACATCATCCCGCCGGGGCATGCAGGCTGCCTCCGCCGTCGTGGGAGGCGTGCTGTTCCTCTCCGGCAGCATCATCCCTGCCAACGCAGTCGTACCCGCTGGCTCGGCCGGCACGGTCAGCTCCAGCAAGTCCAACGGCACCTGGGCCGCGGCAGACCTTGCCGCAACGGCGCTCACCACCGACCTGGCCTGCCCCGTCACCGACGAACTGTCCGGAGCCGTGGCGTTCCTCTCCGACCGTGGCGCGGAAACCCCGGCAGTTTCCGGCCCCGACGTTCGCGTCGAATCGCTTTACTCCTTCACCCAGGACGCCCTGTTCCAGATGTCACTGGACGCCAGCGGAAACCTCGCGGCTGCCAGCACCCTGGAGAACGGATTCCGGGACACCAGCAACACCGCCGTTGCGGACATGGCCGCAGCCGTGAAGCCAAACCACACGTACAGCATCGGCTACGTCTGCACGCAGCAGTCCGCCGACTTCGCCACCGCCACCGTGAACGCCGTCGGCGGCAAGCCGGTGGCAGCCTGGGCGACGCTCACCACGGACGCCGCTGGCCAGTGGTCCATCAGCGCAGCGCAGGGAACCTTCAGTTCGGTGGCCACGCCCACCATCAGCGGAACCGCAGCAGTGGGCTACACCCTGACTGCCAAGACCGCCGCCCCCGTCCCGGCGCCGGACGCCACCACTTTCCAGTGGCTGCGCAACGGATCGCCCATTGGCGGCGCCACGGCAAGCACCTACAAGCAGGTCGCCGCCGACCAGGGGCAGAAGCTCAGCGTTCAGGTGCGCCACACCAAGGCAGAGTACGACACCGCCGAGAAGGTCTCCGCGGCCGTGACGGTCCAGGGCCTGTTCAGCGGCCTGGTTGCGCCCAAGCTCACCGGAACAGCTGCCACCGGCTATGTCCTCAAGTCCACCTTCACCTGGCCGTCGCCCCGGCCCACTGCCATCACCTACCGGTGGCTGCGCAACGGTGTGGTTATCAGCGGCGCAACGGCTGCCACGT
>Ga0207428_10007236_pt1 | contig 10147 bp, 7 predicted proteins | sample RhiMethybrSRZTD1_FD_187600 | JGI IMG/M metagenome (GOLD analysis project Ga0207428, IMG submission 187600) | Populus rhizosphere microbial communities from Tennessee, USA - Rhizosphere MetaG P. TD hybrid SRZTD1 (SPAdes) (version 3) | ecosystem: Host-associated > Plants > Roots > Rhizosphere >... | reverse complement strand
CGCGAGCAGCGCCGTCTGTGGGAAGGCCGCATCGACGGCCAGGACCTGGGCTCCGCGCGCCGCCAGCGCGAGCGCTGTGCATCCGCCCGAGGTCACGCACAGCGCCCGCTCGCCGTCGCGCGGGCGAAGCACGTCGAGTTCGAGCGCCGAATCCTCCCAGACGTTCGCGTACTCCGGCCGCCCGGCGCCACCCATGCGGGCGATTCTACGATCATCGCCCTGCGCCTCGCCGACGTGGCCTCGCGCGCAAACACCCGGGCGTAACGCGTCGCCAGACCGGCCGTCGAGTCTGAGACGACACGCGTCTTTGCGACTCGCGCCGTCGGCCCGGCCGCGATGCTTACGCGGCCGCGCTTGACAAGCGCTACCTTAGGCGGTAACAGTTGCGATGTCCAAGATCCGAAGGGGCGGGTACGTCTTCCTCGCGTGGAAGGGAGATCACGGCCCGGCCCATGTCCACGTCTATCGCCGGGAGAGACTCGTCTTGAAGTGGGACCTCGAGCATCGGCTGCCCATCGCTGGACACGCGTCGAGACGTCTGCGCCGTCTCATCGCTGAACTCGTGGCGGAGGGGCGACTGTGAAGCTCCGGGCCGTCCGCGCCAACAACCGCACGCGCTGCTTCGAGGCGGACACGCCGCGCGGGCTGCTCACGATGCCGTACGCGAAGGTCTCGCCCCAGCCGTCGCGGGACGACCGCGTGGCACGCGTCTACGTCGACCCGGAGCTGGGGCGCGAGGCCTTCACCTACGAGCTGGCGTCGGGCCGCGAAGGTTCGGTGCACGCCGATGCGCTGCTCGAAGAGCACGAGGACCCGGCCTACATGGTCGACCTGCTGATCCACCGGTTGACGATCGAGGCGCGGCGCCGCATGCATGCGACGCACTTGTCGTCGCGCGAGGTGTGCCGCCGGCTCGGCACGTCGGCGGCGCAGCTTTACCGGCTGCTCGACGAGCGCAATGGGAGCACATCGATGCGGCAGCTCATGGTGCTGCTGAGCGTGCTAGGGTGTGGAGTCGAGTTGCGATTGACGGATGCGGCAGGACGCAGGAACGGCCGGCGCGTTCGCCGATCGGTCTGATGATGGGGCGCGGTGTCGCGGCTTGTTGCCTCAGTGCATGAAGCTCGTTGTCGGTTGAGATGAGCTTGGCGCGAACAGCTGCGAGCTGCTTGTGGAGCCTGCGATTCTCGACCGTGAGTGCGCGAACCAGTGCGCGCTGCTCGGTGAGCCTGGAAGCGGATTGCGGGTTCGTGCGCTTCGACATCACCCCAGCTTGCGGCTCTTCTCCAGCGTGTCGCGCAGCTTCACGATCACCTTGTCCTTCTCGGCGTCGCTCAGCTTGAGCATCTCCTGCAGCGCCTCTCCGATGTGGGGGATGTACTTGTCGATGTAGCCGCGCTTCTTGAGCTCGTCCTCGATGCGCGCCCGCTTGCGCAGGTGGATCTGCATCTGCCGCCCGCACTCCTGCAGGGCGAGCTTGAGCTCCTTGATGATCTCGGGGTAGCTGGCGACCGCTTCCTTGCTCTCGGAGGTGAAGGGCACCCACACGCTGGCCAGGTGCACCATGAAGATCACCGGCCCGATGGGCATCGAGTCCTTGGGCTGGCTCAGCCCGTAGGCGCGCCAGTCGACGTCGAGCACCGCCTTGGTGATCGCGCACGCTCCGCCCTGGTGCTGCAGCGGCACGCGGTTGGCGTAGCGCAGCAGGCGCGCCGGCTCCTCGGCCGGCAGGCTGCCGCCCAGCGCGCAGCCGACCTCGACCTGGAAGGGATTGCCGCGGTAGACGGCCGGCGCCCGCGTGCGCGAGACGAAGAACTCCGCCTCGCCGATCTCCTTCTGCAGGCCCTTGCGGATCAGCTCCTCGCCGATGGGCGAGACGCAGTCCGTCGGCGGGTTCATGAGCTTGGTCTCGTTGATCGCCTTGTAGAGCGCCTCGGCCGACTTGTGCTCGAGCGACTTGACGCGCGCGGCCGGGTCGAGGCCGGCCCGCTGGCAGATCTCCTTGGCGACGCGCGGGCTCACGCGCGAGAAGTCGCTGGCCAGGAAGCCGGAGAGCTTGCTGCTCGCGGTGGCCTTCATCATCTTCATCAGGAAGCCGAGCTCGACCCCGTGCGGGTGCGGCTTGATCTCCTTGGGCTGCACGGGCAGCGTCTTCGTCGCGCGCTCGAACACGGTGGGCGGCGCGCCCTTCGCCAGGTCGGCCGGCCAGTACGTGAGCTGCACGTGCGGGTTGGCGATGGCGACCTGCGAGAGCCACTCGTCCACCGAGGCCTTGCCCTTGCGGTACTCGGCCTCGAGCTCGATCACGACCTCGGTGCCGTGGTCGCGGTCCCACTCGAACTCGCGCGGCGGCCGCGGCCGCACCGGCGCGTTCTTGGCCGTGTCGATGCGCAACGCGACGTCGAGGGCCGGGTGCTTCTTCGAGATGCGCGACTTGATGATCGTGGGCGCGCCGGTGGTCATCTGGCCGTACATGCCCGCGGCCGAGATGCCGATGCCCTGCTGGCCGCGGCTCTGCCGCAGGCGATGGAACTTGCTGCCGTAGAGCAGCCGCGCGAAGACGTTGTCGATCTGCTCCTGGACGATGCCGGGGCCGTTGTCGCCCACGCTGACCTTGAAGCGGTTCTCGACGTTCGGGAGCTGCTCGACGCGCACCGTGACCTCGGGCAGGATCTCGGCCTCCTCGCACGCGTCGAGCGAGTTGTCGACGGCCTCCTTGACCGTGGTCAGCAGCGCCTTGCGCTTGCTGTCGAAGCCGAGCAGATGGCGGTTCTTGGCGAAGAACTCGCTGACGGAGATCTCGCGCTGCTTCTCGGCCAGCTCGTGCGCCTTCGTGCGGCCGCCGGCCGAGGACTTGCCGCCGCGGGTGGGCCGGGCGGGCGACTCGTCGTCACCCGCGTCGTCGGCTTCCGCGTCATCGGCCTCTTCGTCGTCGGGCTCGTCGTCCTCGGCGGCCTCCTCGGCCTCCTCGACCTTGGCCTTCGAGCGCGTGCGCGGCGGCGCCGCCTTGGCCGGCCGCTTGCGCGACGCCTTGCCGCGCGTCGCGGACGTCGTCTTCGCGCCGCGGGCGCGCGGGCCCGCGCCTGCGCTCGTCTCGGCGCCGACCGCCTCGGCGTCGTCGGGCTCGAGGTCGTCGGCGCGGTCGCGACGCGGCGCGCGCGGCGGGGCGGGAGTCTCGTGCGCGCGGCTGCTCTTGATCAGCACCTTGCGCGGGGACGAGGCGCTGGGGACCTCGAAGAGCGTGGCCTGGCGATCGTTCGACACGGCTGTCCGATCCGGGGGGATCGCCGCACGCTAAGGAGCCTTCGGGCCGTGTTCAAGCTCCGAGCCGTGGACGCCTCAGGGGAACGTCGCGCGCAGCGCGTTCGAGCCCGCATGCCCCTCCGGGGCTCCGTCGTCGTCGATCCAGACCTGGTACCAGACCACGTCGCCGCTCCGCGAGCGGGTCGCGTCGACCGGATGTGACCACTCACCTCGTTCGTCGGTGGTGAAGGACAGGGCCGACTCGGGTCCAACCAGCGGCAGCATCACGCCGGCGTACTGCAGCCTCGGCTCGGCCGACGCCCAGGAGTAGAGGCGACCGGGCGCTCGTGGTCGGGCGCCCGACAGCACGATCCGATTGCCAGTGCTCCCGGCGCGCAAGCCGCCCTCGCCGGTCAGCCGGGGCACGGCCTCGAGGCCCGCGATCGCCGTCGTCCCCGGCACGCCGATCATGTGCTTGCTCCCGTCGAGCCGCGCCTGCTCGAAGAGCGCCCAGGGTCCGGGCAGCTCGGCGAAGCGATCGACCAGCCAGTGCACGATGAGGTCGTCCATGTCGTGCTCGCCCGGCGACTCGGCCTCGGTGCCGGGGGCGTAGCAGCCGAAGGTCTCGGGGCTCAGGATGAAGAGGCGCGTCGAGGCCGCGTGCTGCGCCTGCCAGGTGAATCCGCTCCAGCTCGGGTGCATGCCCCCCGGCTCCTCGGCGGGCGGCACGCCGTCGTCGCAGTCGTCCGGGCCCAGCTTGGCCACGCCCTCGCGCCCGCCGCCCGTGAAGCTGTAGGCGTAGCTCTCGGTCGGGCCGTCGCTCGTGTAGTCCCGGCAGTAGGCCGGCTCGCCGTAGGTCATGAGCGTCGGCAGGCTCGGCTCGGGATAGACGGCCTCGTACCAGAGCGGCGAGTTCGCCTGCAGCTCGGCCGGCAGGCACTCGCTCAGCGTCGCGGCGGCGGTCTCGGCGTCGCCGTGCGCCCCGAAGTGGAGCACGAAGTAGGGCGGGTGGGCCGGCACGCGCGGGCTGAAGACCGGCCACCACACGAAGCCGCCGCGAAGCACCGCGGCGTCGGGGCGCGTCGGCTCGTCGAACTGCCCGCCGAGGCTCGCGAAGGGCTCCTCGCCGCGCCGGTCGGGGCCCAGCGCCGTCCACATGAAGGCGTTGGCGCCCGCGCTCTGCCCGAGCACGGCGACGCGGTGCGGGTCGACATCCGCGAGCAGCCCGGGCCGGCCGCCCTGATGGCGCACGTGCTGCACGAGCATGACCGCGTCCTTCTCCGGCATCGCCCAATCCGGCGAGTCGTAGGGCGCGAAGGCGAGCCCGGGCGGCACGACGCCCGGCGGATGGAACATCCCGTGGCCCGGGATCTGCTCCTGGCCCTCCTCGCAGGTCATCGTCTCGGTCGAGAGCGTCATGCCGGCCATGATCACGGCGATGCCGTGGTCGAGCGCCTTGCCCTGCAGCGTGGTCTTGTCGATGCAGCGGTTGATGCTCGCACCGACGTAGCCGCCCAGCGTGGTGCACACGAGCACCGGCCAGCCCGTGCGCGGGCGCTCGCCCTGCGTCGGCAGGAACAGGCGGAACTGCTGCTGGCAGTTGTGCGGCAGGCTCTGGCCGCGTGGCTCGCCGGCGTCCTGCTCGTCGCCGGTGTACGAGTGCAGCGCCGCGTCGACGGGCGCGACGTGGGTCTCGGGGTCGCAGCCCTGCGCGCGGGTGTCCTGCGCGACGAGGGCCAGCAGCAGCGCCGCCCAGCACGGCACGCGGCGACGAGGACGGAGGGACATGCCGGCTCCGGGGGATGGCGGCGGGCGCTGCGACCGTAGGCCGCCGCGGAGCCGCTGTCAACGCGCGGCCGTGCGGCGCGCCAGCGGCGCGGCCGTGCGGCGCCTCGTGCTCAGAAGAGTCCGTCGGGGCGCCCGATGCGCCGCGGACCCTCGGCGGCGTGCGCCGTCCCGTCGGTGCGGAAGAACGACGCCAGCCCGTCGACGACCTCGCTGGCCGTGTCGGCGATGACGCGCGCGGCGACCTGGATGCCATCGTGCACGAAGGCCACGTCGAAGCTGGCCCAGGCCAGGCAGGCGTAGACCAGCGCCGCGCGAGCGCGCTTGATGAGGGCCGGCCAGGGCACGTCGCGGCGCGCCGTGACCGGCCGGCGCGTGAAGACGTTGAGCAGGTCGGCGTGCAGCGAGGCGGCACTGCCGTAGCGCTTCTCGGGTTGCACGGCCATGGCCTTGGCGATCACGCGCTCGAGCTCGGGCGGCACGGCGGGGTTGAAGTGGCGCACGGGCTTGGCGCCGCCCTCGAGCACCTTGAGGAACACCGCGTTGCCCTCGTCGTCGTAGGGCGGCCGCAGCGCGAGACAGTGGTAGAGGGTGACGCCGAGCGCGTACACGTCGGTCCACGGGCCGATCGAGCTGCGCTCGCCGCGCACCTGCTCGGGCGACATGTACATCGGCGTGCCGGCGTGGCGGTCGCCGCTCGTGCTCAGGCCCAGCCCGGCTCCGACCGCGAGGCCGAAGTCGACGATGAGCGGCTCGCCGTCGGTGCCGATCAGGATGTTGCCCGGCTTGACGTCGCGATGGATCACGCCGATGCCGTGCGCGTGATCGAGCGCGTCGGCCACCCGCGCGATGATGCGGACGAGCTCGAAGACGTAGCCCTGGCCCACCTGCGAGCCCTGGCCGTCGCCGCGCGCGTCGGCCGCGCTGTTCTCCTCGGCGGCGTTGGCGCGCAGGTGGCGGCGCAGCAGCGTCTCGGGGCGGCGGCCCTTGACGCGCTCGAGCACCGCGGCGAGCGTCTCGCCCTCGACGAGGTCGAGCACATAGAAGGGCAGGCCGAAGAGCGTGCTGCCCACGTCGTAGATCGTCGCGATCCCCCGGTGGTGGCTCTTGACGAGCGCGCGCGTCTCCTTGAGGAAGCGGTCGCAGTCCGAGCGGCCGGGGAAGGGGTGCTTGAGCACCTTGAAGGCCACCGGCCGGCCCAGGCGCACGTCGAGCGCCTCGAAGACCACGCCGCTGCTGCCCTCGCCGAGGCAGCGGCGGATGCGGTAGCGGTTGACGACCAGCCGCCCGATGAGCATCTCGCTCAGGACGTGGCTCGGGTCGACGGTCGCGTCGAGGCGCTCGCTCCAGTACGCCTCCTCGAGCGCCCGGATCTGCCCGGCCGACTCGCGGTGCTTGACGCAGAGCACGTCGAGCGCGTCGAAGTCGTGCTCCTCGATGCGCTGCCCGGCCTCGGCCGACACCTCGGGGTCGAGCGGATTGTCCTTGACCACCCTGAAGTGTCTCCAAAGAGCCACTCAGGTCATCGGCCCAGGTACCCCAGGGCCTTGAGATCCTCGTCGGCCCCCTCGGGAAGCTCGACACGCTCGGCCCGGGCGGCCTCGCCGGCCCGCTCGCGGCGCGCGCGCGCGGTGGCCATCCAGCTCATGGCGGCCTGCTCGCAGGTGGACACGATCTCCGGATGAACAAGGCTCATGTCCTCGCCGCTGTCGTCCTCGACGAGCCGCCACTCGCGGCCCTGGCGCATCGCGCGCCACTGGTCGCGCAGCACGGCGAGCTCGCCCGCGGCCGGGCCCTCGCCGGGCAGCGCGCGATAGGCGACGAGCTCGCGGCCGGGCGGCGCGTTGAGCCGGCCCTCGCGCGTGATCAGCGCGATGCCGTCGACGTCGTCGCCCAGCGTCGCGCCGCCGAGCTGCGCGAGCGTCGGGCCGAGGTCGACGAGCCCGACGCGCGCGCCGACGCGCCCCTCGGGCCGCACGCCGTGGATCACGAGCGGGACGCGCAGCAGCTCCGGGCCCAGCCCGCGGCCGTGCATGTAGACGCCGAGCGGCGGCTCGCCGAAGGCCTCGCCGTGGTCGGCGGTCACGACCGTGACGACCGCCCGGTCCTTCAGCTGCTCGGCCACGAGTGCGCGCAGCCGGTCGAGCCCCTCGTCGAGCCGCGCGATCTCGCCGTCGTAGAGCGCGATGGCCTGCTGGCGATCGGCCTCCGGCAGCGGGTGCTCGGCGTCGGCCGACGCGAGCGAGCGGTAGCCCTCGCGGCTGCCGTCGATGGGCCCGGCATAGGCCGGGTCGACCCAGCCGCGCTGCGCGGCGGGCGGATCGTAGGGCAGGTGCGTGTCCATGAGGTGGACGTAGAGGAACACCGGCTTGCCCGACTTCGCGCGCGACGAGAGCAGGTACTCGACGCGGTCGAGCACGAAGGGCGAGGCGATGTCGTCCTTCCAGTGGCCGCTGCGCTCGCTGCCCTTCCAGCCCAGGTCGACGAAGTTGTCGAAGCCGCGGGCCGCGCCGAGCGCCGCCGAGACGAAGGGGTTGGCCGAGACGGCAGCGGTCTCGTAGCCGGCGGCGGACAGACGCTCGGCGAGCGTGGCCGCGTCGGCGGGCAGCTGCTCGTCGGGCGTGAGCAGCAGGTCGGGCGTCGCCTGGCGGCCGGTGAGCAGCGACTGCATCGAGGGACGCGTCCAGTTGCTCGGCGCGGTCGCCCGGTCGAAGACGAGGCCGCCCGCGGCCCAGGCGGCGAGCTTGGGCGCGGTGGCGCGCCCGTAGCCGTAGAGCTCGAGGTGGTCGGCGCGCAGGGCGTCGCAGACGACGAGCACGATGTGCGGCTGGTAGGGCGCGCGCTCGGCGCAGCCGACGCCCAGCGGCGCGGCGAGCAGCGCCGCAGCCACGGCGAGCGCCGCGCCGGCCAGGGCGAGCCTCGGCCGCGCGAGCCTCACGCCAGCGGCTCCGGGATCGCGGCGTGGTCGACCAGGCCGTGCCGGTGGGCGAGGCGTGCGAAGGCCGCCAGGCCCTCGTGCTCGTCGGGCCCGAGCTCGAAGCGGATCCGGTGACGCAGGTAGTCGCGGCAGGCGCCGGGGTCGAGCCCCTGCTCCTCGGCGAAGCGCCGGGCCAGCTCGTCGCGGCGCGGCAGCCCGCGCTCGCGGGCCGCGAGCACGGCGCGGCGGATCGCGGTCAGCAGCGCCGGCGGCGTGCCTGCGCCGACGAGCCACACGGCCCACACGAAGGGCAGGCCCGTGCGCTCGGTCCACAGCGCGCCGAGGTCGAGCGCGAGGCGGCCGTGGGGCCGGGCCGCGGTGGTCAGCGCGGGGTCGCCGATGCGCAGCACGGCGTCGGCGCCGTCCGGGGCGTCGAGGTCGTCGCGCGGGTCGCAGAGGTCGACGCGCGTGACCCGCGCCCCGAGGAACTCGGCCAGGCAGACCTGCGCGAGCGCGGCGGCCGTCAGGCTGCTGCGGTCGAGCGCGAGCGTCGTCACGGCCCGGGGTGCGCCACGCACGAAGAGCAGGATGCTGGCGACCGGCCCGCGGCTGGCAATGGCGGGTCCGGCGATCCAGCCCAGAGGCGGCTCGCGCAGCAGCTCGACCGCGGAGGCCAGCGCCGCGTCGAGCCGGCCGGCGCGGAGCTCGCGCGCGAGCTCGGAGGGCGGCGCCTCGTGCAGCGCGACGCCGGGCGCGTCCGCGAGGTCCGCCACGAGCGGCCGCGCGTTCAGGTAGGGCACGCTGCCGAGTCGCATGGGCGCGGTCATGCCGCGAGGGTACTCCCCGCGCCGCGCGGATGAAGCCCGGAGTGGAGCATCGACATCCGGCCGCCGAGTTTGCACGATGCTGCCCCAGCCCCGGCCGAACGGAGTGCCCATGACCCACGTCGTCACCGCCCGCTGCCTCGACTGTCGCTACACCGACTGCTGCGTCGTGTGCCCGGTGCAGTGCTTCCGCAAGCTCGACGATCCCGCCATGCTCGTGATCGACCCTGGCGTGTGCATCGACTGCATGCTCTGCGTGCCGGAGTGCCCGGTGCACGCGATCTACGCCGACCACGAGCTGCCCGCGCACTACGCCGAATGGAAGGAACTGAACACCCAGCTCACCGCGGCCGGCACGCTGATCGACAAGAAGATCGACGCGCTGCCCGGCGCCAAGGGCCTGGACGAGATCAAGGCCAGCGAGGTCGCCGCCGGCTGGACGCCGGTCGAGCCGCAGAACGCGCCCTGAGCGGGGCGCCGCTGGCTCGTCACCGCCTGCGCCGCAGCCGGTAGACTGGCCGCGCGCCGGGGGGCGCAGCGTCCATCGAGGGCGAGCGATGTCAGGTTCCACGCGTCGGTCGAGCCCGCGCCGCGCATGGCCGCTCACGCTCGCGGCCGCGGCCGCGGCGCTGCTCGTCGTCGCGGCCGCGCTGCGCGTGCTCTTCGCCGACGCGACGGCCGAGGCGGCTGAAGCGCGGCCCGACGCCTTGGCGAGCCGGACGGACGAGCCCGGCGCCGCGCTGCTGCCCGCTCCCTCGGGCGCCGGCCCGCAGTCGCTGGTCGCGAGCGGAACGGCGCTGCCCGAGCCGCAGGCCGAACCGGTCGTGCCGTCGTCGGCCGCGCGCTTCGCGGGCCTGGCCGCGCTGCCGCACGAGGCCTTCCGCGGCCGCGTGCTCGCCCCCGACGGCCGTCCGCTGGCGGGCGCGATCGTGCACTTCGTCCCGGCGCACGCGGCCTTCCACGCGCTCGGCCACGACCTGTGGTGGGCGCACCAGCTCGAGCCCGACGAGCTGCCGCGCACGACGACGAACGCCCAGGGAGAGTTCTCGGTGGAGGGGCCGCACCTGACGCGCTGCGTCGACGGCGTGCAGCTCGGCGACACCTGGGCCACCGAGCCCGGCGTCGTCGCAGAAGCGGCGGGCTACGCCGCGCACCCGCACGTCTGCATCGGCTACCGCGGCGGCTCGTGCGACGTCGGCGACCTGCTCGTCGAGCCCGAGGCCCGGCTGCACGGGCGCGTCGTCGACACCGCCGGCCAGCCGCTGGCGGGCGTGAAGCTGCACTACGTCACCGACGGCGTCGAGCCCGCGCGGCTGGAACCGGGGTCGGTGCGCGCCGACGACGACATGCTCGAGATCTTCCTGCGCGCGACCACCGA
>Ga0207428_10007234_pt1 | contig 10147 bp, 10 predicted proteins | sample RhiMethybrSRZTD1_FD_187600 | JGI IMG/M metagenome (GOLD analysis project Ga0207428, IMG submission 187600) | Populus rhizosphere microbial communities from Tennessee, USA - Rhizosphere MetaG P. TD hybrid SRZTD1 (SPAdes) (version 3) | ecosystem: Host-associated > Plants > Roots > Rhizosphere >... | reverse complement strand
CTTCTGTTCCTCCCACGCCCTGTGCCCTGTGCGTTCGGCCGTAGGGCGGGTCGAGGTTTGACCCGCCGACGACGCGCGGCTCACACCCCGAGCCGCGCTACTGAAGATCGTACCAGACCCTGTGCCCTCACCTCTGCCCTGTGCCCTGTGCCCTCTGCCCTGCGCCCACCCTCTGCCCTGCAAGTGTCACCACCACCGCCACCCCGCTCGTCACCGCGGCCCCGATGAACGCGTACCAGGTCCAGGCGACGGCCGCCGTCCACCAGACCGAGGCGACGACCACGATGCCGGTCACGATACCGGCCATCATCGCCGCGGTGCCGACGCGCTTCGTCAGCACGCCGACGAGAAACGCGCCGAGCACCGGCCCGGCGGCGAGCGAGAGCACGGCGAGCCCGTTGTCGAGCACCGAGCGCTGCATCCACTGCGCGCCGATCGCGACGGCGAGCTGCACCAGACCCCAGCCGATCGTCGCCCGCCGCGCCACCTTCAGCAGCGTCGCATCGTCGGCATCCGGCCGGTAGTAACGGCGGTAGAAATCGTTGACCGTCGCCGCGGCCATGGCGTTCAGCGACGGCGAGAGCGCCGCCGCCACGATGGCCGCGACGATGAAGCCGGCCGTGCCGCCGGTGAGCGAGTGGACGAGGAACGCCGGCAGGATCTCGTCGTTGCGCGTGATCGCCGGCGCCGGTACGGTGCGGTAGTAGGTGAACAGCATCACGCCGATGAGCAGGAAGAGCGTGAACTGCGCGAAGACGATGACGCCGCTCGTGACCAGCCCGAGGCTCGCGGCGCGCGCCGAGCGCCCGGCGAGCAGGCGCTGGACCAGATACTGATCGGTCCCGTGCGTCGCGAGCGTGAGGGCGACTCCGCCCATGATGCCGGCCCAGATCGTGTAGATCGCCTTCGGGTCGGTCGAGAAGCTGAGCACCGTGAACTTGCCGGCCGCCTGTCCGGTCGCCACGACCTCCGCCCAGCCGCCGGGAATCCGGTGCAGCAGCGCGACCACGACGACGATCGCGCCCGCCAGATACACGAACATCTGCACGACATCGGTCCAGATCACGGCGGCGACGCCGCCACGGACGGTGTAGACGATCATCGCGACGCCGAGCGCCACGACGATCCACGTCACCGGGACGCCGGTGACGACGGCGATGACGAGGGCCGTCGCAAACAGCCGGATGCCGTCGGCCAGCGATCGCGTGATCAGGAAGATGACGGCCGCGATGGTCTTGACCGGCGTGCCGAAACGGCGCTGCAGGAGCTCGTACGACGTGACCAGCTCGCCGCGGAAGTACGCCGGGATGAACAACAGGCTCACCAGCACGCGCCCGATGACGTAGCCGAGCGCGAGCTGGAGAAAGGTCATGTTGCCGGCGTACGCCTGCGCCGGCACCCCGATGAACGACAGCGTGCTCGTCTCGGTCGCGACGATGGTGAAGCAGATCGCCCACCACGGCAGCGACCGGTCCGCCAGGAAGTAGTCCTTCGTGGTTTTCTGGAACTTCGCGAACCAGGATCCGAACAGCGTGATCGCGACCAGGTAGACGGCGATGACGGCGTAGTCGAAAACCGTGAGTGTCAAGGGCGAGTCAGTGTAGTAGATTTTTGCGACCGCCCGAAGGCGAGCGTAGCGAGCCGTGAGGGCGCCGCGAGCGGGGGTGGGGCCCCGCGAGCGATCAAAAAAAGAAGACCATGCCTGTCTCCACGGCCCACTCCCGGCTCATCTACGACGCCCTCAAGGCGTGCGGGATCCGGCTCGTCTCGGCGCTGCCCGAAACCTGGCTGGTGCACCTGATCCGGATGGCCGAGGACGATCCCGAGATGACGCTCGTCCGTCTGGCCAAGGAGGAAGAGGGCGTCGGCATCTCGGCCGGCGCGCATCTGGCCGGCACGAAATCCGCGATGCTGATGCAGAATCACGGCTTCCTGGCCTCGATCAACGGCATCGTCTCGTGCGCGCAGCTCTACCGGATCCCGCTGCTCATGCTGATCAGCCACCGCGGCGATTTCGGCGAGCGCGACCCGTGGCAGACCGAAGGCGGCGGCGTCACCGAGCACCTGCTGCGCGCGCTGCGGATCCCGTTCACGTCGCTCGAACATCCTGATCACATAGCGAAGCGGATCGCCAAAGCGCAGACGCTGGCCGCGTCGGCGCACCGGCCCGTCGCCGTGCTGCTTCATCGGGACCTCATGTGGGAGGACACGTGACAAGGCAAGAGGCTCGGAAGGCCTGAGACGGAAACATGCAGCGTATTGATTGTCTGAAGGCCGTCTACCCCGCACTCGCCGACAAGGTCGTCGTCACGATCATGGGCGCCGTGGCGGCGGAGTTGCAGTCGATTGGCCACCGCCCGAACTTTTTTTACCTCCAGCACGCGATGGGGCTGGCCTCCTCGATGGGGCTCGGGATCGCGCTGTCGCGGCCGGAGAAGCAGGTCGTCGTGTTCGACGGCGACGGGTCGGTACTCATGAACCTCGGCGGCCTGACGACGCTCGCGCGATACCGGCCGCGGAACCTCGTGCACGTCGTCTTCGACAACGAGAGCCTGCTTTCGGTCGGCGGCTTCCCCACCGCGACGTCCACCGGCAGCGACCTCGCCGGCATCGCCGCCGCGGCCGGGATTCCACGCACCCGCACCGTGACCGGCGTCGACGAGTTCTCGAACGCGTTCAGCGAGGCGCTCGCAGCCGGAGATCTGACCACGCTCGTCGCCAAGGTCGAAGCCGTCGGGCCATCCGCGTACGTCACCGATCTGTCGCTGCTCGAAAACCGGTATCAGTTTCAGAGGTTCCTGAAGGATGGCTGACGTGCTGTCTCAGCTCGTGGACGCCCTGGCGTCCGGCGCGGTGCGGGTCGTGGACCTGACGCAGCCGCTCGGACCTGACACACCGGTCATCGGCCTGCCGGAAATGTTCGCGGCGTCACCGGGCATGACGATCACGCCGCTCTGCCGGTACGACGCGGCCGGTCCAGCCTGGTACTGGAATGCCCTCACGCTGGGCGAGCATACCGGCACACACTTCGACGCGCCGATCCACTGGATTACCGGACGCGACCTGCCGGCCAACGCGTGCGACACGATCCCGGTGCGGCGATTCGTCGGCCCAGCCTGCGTGATCGATGTCACGGCCGAGGTCGCGGCGAATCCGGATTTCCTTCTGACCGTCGCGGGCCTCGAACGCTGGGAGCACACGCACGGCCGGATCCCCAAAAGCGCGTGGGTGCTACTGCGGACCGGCTGGAGCCGCCGGACGAGCGCCGAGGCGTTTCTCAACGTCGGCGCCGGCGGCCCACACCATCCCGGCTTCGACGCGGCGACGTCACGCCTGCTCGCCGACGAGCGCGACGTCCTCGGCGTCGGCGTCGAGACCATCGGCACCGACGCCGGCCAGGCCGGTGGATTCGATCCGCCGTTTCCGAATCACACGATCATGCACGGCGCGGGCAAGTTCGGTCTGGCGAGTCTGTGCAATCTCGATCAGTTGCCGCCGACCAGCGCGGTCGTCATCGCGGCCCCGCTCAAGATCGTGAACGGCAGCGGCAGCCCGCTGCGCGTGCTCGCGCTGGTTTTGTCCTGAACGGAGTAGCCCCATGCCGTACCTGATGAAAGAAGAGCCGTCCAACTACAACTACGACGCGTTCGCCAAGGACGGCGGCACGACGTGGACGGGCGTGAAGAACCCGGTCGCGCAGAAAAACCTGCGATCGATCCGCAAAGGCGATCTCGTCTTCTACTACCACACCGGCGACGAGAAAGCCGTCGTCGGCATCGCGAAGGCGACGACGGACGCCTATCCCGATCCGGCCGATCCCACCGGCAAGGCGCACGTCGTCGATCTCGCGCCGGTGAAGAAGCTCAAGCGCCCGGTGACGCTGGCCGAGGTCAAAGCGGACAAGCGATTCAAAGACTTCCCCTTGACCTACCTGCCGCGGCTGTCGGTGATGCCTGTGACAGACGAGCAGTGGAAGATGATTCTGGCCATGGCAGAGACTCGTTAAGTTAGAAGTGAGAAGCCAGGAGTTAGAAGTATTGGGCGCTTGTCTGAGGAGCGCCTGTCTCGCGTGGCTGCGTCGCCACACGACAGGCGTACAGTACTTCTAACTTCTGGCTTCTCACTTCAAACTTAACGCCGTTTCAGTATCAGCGCCCCAAGCGGCGGGAGCGTCAGTTGGAGAGAAAAGGGGCGCCCGTGATGCGGACGTTCCTCCGCCTCGAGGCCGCCGCTGTTGCCGATGTTGCTGCCGCCGTAGATCAGCGCGTCACTATTCAGGAGCTCCTCGTAGAAGCCGGCGGCGGGGACGCCGACGCGGTAGCCCTGGCGGACGAGCGGCGTCCAGTTCAGCACGACCACGACGCAGTCGTCGGGATCGGCGGCGCGCCGGAGGAGCGAGATGACGCTCGAGTCGTTGTCGTTGCAATCGATCCACTCGAACCCCGCGGCGGCGAAATCGACCTGGTGGAGCGCCGGCTGCTCGCGGTAGATCCGGTTGAGGTCGCCGACGAACCGCCGCAGGCCACTGTGCATCGGCTGGTCGAGCAGGTGCCAGTCGATCGACGCATCGTGATTCCACTCGCGCCACTGGCCGAGCTCGGCGCCCATGAACATCAGCTTCTTGCCGGGATGCGCGAACATGAACGTATAGAGCGCGCGCAGGTTGGCGGCCTTCTGCCAGGCGTCGCCCGCCGGCTTGTTCAGCATCGCTCCCTTGCCGTGCACGACCTCGTCGTGGGAGAACGGCAGGATGAAGTTCTCGTTCCAGGCGTAGAGCATCGAGAACGTCAGGTGTTGATGTTCCCAGCGCCGGTAGACCGGATCCTTGCTGACGTAGGTGAGGATGTCGTGCATCCACCCCATGTTCCACTTGTAGGTGAACCCGAGGCCGCCGACCCAGGTCGGGCGGCTCACCGCTGGAAACGCGGTGGACTCCTCCGCGATCGTGACCGTGCCGGGCGCGTGCTCGTGCGTGAGCGCGTTGAGCTCGCGCAGAAAGTCGATCGCGTCGAGGTTCTCCCGTCCGCCGTAACGGTTCGGGAGCCACTCGCCTGCCTTGCGTGAGTAGTCGAGGTACAGCATGGAGGCGACGGCGTCCACCCGCAGACCGTCCACGTGAAACGCCTCGAGCCAGTAGAGCGCGTTGGTGATCAGGAAGTTGCGCACCTCGTGCCGGGCGTAGTTGAAGATCAGCGTGCCCCAGTCGGTGTGCTCGCCCTGGCGCGGATCCGCGTGCTCGTAGAGCGCCGTGCCGTCGAACCTGGCGAGCCCGTGCGCGTCTTTCGGAAAGTGGCCGGGCACCCAGTCGAGCAACACGCCGATGCCGTTGACGTGACATTCGTCCACGAACGCGCGGAAGTCATCGGGCGATCCGTGCCGGCTCGTCGGCGCGAAGAATCCGGTGACCTGATAGCCCCAGGACCCGGAGAACGGATGCTCCATCACCGGCATCAGCTCGACGTGCGTGAACCCCATTTCCTTGAGGTACGGGACGAGCTCGGCCGCCAGTTCGCGCCAGGTGAGCGATCGGTTGGCCTCGATCGGGTTGCGCCGCCACGACGCGGCGTGTACTTCGTAGATCGACATCGGCTGATCGAGCACGGTGCCTCGATCCCGTCGCGCCTCCATCCACGCGTGATCGCGCCAGGCGTAGCCGGCCGCGTGTGAGGTGACCGAGGCGGTCTGGGGCGGCAGCTCCGCCGCGAGCGCGAACGGATCGGCTTTGGCGAACGGCGGGCCGACCGGCGGGTGCAGCTCGAACTTGTAGACCTCGCCCTCGCCGAGCCCGGGAATGAACGACTCCCAGAGCCCGCTCTGCCCGAGCGAGCGCATCGGGTGCGCGCGTCCGTCCCAGCGGTTGAAGTTGCCGACGACCGACACGCCGCGCACGTTCGGCGCCCAGACGACGAACGAATAGCCGGCGACGCCGTCGAACTCGGCCGGCCGCGCGCCCATCTTTTCCCACGCGCGCAACCAGTGGCCCTCGCCGAACAGATACGCCTCGTAGTCCGAGACGATGCGCCGGGAGCTGGCCGCGTGCGATTCGGAGGGCACGTCTGGACTGTAACATGTCTCTATGGACCACAAAATCCTCGGACTGCATCACGTCACCGCGACGGTGGACGACGCGCAGCAGGACCTCGATTTCTTCCGCGACGTCCTCGGCCTCCGGCTCGTGAAGCGCACCGTCAACTTCGACAACCACAACGTCTTTCACTTTTATTACGGCAACGAGCAGGGCACGCCCGGCACGATCTGGACGACGTTCCCGTACGGCGGCTGGGGCGTCCCGGTCGGCACCAAAGGCGCCGGCCAGATCGGCGCGACGTCGTTTTCCGTCCCGGTCGGCTCGCTCGACGAGTGGCGCACCCGCCTGGCCGGCAAAGGGATGGCCGTCGGCGACGGCCCGTCACGATTCGGCGACGCCTCGATCCTCTTCGACGATCCGTCCGGCCTCAGCGTCGAGCTCGTCGCGAGCGGCCGCGACGCGCGAACGCCCTGGGTCGCCGACGGCATCGATCCCGAGATGGCGATCCGCGGGCTGCACAGCGTGACGATGCACGTCCGCGTCCCGGACGCGAGCGTCCGGTTCATGACCGACGTGCTCGGATTCCGCGTCGTGAACGAGATGGAGGGCCGCCTCCGGCTCGCGGTCAACGGCGACGAGCCCGGCAAGACGATCGAGATCGCGCACGATCTCCAGGCGCCGACCGCGCGGAACGGCCTCGGCACGGTGCACCACGTCGCCATGGCGATTGCCACGGGCGAAGAGCAGCGCCGCCTCCAGCAGGACCTCTGGAACCTCGGATATCAGGTCACCGACGTGCTCGACCGCCAGTACTTCACGTCCATCTACTTTCGCGAACCGGGCGGCGTCCTGTTCGAAGTCGCCACGGTGCCGCCCGGCTTCCTCATCGACGAGGACCTCGCGCACCTCGGCGAGGCGCTCAGACTGCCGCCGTGGGAAGAAGCCAATCGCCGCGAGATCGAAGCCGGACTGCCGAAGGTGACCTCGTGAGCGGCGTCAACGATCCGCACGCGGGTCAGCCGGTCGCACACACCGGCGCGCCGCTCGGCGAGGGCCGTGCGGTCGTGATCATGGTCCACGGACGCAACGCGGGCCCGGCCAACATCCTCGGATTGGCCGCCGAATTCAAGCAGCCGGACGTGACCTGGCTGGCGCCGGCCGCCGCGAACGGCACCTGGTACCCCTACGGGTTCATGGCCGACCGCGCGACGAACGAACCGTTTCTCACGTCGGCGCTGAACCGGCTCCGCACGCTCGTGGCCGACGTGACCGCGCGCGGCGTGCCGGCCTCGAAGATCGTCCTGCTCGGATTCTCACAGGGCGCGTGTCTGACCGGTGAGTTCGCCGTCCGCCACGCCACGCGCTACGGCGGCATCGTGATGTTCAGCGGCGGCCTGATCGGCCCGCCCGGCACGACGTGGGAGGACGGGGGTTCGTTCGATCAGACGCCCGTCTTTCTCGGGTGCAGCGACGTGGACAGTCACATCCCGAAGAGCCGCGTGGACGAAAGCGCCGTCGTCTTCGGCCGCCTCGGCGCGGACGTGACCAAGCGCATCTACCCGGGCATGGGGCACCTGGTGAACGAGGACGAGATCGGCGTGGCTGCGGATCTGATTGGGAGGATTTCTGTCTGACCAGGCGTCGGAGGGGCCGGCTTCAGCCGGCCCAGCGAGGCGGGCTGAAGCCCGCCCTTCCTTCTCTTACTTCACGCCCGCACGCACCTTGCCGAGCGAGAAGGCCAGTGCTTCGCGCGGCATCTCCTTGGCGATCGGACTGACGATGGGCCGCAGCAGCAGCGGCACGCTGCGGCTGAGCGAGACGCTTTCGCACTGCTCGTACACGCCTTCCATCCGTTCCTCGAAGGAACAGTAGTTGTTCAGGCGCCACATGAATCCGCGGCCTTGCGCCGCCGGGACCTTCTGCTCGCTGGCCGTGCCAGGCGATTTGATCTCCTGGATGTTCGACGCGACGCTGCGTGAGAACACCTTCGTCGGCCCCAGGCGCCGGTATTCGACGGCGTAGTCCGCTTCGATCACGACCTCGATCACCTTCCTGGTCCAGGTCCGCGTCGTGATGTCGAACCGATCCGGCGCCTGCTTCAGGACGCGCGCCTGCTGGATCATCGGAGCGAAGACGGTGGAATAGCGCGAATAGTCCTGGACGAACGCAATCACGCGATCGAGCTTCGTGTTCGGCATCAGCACGGTGCCGATCCAGTGATGGATCAATCCGTCAGGCACCTCGATCTCTGCGGTGCCGTCCTTCGTCAGAAGCGGCTCGACGACAACCTCGCCGCGTCCCAGCCGGTTCATGATGGGCTGACGCTGCGGCTCGCCGCGCCGATCGATCCAGAGCAGCGGCGACGCGCCAGACGTCTCGGTCGCGATCCGCGCCTCGGTCAGCTGGATGTAGCGTTCGAACGCTTTCAGGGTCTCGGGACGAAGATCGATAGGGGCCGCCGCGCCAGGCAGCAGCAGGACGGCCGCCGCCAGAATCAGCCTGCCCGCGATCACGCGCGCCCGAACCCGGTCTCTGCCGGATTCAGTCCCGTGGCGCCAAGCCCGGGCCGGCCAGTGTGCGCATCGTCCGGGAAGAATTCCCGTTCGGCGCGCCGGATCGCCTTGTAGCGGCGGAACGCCTCGCGCTCGCTCTCGAGCCCGAGGAACGTCCGCAGGCGCGAGCCTCGGAACGTGTGCCGCATCATCTTCAGGCTGTTCCTGGCGACGTAGACGGGATCGTGGAAGAGCGCGTCAGGAAAGTGCCGCACCTTGATCCAGCGCTCGGCGCGCCAGCGCATGAACTCGATCTCGTCGGCGGTCAAGTATTCCGTCCGGACGACCGCGGTCGTGCCGTCGTACTCCTCGACCGCTTCGTTCACGATCAAGTCGCGCTCGCGGAAGTCCTTCGTCATCGGCGTGCCGGGGTACGGCGTCGGATGCTGGATGTACGGCCAGTCCACGTACTTCCGCGCGAACTCGAGGTTCGCTTCGATCGATTCCCGGGTGTCGCCCGGATTGCCCACGATCAGTCCGCCGACGACGAGCATGCCGTAGCGGTGCAGGATCTCGATCGCGCGCATCGTCGCGCTGCCGGTCGTGCGGCCGCTCTCGCGGCGGGCGTTCTTCGCCTTGGCGCGCAGGAACGCGAGGTCCTGGTCCAGGACGTTCTCGATGCCGAGGAACACGTATCGGAATCCGGCCCGCTTCATGGCACGGCCGAGGTCGTCCCCCGCGCTCGCGAACGCACTCGTCATGCCCTGGACGACGTAGTCGATGTCGTTCAGCCCGGCGGCCGTGATCGCCTCGCAGAGCGCCTTGAAGCGGGCGACGTTCAACGTGATGTTGTCGTCAACGATGAAAATCGCGCGCGCGCCGCGCTGCTTCGCGTCGGCAATGTCGGCGATGATGCGATCGAAATTCCAGGTGTGGAAATTCCGCCCCCGCATCTCGATGATCGAACAGAAACTGCAGTCGTAGGTGCAGCCGCGCGAGGTTTCGACGATGTCGATCGGCCGGCCGAGCAGCGTGTAGCCGGTCAGCACGCGCGCTGCCCGGTTGGGCGGGCGAACGTCGGTATCCAGATGGCTCACGGCACGCGTCGGGTTGTGCACGAGCCGCCCGTCCCGGCGCCAGGACAGTCCCGCCACGGCGGACGGATCGCCGCCCGACTCGAGCACGCGCAGCAGCGCGCGGAACGTCAGGTCCCCTTCCCCGCGCACCAAGAACTCGACGCCGGAATCCTCCGGCTCGTAGACATCCGGCGCGAGGCTCGGATCGTAGCCGCCCACGACGATACGCGCCTGGGGCCGGAGGGCGCGCACGTGCTTGATGACCTTGAACGCGGTCTTGCGCTGGAAGGTCATGATGGAAAGGCCGACCACGTCTGGCGCCAGCGACTCGACGAGCCGGGTGATCGTCTGCGGAACCGCCTGCTGCACGAGAACCAGATCCGCCACCGACACGCGGTGATGCGGATCGACGTTGCCGGCGAGCGATGCCAGCGCACCGTTCGGCATCCGCATCGTCAGGGACGGCGTGTGCTCGAACGAATCAGGCATCGAAAACAGGAGGACGTTCATCATCGCCTCGCAGAGGTGGGGACGAACGCAGAATACCACCC
>Ga0207428_10007228_pt1 | contig 10153 bp, 8 predicted proteins | sample RhiMethybrSRZTD1_FD_187600 | JGI IMG/M metagenome (GOLD analysis project Ga0207428, IMG submission 187600) | Populus rhizosphere microbial communities from Tennessee, USA - Rhizosphere MetaG P. TD hybrid SRZTD1 (SPAdes) (version 3) | ecosystem: Host-associated > Plants > Roots > Rhizosphere >... | reverse complement strand
CGAGCACGGCGCGCACGTGATGACGGTGTGCAATGCCTGCCGCTACTGCGAGCAGTACTGTCCCGTGTTCCCGGCGATGGAACGCCGTCTGCAATTCGATGCCGCCGGCCTCGCATATCTCGCGAATCTGTGCCACAACTGCGGCGAGTGCCTGTATGCGTGTCAGTACGCGCCGCCACACGAGTTCGGCATCAATGTGCCGCTCACGCTCACGGAACTGCGCCTGCGTTCGTACGAGGAGTACTGCTGGCCTCGAGGGCTGGCCGCGGCATTCAAGCGTCAGGGCGTGCTGACCGCACTCGGACTCGCCGCCGCCTTCGTCGTCGTGCTGCTGGTGAGCGCGCTCGCACTCTCACCAACCGGGCTGATGACTTCCGGCGACACCGGCGATTTCTATGCGGTCATCCCACACTCCGTCATGGTCGGCCTTTTCGGGAGCACGTTCCTTTTCGTCGTCGTTGCCATCGCGCTCGGCGTCATCCGGTTCCACCGCACCGTCACCGCGTCGCTTGCCGAGCGCGTACGCGGGGTCAATCCTCCTGGCGCGGTCTGGCCAGCCCTGCGGGATGCTGCGACGCTTCGTCACTTACACCCAGGCTCGGTCGATTGCGTGTCCGCGGAGGAAGCACGCGCGCCCTGGCGGCGCTGGTATCACCACTTGACCTTCTATGGCTTCATGCTGTGCTTCGCGTCGACCACTGTCGCCGCGATTTATCACAGCGCGTTTGGCTGGCTCGCGCCCTATGGCTATTCGAGCCTCCCCGTCGTGCTCGGCACGCTGGGAGGCCTGGGGCTGCTGGCTGGAACGACCGGGCTCTTCGTGCTGCGATCGGAGCGCGACGTGGCGCTCGGATCCGAGCTGCAGCGTGGGCTCGACCAATCACTCCTCGTCCTGCTGTTTCTGACGGCGTCCACCGGCCTTGCACTACTCTTCCTGCGCCACCAGCCAGTCATGGGGCTGCTGCTGGTTCTTCATCTCGGCGTCGTCCTGGCGTTGTTCGTCACGCTGCCGTACGGAAAGTTCGTTCACGGCTTCTATCGGCTCGCGGCACTGACGATCAGCGCGCGCGAAGAGCGCGTCGCGTAGTGTCCGGCTTTAGCCGGACCGTCGTACAATTGAGCGTTTCTCCTCAAGGAGCGCACTGTGCTGCGAACACCAATCGTGCTCAGCCTGTTCACCCTCGCGCTCGCGACGAGCTCAGCCTTCGCTGCCGATTGGAGCCCGGAGGCGGCGGCACGTTATCTCGACGGTCGTCAGCAGGAGTGGTTCGCGTGGAAGACGGCGCAGTCGGCGGACGGCCCGTGTGTGTCGTGTCACACCGGCATGACGTATCTAATCGCGCGCCCGGCCCTCCGCAAGGCGCTCAAGGAGACGGAACCGACGACGTGGGAGAAGGGGTTGCTCGATCGCCTTCGCGCCAACGTCGGCGCCAAGCCCGCAGGACCGCTGCAGTCGGTCGAAGCGATCTTCAGCGCGATGTTCCTCTCGGACGCGGACGCGCGCACGACGATGAGTGTGCATCGGCAGAAGGCGTTCGATCAGCTGTGGTCACTGCAGAACGGCGAAGGGGCCAATCAGGGTGCGTGGCGCTGGTACGCGGCCAATCTCGATCCATGGGAGAACCCGGAATCAGTGTATTACGGCGCATCGCTCGCGGCGCTCGCGTTGGGCTCGACGCCGGCGGCCTACCGCGACGACGCGGCCACGCGCGATCGCATCGCTGCGCTGAACCGTTATCTGACGGCGCGGCCGGCTGCGCCGCGACTGCACGACCGTCTCGCGATGCTCTGGGCCGGCTCGACACTGCCGGCGCTGCTGACGGACAACGCGCGGCGCGATCTCATCGCCGAGACGTTCGCCAAGCAGGCTGCCGACGGCGGCTGGTCGCTCGAAGCCCTCGGCCCGTGGATGGCGCACCCCGATGCGCCGCTGCACGAAGGCAGCGACAGCTATGCGACGGCGTTCACGGCGTTCGCGATGCACAAGGGCGGGGTCCGTGCCTCCCATCCCGGCATGGCCAAGGCACTCGCGTGGCTGAAAGCGAAGCAGGATCCGAAGTCGGGCGCATGGCCGGCCGTGTCGATGAACAAGAAGCGCCCGCCCGAGTCGATGGAAGGCCGCTTCATGCAGGATGCGGCAACGGCATTCGCCGCCATCGTGCTCCTGGAATCGCGATAGTCGGCTCCGTGCGTCCACCGGCCATTCTGCAGATCGTTCGCGAACCGCTCACGCTGGGGAACGAGGCCGAGTTCAGCGCCATCGAAGAAGAGCGCGCTCGGTTCTCGGTCACGCTCGGATGTCCGAATCCGTACCTCGGCACTGAATCGCTGACGGGCTCCAAGGAAGCGTGGTGGTTCAACGGCTACGAGTCGCCTGATCATCAGAAGCAGGTCTACGACGCCTACGCCAAGAACACGAAACTGCTCGCTGCATTTCAGCAGAGCGAACCGCGCAAGGCGCAGATCACCGGCAAGCCGAGTGAAGTCTTCGCTCGCTACCGACCCGACCTGCGGCCCGACGGCTCGTGGGCGCCGGGTGCTGGGCGCTTCCTCGTGGTGACTACCAGCAAAGAGGATCGCGAGGTCGTGGGCACGGTGTTCGAAGCCGCTGACGGCACGCGCCTCATCATCGCGTCCACGAACACGCGAGCAGAGGCCGACGCTGCGCGAGCCCGAGCGGGCGCGACCGCGGTCGTACTGGCCGTGCGACCAACGTGGAGCTTTCCGTCTCCCGAGTGGATCGCAAGCGACCCGGCGTTCTGGAAACCGGCTGCTCCGGCGTAGTCATGGCCACGGAGGACACTGAGATACGGCTGTGGAGAACACCACGGCCTCGAAAGGGGTCAGCTAAACACTGGGCGACTTTCGTGGAGTAATCTTCGTAAACGCGTCGCATCCGCCGCGGCACGGCTCGGCGATCACGTGACCGCCGCTGATCGATCATGAACCCTTGGATCGCCAAGACCCTGATTCTCGCCGCCAGCGTCGTGATGATCGTGATTCGAGCACCTCACGGGCGCCGGAGTCGCGGAGTCAAGGTCGCGCGGAGTTGTAAGGGTCCACGAGAAGTCGCCCTGCTGACTCTCGCGTGGATGGGGTTCCTCGTTCCCTTGATCTGGGTCGTCTCCCCGGTCTTCTCATTCGCCGAGTTCTCGCTTCGTCCCCGGCCGTTCGCCGCCGGGTTCCTGTGCCTCGTCGCGGGCCTCTGGTGGTTCCACCGGTCACACTCGGACCTGGGCACGTACTGGTCGGTCACTCTTGAACTGCGCGAGAACCATCGACTGATAACCAACGGAGTCTATCGTCATGTCCGTCATCCAATGTACGGCGCGCTCTTCCTTTACTCCATCGGACAGGCGCTCGTGGTTCCGAACTGGATTGTAGGACCGTCGTATCTTGTGACGTTCGGAATTCTCTTCGCCCTTCGTATCGGTGCTGAGGAACGGATGATGCTCGAGACGTTCGGCGACGAATACGCGGCGTATAAGGCGAGGACCAAGCTGCTCGTACCCGGAGTCTGGTGATGCCCTGAGCCGCCACCGGTCGCGGCATGAGCTCACGCCGGGTCTAGTAACGATCAACGCGTAGTGGCGACGTATCCATTTGAACTGGTGGGCGGGATCGCTCCCGCCGCCAGGGTGCTCAGCCTGCCTGATGCTCCGTGTTCCTTGTGGCCCGGCGTGTTTGTGTCTTGCGGCTGTCACGCGATCACGATGCGGGTGGAACACATCGCGGGCGTGCCGCCCGTCATCACACCGACGATGGCGCGTGCGATCTTCTCCCCACCGATCGACGACGGTTCGATCGGGTTGGCATAGTCCTCGGGGCGAGCACACACGAATCGCAGATCGATGACGGGCAGCGCGCGCTCGACGGCGACGCGGATGATCGCGTCGTTGAACAGGGCGAGCGTGGTCGAGGCGATACGCTGGAACGCGGCATCCTCGAAGCATCCGTCGTAGATCGTGCACACCGTCAGCGGCAGACGCGTCTTGCTGCACGCGTCCACGGCCGCACGATAACGTGTCACGAACGCCGCCGCGACGTCGGCGAGCGTCTCGAGTGACGACGCCACCGTCGCCGTCGGCGCATCCAGAATGCCGAGATGCATCAGCGCGTTGTTGCCGCCGACGCTGAGGACGAGGTGCGTGGCTGTGTTCGGCAGACGGGCCACCTGCCCGGCCACTTCCTCCGTGGTCGATCCGTCAACGGCGAGCAGCGTCGCCTCCCATCCTGCGCCGAGCAGTTCGCGCACCTGAGACACGACGTCAGGACCGCCTCGCGTATACCTCCCGTTATCGAAGATGGAATCGCCGAGCAATATCACATGCGGCATATCAGCCCTCGAGCCTAGCTAGACCTGATTCCTGACTCCTGATTCCTCGATAATGCACTTATGTGGGTCGAGCGGGCGCTCGTCGGGCGGCTCCACGCGAAGGCGAATGCCGCGCGATGGGGGTTGTCGCTCGACGCCTTCGCCGCGGCGCTCGAGCGCAGCGCGCAGCGGGCATTCGACTCGCGGCCCGATCCGGCTCGACTCGAACGGTACCTCGCCGCGCTTCACCTCGAGGACCTCGCGCTGGCATCCGCGTGTGCCGACGGTTCCGACACGGCGTGGGAGCATGTCATCGCCGAGTATCGGCCCGGACTGTATCGCGCCGCCGACGCGCTCGATCCAGGCGGCGGCGCTCGCGATCTCGCCGACTCGCTCTATGCCGAGCTGTTCGGCCTGACCGAACGCGACGGCGAGCGCCGATCGCATTTCCGCTACTTTCACGGGCGCAGCAGTCTCGCCACCTGGCTCCGGGTCGTGCTCTCGCAACGCTACGTCGATCGCGTGCGCGGGCAACGCCGGCTCGATCCGATTCCCGGGGACGACAGCGCCATGGCCATTCCGGCCGCCATCGCAAACATCGACCCCACGCGCTCGCGCTTTCTCGCGATCATGCGTCGCGCCGTGATCGCGGCGGTGGCGGCGCTCGCGCCGCGCGACCGCCTTCGGCTCACCTGCTACTATGCGCAGGATCTCACCCTGTCACAGATCGGACGGACGCTCGGCGAGCACGAGGCCACCGTCTCGCGCCATCTGACACGCACCCGGCGCGCGATTCGCGCTGCGGTCGAGCACGACCTTGGCTCCCGGGAGCGGATGAGCGAAGCGGAAATCGCCGAGTGCTTCTCGTCGGTGCTCGACGACCCCGGTGCACTCGATATCGCAGACCTGCTCGCGTCGGAGGGGGCGTCTCCGGATGCGCCCCGCAAGGAAGTCGGCCAGAATCGTTCAAGGAACAAGGAGACCTCTCGTGCAGCGGGACAATGACCGCGACCGGGCGATCGAACACGTGCTGCGGCAGGTGAGCGCTGCCGTGCCGGTGGACGACCGTGCGTGCGTCGACGGCGAAACGATCGCCGCCTGGACCGAGGGGCAGCTCCGCGGCGCCGAGGCGGACACCATTGAACGGCATCTGTCCACGTGCGCGCGATGTCAGCAGCTGCTCGCGGCGTTCGCGCGCACGTCGCCGCCGCCCGTCGTGGCAATGCCGCTCTGGCGGCGCTGGCGGCTGCAGTGGCTCGTCCCGATCGCGACGGCAGCCACCGTGGCGGCGATCTGGGTTGCGACGCCGCAACAGGATCGGGCGGCCTACGTCGAGCCCCCGGCCCCCAACCAGGCCTCGCGTCCCAGCGAGTCAGCGCCCGCGCGACAGGACGGGCTGTCGCAGTCAGCCGCGGCCAAACCAGATGCGGTCCAGGAATCCGACGCGGCCAGTTCGCGCCGGAATCGAGCGGCGAACCCGCTCGCGCGAAAGGCCGCATCTGCGCCGGCTGCACCATCTGCACTCGAGAAGCGTGAGGAATTCGAAAAGCGCCTCGATGATCAGAAAGCGATCGTCGACCTCCAGACACCTCCGGCAACAGCGGCTCCAGCACCGGCAGCAGCGGCTCCGCCTCCGACAGCACCGGTTCCGCGCGCGGAGGCCGACACGGAGAAACGAGACACCGGACTGCGGCCGCAGCAGCGGGAATCGACCGCCGCCGGGGCGGTGGCGGAGACAGCCCCGCGAGCACCGCAAGCGGCGCCGACAAGCGCAAACGAGCCGCGCGAACGCAGCGCGCAGGTCGGCGCGCTCCGCGGGTTCGCGCAGACCAGCGCGCCACGCGAGATCGTCTCGCCCAATCCCGCGAATCGATGGCGCATCACTGGCGGCCGCCAGGTCGAGCGCACGACCAATAGCGGCACGCGGTGGGAGGCGGTCACGCTGCCCTCGACCGGGGTGTTGACGGCAGGAACATCGCCAGGCCCAACGGTCTGCTGGATCGTCGGCCGCGGCGGAACGGTCTATCTGACGACCGACGGCTCGCGCTTCATCCGCATCGCGTTCCCGGAACCGCTCGACCTCGTCTCGATCACCGCCACAGACGATCGACACGCCACCGTCACGGCCGCGGATGGGCGGACGTTCGCAACCGCCGACCGCGGCGAGACTTGGGCTATGGCGCGGCCATAGCCGCGGGCCAGCTGATCGCTCTGGCCAGCTTCCTGGGACCTTGCCCACGCCTGAATCCTGATTCCTGAATCCTGATTCCTGACTGATGTAGTCTTATGGGCTGTTTCGTTACGGGGGACGCATGGCCCAAGTCTCGATCACTGTGAATGGCAAAGTTCGCAAAGCGAACGTAGAGCCGCGAGTGCTGCTCGCGCACTTCCTGCGGGATCACCTCAATCTGACCGGCACGCACATCGGCTGCGATACCAGCCAGTGTGGCGCCTGCACGGTGCTCGTCGACGGCCGCAGCGCGAAGTCGTGCACGATCTTCGCGGTGCAGGCAGACGGCTCTCAGATCACGACGGTTGAAGGCCTCGCCAAGGACGGCAAGCTGCACCCGCTCCAGGAAGGGTTCTGGGAGGAACACGGTCTGCAGTGCGGCTTCTGCACGCCCGGCATGATCATGTCGGCCGTCAACCTGCTCAACGAGCATCCGCAGCCGACCGAACCGCAGATCCGCGAGGGCATCGCCGGCAACTTCTGCCGCTGCACCGGCTATCAGCACATCGTCAATGCGGTGCAGTACGCCGCGACCAAGGCGGGGAGGTAACGATGGCCACGCCGGTCCTTCCGAAGCTCGTTGGTCAACGCGTCAAGCGCCGCGAGGACCCGCGGCTCATTCAGGGCCTCGGCACTTATGTCGACGACATCAAGGTTGCCGGCATGCAGTTCCTCGCGTTCAAGCGCGCCGACGTCGCCCACGGCCGGATCACCTCGATCGACACGAGTGCCGCCGCCGCGATGGACGGCGTCGAGGCCGTGTTCACGGGCAAGCAGCTCGCCGAGTTCCTCGCGCCGATGCCGATCGGCACGCCCTTCCCCTCTCCGGAACATCGCGCCGTCGCCGTCGACAAGGTGTGCTTCGTCGGCGAGCCGGTTGCCGTCGTCGTGGCCTCCGATCGCTATCTCGCCCGTGATGCCGCCGATGCGATCGTCGTCACGTTCGACCCGCTGCCCGCCGTCGTCGATCCCGAGCAAGCGATGACTGGAAAGCCGACGATCATCCACTCGGCGTTCGCCAACAACCTGGCTGTGCCGCTTATCCCCAGTGGCACCGGCGTCGCTCCCGACGGAAGCAAGATGGATGACACGGCGATCAACAAGGCGTTCGCGGATGCCGAGGTCGTGATCTCGCAGCGCATGGTCAACCATCGCCTCGCCCCGTCGGCGATGGAGCCGCGCGGCGTCCTGGCGCATTACGAACCTGGCCGCGGGACGATGACGATCTGGTCGTCGACGCAGAACCCGCACATCCTGCGGACGATGATCGCGGCGATGAACGGGCTGGGACAGGACCAGGTCCGCGCCATCGCTCCGGAAGTCGGCGGCGGCTTCGGCGCAAAGATCAATATCTACGCGGAGGAGTACGTCGCGGCCGCCATCTCGAAGCGTCTCGGCCTTCCCATCAAGTGGACCGAGGATCGCTCCGAAGCGTTCGTCGCCACGATTCACGGGCGAGACATCATCGGCTACGTCGACATCGCCGCGCGACGCGACGGCAAGGTGCTCGGGCTGAAGCTCCGGCTGATCGCCGATATCGGCGCGTACAACATGCTGCTGACGGCCGCCATCCCGACGCTCACGATGTTGATGGCGAACGCGACTTACGACATCCCCGCGGTTCGCGCGACTCTGACGGAGGTCTTCACCAACAAGACGCCGACTGATGCGTATCGCGGTGCCGGGCGCCCGGAGGCCACCTACTTCGTCGAGCGCGGCATGGACATGCTGGCGCGCGAGCTGAAAATGGATCCGGCCGAGCTGCGGCGCAAGAACTTCATCCCGAAAGACAAGTTCCCGTTCGCCACGCAGATGGGCGCCGTTTACGACTCGGGCGATTACGCGAAGGCGCTCGACAAGGCGCTCGAGGTCGCGAACTGGAAGGACCTGAAGGCGCAGCGCGACAAGGCCAGGGCCGAGGGCCGGCTCGTGGGACTCGGTCTGGCGATGTACGTCGAGGTGTGCGGCATCGGACCGTCGGCGTCGCTGCCGACCGGAGGGTGGGAGCACTCACAGGTCACCATCGAGCGGGATGGTCGCATCAGCGCCACGACTGGTGCCTCGCCCCACGGGCAAGGCAACGAGACGACGTTCGCGCAGATGCTGGCCGACCAGTTCAGCGTGCCGTTCGAGCACGTCACGATTCACCACGGTGACACCAGCGTCGTGAAACAGGGCATCGGCACCTTCGGCAGCCGCTCGCAGGCGGTTGGCGGCACCGCCCTGTTCATGGCGGGGACCAAGACCAAGGCGAAGATGGCGAAGTTCGCCGCAGCGATGCTCGAAGCCAGCGAAGAGGACCTCGTCTTCGAGAACGGGAAGATCTTCGTCAAGGGCGCTCCGGCGAAGGGCAAGTCGTTCGCCGATGTCGCCAACTTCGCGTACATCCCGGTGCCGCTGCCACCGGGACTCGAGCCTGGCCTCAGCGAGGAGGCGTTCTTCGAGCCGAGCAACAACACCTACCCGTTCGGCTGCCACATCTCCATGCTCGAGATCGATCGAGACACCGGCGAGCCGAAGCTGTTGCGTCTGGTCGCCGTCGACGATGCGGGACATCTGATCAATCCGCTGATCGTCGAGGGACAGATCCACGGCGGGCTGGCGCAGGGCATCGGCCAGGCGATGATCGAAGAGGTCGTCTACAACTCGGACGGTCAGCTCATCACCGGATCGTTCATGGACTACGCGCTGCCGCGCGCGATCGACTTCCCGCGCTTCGAGCTCGAGAGCACCGTGACGCCGACGCCGGTCAACCCGCTCGGCGCCAAGGGCGTCGGTGAGGCCGGCACGCTCGGCTCGACGCCGAGCATCGTCTCGGCCGCCGTCGACGCGCTGAGCGAGTTCGGCGTGAAGCACGTCGACATGATGCTGCGGCCGGAAAAGCTGTGGCGCATCATTCAGGCCCCTCGACCAGGCTCGGGGCAAGGAGGTGCCGCGTGATCCCCACTGCATTCGAGTATCAGCGCGCAACCTCGGTTGACGATGCGGTCGCCAAGCTCAAGGCAGGCGGCAAACTGCTCGCCGGCGGCCATAGTCTCATTCCGCTGATGAAGCTGCGCCTGAGCGAACCGGGCACGCTGATCGACATCGCGCGGATCCCAGGGCTGGCCGGCATTCGCGAGAAGGATGGCAAGATCGAGATCGGCGCCGCCACCGTCCATCACGACGTCGCCACGTCGGCACTGCTGCGCGACAAGAGTCCGTTCGTCGCCGAAGCGGCCTCCGATATCGGCGATCAGCAGGTGAGGAACAAGGGAACGCTCGGCGGCAGCCTCGCGCACTCCGATCCGGCGGCCGATTATCCAGCGGTCATGCTGGCGCTCGACGCCGATATCCTGATCAAGGGACCTGGCGGTGCTCGAGCGGTCAAAGCCACTGGCTTCTTCCAGGATTTCTTCACCGTCGATCTGGCGTCCGACGAACTGATCGTCGGAGTCCAGTTCGCGCCGGTGAAGGCGGCGGCGTATGCCAAGCTGCATCAGCGCGCGTCGCACTTCGCGATCGTCGGCGTGGCCGCGGCGCTGGACGTGAAGAGCGGGACGATCCAAAGCGCGCGAGTCGGGCTGACCGGCGCGAGCACGCACGCGACGCGACTGGCGGAGGTCGAA
>Ga0207428_10007222_pt1 | contig 10156 bp, 11 predicted proteins | sample RhiMethybrSRZTD1_FD_187600 | JGI IMG/M metagenome (GOLD analysis project Ga0207428, IMG submission 187600) | Populus rhizosphere microbial communities from Tennessee, USA - Rhizosphere MetaG P. TD hybrid SRZTD1 (SPAdes) (version 3) | ecosystem: Host-associated > Plants > Roots > Rhizosphere >... | reverse complement strand
TTGAATTCGCAGCGTGTGGAGGGAGCTATAGGAAAAGGCGCCGGCCAGCGCGGTCAATCCCGTGACGAGAATGACAGTGGTGATGAGTGCTTCTATTAGCGTGAATCCGTTGCGAGTCATTGCTTGTTGCGGTACCTCCGCAACAGGAAAGCACGCCGTGCACCAACCTTGCGGCTAATGTCCGAGCAGCCCTTTCGGGCTGCTGGTTTGCACGCCGGAGGCGTGGAGGAAATTAACCCCCGGTGAGCGAAGCGTAGCGAGCCACCGGGGGTTGGTCAATCCCGGATGAACGCACGCCGGAGGCGTGCGAGGAGAAATTTCGCGGTTCAGTAATGCCCCAGCCAACTGCAACCGCAAAGACCAGAAGTCGCGGAAAACTGTGAAGAGTTATCGGGAATTCCTCGGACGATTCGAGTTTTTAGTTGATGTTGACTAAATTCAGATAGAGACGGATGAGCTCGTTACCATACAGAACCGCCAGGATCGCCCCCAGGCTGAGGAATGTGCCGAAGGGTAGTTCATAGTCACGGTCTTTGCCGGCAAAACGCATGACAACGATTCCGATAACCGATCCGAGAACGGAACCTACAAGAATGGTGAAGAGCGTCAGGGCTGTGCCAACAAAAGCTCCGACCATCGCCATCATCTTCACGTCGCCAAATCCCATTCCCTCAACGCCTCGAACGCGGAAGTAAGCTTCGCGGACACCCCAGAGGAGTCCTCCTCCGATGGCAGCGCCAATCATGCTCGACACAATGGAAACAAGCCGGGGCCCGGGTGCCGTAACGCCAACTCCTTGAAGGAGACGCGCTACCAGCGGGCCTGGTAGCCAGAGAAAGAAGCTTATCGCGATGCCGATCCACAATCCGTTGAGGGTAATGACGTCCGGAAGAATGCGATGATCGGCATCGATGAAGGCCAGCGCGATCAGTGCAGCACAGAAAAGAAAGTACACTGCCCACTCGAAACCGATGTCGAACTTCAGGTAGATCAATGCGCTGACCGTGGCCGTGAGTGCTTCGATCAGGGGATAGCGGATCGAAATCTTCTTCTTGCAGTTGCGGCAGCGGCCGCCCAGGATGATGTAGCTCAGTACCGGAATGTTATCGAAGCTGCCAATGGGTTTCTTGCACTGCGGACAACGAGAGCGGGGCGAAACAACGGATTGCTCAAGGGGAATTCTGGAAATACAAACGTTGAGGAAACTTCCGATAGCTAATCCGATCAGTACGGTAAACAGCAACACCATTGTCAGCGAAGTATACGGAACTCCCTCAGGAAAACATAACGGGCCCCGGCGGCCGCTATCAGCAACCCCCGCCATCCATCCATAAATCCGGCGCGCACCACAAACGTCTTCAAGAAGGATAATGGAGGGCCAAAAAGCAAACGCAAAATATTGCCTCTCCTGCCCGATTTACGCGCCGCCATAGCTGCGAGCAAGGTGTAGCGATCGATCCGGGCAAGGTGGTCTGTCCAGTCTCGATAGGGAAAATGAAGCAGATCGGCAGTAAACCCGAAGACCGGGCCGTCAACCTTCAATGCTTCGTGAACGAAGTCCCCAGTCCAGAGCCCTCGGCGCCTGTCATAAAGGCGAATCTTGCGATCGGGATACCAGCCAGAATGCCGGATCCAGGCTCCGAAATAGAATGCCCGACGCGGCATCGATCCCGCTGCGCCTTCCGCGGAAAGCTTCCATCGTGTGATTTCATTCGCGAGCTCAACGCTCAGGCGCTCATCGGCATCGACACTCAGAATCCATTCATGGCGTGCTACGCCCGCTGCGAAGTTCTTTTGATTGGAGTACCCGTCCCAATCGCGGACTATAACGCGCGCCCCACAGCGTTCGGCAATCTCACGGGTTCTGTCGGTGCTTCCGGAATCCACGACCAGGACTTCATCACAACAGGAAAGGCTTGCGATGGCTGCCGCAATCCTTTGCTCTTCGTTGCGGGTGATGATGGTTGCCGTGATGGAGGGGGCGCTGCTCACCGGTATGCTATAACCGAAACCGATGAGGAACCTCAAGCTGACCCTTGCGTACGATGGGACTGGATTCCACGGCTGGCAGATCCAGCCCAATCTCCCTACGGTGCAGGGCGTGGTGCAGGAAGCCCTTGAAAAATTGTTCAATCATTCTGTCACCCTGACCGGTTCCGGCCGAACCGACGCCGGCGTGCACGCCCAGGCCCAGGTGGCCAATGTCGAGACAATCCGTTCCATCGACACCGACGCCGTCTTGCGCGGCCTTAATGCGCTTCTGCCCTCGGACATTCGAGTCCTGCAGGTGGAAGAAGTGGGGAAGGAGTTTCATTCCCGCCGTTCCGCCAGTTCAAAGACGTACGAATACCATGTTTGGCGGCAGCACATCGTCAGTCCATTTTATTGTCGGTACGTCTACGCCTTTCCTTACGCAATGAATGAAGCCGCGATCGATGAAGCCAGCCGCTGCTTCATTGGAACGCACGATTTTACATCCTTCTGTGCAACGGCAAGCGAAGTGGAAGATCGCGTGAGAATTGTTTTCGAAGCGGAATGGCAGCGAGGAGAAGACGAGTGGATCTTCCGGGTCCGCGGTAACGGTTTCCTTCAGTACATGGTTCGAACTATTGTAGGAACGCTGCTGTATGTCGGGACTGGAAAGCTTAAACCCTCAGAGATTCCATCGATCTTTGAAGCGCGTGACCGACGTCTGGCGGGACCATGCGTTCCTGCGCGCGGGCTGCACCTGATTCGCGTTGATTACTAAAAGACCTTTGTATTGAAAACTTCTATTGTCTGCGTGATAAGATCCCCGGGATGCTGGGCACCAACGATTCACTGCTGCAAAGTATCAACCGAAGCGCACTGCCGGCGCATATCGCAGTCATCATGGACGGCAATGGCCGATGGGCACGCAAGAGAGGCCTGCCTCGAGTTGCCGGTCATCGCTCTGGCATCACCGCTGTGCGTGAAGTCGTTGAAGGTTGTGCCGAACTCGGGGTGCCTGTCCTCACGTTATACGCGTTCTCGGTGGAGAATTGGAAAAGACCAGCCACTGAGGTTCGGACCCTCATGCTGCTTCTCAGAGAGTACCTGAACCGTGAAATCGATAATCTGGACCGAAACAACATCCAGTTTCGGACGATTGGCCGCACGGATCAACTGGAGCCATCGGTAAGGCAGGAACTCGATAAGGCAATTAACAGGACGAGGACCAATACCGGGATGGTTTTTATCGTGGCCCTTAACTACGGAGGCCGCGCCGAAATCGTCGACACCGTGAACCGCCTCCTGGCATCCCGTCGAGATTCAATTGACGAAGCCGAGTTCGGTCGGAATCTTTACACGTCAGGGCTCCCGGACCCCGACCTTTTGATCCGGACTAGCGGTGAAATGCGCTTGAGCAACTTCCTCCTATGGCAAATCGCCTACACCGAGATTTACGTAACGGACACCTTGTGGCCTGACTTCAGCCGGAAGGATCTCCATGAAGCCATCGTGGCCTTCCAAAAGCGTGAGCGTCGTTACGGCGGGCTAGGCGAGACTCCGGTGTTCTCGACCGCGAAGGAATGAATCGAGTCATTACCGCTGCGATCGGGGTTCCCATCACCGTTCTGCTGACCTTGTATGCACCCAACTGGCTCTTTGCGCTCGTTATTGCGGCTGCAGGTGCTGGCTGTCTTGAGGAATTGATGAGGTTGGGCGCTACCCGCCTCGACTCCCGACCTGGCAGATGGGTGTTGCTTCTGGGTGCGGGTGTAACACTGTCGTTCGTGGGAGGGGCGCCCATGGTTCTGACAGGGTTGACCTTCGCTGTACTTATAGCCGCGACAGTGACATCCTTCAGCTCATCGCTTCAGGAAGCCCTCCCCAAGGCTGCGCTGGCAACAATGGGCATTCTTTACTGCGGGCTTCTTCCGGGGTTCCTGTTGCTGCTCAGCAGACAGATGGTCATTGTTCTACTGGGCATTCTCTGGATCGGAGATACAGCCGCCCTTTACGGTGGACGCTACATGGGACGGCACCTGCTTGCACCGAGCCTCAGTCCGCGGAAAACGGTCGAGGGCGCCTTTGCAGGATTGATTGCCAGCATTGTTGCGGGTGTCATACTGGGCGTCTGGCTGACCGACGAAGGATCGGGCTCACTGATCGTCGCCTCCATTGTTGCCGCATCTGCCGGGCAATTGGGGGATCTGGCGGAATCTGCGCTGAAGCGGAGTGCCGGGGCAAAGGACTCCTCTTCGCTGCTACCTGGCCACGGGGGAATGCTGGATCGCCTCGACGGGCTGCTCTTTGCGGCACCCGTATATTACTGGTTCTTCAAGTAAGTAATGAAACACCTGACCATTATTGGATCGACCGGGTCAATCGGTCAGAACACTTTGCATGTGGTCCGCCACCTTTCCGAAAGCTTCAAAGTGTTCGCACTCGCCGCCCATAGCTCTGTGAAGCTGCTGGCCGAGCAGATTGAAGCCTTCCAGCCCCAGGTGGTGTCCCTGACCGACCCTCAGCGACTGGATGAGCTCAGGCGCCACTGCGGCGGGAAGGGAATTCGCCTTCCCGAAATGGTCACCGGTGAAGAAGGGCTTCGCGCCGTCGCCTCAGCTGGAGAAGTAGACATCGTGGTATCCGGTGCCGTGGGTGCGGCGGGATTGTTTCCAACCTGGGTAGCGGTACAGGCCGGCAAGACGGTCGCTCTCGCCAACAAGGAATCGATGGTTCTCGCGGGCGAACTACTCAGCGGAACTGCCGCCAAAACCGGGGCGCGCATCATCCCCATCGACAGCGAGCACAGCGCCATCGATCAGTGCCTCCGCTCCGGACGCCGCGAAGAAGTTCGCCGACTGATACTGACAGCATCCGGAGGCCCATTTCGCAATACGCATGAGAATCTCGAGCGGGTAACGCCGGAAGAAGCCCTTAATCACCCCACATGGCGGATGGGACGCCGTATCACGATCGATTCAGCCACATTGATGAACAAGGGACTGGAAGTGATCGAAGCGCGGTGGTTGTTCCAAATCCCTGAGGACAAGGTCGACATCATGGTGCACCCGCAGTCGATCGTGCACTCGATGGTCGAATTCACCGATGGGTCCGTAATCGCTCAACTCGGTACCACGGATATGCGTCAGCCAATTCAGTACGCGTTAACCTATCCGGATCGATTTGCATCCTGTGTTCCAGGCATCGATTGGAGCACAGCTGGCAGACTCGAATTCATGCCCCCCGATACCGACAGGTTCCCGTGCATCCGCCTCGCCTACCAGGCGATCCAGGAGGGCGGTACTGCGCCCGCCGTGCTGAACGCCGCTGACGAAGTAGCCGTGCAGGCTTTTCTCGACCGCAGGATTGCCTTTACGGATATCCCGCGTCTAATTGAGAAGGCGCTCGAAGCGCATCAAGGCAGTAGCTCCCGGATTACGTTCGAGAATGTAATGGCTGCAGACACCTGGGCGCGCCGATTCTCTCTGGAAAAGGTAGACCGTGTTAGAATGGCGAAGTCATGATTGCCCTTGAAGGCCTAAAAAATATCGGGATCCCACTCCTGGTGCTTGGCGTCATTATCGTCATTCACGAATTGGGACACTTCCTCGTCGCCAAGTTCTTCAAGATCCGAGTCGAGACATTTTCGGTAGGATTCGGACCGCGCTTGATTGGATTTCGGTATGGGGATACCGATTACCGAATCAGCGCATTTCCCCTTGGCGGATACGTCAAGATGGCCGGTGAGAATCCTGGTGATTCCGTGACTGGAGCCCCGAACGAATTCCTTTCCAAGCCAAAGTGGCAAAGATTCCTTGTCGCTTCCGCCGGTCCGATAATGAACATGGTGCTCGCGGTTGGATTGTTGACCGCTCTGTTCATGCATGGAACCGAGATTCCTGAGTTTTCAGAGGGCGACGCGATTATAGGAACGGTTGAGGCGGGCTCCCCGGCGCAGACTGCAGGGATCCTTGCCGGAGATCGCATTACCTCCATTGCAGGAAAAGATCGGCCGAACTGGGAAGAAGTCGAAGCGCGTGTAATGACGAATGGCGGGCAGAACATCCCCATCGTTCTGAACCGGAATGGTCAGGATGTTGAAACAACTCTCACGCCAATCAAGCAGGGCAAGAACGAGGCCGGATTCTCGGGTATGCATCCGAAGATCCGCGCTACAAACATCATCGGCAGTCTCCAGGCGGGAATGCCTGCTGAGAAGGTCGGGTTGCTGCCTGGTGACGAAATCGTAGCGGTCAATGGAGAAGACCTGAAGGCCTCAGGACGTGGGGTCTCTGAGATCATTCAGAGTTCCACGGAGGAAACGTTTCCAATAAGGATTGTTCGGAACGGCGCAACAAAGGAGTTCACGGTAACTCCGGTACTGCAGGACGGACAACGGAGAATAGGTGTAGGCTTTTCCTTTCCCACCATCGTCGTCAAAGAGAACCTTAGCGGCGCATTGGCCCGATCGATCGATAAAAACGTGGAGTACGGCACGCTGATCTTCCAGGTGCTCGGAAAACTTGTGCGGCGTGAGGCCTCGATGAAGTCGGTCGACGGACCTATCATGATCATGAAGCAGACCGCCGAGTTCTGGGAACTCGGGTTGGGACCTTTGCTGCAGTTAATGGCGATGATCAGCCTGAATCTCGGATTGATGAACCTTCTGCCAATCCCGATCCTTGACGGTGGCGTTATGCTGCTGCTCCTTATTGAAGGCCTAATGAGGCAGGACCTTAGCATGGCCTTCAAAGAGCGCGTCATCCAGGTGAGCTTTGTCTTTCTGCTCACGTTGATGGTTTTTGTTCTGTATAACGACGTCGTGAAATGGGCCTCGTGAAATGGCCGCGCCGGGTCCGTGAAAACGCTCAAGGCTGAAATGCAGGTTCTGATCGACTACCTGCGTGAGAGAAATCTAAAAGTCACCCCACATCGTGAATTGATTCTGGAAACCTTCCTGGACCATGAAGGGCATCGCAGCGTCGAAGACATTCACCGGAGTGTCAAAGAGCAGGATCCCCGGATCGGCTATACGACTGTCTATCGAACGATGAAACTCCTCACGGAGTGCGGCCTGGCTCGCGAGATTGACCTTGCCGATGGCATCACCCGTTACGAACACCTCTTCAATCACGAGCACCACGACCACATGATCTGCATGGAGTGTGGCGCCTCAATCGAGTTTTTCAACCCCGAGATTGAGTCCGTGCAGGATTCCGCATCCGAACAACTTGGCTTCAAGGTTCTCGACCACAAGCTTCAGATTTACGGCGTCTGCCGTAAGTGCCAGACCGTTCACTGAGATCTGCTGCAGAGTTCCACAGCGCAACGCATTGCGGAGATCATTCCTGCAGGTTCTGCGAGCCCTTTGCCTGCAATAGATAGCGCCGTCCCGTGGTCAGGCGAGGTTCGTACGTAAGGTAATCCGAGCGTGACATTCGTCGACTGTCCGTGAGCAATCAGTTTCACGGGAGCCAGGCCCTGATCGTGATAAGGCGCAACAACGACATCGAATTCGCCGGTATGCGCTCTGTAGTAAAGGCTGTCCGCCGAATGCGGACCAGAAACCCGAATCCCGGCTTCTGCGCACTCTCGAACAGCGGGAGCGAGCAGGTCCAGCTCTTCGCGGCCAAACATACCATCCTCACCCGCATGAGGGTTGATGCCGGCGATCGCGATTGAAGGATTGGGGAACCCGAAGCGCCTGAACTCTTCTGCAACCAGGCGAATCAAATCCACGTAGAGAGCCGTTGAAAGCGTTGCGAGTGCGTCTCGCAGCGAAAGGTGCACTGTTGCCAGAACAACTTTGAATGTTGGCGTAAAGAACGCCATTGCGAAGCGTGTGGCCCGAGCCTGGTCTGCGAGAAAGTCTGTCTGGCCCTTGAAGGCGCCGCCAACCGCAGCCTTGTGCACCGGCGCTGTGACGACAGCGGCGAGGTCATGCCGCAACGCTGCGTCGCCTGCGGCCTTGAGGTACGCAATCGCCCGCTGTCCTGCGGCCTCCTGGATGTCTCCCCAGGGAATAGGGCACGTTGCACCCGGCACCTCGATGAGATGGAGGCAGGCTTTCTCTGTCGCCTCCGATGGATTCCTGATCCAGCGATAAGGAAATGCATTTCCAAAGCGAACATAATGCCGGTCGAAGGCTGCGGAGTCCGTGTAGAGAATCCACCGGGCACTTTCGGCAACCGTCGGCATAGCCTTGAGAATCACTTCAAGGCCAATTCCGGAAGGATCGCCCGATGAAATCCCGATGGTGGGTGTCATGAAGAGTCGCAGAAACGGAGACTAGTCGGTCTCTTTGTCTTCGTTCTCCTTGTACATGTACTTGATGTAGTGCTTGAGTAGCAGAAGACTTGGCTCCGAATCGCGGCTGAGCCGGATGGAGTTCTTGTCGTACCAGTCTATGGTGCCCTTTATTGATTCGCCGTCCTGAAGTACGACCACCATCGGAGTCTTGTTCTGTATCTGCTTAACGTAATAGAAGTTTTCGGCGTTCGTCTGCTGATTTGGAGAAGCGGGCCGTCGCCGATGTGGCTTGGCCGGCAACTGGTCCTTCAGCTGGGTAAGGCTCGGGCGTATCAACTTACGATTAGACATTTCATCCTCACGATGTCGGGTCACTTTTTTAGAAGGTAATCCAGATCAGAATTTTACGCGCAGATTGCGGTTCGAATTAACGGCAAGTTTAGCGGCTTTTCCGGGGGTTGTCATTTGCTATTTTGCTCATGGTTGCGTTGGAAGATACAGCCAACACGTCCGTCATCATCTGTCGATTGACATGCGTCTCTGAATACACTTCTATGGTTCGGAGGAACTCTCCAATGCGCGCCAGCTGATCTGTTTGCAAGCTTTGCGCGAGCGTTCTCAGGCGCGCTTCGAGATCTATATTCACGATGCGGTCTGAAAGTCCTTCGCTTATGTAGAGCAGATCTTCCAGAAGCACGGCGATCGTGTTCATGTTCGAATCAAACTCGCCTTTCGCTCTGGCGATGTCCCCACTGGCAGCGATCAGATCCTTGAATTGATCGTCCCTGGCATGGGCGGCAACTTCGAGAAAGTCCAGCACGCCTTCGCGCCGAGCGCGCAACGCCGAGAGGTCCAGGGATTTGAGAGAGCCGATGCTCCCTCTTGACCAGCGCAGGGCAAGCTCGTCTTGACTGAACCGCCGCATCTCGTCGAGGGTGATCGGCACAAAAGGGTACGTCTGGCAGCGTGAGCGCACGGTAGTCAGCAAGGACTGCGGATTGGATGACAGCAGTATGAAGCAGCTATCATCCGGAGGTTCTTCTAATCCCTTCAACAGCGCATTTGCCGCTGCGGCATTCATCGCGTCAGCCGGATCAATGATGAAAACCTTCTGCCTGCCTTCAAGGGGGCGAAGGCCGAGCGTTTGCAGAAGGCTTCGGACCTGGGCGATCTTGATATCCGAAGCTTCTTCCTCCACTCCAACGGTGAGGACATCGGGATGCACTCCAGCATCAATCTTCCGGCACTGGCTGCATTGGTCACAAAAATCAATGGGGCCTTTCTCAGGGCAGTTGAGCGCCTTTGCGAACATGAGAGCGCAGCTGTGCTTGCCGATTCCTTCAGGACCCGCAAAGATCAAGGCATGGGGGAAGCGGCCTTCTCGGAGTTTCTGCCGCAATCGATCGACGATCCTCGTGTTTCCGATAAATTCGTCGAAGCGCATCTCAGAATCCGAGTATCTCGAGTATTTCTTTGTGAATGGCGTCGATGGAACGGTTTGCGGCAACTATTTGAATTCGGTTCGATTCGCGTGAAGCGAGCTCGAGATAGCCATTCCGAATCTTCGTGTAGAAGGGAATCTCTTCCATCTCGAATCTTCCCTCGTCTTCGCTCCGCTCGCTGTTGCGCGACCGTGCTCGTGCCAGGCCAATTTCCGGTTCGATGTCGAGGAGGATTGTGATTTCGGGACGGCGCTCTCCGCAGACCAGCTCCGTCAGCTTCTCGATAAACTCAATGGGAATGCCGCGTCCATAGCCCTGATAGGCCATGGACGCATGATAGAAACGATCGCAGATCACGACCTCGCCCCTTGCGAGCGAGGGTTCTATCTTTTCCAGGATGTTCTGGCTTCGCGACGCGTAGAACAGCAGCAGTTCAGCAGCGGCGGTCAGATGGATGGTCTCCGAATGAAGAAGGATCCTGCGAATGCCTTCACCAA
>Ga0207428_10007219_pt1 | contig 10158 bp, 12 predicted proteins | sample RhiMethybrSRZTD1_FD_187600 | JGI IMG/M metagenome (GOLD analysis project Ga0207428, IMG submission 187600) | Populus rhizosphere microbial communities from Tennessee, USA - Rhizosphere MetaG P. TD hybrid SRZTD1 (SPAdes) (version 3) | ecosystem: Host-associated > Plants > Roots > Rhizosphere >... | reverse complement strand
CGCGATCAGATCGGCAGAGCACCGCTTGAGCGGCTCCATTTCGGCGCCGAATTTCATGAACGTCTGGGTCACGTAGTTGTGCAACCGGAGCCAGCTGTTCAGTGATCGGGTCCCGGAGCCGAGCCATTTGAGCGCATCGAGGATCCCGTCCGCATTGCCGACCTCCATGGTGGCGTAGAGCTTCGAGACGAAGCAGGTCTCGAGGCTCACGTTGGTCCCCAGCCCGACGAATCCCGCGACGTCGACCCCGATGCCCTCGGGAGATACCAGCATGCGGAGGAACTGATCCGCCCCCGCCGAGTACCCGACCAGGATCGTCCGGGCGGGGCGGCATTCTCGGACGATATCCGCGAGGACGAGCCTGAGCAACTGTGAGTGATCGTCGAACGGGAGCACGGGACGGAATTCATCGCCAGGTGCGAAGCCGGCGAGCGTGAGTGCGACCCCGCGGTACTGCAGAGACCGCAACGCCGGCTCGAATCTCCGATGATCCCCGCCGATGCCGTGGAGGCAAACGACGAGTATGTCCGAGTCCCTCTGGTTGTCGAGATACCTCATCGGGAATCCGATGAGGCGGGGGGAGCGCGTGGAGAGCTGGCGCACGTGCGCCGCCGTCAGCGCGAACTGCCGCTCCACCGGCTCCCCCTCCTTGCGAGCGGGGGTCGATTCGGCCAGCGCCCCGTGATCCATGGCTTGGGCGAGATCTTCGAGCTCGTTCCGCACGTCGAGCATCGTCTGCACGCGGCGATCGGGATCCTTCGCCAGGCAACGCCGCAAGAGCCACGCGAGCTGCGCGGGCACATCCGGCCTGAGCGCCGTGAGCGGTGGCGGTTCCTGATGGAGGATGGCGCTCATCACGTCGGCGGAGGTCGATCCGGGAAACGGTCTCCGGCCCGTCAGCATCTCGTAGAGAACGACGCCGAGCGCGAAGACGTCGGCGCGCCCATCCACGGTCGCGCCGCGGATCTGCTCGGGAGCCATGTAGGCCACCGTACCCAGGAGCACGCCCGGCGTCGTCAGTGTGCCGGGCGCCGTCGCTCCCGGAGGGAGCTCGTCCGAGGGAGGCGGCTCCGCGCCGGTCAGCTTCGCGAGGCCGAAGTCCAGCACCTTGACCCGACCTTCCTTGGTGACGAACAGGTTCTCGGGCTTGAGGTCGCGGTGGATGATCCCCTTCCCGTGGGCCGAGGCGAGGCCCTCAGCCGCTTGCGCCGCGTAGGTCACCGCCTTTCGAACCGAGACACTTCCGTGACCGAGGATGTCGCGAAGCGTCTCTCCTTCGAGCAATTCCATCACGACGAAGGGCGAGCCCTCGTGGATACCGAGGTCATAGACGGCGCAGACGTTGGGATGACTCAGGGTCCCGGCCGCCCGTGCCTCCTGCTCGAATCGGCGGATGCGCTCGGAGTCTCGGGAGCCGTCGCCCGAGATGATCTTGAGGGCGACGCCTCGCTGCAGGCGCGTGTCGCGGCTGCGGTATACCTCCCCCATGCCGCCTGCACCGAGAGGCGCGAGGATCTCGTAGGGACCGAGGCGGGACCCGGGGGCGAGAGACATGGCGCGGAGTCTACCGTAACGGGGGCCATTCGGGCCCAAGATGCGACGAGGGCGCACTCCCTGTCGGGGAATGCGCCCTCTCGTCATTTAGCTCGTTATGCGACCGAGGTCAGTTGCCCTGCCCATGGCCCTTGGCGACACCATGTCCCCGGCCCTGTTGCTTCTCTTTCCCATGGCCGCGATTCTCTCCACCGCCCTGTCCAGCACCATCCTGAGGCGCCTGCTGCTGGCGTTGGTATTGCTCGCGCTGCGGGGCTCGCTGTTGGATACGCTGCGGCGCCTGCTGCCGGCCATACTGCTCATTTCGAACGCGCGGCTGTTCCACACGGCGGTACTGTTCCCGCTGGGTGGTCTGCGGCTGTCGGTACTGCTGCACCGGCTGCTGGGACTGTCGGTAGCGGCTCTGCTGCACCGAGTACTGGCCGCGAGTCCGCGGGTACCGGTTCTCGTATCTCGTCCGATAGTACGTGTAGCTGCCCGGATTGCTCGGGTAGTAGCGCCCCGCCCGATAGGACGAATACGCGTCGCCGCGGTAGTTCCGCCAGTGATGCCGGTACCGCACCGGAACGTAACGGATCGAGTACGGCACGGACACGTAGCTGATGAAATAGAACGGTCCGTCATAGTCGACGGATCGATACCAGCCGCCGTTCCAGTAGTAGTACCAGTAGTTGCCGTATCGATAGAGGTCGTAGTCATAGTCATCGATGTAGTAGACCCGCGTGCCCGGAATAACCACGACGTCGGGCTGGTCGTAGAAAGCGACCTGAGGCCCGATGTACGGGTCGCCGGCGCGCAGGCTGAACGAGAAGCTCGTCGCAGCCGAAACCTTCGGCACCGGAGCGAGCCACAGCGCGAACACAGCCAACGCGGCTAGAAGTCGATATCGCATAAGGGACCCACCTTTCTGGTTGTCTTTCCAAACCTCGTCATCTAGGTCGAGCATGGCCCGTGCCACTCCGGAAGGGCGCGTGAGGCGTCGCGATCCCCTTGGGGAATAACCAGCTAGGGACGATCGGTCCGCTGTTTCGAATTCGAACGGGGGTCTGGAATGAGGAGAGACAGTACCTCCTCGGCGACACCGCGACTCACGGACGACACGAGTCTCGGCGGATCAATCCTTTCCCGCTGCCGTATTGGTAGGATGCCGGCCATGGACGATCCCGTGGACGTGATCCGTCGATTGCGCGCTCAGGCCTTCGCCATCGGCGCCGCCGATCTGGAGCTGGCTCCCACTCCCTCTCGGCCTCGGGTTTGGGGCGCGATCATGGAGCTCGGGTATCCAACCGGAATCGCGACCCTTCTGTCGCTCGCCGAGGGCACGACGAGTCTCTACTTCAGCAACGGAGGCGGGATCGTAGGTGCGGGGGAGCACGCGAACGTGCGCGACGCGGCCGAGGCGTTTCTCGACGTCATGGAGGCTCATCTGGCCGAGCTGAGTGCCGTGGAGGAGACGCCCACGCCGCGGATCGGTCGGGTGCGATTCTACGCGCGCACGTTCGAGTGGACGCTGGGTGCGGAGGCAACCGAGGATCAACTCGGCGAGAGGCTCCATCCCCTGTCCCCAGTCTTCTTCGCCGGCCACTCCGTGATCGCGGCGATACGGGAGTCGAGCGGATCCTAGAGGGTCGGCCTCATCAAGGCGAGAGCGCTCGGACCCAGTCCGGGGATGTTTCCGTGACCGGGTCCTTGGCGTACTCGAGCATGGCGCCCGTCGCTGCGTCGTAGAGCTCGTAGGTTCCTGCGAAGTGGAGAGCTCCGCTGTAGATGGCGACGGCCTTGCCGTCCCTCGCAAACGACCAGGAACGGATGAAACCTCCCGGCTCGACTTGCTGGACGAATCCCACGCCCCGAAGAAGCTTGAGCTTGGTCGAGACCTCGACCGAGTGGCCGGTCCCGTCGTCCAACGAGTCCACCGTGAGCATCCCGACGGTGCGCCGGTCTGGGCTGAGCTGAGGATCCCGGTAGTGTCCCTGGTACGTGACGCGGACGTCCTGCGAATCGACCTGGACCACGTGCACGTTGTGCCCCGCGTCGACATAGACCCTCGCGACGTCGACGAAGGGTACCTCCTTTGAGGTGCGAGTGGCGGGTTGCACCGGCGAAGCGACGGCAGTCGGAGTCGACGTATCTGCCACGCGTTTGGACGAGCTGCAGGAGGCCAACAAGGCGACCGTCCCGATCAGCACGCACGTTCCCGCGATCGCCTTCACGGCTCGCACTCCGTCTTGGGGTACCCGGGGAGGACCAGGGTTTGTGCGATTCGGGGCACCTGCCAACGAGTAGCGTTCATCTCGACCCCCTGTCTGCCGTCCGCGCCGGCTCGACAGACAAGTCTACTTCAATGACTCCTTACAGCGCCCTCTTTCCGAACCAGCGAACCCCTAGCGTCAGCGCCACCACGATGTAACCCGCGGCCCACACCACCATGGCCACGCTCGGAACGGAAACCGGCGAGAAGGGCGAGTTCCCTAGGTCCCGCACGACCGACGGCTGCATGTGATACGCGGCGAGCTGCCAGAGCGATTCGCTCGGCATGATGAGGCTCGCCACCGTTCCGACCTCCCGCGCGGCATCGTTCTGCGCCATCGTGCCGATCTGCTCGACCAGATTCCCGATGAAGGCAACCCCGAAGAGCCCGAAGGCGAGCATCCCGTTCGTCACCGTGCTGAGCTTGGCGCCGCCGGCGATCGACAGTGTGAGGAGGACGGTCCCTTCGAGGAGGATGAGCGGGAGCCCGATCTCGAGCTTCTGGGGCGTGAATCCGGAGCGAAGAGCGGTGATCGTCAGCACTCCCCCCGCGAGGAGGGTGAAGTAGGCCGCCATCACGATCCAGTGTCCCAGCCACTTTCCGAGCACGATGTCCCGGCGCCGGATCGGCCGCACCGCGACCGTCTGGATGACGCCCGAGGCGATCTCCCCCGAGAGCGTGTCCACGGGGAGGAGGACGGCGGTCATGATGGTCAGGAAGTTCGCCGCGAAGAGTCCCGCGAGGGTGAGCATGTTGAGGAAGATGCGCCGCTCGATGAGCGCCATCCCGTTCCCCTCTCCGCGCACCATGAAGTGGAGGCCAAGGCCGTAGAGCGTGAGAAACCCCGCGCCGGCGATCAGGACGGCCATGAGGATCCGCTTCCGGAAGGCCTCGTACAGCGTGAGGCGCGTGACGGCGAGAAGTCCGCTCATCCGGGTCTCTGATCCTCCCCCATCACCTCGAGGAACGTCGTTTCGAGGGACTTGCGCGCCACACGCATCTCGTAGAGCGGAATGCCCCGCTCGACCAGGGCGCGCGCGAGCTCCGGCAGCAGATCCTCCCGCGAAATCGAGACGCGCAGACGCTCCGGGCCGTCCGCGGAGAGGGGCGCGCCATCCTCCACGATGCGGCCGATCCGGGCGACCGCGGTGCGGGCTTCATCGGTGAGCGATCCCACGCGCAGGTCCACCTCCATCGACCCGTCGACCTCCCCGAGCCGGAGGTCGCGGATCGTCCGTCCCTCCCTGACGAAGGTGACGCGATCGCAGGTCGCCTCCACCTCGCCGAGGATGTGGGAGTTCAGGAAGACGGTGGTGCCGTGCTCGCGGAGCTCGCGAATCACGTCGCGCACGAGGAGCCGCCCGAGCGGATCGAGCCCGGACGTGGGCTCGTCCAGGAACACGACGTCGGGACGGCCGAGGAGCGCCTGCGCGAGACCCACACGCTGCATCATTCCCTTGGAGTACGTGCGAACCGGCCGGTGCGCCGCGTCGAGGAGATCGACGCGCGCGAGGAGCGCGTCCGCGCGTGCCTTGGTGTCGCGGGTGCTCATGCCGAGGAACTGGCCGTGCACGAGGAGGAGCTCACGGCCGGTGAGCCATTCGTGGAATCGGAAGTGCTCGGGTAGGAAGCCGATCCGGGCACGGGTCGCGCGATGGCCGATGGGCGCTCCGAGGACGGAGCCGGATCCGGACGTCGGCTCGACGAGCCCCAGGAGCATCTTGATCGAGGTCGTCTTCCCCGCCCCGTTGGGACCGAGGAAGCCGAAGACCTCTCCCCGATGCACCTGGAGGGAAAGGTCCTCGACCGCGGTCTTGTCGCCGAACTGCTTTCGCAGCTCGCGGGTCTCGATGACGAGATCGGTCACGCCCGTCAGGATGTCACGGCGACACGGAATTCGCCATCTGAAGCATGTTCTCCGCCGAGAGATTCCCCCGCAGGCAGAAGACGCGATCCCCTGCGCTCCACATCACCATCACTCCCTTGCGCTGGGGCTTTCCGGGCGGAGGGGGCTCGTCTCCGGTCGTGACGATCATGAGCCCGGAGTTGCCATGCACCGTCACGACCCGGAACGTGGTCGCGTTGAGCGGCACCGGGACGAGGAGTGTGGTCCGCCAGTCGGTGGTGCGGGCGATCCGCTTCGCCTCGGAGGGATCGAGTCCGAGGATCCGAAGGCCGATTTCCGCGAGCTGCTCGAGGTTCCATCCGGCGGGCACCGAGACCTCGGGGCTCAACGCCTGGAGCAGGACCGCGCGGCGATTCGAGGACTGGAATCTCTGGATCACGATGGGCGGCTTCTTGACCTGGACCCACTGACCGTCCAGCCCGCTCGGCACCGTGACCCCTTTCACGTCCAGCTTGTCGAGAACGGAGCGTAGCTTCGCCTCGCTCACCGAGAAGCGCATGGCCCCCTCTCCCTGAACGAGGACGCTGTCGGCCGCGAGGCTGTCGGGGAGATACGAGGGAGTGCTCACCGCAAATCCGGCCTCCGCCGTCGCCGCCTGTGCGCTCGGAACGGATCGGGGCGGACCCGGCTCCCGAATCGTCTCTTCATGATCGAAGACCAGGAAGCCCTTCTCCTTTTCGATCGACTCCAGCGCATCGAGCCGTGACTGGTCGAACCTCACGGCCGCGAAGCGGCGCACGCGGAAGAGGTCGAGGAGCGCCTGGGCGGAGACGCGCACCGACGGAATGGCGAAGAGAGCTACGACCACTCCGAGCGAGCACGCGACGGCCACCGCGCGCAGAACAGGGCGCGGGAATCGGCGCGTGCGCTCGCTCCGGCGCAACCGCTCGCGAAGGTCGCGCGCGAACTCGGGATCCGGCTCCCTTCGGTACTCGTGAAGCATCCGATCATCCATCGTGAGACTCCTTGTTCCATTCGGCACGAAGCGCCTCCACCGCACGGTGAAGGATCGTGCCGACGTTGGATTCGCTGAGTCCGGTCATCCGGGCGATTTCCCGGTTGGTGAGCTCGGCTCCGTACTTGAGCGCGAGGAGCTCGCGCTCCCGCTCGGATCGTCGTGCGAGCAGGGCCCCGAGGCGCGCCTCGTCGGACCTCCGCTCCGCGATCTCCTCGGGCGTCGGACCGGCCGGCAAGTCCGTCACCTCATCGAGGGGTACCGACACCTTCGCTCGCCGGAAGTGGTCGACAGCCACGTTCCGCGCCACGGCGAAGAGCCAGGTCTCGAATCCGGCTCGGTCCTCGCGATAGCGGTCCCGCGCGGCCCAGGCCTTCTCGAAGGTGATCCCGGTCAAATCCTCGGCGACGACGCCCGGACCGACCCGGTACCGGAAGAAGTTGTAGACCCGCGGCAGCTCTTCCGCGAATCGCGCATCCCAGTCGGTCGCGCGCGCCTTTCTGGCCCAGAGCCAGAGGCGCGCCGCGGTCGCGTCACCGTTCGCCATGGCACCTCCGGATACGCGCGAGCGGGTGGAGTATCACAGCCATTCTTGTCGGGCCCTCAAGCCAGCGCCACGCTTCTAAGGTAGCGTCCCATCGGCGCCGGGGATTAACGTTTCCGGAAGCGAACGGCCGGACAGTCACCGATGGGGGTCTCGATGCCTCGTGGGCGCCCGCTGGAAGTCGAACAGGAGCTGATCGAGTCGTTCCGGCATTGCTGCCTCGTGACCGAATATCTCGTCGGCCGCCTGCCGGCCCGGATCTGGCGCACTCCTCCGCCGGGCGGGCGCGGACGCTCGATCGCGGCGATCGTCGCGCACATGCAGGGCGTGCGGCGTACGTTCGCGCGGCTGGGCGGCGCCAAGCCCGGACCGCCTGCTCTCGACAAGCAGACCGCCACTCCTGCCGAGGCTCGCCGCGCGCTGCGCGAATCCGCGCGTATCCTCGCGCGCCAGTTCGAGACCGCGCTCGAAGCGCGCCATGCCCGCGTGAAAGGAATGTCGCGGCGGATGGTCGACATGCTCGCCTACCTCATGCAGCACGACGCTCACCATCGGGGCCAGATCTGCACGCTGGCGTACGACCTCGGGCATAAGTTCGGCGTGGACGATCTCATGCGATTCTGGGGATGGAAGCGGATCGGGGCCGCACCAAACCGGGGCGCGCCTCGTCGCCGTGCGGCGGGATAGCGCCGGGGTCAGATCTTTCCGATTCCCGGGCCCAGCACGAAGACGAAGATCCCCAGCCCGACGACCGCGGCGGCGATCCAGCCCCAGCTGCGGGCGATTCCGAGCGGCGGCTCCTGAACCAGGGCCGATGGGTGTCGCAGCCTGCGATGGTACCACGCGAGGAGCGATGTTCCGCCGAGGGACGCCGCCGCCGCCGAGATCAGAACGATCTTCATCCCCAGCGGATTGAGGATCCCGGCCACGATCAATGTGATCGCGCCGATGAAATACGGCAGGAGCATGAGCAGCTTGGCTCGCCGGGTCCTCTCCACCGGATCGACGCCCAGGAACGGGTCGAGCGCGGGCATCAAGAGGCGCGGCGCCACGACGAAGTAAAGCACGGCTCCGACGGTGGACATGACCAGACGGAAGACGATGGCCGGCTCCGCTCCCTGGATCACGCGGGCCCAGTCCCCGATCCCCCCCACTCCCGAGTAGAGCAGGTAGCCGAATGCGGTGAGGAGATTCACGGCGGCGAAGAGCCAGAGGAAATAGCGCAGAGGCGGAGCCAGGGCGCCGCGCCTGCGGATGAACGCGACGATCGGCAGGCCCACGATGACGTTGACGATGCTTCCCGCGGCGGAGATGAGCCGCTGGACCGTATCGCTGGCCGTGGTTTCGTCGTAGCTGAAGAAGATGGCGTTGAACATGGTTGGGCGCGCCCCGAGGAGGAGGCATGCGCCGCCATGGCCGAGGCCTTCGTGAACGATGTTGGCGAGCGAGTAGGCGAGGACGGCGATGGCGGCAATCGTGAGGCGATCGAGATCCTTCACTCCTTCCGCCACTCGAATCGGTACGCCAGCTCCGGCCCCCTCTCCCCCTCGTACGCCAGCTGCGCGATGAGAAGCGTGAAGGGCTCCATGTATCTCGCGATCTTGAGCGGACCCGCATCCACGGGGTCGAAGCCTACATAGCGGATCAGCTCCGCGGCTACGGTCTTGGCGCGCTCGCTGTCGCCGCAGTACGCGAGGCTCGGACGTGGAGCCTTGTCCCGGGCATCGAACACGTCGAACAGCACCTCGCTCGGCACGGTGTTGAACGCGAGCACGACGTGGGCGCGCGGGATCCGCTTGGCCAGCTCCTCGGCGCCCGAGCTGGTATGGGCGACGACGAGATCCGAGTCGTCCTCGCTCATGGGGAGCGAGCAGCTCACCACGACCTTGCCCGACAGGTCGCCCGTCTGGTGAAGCACGTCCTCGAGCCGCGACCAGTGGATGGCCAGGAGCACGGCATCCGCATCCTTGACGGCTTCCGCGGGCGTGCCCGCGCGTGCCTTCCCTCCCGCCGCACGGGCGAGCCCTTCGAGCTTCGCTCGCTGGCGCGCGTAGCTGAACACCACGTCGTGGCCGGCGCGGGCGAACAGGGTGCCGAGCTTTCCCCCCATCAGCCCCGAGCCCAGGATTCCGATGCGCATGCGTTATCCGATCTTTCCGAGAAAATCGAGGACGCGCTGCCGGACCAGAGCCGCGGCCTTCTCGTCGTAATCGGGCGTGCTCCGGTCCGTGAACAAGTGGCGGTCGCCTGGGTAGAGGAAGAGCTCCGTCCCAGGAACCGTTTCCGCGATCTGCTTGGCCACGTCCACGTCGCCCCAGTCGTCCTTCTCCATGGTGTGGATCTGGAGCGGAACGCCCGCCGGCCAGGAGCCTCCGTAGTACTTGAGCGGGATGCTGCTGTGGAAAAGGAGCGCGCCGCGTGCGCCGGGGCGCGTCTGGGTGAGCTTCTGCGCCGGCATGGCCCCCAGCGAGAAGCCGGCGTAGACGAGATCCGCGGGGAGCCGGTCCGCGGCGGTGACGCCGCGGTCGGTGATCGTGTCGAACCCGGTCCGATCGGCGTGGGCCACGCCTTCGTTCAGCTCGGTGAACGTCTTGCCCTCGTATAGATCCGGAGTATGGACGGTGTGCCCCGCGGCGCGCAGCTCGTCGGCGAACGCCTGCACGCCGGGCGTGAGCCCTAGCGCGTGATGAAAGAGAAGGATGGTTGCCATGCTGCCTCCCTATTCCGGAAGGACCGAGCGCCAGTCGATGCCCGCGGCATCGGCGATGTCGCGCAGTCCGTCGGGGCACAAGTTCCAGGTCTCCTCGGGGTCGCGAAGCAATGGCGCCACATCCCATCCCGCGCGCTCGCCCCAGGCCTCGACATCCCCACCCGAGGCTCGCACGGACTCGGCGATCGCGCTCGTGAAATCGGCGAACGACATGGATCGTGCCTGTGGTCCGGGGACG
>Ga0207428_10007217_pt1 | contig 10161 bp, 8 predicted proteins | sample RhiMethybrSRZTD1_FD_187600 | JGI IMG/M metagenome (GOLD analysis project Ga0207428, IMG submission 187600) | Populus rhizosphere microbial communities from Tennessee, USA - Rhizosphere MetaG P. TD hybrid SRZTD1 (SPAdes) (version 3) | ecosystem: Host-associated > Plants > Roots > Rhizosphere >... | reverse complement strand
GAAGAAGATCCTGGCGCAGGCGGCGCCGCTCATGGTCCCCGTCGAGCTCGAGCTCGGCGGCAAGGATCCGATGATCGTCTTCGACGACGTGAACGTCGACCGCGCCGCCGCCGGCGCCGCCTGGGGTGCGCTCACGACGACGGGCCAGTCGTGCACGTCGGTCGAGCGCCTGTACGTGCAGGAGCCCATCTACGACCGCTTCCGCGAGGCGCTCGTCCGCGACGTCAACCGACTCCGCCAGGAGATCGACCGCGACGGCGACGCCGACCTCGGCGCCATGACGACGGACTTCCAGGTGAAGGTGGTCGCCCGCCACCTGGAGGACGCCGAGGCGAAGGGCGCCCGCGTGCTCACCGGCGACGAGTGGGACCGGTCCTCGCGCCTGATCCCGCCGATCGTCCTCGACCGCGTCACCGACGACATGCTCGTCGCGCGCGAGGAGACGTTCGGGCCCGTGATCCCCCTCCTGCCGTTCCGCACCGAGGACGAGGTGATCCGGCGCGCGAACGACTCCGAGTACGGACTCACGGCGAGCGTCTGGACACACGACCTCGAGCGCGCGAAGCGCGTGAGCCGCGCGCTCGCCGCCGGCGGCGTCTCCATCAACAACGTGATGGCGACGGAGGCGAACCCCGCCCTGCCCTTCGGCGGCGTCAAGCAGAGCGGCTTCGGCCGCTACAAGGGCGAGCACGGCCTGCACGCGTTCTGCAACGTGAAGTCGGTCCTCGTCGACAAGGACGGGCCGAAGATCGAGGCCAACTGGTATCCCTACACGCGCGAGAAGTACCGCCTCTTCACGGACCTCATGGTGCACCTCTTCGGGCGGAGCCCGCTCCGGCTGGCGCGCTTCGCGCTCGCCGGTCTGCGCCTCGAGCGCTACACGAAGCAGGCGGCGAAGGACGGCCGCCGGTGAGCACGCCCGCGTCCGCCGTCCAGCCGGCCTGGGACTACGAGGCGCTGGCCGCGCTCGTCCGGGGCGAGCGCCTGCCGCTCGTCGTCGTCGACCTCGACCTGTTCGAGGCGAACGTGCGCCGCCTCGTGGGCATCGCCGCCGCGCACGGGAAGCGGCTCCGGCCGGCATCGAAGTCGGTGCGCGTTCCGGAGCTCCTGCGGCTGATCGCGCGCGTCGGCGCGCCGACCGTGCGCGGCGTGATGTGCTATTCGGTGGACGAGGCCTCGCTCCTCGCCAGCGAGGGCCTGGACGACTTCCTCGTCGCCTATCCGACCGTGCAGGAGACCGACGTCGAGATCGCGTGGGACCTGACGCAGGCGGGGAAGACGCTGGCGCTCATGCTCGACTCGCCGGAGCACGCCGCGCTCCTGGGCCTCGCGTGGAACGCGCGCGCCGAGCGACACGCCGGCGCCCCGCCCCTCCGCGTCTGCATCGACGTCGACATGTCGTGGCGGCCGCTCGGACAGCACGTCGGCGTGCAGCGCTCGCCGGTGCGGACGCTCTCCGATTTCGCGCGCGTCGTCGACGCGGTCCTCGCCGAGCCCGCGCTCCGCCTCGCGGGCGTCATGGGCTACGAGGCGCAGATCGCCGGCCTCGGCGACGAGAACCCGTTCGCGCCGTTCCTCAACCCGGCGAAGAAGCTCATCAAGTCGCAATCGACGCGCGACGTGGCGCAGCGGCGCGGCGAGATCGCGGAGCTGCTCCGGAGCCGCGGCGTGCAGCTCGACTTCTTCAACGGCGGCGGCACCGGCTCGATCCGGACGACGACGCTCGAGCCGTGGATCACCGAGGTGACGGCCGGCTCGGGCTTCCTGCAGTCGCACCTCTTCGACTACTACGCCGCGAACGAGAACGCGCCCGCGTACTGCTTCGCGCTCCAGGTGACGCGAAGCTCGCAGCCCGACCACGTGACCTGCCAGGGTGGCGGCTTCATCGCCAGCGGCCCGACCGACGCGGACAAGGCGCCGGTGCCGTTCCTGCCCGCGGGCCTGAAGCCGACCAAGGCCGAGGGGTTCGGCGAGGTGCAGACGCCGCTCGCCGTGCCGCCGGAGCTGCGCGGACGCCTCAAGCCCGGCGATCCGGTGTTCTTCCGGCCGGCGAAGGCGGGCGAGCTGGCGGAGCGATTCACGGAGTACCTGCTGAAGCGCGGCGATCGGATCGTCGGGCGGGCGAAGACGTACCGCGGGCTCGGGCGCTGCTTCCACTGATCCACACCCTCGACCTCCTCGGTGTCGCCGTGTTCGCGGCGAGCGGCGCCCTCCTCGCGGGGCGGAAGCGGCTCGACCTCTTCGGCGTGGTGGTCATCGGGCTCGTGACGGCGGTCGGCGGCGGGACGCTCCGCGATCTGCTGCTCGGCACGACGCCGGTGTTCTGGGTGCGGCGCCCGACGTACGTCGGCGTCGCCGTCGCCGCCGTGATCGTCGTGCTCGTGGGCGCGCGCTGGCTCGGCCCGCGGCGCGGCGCGCTCCTCGTCGCCGATGCCTGCGGCCTCGCGCTGTTCTCGGTCCTCGGCGCGCGCGAGGCGATCGGCGCCGGTGCGCCGCCTGCCATCGCCGTGGTGATGGGCGTGATGACCGGCGTCGCCGGCGGGCTCATGCGCGACGTCCTCTGCGGCGAGATTCCGCTGATTCTTCGCCAGGAGGTTTACGCGACGGCGGCCCTCGCGGCGGCGGGGGTCTTCATCGGCCTCACGACCCTCGGGGTGGGCGGTGACGCTCCCGTCTGGACCGGCATCCTGGCCGGCCTCGGGCTCCGACTCGCCGCGATTCGTTGGGGATTCTCGCTCCCGATCTTCGCGCTGACCGACCAGGGAAAGCCCAGTTGAGGATCCGCACGTCGTCCGACTTGCGCTCTGCCAAACGGTCGCCGCGGTCTTCTTTTCCCGTTGCCGCGCGCAAAGCGACGGTGGTAACCCTCCGCCCGTGCCGAGAGGGGGGGCAATCGCCCTTACCGTAGGGATTTGTGCGCTCGCCGCGACCGCGGTGGCCGCCCCTCGCCGTTTCCGCACGCCGGGCGCCGACCTCACCGCAGAGATCGTCAACGGCGTCGTCACGACGGACTACGCCGCGACCGGCGCGCTCCTCGACGGGGGGACCGGCAGCGCCGCGTCCGTCACGTGCAGCGGCACGCTGATCGGCTGCGCAAAGTTTCTCACCGCCGGCCACTGCGTCGACGGTGGCCTCGATCCGGCGAGGTACACGGTTTTCTTCCAGCACGCCGGCTTCTTCGGCGTCACCGGGATCGCGCGCCATCCCTCCTACGAGTTCCCCATCGGCGACGTCGCGGTGCTGACGCTCGGCGCGCCCGTCACCGGCATCCGCCCCATCCACCTCCAGGCGGATGGACCGCCGCCGTTCGGGAGCGCCGGCACGATCGTCGGCTTCGGGCGCACGGGACCGGGCAACGAGTTCGGGCTGAAGCGGCGCGGGAGCGTGACCACGAACGCCTGCGGCGACGGCGTCAGCGACGCGACGTCGGTCTGCTGGACGTTCACCTCGCCGCTCGGCACCCCGGGCAGCAACTCCAACACCTGCAACGCCGACTCCGGCGGCCCGCTCTTCGTCGACGCCGGCGGCGAGTCGCGGATCGCCGGCGTCACGTCGGGCGGCGTCACGTCCAACTGCCTCAGCACCGATCACAGCTACGACGCGAACGTCTTCGCCTATCACGCGTGGATCTCCGAGCAGGCGGGCGCGGATCTCGGCGCCGCCGCCTGCGGCGACGTGGTGCAGGTGGGCGATGCGGGCGCGACGACCACCGCCTTCGAGGGTGCTCTCGGCCCGAGCGCCCACGAGGCACGGCACGTGGTGATCGTGCCCGCCGGCCGGAGCGAGCTGCGCGTCACCATGAACGCGAACGACGACGGCGTCGCGGACTTCGACCTCTACGTGAAGCGCGGCAGCCCGCCCACGACGGCCGACTACGATTGCGCGCAGAACGGCATCGGCCAGTTCGCGTCGTGCACGTTCGCCGCGCCGGGAGCGGGCGCGTGGTACGTGCTGGTCGACCGCTACGCCGGCGGCGGCGGCTACCAGGTGACCGCCACGATCATCGGCGTCGACTGCGCCGCCCCCGCGAACGAGGGCGTCGCCTGTGACGACGGCAACTCGTGCACCGCCGGCGACGTCTGCGGCGCCGGCATCTGCGCCGGCAGCGTCCTGCCAGACGGCACCGCGTGTGATGACGCCCGCCTCTGCACTTCCGTCGACACGTGCGTGGCGGGCACCTGCGTCGGCAGCGAGGCGCCGGCGACGACCTGCACCGGGCCCGCCGCGATCGCGGGCAAGGGCTCCCTCGTCCTCGCGGACGCACCGCCGCCGAACACCGGCGACCGCCTCAACTGGCGCTGGCTCGGCGGCTCGTCGACCGCGAAGGCGGCCTTCGGCTCTCCGACCACCAATACCGAGTTCGGCGTCTGCCTCTACGACGAGCGCGGTGCCGGCTCCCAACTGCTCCTCGAGCGCCACATCCCCGCCGGTGCCCGCTGGCGCAACGTCGACGGCGGCTACCGCTACAACGACCCCGCCCTCCTCGGCGACGGCATCCGCCGCGTCGTCCTCCGCGAGGGCCGCGACGGCAATGCCCGCATCACCATCGACGCCCGAGGCGCGAACCTCGCCCTCCCGGCGGTTCCGCTCGGGCAGCAGTCGACGGTGACGATCCAGCTGGTGCGCCCGGGCGCGTGCTGGGAGTCGCGATACAGCACGAGCCTCAGGAACGGGAACGGGGTGTTCCGGGCGCGGCCTGATTAGTTAAGGGGGACTCCGTCCCCCTTCTCCACGCGGCAAAGCCGCGTGGAGCCTCTTCCCCCGGCTCGCTCACGCTCGGCCGCGCGCTGCGCGCGCGGAGAATGTAGCCCTGGGAAACCCCGTTGCCGTCGACCGCGCGGTGCGCCAACTCGCGGGTTGACGCCGCCTCTCGGTCCATGGTCTTTCCGGCCCCATGGGCTTTCAGTTCGACGCTCCGTTGGTGCTCGGCGCCCAGATCGAGGCGCGCGCGAACCATCCCGAGGTGGCCGGGCGGACCTGCGCGGTGCAGGGCGATCGGCGCTGGACGTATCGTCAGTTCCGTGACGAGTCGGTGCGGAACGCGCACCTGCTGCTCAGGCGGCTCGGCACCATCGACGACGCGCGGCCGGGGCACGTGTCGATGCTGCTCGAGAACCACCTCGAGCTGCTCTCGCTCTACGGCGGCTGCGGTTACGCGGGGCTCACGCTGTTCGGCGTCAACACGGGCCTCCGGGGCGAGACGCTCGCGGGCGTGCTGAACCAATCGAAGGCGCGCGTCGTCGTCGTCGACCAGCGGCTGCAGCACGAGGTGACCCGCATCGCGAAGCAGCTGAAGCACGTCGCGCCCGAGAACATCCTGGTGCTGCGGACCGACGCGTCCGCGCCCGTCGAGGGGAACGACCTCGCGAAGGCGCTCGACGCGGAGGTGGGGCCGTCGTCGAAGTCGGTCGACGCGCCGGCCCTGGACGTCGACGCGATGAAGCCCCTGATGATCATCTACACGTCGGGGACGACGGGGCTCCCGAAGGGCATCAAGAACAACCACTTCAAGTTCCTCGCGATCGGGATGACGGTGTCCGGGCTCCTTCAGCTCGGGCCCGAGGACGTCGGCTACGCGTGCATGCCGCTATTCCACTCGAACGCGATGTTCCTCGGCTTCCACCCCGTGTTCCACGTGGGCGGCAGCCTCGCCATCCGCGAGCGCTTCAGCGCGAGCCAGTTCGCGCCCGACGTGCTCCGCCACGGCGTCACGTACTGGAACTACGTCGGCGAGCCGATGCACTACATCCTGGCGGCGCTCTCGAAGGAGCACGGCGGCGACGAGGAGAAGATCCTGAACGCGGTCGCGCGGAGTCCGAAGAACCGCATGCGCTTCGCGCTCGGGAACGGCGCCTCACCGCCTGACCTCGAGCGCTTCGAGCGCTGGTTCGGCCTCGAGGACGTGTTCGAGCTCTACGGCTCCACCGAGGCGGCGATCAGCACCTTCCGCAAGAAGGGCGACCCGCGCGGCAGCGTCGGCGAGGTCACGGACGAGAACGTGAAGATCGTGAACGAGCGCGGCCAGGAGTGCCCGCCCGCCCAGCTCGGTCCCGACGGCAAGATCACGAACTACGCCGAGGCCGTCGGGGAGATCTGCCGCGTCGCCGCGGATACCGGGCTCTTCCAGGGTTACTTCGACAACCCCAACGCCGATCAGTCCAAGTTCCGCGAGGGCGTCTACCACTCCGGCGACCTCGGGCACATCCTCGTCCGCGACGGCACACGCTTCCTCTTCTTCGACGGCCGCACCGACGACTGGATCCGCAAGGACGGCGAGAACTTCTCGGCGCAGCAGGTGGCGCGCCTGGTCCAGGAGCATCCCGACGTGCAGCTCGCCGCCGCCTACGGCGTCCCGTGCGCGGTGTCGGACGAGCTGGTGATGGTCGCCGTGAAGCTCCGCGACGGCGCGCGCTTCGATCCGAAGGCGTTCTTCGAGTACTGCGAGCAGCAGGTCACGCACGGCGGCATGGACCGGAAGTGGTTCCCGGACTTCCTGCGTCTCGTCGACGAGTTCGAGTACACGCAGACGCAGAAGGTCCTCGTCCGGAACCTGAAGAAGGTCCACTTCTGCCGGCATCGGCTGCCGGACGAGCCGCTCTACTGGCGCCGCCGGGACGACAAGGCGTATCGCCCGCTCACGGCCGAGGAGTACGAGAGTCTTCGCGCGGAGTTCGCGCGTGCCGAGAAGCTCGAGCTGCTCGATCGCTGACCCCGTTCAGTAGCCGCTACGGACACACCGCGACGGGCGACGTGTCGAACGTCGCGCCGCCCGTCGCCAGCGTCCCACCGGCGCTGAGGCCGATGCAGCCGTTCGGCGCCACGCGGTAGTCCCCGGCGACGTCGACGTCGCCCGTCGCCGTCGCCTGGATGACGCTCGGGCCGCCGCGCGCATGGAAGGTGCCGTCGAGCGCGACGTCACCGGCCGTCGCGGTGAAGCGGAAGCCCGCGGGCGGCGCGCCCGGAAAGTCGGGGCCGGGCACCTTGCCGTCGGCGTCGAAGGTGACGCCGGCCGCCAGCACGCTCGCGCCCTCGATCTCCACCGTGCCGCCCGGCGCATCGTTGGCCTGCGAAAACGCGTTCACGAGGATGCTCGCGTGGACGGCCACGGCGCCCGGCGCGGTCAGCCGCACGTGCCCCCCGGCGCCGTCGCCGGGCGCGTTGCCGTCGCCGGACTGCGCGGTGATGGGGGCGAACGTGTTGATGGCGCCGCCGGTGCTCTCCACGACGACCATGCCCCCGGAGCGCGTCGGCGGGCTCGCGGCCACCAGCGCGTCGATCGTGACGTCGCCGCCCGCCGAGATGGACACGTCGTTCGCGCGCACCGGCATCGCGACGAGGACGTCGCCCGCGCTGCTCTCGAGCTCGGCGGAGCCGTCGTCGACGAACAGCGGGGTCATCGTGATCGTCTTCAGCACCGACAGGCCGAGCGCGCCGCGGAGGATCACGTCGGAGCCGTAGTTCCGGAGCACGGTCTCCAGCGTGAGGGTGCCGCCGGCATCGGCGGTCAACGACTGCTCCGCGCTCACGCGGCCGCCGAGCCGCAGGTCGCCGCCGCTGCTCATGTCGATGCGCTCGAGCTTTCGGAACGTCCCGAAGCTGTCGATGCGACCGCCGGCGGCGATCGATATCTCGCCGCCCGGCTTCGCGGTGTTGACGCGCCCGGTGAAGTCGACGTCGCCGGTGCCCGCCGACCAGCTGATCGTCGTGGGCGACGTCATGGCGGTCAGCGCCGATCGCACGGTGAGGTTCCCGCCCGCCTGGATGGTGATCTCGCCGGGGACGGCGTTGTTCCGGACCCCGACGACACGGATCGGTCCGTCCATCGCTACGTCGCCAGACGCCGCGAGCTGAATCCGCGGCCCGGCGCCCGGCACGCTGGTCGTCATGTTCTGGATCCGGCCCGCGACCTGGATGGCGCCCGCCGTGAGCGACAGCTCGCCGCCGTTCGGCATCCGGAGCGATCCCTCGATGACGAGCGTGCGCGCCCCGAAGTCGAGCACGCACGAGTCGTCGACTTCGACAGCGCCGACGATGCATGGGTCACCCGTGCACAGGTCGTCGGGCGTGTCGCAGTCGACCTGCGCGCGCGCGGCCGTGACGAGCACTGCACAGAGGAGAGCGGCCGATCCCCAGCCACGCATGATGCGAGGGACGCTATTACCGGGGCCCGTCGGCGGTCAACCGTTTTTCGCGCTCACGCCGGCGGTCGTGCCGGCAGGTGGCAGACCGCCTCGACGCGATGGCCGTCGGGGTCGAGCACGAACGCCCCGTAGTAGTCGCCGTGATAGTGCGTCCGGAGCCCGGGCGGTCCGTCGTCGCGGCCGCCGGCGCCGAGCGCCGCCGCATGGAACGCGTGCACGGCCTCACGATCCGCCGCACGGAAGCACACGTGCATCCCGGCCACCGGCGCCACCGCCGCCTCACGGGTGATCGTGAACTCGACGCCGACCTGCCCTGCCGCGAAGCCGTAGTCCGAGCCGCGCTCCTCGAAATCGAGCGTGCGCACGATGCCGAGCGGGCGGAGCGCCGCGTCGTAGAAGCGACGGCTCCGGTCGAGGTCGATCACCCCCACCGAGACGTGGTCGAGCATCGCCGGGTCAGATGCGCCGGGCCGGCTCGAGGATCGTCTTCGCGAGCATGTCCATGCCGCTCTGCAGCTCGTCGACGTTGGTGGAGAAGAGAAGGATCACCACCTCGTCGACACCGACGTCACGATAGCGCTTCACTGCGTCCAGATCGGCCGGACGCATGTACGGGCACGTCGTGATGCGAATCTCCTTCCGGCTCCGGCCGCGCTTCGCGAGGAGCCCGTCGAGCCTGGCGAGCTTCGCCGCGAGGTCGTCGGGCTCGATGCTGAAGGGGTACCAGCCGTCGCCGACGTCGGCCACGCGGCGCAGCGCCGGATCGCTCTCGCCGCCGAAGTGGATCGGGGGATGCGGCTTCTGTATCGGCTTCGGATACTGGCGGCAGGCCGGCAGCGTGTAGAAGGGGCCGCTGTGCGACGACACCTCGTCGCACCAGAGTCGCTTCATGACCTCGAGGTACTCGCGGCACCGCTCGCCACGCCGCTCGAACGGCACGTCGACGGCCCGGAACTCCTCCGCGAGCCATCCGATGCCGACGCCGAAGTCGAGCCGCCCTCCGGACATCCAGTCGACCGATGCGACCTCCTTCGCCGTGTAGACGGGATTCCGCTGCGGCACGAGGCAGACGCCGGTGCCGAGGCGGATCTTCGTCGTGACGGCGGCGAAGAATGCGAGCGTGCCGAGCGGCTCGAGTGGGCCGCGCGCGCCGCCGATCGGAATGCGGCCGTCGGCGGAATATGGATAGCGCGAGGCGTATTCGTCGAAGAGCACGACGTGCTCCGCCACCCAGAGCGAGGCGAAGCCGCGTTCCTCCGCCCCGCGGGCGAGCGTGCGCAGATACGATGGCGTCGCGACCGGGTTCCCCGTGATCCCGAAGAGGCCGATGTCCATGAGGACTCGTTACGAGCATTGCCATGCGTTGACAAGCCGCCTCGCGTCGTCTGCTACCATCGGCCGGGATGCGCATCGCATTGGTCCTCCTCGCGCTGGCGACGGGCTGCGCGCCCGCGAGTCGCTCGACGCCGGTCGTGGCGCCGCGCGCGAGCAGGCCAGCCGACACGAGCGCCAGGATCGAGCAGGCCGTCCACAATCTGTTGAACGCCCATCGAGGCAGCCGGAAGCTGTCCCCGCTGACCCTCGATCCGCGGATCAGCGACGTGGCGCGCCGGCATAGCGTGGCAATGGCAGGCGGGAAGGTCCCGTTCGGGCACGACGGCTTCGCCGATCGGGCGGCCGAACTCCGCGACGGTCGGCCGAACCGTGTGGCCGAGAACGTGGCGCACGACCTGGGCCACCCCGACCCCGCGCGCGAGATCGTCCAGGCGTGGCTCCAGAGCCCGGAGCACCGGCGGAACATCGAGGGCTCCTACGATCGCACCGGCATCGGCGCCGCTCGCAACGCGACGGGCGACGTGTACGTGACGCAGATCTTCGTCGGCTTGGCGCGGCCCCGGCAATGCCGTTGACAAGCTAGCGCGGGTCACGCTGAGAAGACGTGAATCAAGGTGCAGCGGTGAGGATGGTCGATCGGCACCGTGAGCGGCAGGACACCCCGGCTTCGCCTCGCCTGTCAACC
>Ga0207428_10007216_pt1 | contig 10162 bp, 10 predicted proteins | sample RhiMethybrSRZTD1_FD_187600 | JGI IMG/M metagenome (GOLD analysis project Ga0207428, IMG submission 187600) | Populus rhizosphere microbial communities from Tennessee, USA - Rhizosphere MetaG P. TD hybrid SRZTD1 (SPAdes) (version 3) | ecosystem: Host-associated > Plants > Roots > Rhizosphere >... | reverse complement strand
GAGGGACGGCTGGCCGGCATCAGCCCGGCCAGCCGTCCCCCGCATGAAATGGGAACTACTGCGCCGCCGCCTTCACTAGCGGCGCGGAAGTGTCGCTCAGGCTCAGCCCCTTGGTTTCCGGCGCCAGGTACTGGGAAATCACGGCACCCAGCACGCAGATGCTGGCGGCGATCAGCATGGTGGTTCCGACGCCCAGACCATCGACGGACAAAGGAAGGATGAACGTTCCTGCAGCCGCGCCGATCCGCGAGAACGCAGTGGCGAAGCCGACTCCTGCGCCGCGGATTTCGGTGGGGAAAACCTCGCCGGGATAAACGCCGGTCAGGGCCGTGGAGATGGCGTTGAAGAACGAGAAGACGATGAAGCTGATGAGGATGATCATCGGCGACATGTGGGAGAAAAGGCCGATGACAACCAGGGCGACGGCGGCGATCCACATCGGCGGGATGGACAGCTTGCGGCGTCCCACCTTTTCAATGAGGAACATCGCGGCCAACGAGCCGGCCACCACGACGCCGTTGAGCACGAGCGCCCCGGCCAGGCCGTCCTCGACCCCCAGGCTTTCCAGCACGATGGGCGCGAAGGTGGCGATGGCAAAGTAGGGGGTGACGTTACAGACCCAGTACATGCAGACGAAGATGGTGGAGTTGCGGTACTGCGGGGAGAAGAGCTTGCCGAAATTGGGTTTCTCGGGCTTCTCGTGCTCCAGATCCTTGACATCGGCGTCCTCCATGAACTGGTGGGCGATGGCAAACGCCTCCTCGCGCCGACCCTTGCTGATGAGCCAGCGCGGTGATTCGGGCGATCCCAGCCGGAGCAGGAAAACGATCAGCGATGGGATGGTGCTCATGCCCAGGATGATCCGCCAGTCGGCGTGGATCGACGTGGACATGTAGTAGCCCACTGCGTAGGACAGCAGGTAGCCCACGTACCAGGCGACCTCCTGGAAGGCCATCAGCTTGCCACGGAGCCTGGCCGGGGAGAACTCCACCAGCAGCGGCCAGCCAATGGCGTAATCGGCTCCGATTGCCATGCCCATGAGCAGGCGGATGACAAACAGTTGCCAAGCGTCCGCCACGAAAAACTGTGCGGCGGAACCGACAAGGAAAATAGCGAGGTCCACGATGAACATCGGCTTGCGGCCGACCTTGTCCGCGAGATAACCGCCGATCGGGCCGCCAAAGAAGATGCCGATCAGTGCCGAAGCTCCGATAAGCCCCTGCATGGCGGCGGTCAGGTTCAGGTCGGCCGTCAGGGCCGGCATGACCAGACCTATGCCGCCCAGGATAAAGCCGTCAATGAACATGCCGCCGGCGATCACGCCGCTGAGCTTGACGAGGAACTTCTTCTTTTGCGGATCCTGGGGAGCCGCTGACTGCACGGGCGGCCTCGGGGCGGGTGTAACAGGTGTATTCACGATTGACTTCCTTGTAGATCGTGCTGTTGGGGGGAAATTCAGGCGCCGGCGCTGTTGCTGCCGGGAGCTTGTATGGGCGGATATCCAAACCCGCTTCGTTCAATTTTCGAACGTCGTGATCAAAAATATGGCATGCACCACATTCCGTGTCAAGAGTTACGGCAGGATGCGAGGTCGAGGAATCCACCCCTTGACAGTGAGCTGGCTTACATTCTAAATTGAACGCAATGTTCAGTAAATGAACGCACAGCATCTGTTACGGCATTGTCCGGCACGAGTCCAAGGAAGCACCGCTGCCATGAAAAACGAACCTCTCAGCCTTTTCGCCTTTGACGTCTTCGCCCCCTCACACCTGACCTCCGGGTCATGGCGGAACGAAGGGGACCAGGGCTACCGCTACACCGACCTGCAGTACTGGACCGGCATCGCACAGATGCTGGAAAAGGCCGGTTTCGACGGGATCTTCTTCGCCGACAACGTGGGCTACCACGACGTCTACCGCGGCAACGGCGACGCGGCCCTTCGCGATGCCGCGCAGTTCCCGATCAACGACCCGACCGTGCTGATCAGCGGCATGGCTGCCGTCACCAGGCACCTGACCTTCGGGGTAACCGTGTCGGCAACCTACGAGCCGCCCTACCTGCTGGCCCGCAAGTTCAGCTCACTGGACCACCTGACATCTGGCCGCGTCGGATGGAACATCGTGACCTCCTACTCGGAGGCCGCGGCCCGAAACCTCGGCAAGCAGCAGCAGCTCACCCCGGCTGAGCGTTATGACCTGGCCGACGAATACATGGACGTGGTGTACAAACTCTGGGAGGGTTCCTTCGAGGAGGACGCCGTAGTCCGCGACGCCGAATCCGCAACCTACATCGACCCCGCAAAGGTGCACCCGATCAACCACGCCGGCCAGCACTTCACGGTGCCCGGCTTCCACCTCTGCGAGCCTTCCCCGCAGCGCACCCCGGTCCTGTTCCAGGCGGGTTCATCCGCCAGGGGCATGGAGTTCGGCGGCAAGCATGCCGAGGCCGTCTTCATTCAAAGCACCTCCGTCGACGGCGCCAAGCGGACAGTGGCCAAGGTCCGGCAGTCAGTCGCGGATGCGGGCCGCGATCCCCGTGACGTCAAAGTAGTCATCCTGCTCACGGTCGTCGTCGCACCCACCGACGACGAAGCCCAGGCGAAGTACCGCCAGGCCGTGGAAACCGCCCCGGTCGAGGGCATCCTGGCACGCTTCAGCGGCTGGACCGGCATCGACATGTCCGAGTACGAGCTGGACACACCCCTGCGGTCCGTGGGAACCAAGGCCGGGCAGTCGATGCTGGACATGTTCTCCAAGGCCGACCCGGACCGGGACTGGACGCCGCGCCAGATTGCCGAGTTCCTGGCCGTCGGCGGCAGCGGCTCCACCATCGTCGGCTCCCCGGAAACCGTCGCCGCCGAACTGCGCCGCTGGCGCGACGAGGCAGACATCGACGGGATCAACCTCAGCTACATCACCAAGCCCGGGGGCTGGGAGGAGTTCATCGAACTGGCGCTGCCGGAACTTCGCGCCCAGGGCCTGGTGGCCCCGGAACGCGGCGAGGACCAGGAACCGGTCACCCTGCGCGAAAAGCTCTTCGGCCAGAAATACACACTGGCCGGCCACCCGGCCACGGCACAGCGCGCCGGTCACCTCAGCGACGCTGCCCGCTAACGCAGCCGCCACCAACGGAATTATCAACGAAGGACCCCTCAATGACTGAACAAACTGACGTCGTCGTCATCGGCGCCGGGCTGGCCGGCCTCATCACTGCCCGTGAACTCGGCAACCGCGGCCACAAGGTGGTCGTCCTGGAAGCCCGCGAGCGGCCGGGCGGCCGTTTGTGGACAGAAAACCGCCTGGGCCAGAAGCTGGAACTCGGCGGAAACTGGCTGCACTGGACCCAGCCGCACGTCTGGGCCGAGGTCACCCGCTACGGGCTGGAGGTCTCCCGCGGCCCGCGCTCGGAAGAAACCTACTGGCTGGCCGGCAATGAAGTGCGCCGCGGCAACCTGGACGACTTCATGAAGCTGATCGATCCAGGCATGACCCGGCTGCTGGAAGACACCATGAAGTGGCTGCCCCGCCCTGACGCACCGCTGACCGTCGAGAACCTGGCTGAGGCCGACCAGTACAACCTGCAGGAAATGCTGGACAAGCTGGACCTCTCCGAAGACGAACGGAACGCGAACGAGGCCGCCTGGGTGGGCCACTTCAACGCGCCCCTGGACCAGTGCGCCTACGTCAACGCCCTGCGTTGGACCGCCGGGTCCTCCGGGCACTGGCACCTGATGCACGAAGCCTCCGCGATCTACCGCCTGAAGAACGGCAACGACACCCTGGTCACCGCCATCGCCGAGGACACCAATGCGGACATCCGCCTCAACGCCCCGGTCACCGCCGTCCGCCACCAGGCCGGCGGCGCCACCGTCAGCTACGGCGAGGGCCAGGAGATCCAGGCCAAGAAAGTGGTCATCACCCTCCCGCAGAACATCCTGCACAAGCTCGATGTCCAGCCTGCACTCTCCGACGGCAAGCTCGCCGCCAGCCGGGAAAAGACAGCGTCGCAGGGCGTCAAAGCCTGGATCCGGGTCAAGGGCCCCATCAAGCCGTTCTTCGCGTACTCCGCCCAGGACAAGCCCCTCTCCGTGATCCGCACCGAGTTCGTCGGCGAGGACGACGCCGTGCTGGTGGGCTTCGGCGCCGACGCGAGCCGCATCGACGTCACCGATCCCCAGCAGATCCAGGACGCCATCAAGGTCTGGCGCGACGACCTGGAAGTCCTCGAGGTCACCGGTCACAAATGGGGCGAAGACCCTTACGCCGAGGAGACCTGGCAGATCCAGCGTCCCGGCCAGCTCACCAAGTACCACCAGGCACAGCAGGCCAGCGAAGGTGCCCTGCACTTCGCCAGCAGCGACACCGCGAACATCTGGGCGGGCTTCTTCGACGGCGCCATCGAGAGCGGCCTCCGCGCAGGCCGCACCATCCACGCAGAACTCAAGGCCGCCGCACTGGAAGGACAGTCATGACCGCCACCGCCATCGCACCCAGGACCATCGACTCCGACCGTTACCGGGCCGTCATGCGGCACCTGCCCACCGGCGTCGCGGCCGTCTGCTCCACAGATCCGGTGACCGGCATCCAGAACGGCATGATCGTGGGAACGTTCGCATCCCTGTCCATGGAGCCGGCGCTGGTGACGTTCAGCGTCATGCACTCCTCCACGAGCTGGCCGAAGATTTCCGAAGCCGGGACCTTCAGCGTCAGCCTGCTCGCCGAGGACCAGCAGCAGGTCTGCCGGGCCCTGTCCGCGAAGGGTGAGGACAAGCTCAGCTCCGTTGGCTGGTCCGAATCGGAGTGGGGCACCCCGCACCTTCACGGTTCGCTGGCCTGGTTCGACTGCCGGGTTGAACAGCAGTTCACGGCCGGGGACCACGTCGTCGTCATCGCCAGCGTGCTGGACATGACACCCGCTGAGCCGGCCTCCGCCCCGCTCATCTTCCACGGCGGCCGCTTCGGAAGCTTCCGCGAAGCTGCCTGAGCTGCCTGAGCCGCGACATCCCTTATCTAAGGAAACCTGACATGGATATCACCCCAGCCAGCACCACAGCCCTGGCCGACATCACGCCCGCCCACTACCGCCAGGTCCTGGGCAAACTCCCCACCGGCGTCACAGCCATCACCGGCGTCAACGACGATGACGAGAAGCTCGGCCTGGTGGTCGGCACCTTCCAGTCCCTCTCACTCGATCCGCCGCTGGTCATGTTCTGCGTGGACAAGTCCTCCTCCAGCTGGCCCAAGCTGCGCAAACTGCAGAAGTTCACCGCCAACATCCTCTCGGATGACCAGATCAGCATCTGCAGGTCACTGTCCCGGAAGGGACCGCAGAAGTTCGAAGGCCTGCCCTGCACCGCGGGACCCCTCGGCACCCCGCACCTGGACGGCGCCACGGCCTACATCGACTGCGTCGTCACTGCAGAGGTCGTGGTGGGAGACCACTACATGGTGGTCGGCGCCGTGACCAACATGGAGGAAGGAACCGGCGACGCTCTGCTCTTCCGGGCCGGCAAGTTCGGCCAATACCTTCCCATCGAGATTCCCGCACCGGAATCCGTCCCCGCCAAACAGGCACCAGTCGAATCAGTACCGGCAAGGAGCGCATCATGACCCGCCAGCAGACCATCCTCGACGCGTGGAACCGGGCATGGGGCGACGGCGACCTGACCGCCTTCGAACAGATGCTCGCACCGGATTACGTCCGCCGGTCCAAGTCGGGCAGCGAAGACTACGCCTCCTTGCGGAAGACCATTGAGGCCACCCACGCAGCCTTCCCCGACACCACCACGGAGATCCTGCACATCCTCGAGGACGGGGCCACCGCTGCGATCCACTGGCAGACCAAGGGAACCCACCAGGGCGAGTTCATGGACGTACCCGCCACCGGCCGCACCATCACCGTTTCGGGCGCATCCTTCCTCCGTTTCGACGGCGACAAGCTGGCCGAGGAATGGGTGGTCTGGGATCCCCGCGAACTCCTCTCCGCCCTTGGGATCTGGCACCTGGGCCCGGGCAACGCCTAAGCACGACCTCCCCCACCTACTCTTACCGCCCAGGAGGGCGCCATCATGACACTTCACGGACACTCCCTCATCGCAGGGGACCCCACCGCCGGAAACAGCGGAACCACCTACGGGATCAACCCCGCGACCAACGAGCAGCTGGAACCGGCCTACACCCTGATCAGCGACGACCAGCTGCGGACGGCCACCGAGGCCGCCGCGGACGCCTTTGACTCCTTCAGCGCCCTCGCACCGGAACAGCACGCCAGGTTCCTGGACGCCATCGCCGAAAACATCGAAGCCATCGGCGAGGAACTCATTGAACGGGCATCCACCGAAACCGGCCTCGGCATGGACCGCCTCCGCGGCGAGCGCGCCCGCACTGTCGGCCAACTGCGGCTGTTCGCAGAGGTGGTGCGCCAGGGCGACTTCCGCGGCGTCCGCATCGATCCCGCCATGCCCGACCGGGCGCCGCTCCCACGGGCCGACATCCGGCAGCGCCAGATTCCCCTGGGTCCGGTGGCTGTCTTCGGCGCCAGCAACTTCCCGCTGGCCTTCTCCGTGGCCGGCGGCGACACCGCGTCGGCGTTTGCCGCGGGGTGCCCCGTGGTGGTCAAGGCCCACAACGCCCACCCCGGCACGGCTGAACTCGTGGGCCAGGCCATCGTCAAGGCCGTCGGCGACCTGAGCCTCCATCCGGGCGTGTTTTCCCTCGTCTATGGCTCCGGCGCCAGCATTGGCCAGTCCCTGGTTGCCGACCCCGCCATCAAGGCCGTGGGCTTCACCGGATCCCGGGCCGGCGGCACCGCCCTGATGCGCACCGCCGCAGCCCGGCCCGAGCCCATCCCCGTCTACGCCGAAATGTCCTCGATCAACCCGGTCTACGTCTTCCCCGGGGCCCTCAACGGCGGCAGGGAAGACGTCGAGGTGCTGGCCAGGCAATACGTCGCCTCGGTAACGGGCAGTTCCGGGCAGCTCTGCACCTCCCCGGGCCTGGTCTTCGTTCCCGCCGGCGAGGCGGGCGACCGGTTCGCCGCCGCCGTCACCGGCGAAATCACCCCGCTGTCCGGGCAGACCATGCTCAGCGGCGGGATCGCCTCAGCCTGGCACCACGGCCACGACGCGCTCGAGGCCGCTGCCGACGTCGAGCTCCTCGGCCGGGGCCAGCAGGGCCCCGGCGAGAATGCACCTGCACCAGCGGTCTTCAGTTCCGAACTGGACGTCTTCACCGGGAACCCGGTCCTGCACGAGGAAATCTTCGGCGCAGCCAGCTTGGTGGTCCGCTACAAGGGCGTCGAGGACCTGATTGAAGCAACCAGCAGGCTCGACGGCCAACTGACAGCTTCGCTGCACGTCACCGAAGCGGACTACGCCGCGGCCGCTCCGCTCATCCCGGCACTGGAACGCAAGGTGGGCCGGATCATCATCAACGGCTGGCCCACCGGCGTCGAAGTTGGCCACGCCATGGTCCACGGCGGCCCGTACCCGGCAACCTCCGATTCAAAAACGACGTCGGTGGGCACCCTGGCCATTGAACGGTTCCTCCGCCCTGTGGCGTACCAGAACTTCCCTGAGCAGCTGCGGCCCGCGCCCCTGCAGGACGGGAACCCCTGGAACGTCAACCGCCTCATCGACGGCAAGCCGGAACAGCACTAGCCCCGACGCCAAACCCCGCAACTTCCGGCCCCGGGCACGCCTCTCGCACGAGTCGCCCGGGGCCGGCGCCCCAACCACACAGAAATTGAGGGACCCATGTCTACCATCACGCTTGAAGACGTCGCCGGCACGCTCCGCACCGCCCGACTGCAGGGACAGCCGGTTTCTGCGCCTACGGAAACCTGGCCCGCGCTTGACGCCGATGCCGCCTTCCAGGTCCAGAAGATCAACGTTGAACACGCCGTCGCCGGAGGTGACCGGCTCGTCGGCTACAAGCTCGGCAACATCGCCAAGGTCATGCAGGACGCTTTCGGCCTGGACCAGCCGGACTACGGCCACCTGCTTGCAGGCATCTTCGAATTCGAAGGCGCCACCCTCCAGAGGGACAACTTCATCGCACCCTACGTGGAACTCGAACCGGCATTCGTGCTCCGCTCCCGCCTGGGCGGCCGGAACACCACCGTCGCGGACGTCATCAACGCCATCGACTACGCGCTGCCCGCCATCGAGATCATCGATTCCCGCGTGAAGGACTGGGCCATCGGCCTGCCGGACACCCTGGCGGACAACGGCTCCACCGGCGCCGTCATCCTGGGCGGCACACCCCGGAAGGTCACCGACCTGAACCTGCGCGACACCCGCGGTATCCTGACCTTCAACCACCGCGAAGTCATCTCCGGGACCACCGGCAACATCCTGGGAAACCCCCTCGCCGCCGTCGCCTGGCTGGTCAACCGCCTTGCCGACTACGACGTCGAGTTTGAAGCAGGCCAGGTCATCCTTCCCGGCAGCTGCCTCCAGGCCGTTCCGATGAACGAGGCCGGCCGCTGGTCCGGAACGTTCGAAGGCTGGGGCACGGTCGAGTTCGACGTTTCGGCCTGATTATGCGGCTGGCCAACATTTCCGGACGCCTCCACCTCGTCACCCCCGATGACCAGGTCATCGACGTGTCGATGGAAACCGGCGGACATTTCAGTCCGCGGATCCAGGACTGCTACGAGCGCTGGCCGGAGCTCCGCAGCGTTGCCTTCACGCTGGAGCAATGGAGCGGAACCCCGCTGGCCGAGGTGCCGCCGTCGTCCTTTGGAAATCCCGCGCCGCAGCCCCGGCAGGTCTTTGCGATCGGGCTGAACTACGCGGCGCACGCCGCCGAGGCCTCGCTGGCCGTGCCGGATGACCTCACGGTGTTCACGAAATTCGTGACCTCCCTGACCGGCCCGCACGGAACCATCGTCCTCCCGCCCGGCACCGTGGACTGGGAAGCCGAACTCGTCGTCGTCATCGGCCGCGGCGGGACCCGCATCCCCGTTGAGGAGGCGTGGAAGCATGTGGCGGGCCTGTCCGTGGGACAGGACCTCTCGGAGCGCACGCTGCAGCAGTCCGGGCCGGCGCCGCAGTACAGCCTGGCAAAGTCGTTTCCCGGGTTTGGACCCATTGGGCCGCTGCTGGTGACTCCCGATGAGTTCGATGACCCGGACCACATCGAGCTGGGCTGTTCCATCAACGGCGAAGAAGTCCAGAAGGGGGACACCTCGGACATGGTGTTCACGGTGCCGGAGATCATCGCCCGGCTTTCGCAGGTGACGCCGCTGCTGCCCGGCGACGTGATCTTTACGGGCACGCCTCCCGGGGTGGGCGTTGGCCGGGTGCCGCAGCGCTTCCTCAAGCCCGGGGACGAACTGGTCACCTATGTGCGCGGCGTCGGGGAGATGCGGCACAAGATGCAGTAGAGGGCGGCACCAACAGTCAGCGGGCTGCCGGACCTCTTGGGGCCGGCGGCCCGTCCTGCCTTTTCGCGTGTGGGACGGGACATCCGGAGCAAGGTCATGCGGCCCCGAAGTGCACTCGCTACGTGTTAGGCAATAGTCTGGCCAGATGGGGATCAATGCCGTGAACACCGGCGAACAGATGGACAGGCAATCGCGCATTCTCGAGGCGGCGCTTGATCTGCTGTCCCGCCATGGGATTTCGGGTGTGAGCATGCGGGCCGTGGCCCGCGAAGCCGGCGTCGCGCTCGGCCTGGTGAACTACTACTACGACGACAAGACGAGCCTGATACGGGCAGCCCTGCGCCGGGTCGACGAGCACGACCTTCTGCTGGTGGCGCCCGACCCGTCGTCCGACCCGGAGGAACAGCTGCGCAAGGCCCTGCGCAGAGTGGCAGCCGCTGACCTGCTGACCACCCGCTACCTGTCCCTGCGCCTGCACCTTTGGGCCCTCGCCCAAGCGGACGAGGGCTATGCACAGATCAACGCCGAGGCCTTCGACCGCTATCTTGACGGCCTCGCCGCGCTGGTTTCCAACGCCCAACCCGATCTTTCATGGGAGACATGCAGGGAGCGGGCGGCTGACATTGTCGTCATCCAAAACGGCATGTGGTTGACGGCGCTTCTCGGCGTTGATGAGGCCTCCATCCAGCGAAGCATCACCCGCACGGAGCAGATCGCCTTCGCGCCCCTTCAGGACCACACCATCAAGGACCACGGGCTGCACCAGTCCTAAACC
>Ga0207428_10007214_pt1 | contig 10163 bp, 3 predicted proteins | sample RhiMethybrSRZTD1_FD_187600 | JGI IMG/M metagenome (GOLD analysis project Ga0207428, IMG submission 187600) | Populus rhizosphere microbial communities from Tennessee, USA - Rhizosphere MetaG P. TD hybrid SRZTD1 (SPAdes) (version 3) | ecosystem: Host-associated > Plants > Roots > Rhizosphere >... | reverse complement strand
GTTACATTGGTATTGTTCCAACCGTTCGCGTTGGGCGCAGGATTCGGGATTGCTTCGATGATCGGTGAAGTTTTGTCTATGTTCACGTCACTCACCGTCGCCGAGGCGGAATTTCCGGCCTGGTCCGTAACCGTAAAGGTGTGAGTGTGATCCCCGCCTTCCTGGGTAAACGTGAAAGTGCCGGTCGCAGTCGCGCCGGACTCAAATCCTGAGATCGCATCGGTCGCGGTGAAACTCGACTCGACATCTGTGTTGTTCCACCCGTTCAGATTGGGTGGTGTGCGGGAAACGTCTGTGAATACCGGCGCAGTCTTATCCAGCTTCACCGTGAATGACTGTGACGCCTCAACGTTCCCGGCGTTGTCTCGGGCAAAGAAATCAATCGTATTGATGCCTTCGCTGGTGACTGGAATCGAAATCGTGGAACCAAAGGCATGAAACTGGGTGCCGTTGATGCGGTAGAAAATTTCGCGCACGCCGGTGCCTTCCGCGTTGTCAGCCGAGGTCAGCGTGACGGTAACGTCACTGTTGTGCCAACCAGCAGCGTTTGCCGGCTGTGAAAGCGAAGCCAATGTCGCCGGCGCGACGTGGTCCTTGTCCGCGTCGGGGAATGGAACGAGATCGTTCAAATAGAGTTCGAGATTCGAATAACCACTCGCGCTAATTGCCGCACCATCCGCCGGGTCGAGCGCATTCAAACCATGATCGTTTTCCCACGCGTCGGGAATGCCGTCCTGATCGGTGTCCACCGGCGGCGTTAAAGAGTTAAGCGCGGGCCAGCCACCGACCTGGTTCTCAGAATCGATGTGATGCCCGCCTTCATTCCGCACTTCAGAAATTATGCGGGTGTCCACCGCATCCCGCACCAGCGAGTGTCCGGCCAGGTTCAGGACGCGTTCGTAAGCTGTCGGCGCATCGTCAGTCGCCACTTGCGCAAAACTGAAGCGCCCCGGTTGTTGCCTGGTATAGGAACCGATGAACATGGACCACTGAGTGTCCTGCCCATCATGCGCGCCGTTCAGATTGCTATCGATCGCGTTATTCGACTGGTAGATCTGTGTGCTGGTACTGCCTCCGTTGAAAGCCCGGTTACGCTTGGATGACGGCGTCGAAGGTCCCGCCACCAGATAGTTCCCCACATAGTTGAGCCGTGGCGTCCCCTCGGTATTGTCGCCACTATAACCAGCTTCGCTGCCCCAGTCGTAGACCAGATTGTTGACAAAGTCGAGACCAATGTTATCGCCCAGACGCGGGTTGCGACTGTCATGATGCGCATAGAGATTGTGGTGATAGGAAATCAGCCCGCTACCGTAACGAATCAGCGAGCCGTAACCATGCGCACCCTTAATGTGACACGAGTTCTTCATGCTTTCGGTGATCAGAGACCACTGCACCGTGACCTTGTCCGATTCAGTGACCGAAAGCGTTTCATCGACGCTCCACGAGGCAGAAACGTGATCGACAATCACGTTGATCGATCTATCAACCGTAAAGCCATCGTCCTGATAGTTAGGACAGTTAACATCGCCTGGCCGAAAGCGCAGGTACCGTATGACCACGTCATGCGTGTCGGTAACCGCAGTGGTCCATCCGGCGACGGTTACCCCGTCGCCCGGGGCGGTCTGACCGGCCAGAGTCAGAAAAGGTTTGTTGATGCTCAGTTTTGTTTGCAGGTAGATCGTGCCCGAAACGTCGAAGACAATCGTGCGTGGTCCGGCCGCATTCTGAACTCCGAAACGCAGGCTGCCGGGCCCGGAATCATTGAGATTGGTGACGTGATAGACATCTCCACCGCGGCCGCCCGGAGTACTTGCGCCGCTGCCTTCAGCGCCGGGAAACGCGGGCAAAGGGGCCGCGCCGGGCGCATAAATCGTCAGCGTCGCCGAGGTGCCGCCCTGGAAATTAGGATCGTTGATGGTGGCGACGACAGTGTATTGGCCCACATTAGTCGGCGCCGTGGCGGAGCCGTTATAGGTCACGTTCACCGCGGTGCCGGCCGGCGTCACGCTGACGATGACCGGTTTGGGATTGCCGTCGTAGGTCTGATAGAGCTTGCTGAGCGTAACCAGCGCCGACACGGGATTAATAACCAACGTGCCTGAGAAACTGCCCTGATAGACCGCGTCCTGAATGGTAGCCACGACGTTGTAACTGCCGAGCGCTGTCGGCGGAGTCGGGCTGCCGTTGTAGGTCAAAGTCACGTTGAGCCCGGCCGGCTCAGTGACCACCGTGGGCACAACCGGATTGCCCGTGTAGGTCTGATTCAAATTACTCAGTGAGACAGCCGCGGTTAGTTTCGTCGACGGCGCAAATCCGCCGAGCACGAAGGCCGGATCGCTCAACTGAGCAGCTTGCGCCGCGGTCAGCTGGCAGGAGAAAGCCGCGCGCTGGCTGACATCGAGTGGCGCGCCGTTTAGATCGGTGCTGTTGTACTCACAGAACTGAACATTCGGAGCAACGGTCGCGTTGTCCAATCGCCAGCCCACGGGAATAACATGCGGGCCCATCGCGCAATTGATATAGACGACCTGGCTGAACGGAAACACATTTGGATCGATGCGCGCGAGGAAACCACCGCTGACACCTGCGGCGCTGGTGAGCCGGCAATTCACGAAGACATTGCCGCTCTTTCCCGACACATTGCGGATCTGGGTATAGAAACCGCCCGAGGTGACCATCTTCAATTCACAATTCTGAAAGTAGGCTGATCCGTTACCCCACATGAAATCGACGTCACCTTCGATATAACTGTCAGTGACAAAGCCGCCCATGCTGTTGGTACCCGGGCTTTGCAGCAAAAGAGTGTCCTGGAAACTCTTCAGGTTGACGCGATTCAAAACGATCCGCAGCGCATTGCCGCGGAAGGCTTCAGCCTGCGAGCCGCCTTTCGGCGTGGTGTTTTGGAGGGTGATGTTCTCCAGACTGAAATCATTGCCGTCAACTCCAAACATTGCCCGGGTGGTCGTCGAAGTCGGATTGAAGTTGTTGTTGTTCGCGTACTGAATCACAGTCTGAGCGCGATTCTCGCCCCGCACCGTAATGAACGGCTTGTTGGATCCGATGTAAACTATCTCTGTATAAGTGCCGTTGCGCACATTGATCACGGCGCGATTGCTGTTGCCGGCCGGGACGAAATCAACCGCTCCCTGAATCGTGCAAAAATCTCCCGAACCATCCGCGGCGACTGTGAGCGCATTAGTTCCCGGCGCCGGTCCCGAAGTCTTCGTCGAGAAGGCGAATTGATTTGGATTGGTGATGCCGGCAAAGGGCGCCCCGCTGGTGTCGGTAATCACGCCCGGCTCAATCGTGACAAAGTAAGTCCGATCGTAGGCGAGTTTCTGGTGCAGATAGATCGAGGCGGTGTTGCCGGTCACGATGATCGGGAAATAATTGAACGAGATGGTGCCGTTCAGCCGGGACTGGGTCGCCAAACTCATATCGATCGTATCCACGATCGTGCCATCGTCCTGATGGATTTGCAGGCGTCCGCTGTTGCCAACCTTCGGAGCCTGATTGAAAGTAATCCGCAAAGGCGTGTCGATGCAGAGATCTGTGGCGCCGGTAGTCGGCGACGTGCTGGTTATCGCCATCGCTGACACGACCAGCAATTTGGCGGAGTTACTGGTGATGCTGCCGCTGGAGTTGCTTACCACCACCGAGTAGTTGGCGGCGTCGGCAATCTGGGCATTGGCAAAGTTAAGCGAGGCTCCGGTTGCGCCCGAAATCAGAGCTCCGTTCTTGAACCACTGGTAAAAAAGATTATCGCCCGTGGCTATAACTGAAAGCGCCGTGGGATTTCCCAACGTGACAGTTGTGTCTGCCGGCTGGGTCGTGATCCCGGGTGGCGGCGGGACCGGATCGGTACTGACATTGAGCGTCACCGGATTGCTGGATACGCTGCCGGATGGATTGCTGACAACTGCTACATAGCTGCCGGCATCGCCGAGCTGAACGTTAGTCAGATTCAGCGTCGGAGTTATGGCCGAAGGATTTGTAGCCGCAGGGATTGGGTTGCCGCTCCTCTGCCACTGATAAGACAATTGATTGCCGCTGGCGGCCACCGCCATGGTGACGTTGCTGCCCACCTGCACTGTCAGGTTCGAAGGCTGCGGCTGGCTCGTAATCACCGGTAAGGCCGCCGTGTAGTCGATCAGCCAATTGGTGAACTTGATCTGCTGCGCGAACGTGTTGTTGGCGACTCGAAATCCAAAGTAGTCGAAAGCCGTGTTGGGTGACACGCTGGATTCAACGGAAGTGAAGTTGAGATTGCTGAGCGTGCCCCCGGTGACCGAAACCGAGATCCTGGTGTCGGTGGCGCTGAGCCGCTCAATTGTATAAGTGAGCGTATACGACGTGTTGTTCGCCAGCGTCTGTCTGGTGGTGGCGCCGGTTCCGGAGATGGCGGTGAAGTCGGCGGCTGTATTGAATGGGTTGCCGCTGGTCAGGGTGGTGCGGCGGGAAATGACGAAAGGAGCACCCGTGCCACTCGGGACAAAAGTCAGGCCATAACCCGGGTCGTTAATAAAGGTCGGGTCGTTCATCCCGCCCGTCAGGTTGTTTGCGTTGCGCGTCCCCAGCGAATTCAACACGCCAAATCGAATGTCCTGTCCGGTCCCACCAAAACCCTGGAAAGAAAACGTTCCTGATACGGTCAGCTTGTCGCCTATGTTGAGATTCACCGGCGAGCCCGGGTTGGTAAAGAACCCCCAGAAGGCTTCGGCACTGGTGGTGTTCGCCAGATTAAAATTTACCGAGCCTACGGCATCAGTGCGAACGGTGGTCGAGCGGCCCTGGAAGATCCTTATCGAATTGTTCGGCAGATCCTGAACCGTGCTGTTGCCATCGGCGAACGTGTCATTAACAACCGAAGCGGCGCTGGCTATCCAGGGCAGCGCGAGTATGACGATCGACATGATCAGCAGCAGAGTTTTGAAGCTTATGGATCTGGGTTTCATGTTTTCCTCACTCAAGTCAGGATTCGGATACCACCCCGACAAGCTCGCCAACCTACCGTTGTTCAACCGAGGGCCGCAGCTCGCAACCGTTTTGAGCCGTGGACGGCAACGCTCCGACTGCTGCTTACTGATCGGGACCGACGGTTAAATCGACTGCACTTCGTTTTAGGACGTTTACTTCTCTTGGGGTCGCAGATTCTATCACGAATTGGTCTTACCGTTGCAAAGCAAAACAAAAAATTGGCGTTAACAGTCTGAGGTACCCCCGGAACAAAAGCCGCACCGATCCGGCTAAGAATAAAAGCGTTCTGGCTGGCTGCAACGTGAATACTCCAAAGGGCTGGTCATAACGTCGGCGCGAGAAGGTGGCAATTGGTTAGACCTAATCAAAAAATCGGTCGCACTGAAGGTAAACTGGCAAAGACAAAAGCGACTCAGACGTGCAGGCCAGGGGTTGGCTCGCAGATCCACCGCGGAAGCATGCCGCCAACCTGCAACCCCAAGGGAGTCGGTCCGGAAATCCCGTAGGGATGTAATGTTTATAGAAAGCTCAAGCCCGATTGATTTCGGAAAGCCCATTTATGGGCGAAAGACGATCTGTTGCGCTCCTAAAAAGGAGCTGGTAAATCTCAATTAGGCCTGACTTTTTCTATAAACATTTCACCGCTACGCGGTTTTTCCGACAGCCCCCAACGGGATTGAGTCGGTATTGGCGAATAATAGACGCAACCCCTTTGGAGTTATAAGCAAATTAATCCTTCGCGGTTCGGTAGCTATCTCGCAGTGGCGTTGGGTGCAGCGTTCGCGCTTTTCACTGGGGCGAGCCAGGCGCGCCCGCGGGCAAGGTCGAGCGTCAGATTCCAATCAATTAAAAACCGCGTCCCGATGTTGCCGTCCATGATCAGAGACTCGTTGACTCGCGCCTCGCCGCCGACCGGAATGCCTCCCGCCAATCTGAAACTCGCGGGCTGAGGTTCTTTGATTCCGGTTTTGAGATTGAGCAAAGGCGCGATGTGCGCGGCGATCACATTCGCGCCTCCATTTCCGGAATCAATCTCCATCCAGGCGGTGCCTTCAGGCGTAATTACGCCGACGACCACGGCCAGCGCCACGCCTTCCACCTCGCGCACCAGGCGGATGGGAACCTCCCGGCCCTGCCTGATTCGAGCGTTAAGACTGGGCCTGCTCTCCACGGTTAACTTGCGTTCAGCGAGGTTCAAAGTGATCGCGCGACCGGCGAAGACATCGAGCCCAATCGATCCGTCAATCCTCGGAACATTAGGCGGCATGTATTTCATCAGGTCGAACACGCCGGCGATCGGGGCCGGGAACGGATGTTGATCGATATAGAACATGAGGTTGTCACAGCGCTTCATATCCAGACGCTGACCTGTGAGCACAAAACCGCTGAGTTGTCCCCAGAGCTTACAACCAATCGTCTGGGCAAAGGCGGGGCTCAGGTAGGTGACCCCACCGCCCGTGTCAAAAACGAACGTGCCTTCGTGGCCGCGTACTTTAGCGCGCATCGTCATCATGTATGTGCCGCCGGGATGCGGATCGAGATGAAAAACGGCGACTGGCCCCGGTTGCGGTTTGGCAAAGCCTGGAACGCTTAAGATGAAAACGAACAGACTGCTTATGAGTAGAGGTCGAGACATGGATCGAACATTCATTACCTTGATTCTTACCTTCGTTGGAATTGTCGGGAGAAGATTAAAGATACAGCACGAAAGAAATTAATGCTTCCATCGTGCATACGCACGGCGCGTTCGGCGACCTGCTCGCCGGTCAACTTCGTCTGCGCTTCCATGATCTGAGTCATTCTATAGAGGTTCGGGTTCGATGCAGTCAAGAAATGTTAAGCAATTTTGGAGTGCGCCGACTTGTCGGCGCTTTGGACTACGGCTCTTTTCAATTTCATTAAATTTGGCAAGTTAGGCACCGGGCTAAAGCCTTACCGCACATCAGGCGGCAAAGCCGCAGTCAGTTATCAACAAACTTTGGAATCGAAACTATTGAGCCGTCATCAATTTCGCAAATCGCTCGGCAGGAATATTACCGCCCGTCAGGATGCCGACCACCTTCTTCCCACGCAGGCCCTCCCTTACCGTCCCAGCCCAGCCGGGCTCGCCGGCCGGGGATCCCAAGGTCGGGCTTCCGACACTTAATTTAATCGCGGCGGCGAGTGACGCGGCGCCCGCGCCTTCGGCGACTTGTTTGGCGTCGCGTGCCAGGATGCGAATCGCTTCATTAATCTGTTCGTCGGTCACGAGGATGAAATCAGAGAGTAACTCCCAAAGGATCTTGTTGGTGAGCTCAAAAGGAACGCGCGTCGCCAGGCCTTCGTGCACCGTGGTCATCGTCGGATAAGGATCGAGCGAGCGGTTTTGGAACGCGTGCCACAAAGCCGGCGCGGCGTCGGATTGAGTCGCGAAAACTTGCACCTGTGGATTCAGTTCGCGGGCCACGATGCAATTGCCGGCTGCGCAACTGCCCCCGCCCGCGGGTGCGATGACCACATCAACGTCAGGCAGGTCTTCAAAAATCTCCAGGCCAATCGTGCCCACTCCGGCGATGAGCCCCGGCTCGTTCGCCGAGTGCACATAACGGTAGCCTTCGGCAACCGCCAGCCGCTCAATTTCCAGCCGAGCTTCATCGAAGTCACGCCCATGCAGGCGGACTTCAGCGCCCAGGTCCCGCATCGCCTGCATCTTTGATTCATTCACATTCTCAGCCGGCGCATAGATAATCACGCGCGCGCCAAACAGCCTGCCGGCGTACGCGATCGACTGGCCATGGTTACCGGTCGAGGCGGTAATCAGCGTCAGTCCCCGGCCAGCTTCATTACCAACCAGATTCACGCCACCACGTACTTTGAAGGCACCGGTGGGTTGCAGGTTCTCTAACTTCGCGTAGTAATCACACGCCAGCGCTTCAGAGATCTTCGGAAGGCGAACCAGCGGAGTCTTAGGCAGGTACCTCGCAATGAACTTGCGAGCAGCAACTATGTCCTGAAAAGTTGGGGGAAGCATATGGTACGCATGCCTCTGGCATGCTGATCTGAGTCGTGACAGGGCGTTGCGCCTACGGATCGGCGTGCCCTGCTTGCCCTGAGCAGCCCGCTGGAAGCGTGCGTACCGTCAGGATGCCTGCGCCTCGATCGAAGTAGATTGCAACGGCAACTCAATCCGAAAAGTCGTGCCCTTCCTGGGCTGGCTTTTGACTTCGATGTTTCCGCCATGAAGGTCAATAATTTGCCGGACAATCGATAAGCCCAATCCGGTGCCGCGTTTCTTCGTGGTGAAGAATGGTTCAAACAGCCGGCTTTGGGCTTTTTGATCGATTCCCGAACCGTGATCGGAGATGACGATGCGGGCCCGCGCGCCGTTGGAAAACGTTCCGGCTGTAAACCCGCCCGTCTCGCTCTCTTTCGTAACCAGTTCGACCGAGACCTCAACCGGCGAACGCGGTTCACTCGCATCAATGGCGTTTGCCAGCAAATTAACAAATACTTCGCGCAACTGCTCGCTGTCCCAAACGCCTTCAATCGGCGCCGCTTCAAACTTTGTTTCAATCGGAGTTTCTTTGTCGCGCACCCGGTCGGCAACCAGTTCGATGCTCGATTCAATCACTTCCTGCAAATCCGCCGGTCCCAGATCAAGGTCTCTTCGCCGCGAAAACTGTGTCACGTCGACCACCAGTTTGTTTAAGTGATGAATGCCGCGCTCAACCAGTGAAATCGTTCTTTCTGCTTCGTCGCTGGAGGTGTACTGCCGCAACATCTCCACACCCAGGCGAATGCTGCCCAGCGGATTCTTGATCTCATGCGCCAGTTGGGCGGCTGCCGCACCCACCGCCGCCAGCGACTCGCTTCGGCGCAGGGCACTTTCGGCTTTCGTTGCTTCCGTCACATCGACCATGGTGAGAATTTGCCCGTGCTCGCCATCGATTTCCAACGGTGAAGAATAGACGTCGTAAGTAACCAATCCCCCTTCATGGTCCAGGTTCCAACGACCCCGGTAGGTTGAGACGACGACATGCGACGCGGTGGCAGCTTCCAGGAGTTTCACCGCGTCAGGCGACGCAATCTCATCGTGAATCGATGAGCCAATCGCCGCCCGCGGAAAGATCCGCATGAACGCAGTGTTCGCGCTGCGAATTCGATCCTGGCGATCGACCGCGGCAATGGCGCTGACCATTCCTTCAAGCATCTGGTTGCTGAATTCGCGTTCCCGCCTGGCGTCCTCAGTGCTGCGACGCGTCTGGCTAAAGCGACGCTGGACTTGCCACGTCGTCGCCACGGCCACCGCCAATCCCGCGAGCAGGGCGAACAGGTTCCACAGACGAATGGTACGAGTAGCGGATAACTGTAACGCTTCGGCGCGCTGAAATATCTGGACTTGCTCCTTCGCCACCTCGGTCCCGAGGTCGTTCAGGTCAGCATCTACTTCGTGAAATGTTTTGAAGCCTTCCAACACGTAACGGTCTTTGTCTTTCGTAATTTCCAGATAAGCCGTCAGGTCATCGCGAAATTTTCGCCACTTCGGCAGTTCGGACAGCGGCAGATGTTCCAGCTGGGGCAAAATATTCGCGACCCCGTTGCGAGCGGTATCAAGACGCACGTCGAACGGCGGCCGAATCTCGCGACGCGCTTCTGCTCCCATGCGATCGCGCGCTTCGTTGTCGAGTTTGGTCAGAGCGACGCGCAGCTCGAGCAGGATTTTGCTACGCGCGGCAAAGGAGTCTCCCAGATTCACGGTCTCCCGGCTGGTGTCCTCAATTCGCCGAATGCTCAGATTGCCGAGCACCAGGATGAGCAAAAGCACGAGCGCGAAACCCGCGACCAGCGGCAGCAATGCCGGATCGAGACGCGATTCCTTTGAAGCAGGCGGACGCGCCGGTGGCTCAGTCGCAATGCGACGATAGACGACCTCGCCTTCCTGTGGTTGCTTTGGTTTGGATCTACGGAACATTAGCTATAGAAGAAGAGCATTGAGAATTGAAAATTGTAAAGTGCAAATTGCAAATTTTCGTGATACGTCTAAATTCCTCTCGCCACAGATGTTTGACTTTTAAGAGCCGGCACCAACGGTCTTGTTCTTGTTCTCCTTGGCCGTGACGACCGATTGACCGATGATGTTGCAAAGTTGGTTGCACTCATCGAGTAGTTCAACCATCCGATGTTCAGGAAGCATATCGGTTTTGATA
>Ga0207428_10007209_pt1 | contig 10169 bp, 7 predicted proteins | sample RhiMethybrSRZTD1_FD_187600 | JGI IMG/M metagenome (GOLD analysis project Ga0207428, IMG submission 187600) | Populus rhizosphere microbial communities from Tennessee, USA - Rhizosphere MetaG P. TD hybrid SRZTD1 (SPAdes) (version 3) | ecosystem: Host-associated > Plants > Roots > Rhizosphere >... | reverse complement strand
CAACAACCCGAGGCCGAAACCGTACGGGAAGATGATCTGGCGCAGTTGCGGCCGCAGCCACCACTCGCGGTTCTGCATGAAGAGATGACACCCCACATAATGGCCTTGTCCCCGCGCGTCCAGGATGACGTATGGCGAGCCGCGTTGCGTCGGATTCTGGCGGCGCCACTGCGCGTGAAACCGCAATCGGTGCTCCGCAGCCGGCCGCTCGGAGTACGTCACCTGATAGAAGAGCGGATCCACCGGCGTCGAACCTTCGTTCGTGACGTCAAGACGCGCGGAAGTTTCGAAGGGCATCGGCCATGAACACAGGTAGGCGCCGTTCGCGATGGTCAGTGGTTCCGACACGTACGACAGCCTGCGGCCGAGCGGCGCGCCGAAGAAATCGCCGAGCGGGCACTCGACACTCGGCGCCGGTTCGTCATCCCAGTACATCCGCAACACGACGTCGCGGAGCGCGCGGGATGCGACCGGCAGTACGGTCATCCACAGGCGTGTGATCGCTCCGGCGCCCTGGATCCGCGCCATGGTGTGCGTTTCGCCGGCGGCGAGAAAGACGCGTTTGCGCCGCGCCGCCGCTGGCCGTGTCCCCAGAAACGTTCCACCTCGATCCGGATCGCGGCCGAAGCTTGTCAGCTGGCGCGTGCGGACCTGGCGCGGTGTCGCCACGTCGGACAATCGCGATGTACTCATCGCGTTCGCATCGCCTCCTGGACGAGCGTGTGAACCGGCCTTGGGCGGCGCTCGCTCGCTGCGGCGCTGCAATGTGGCGGGGGCGGATTCTCCGTCGTCGCCCGAATCCGGTACAGCCCGCCTTCCGGCGTGATCGTGAACTCATTCCCCAGAGCGTCGAGTGGATAGGCGCGGGGACTGAGCGAGGCGAAGTACACCGCCCGGCACGGCGTGGACCCGCGCACGCGGTCGAGGATGGCCGCCGACACCGGGACGGACGGCTGCCACAGAATCAGGTCGAGCTCGACGTCAGGCCGCAGTCGTTCCACGAGCTGAAAATAGCGGAGCACGAGATAGGTTTCCTGATCGCTTTCCTTGGGCGCGAGCACCAGGGCACTGGGTGCCAGGCCGGCCAAGGTCGTGCGCCCGAACCGTTCAGGCGAGTCATCGCCGCGATGATTCGGGTTCATGAAGTACTCGATCCCGTTCCTTCCACCTGTGCCGACGGGAGGTATGCCCACGGCGGCATCATTGATCCCTGCCGCACGCAGTGTGCGCGGGATCGCCGCATAGATCGCGACGGGCGAGACGACGGCGACCACGGTGGCGGCTGCCGCGGCCGTGCGAAGTCCGCGCCGGCTGATCGTATCCACCGCCGCGAGCAGCTTTCCGAAGCCGGCCGCCATCGCGAGCGCGAAGACGACGTAGGAGAAGACGTGGAAGGTATAGCGATCCGCCACCTGATAGTTTGCCGAGAAGGTGACGTGCACGACAAAGAGCGCGAGCAGCAAGCGAAACGCGGCGGGCGAGCGGCGCCGAAGATCTGCGAAGCCCCAGATGCCGACGACGATTCCGAACGGCGTGAACTGGTACATCAGCCATGCCACATAGCCGATGACGTTCGCCAGAAAGGTGTCCGGCGCAGTCCACAATCGGTCGCCAAGAACGGGCAATCCCGTTGCGCCCTGCACGGTGGCAAGCAGACCGCCAATCCGGGACATTCGGAAGAACTGGATCCACCACGGCGCGAACCCGAGAAGAAACCCGGCGGTCACGACGGCGAGTTCGCGCCCGCCACAACGGAGCGCCGAGCGCGGAGAGCATGCCAGCGCCGTCGCAATCGTGAGCAGGAACAGCACGTGATTGGCGGTGGCGAGACCCGCCATCACCGCAATCGCGAATCGCACGCGCAACGAGACGTCTTCGGGTCCGTACAACACGAATCCGATCAACAGCAACATGAACAGCGCGTGAATCGCGTAAACCTCCGCGGTGACGGCCTGGAACCAGAACGTGTGCGACACGGCGAGCGCCACCGCTGCAAGCGATGCGGCCCGACGGTCTGCCGTCATCTTCACCGCGACGAGAAAGAGGGCGCCGATCGCGGCTGCCGCACTGACCGCGGAGATCGCGTTGATGCGCCACGCGAGGTTGGCGACGGGCAGCGGGGCGACAAGCTGCGCCAGCATCACGTACAGCGGATGGTCCCACGCGGCCACACCCAGGAACTGGAACGGCCAGCCGTCGCCGAGCGTTCGATCGACATCTTCGAGGAACCAATATGTGGAACCCGCGAGCGCCGCGTCCAGCTGGAGACGCAACGCATCGGCCCAGCCCACCGACCACGACAGTGTCCACAGATAGAACGTGAGCGCGCACGCGACAACGCCAACGGCAGGCACGCAAGCCCGGAGTGAAACAGGCATGCCGTTCAGGTTCCCGTAAACACCTTGACCACCTGCTCGAATCCCTTCTGAAGCCCGAGTTTCGCTACCGGTAGCAGCAGCGCAGGCAACGACGAGAGTCCGAGCTGAATTCGGAGCTCCATCGTAAAGGGCCAGACCGGTGCATCCGCGATGATCTGGGCGCGCACCTTCTTGAGCTCCTCGATCCGTTTGCTGATCGATTCGAGATCGTCCCCGCCTTCGCTCACGGCCTGCTCCTGCCGCTCGATCAGTTCATTCAGCTCTCTCGAGACCACGTCCACGCGCCTGTCGCGTGCGCGGCACATCAGCTCGTGCGGACGCAGGAAGAGCGGCCGGATGGCCCAAGTGAGGAAGAGGAAATAGAGGATCCAGAACCCCACGAGGCTGCCGTCCAGCGTTCTCGGCGAACCAGTGATCGTCACATCCACCGGCGGCACGCGCAGTGCAGGCAGAAACGATCCCATCACAATGAAGACCAGCACGAATCCGACCAGGGACGAGAGCTGCAGCGCATGCCGGCCGACGCCGCCGAGGCCCCCCGCCTCGTCGTGGTGATACGAATGCACGACGATGTTCTCTTCCATCTCGTCCCAGAGCCGCGCCAACCAGTAGAGCGCCAGCACCTCCCGAATCAAGACCTGGATGAATGCATAGGCCAGGACGCCGATTAGGAGAATTGACAAGACGCGGGCAAACGGGTGCCGGCCATACTCGTACGCAAATCTTTCGAGGATGGGGTCGTACGAAAGGTCGAACCAGGGCGCCACGGCCGCATTGGGATTCCACACGACGAACTGCCAGTACGCCATGGCGGCGACGGCGACGACGAGCGCGACAATCCACCACCACCGATGGTTGAAGGATCGGTGCGCCTTCGTCCAGAACCGCTGAAACTGCTGCTGGTCGCTGAAGATCCCGGATCGCGCGAGCCGCATGAACACCAGGCCCAGCCCGCGGCCGCTCCAGATGTAATAGGCGAAGAAGAACGGGAACACGACGAACCCGGTCAGCAGCGCTTCGATATCCGGAATCCACGTCTTCATCGGCATTACGAACTCGAGACGGCCGTAACCACCGAGGTTGGGAATCAGGATCTTCTCGATTGGACCGTAGACGATAAACGAGATGAGGAGGACGGCGTGCCACTCCAGCCCGAGTCGCTCGGTCACAAACCGAGAGACGGGATCCGCGGCGTCGACGCGATATCGCTCCTCGTCAACTTTCTTCGCCATGCTCCCCTCGCGGGCGTAGGATGTGTGTCGGCGAAGGTTAACATGAACAGTTTTTCATGGCTGCCAGCGATGGCGGTCGCCGCTCTCGCATCGCTCCTGTCGGCGATCCCGCTGCAGCCTCCCTCCTCGCCGCCCAGTCAACGTATCAGCCGCGCGGAGCTCGTCGAAGCAATGCGGCTGGTCGCCGAGCGTGAGCCGCGCTTCACGATCACGGCGACGACAAATGGCTCGAGATTCCAGGGGGAAGTGATCCTGCATCTGGCGGAGCAGGCGCGCAAGCGCAATCCCGCGGGTCCGCCGTTGTTCATCGATCACGAAGACAGCTTCGTGTCGTACCTCGAAGTCGCGAGGCTCGGGCGCGAGCAGGCGCCGGTATTTGCACGCAAAGCGTTCGAGCACAGACAGGCTCAGCTCATCGAGTACCGGCAGGACGCAGTGGTCGCGTCAGTCGACGTGGGGCCGCCGCTGGAACTCGCGCTCGCCGTAAAGGCCTTCTGGCCGGAGACCGGCCTGCCCAACAGTTACTCATACGAAGATACGTTTTCCGATCCCAACCTGCGCGTGACGAATCAGCGGGTCGTCACCTACAAGCTCCTGAAGTTCAAGGCGTTCACTTTGTACGATCAGGTCTCCGGCGTGTCGGGCAAGCCGACCACCGGATTCTTCAAATGGCTCTTCACGTTCTTCGATGGTCGTGTGATGCAATCGAGATCGGCCATCACCGCCGATGGCCTGCAGATCGTCCGGACGCGTGCCAAAGTGGGACCCATCTCAAAGGAAGTGATCGTCACTATCCAGAAGGACGGCCGAGCCGGTGAGACGCTCGACCGTACGCGGCGCGACATCCGGGAGATTGAGACGACGCTGAAACAGGAGCTTCGGATCCGCTACCGCCAAGAATAGGAGGCACCATCATGCGGGGAGTCACTGACACCGTGCTGGTGACGGGCGCCTCCGGCTTCGTCGGCGGCCACCTGGTCGAGCGCCTCGCGAGCGAGGGCAGGCGCATCCGAGCCTTGATGCGGCCGGGACGCGAATCCGACATCGTCCGCAATGCCGGTGCCGAGATTGTTGTCGGCGATTTGTCGGACCGCGACTCGCTCGAACGCGCCGTGAACGGCGTCGACGCGGTGATCCATCTTGCGGCGCTCAAGCACGCGTCACGTCAGGCTGCCTATGCTCGTGTCAACGAGGATGGATCGGAAAACCTCGCAGACGCCATCCGGCGCGCGCGCAACGGCGACCCGATCCGCGTCGTGTATCTGAGCTCGTATGCGGCGGCCGGGCCGAGCGCGCCTGACTGCGCACGCACCGTCACCGATCCTGCGGCGCCGCTCTCCCGCTACGGTGCGTCCAAGCTTCACGGCGAAGCGCGCATGTCGGCGCTGGCGTGCGAGGGGGTGTCGGTCGTGGTGGTCCGTGCGCCAGTGGTATACGGACCGCGCGATCCTGATCTCCTGACGATATTCCGTTTCGTTCGCCGAGGCTGGGCCCCGCTTCCAGCCGGGCACGAACGACGATTGCATCTCGTGTTCGCCGCCGACCTGGCTGGCGCGCTCGCTCGCGCCGCCCGGACCCAGGGCCGATCGGTCACATCAGGGGTTTATGCAGTCGCCGATCCGATCGCCTACACCTGGCCGGCCGTATTCTCGGCAATGGCGGCCGCACTCGGCACCCGCGTGCGGCTGATGCGGATTCCCGCGCCGCTGCTGAAAATCGCCGCGGCGGTATCCGAAGCCGGCGGTGTGCTCGCGGGCCGCGCGGCGCCGTTCAGTCGAGACAAAGCGAAGGAAATGATCGCGAGTGGATGGGTGTGCGATGTGTCGGATTCCGAATGGATGTTGCCGCCGGAATGCGTGACGGCGATCGAGGCAGGCATGGCGCAAACAGTCAAGTGGTACAGGGACGAGCGATGGCTCTCGTGACGACCAGCGACACCGCGGCAGCTGCGGCGGACCTGTTCGCGAAATGCCGCAGCTTCACCGCGGCTCGGGAGGTGATCGCGGCGGGGATTTACCCATTCTTCCATCCAACCGAGCCCCGCGATGCGACCGTCGCCACGATCGAAGGCGCGCCTCGTATCATGCTGGGCTCGAATAACTACCTGGGACTGACGCACCACCCGGCGGTCGTCGAACGAGCCCGGAAGGCCATCGCAACGTTCGGCACCGGTTGCACGGGGAGCCGGTTTCTGAACGGCACGCTCCGGCTGCACGAGGAGCTCGAGGCACGGCTCGCAAAGTTTCTGTCGTGCGAGGCGGCGCTGGTGTTCTCCACGGGCTACCAGGCGAATCTCGCTGTCATCTCGAGCCTGATCGGTCGCGGTGACGTCGTCATTCAGGATCGCTACTGTCATGCCTCGCTCGTGGACGGCGCGCAGCTCGGAGGCGCGACGCTGGTCCGGTTTCCGCACGGCAACATGTCCGCGCTCGACCGGATCCTGCAACAGCAGGCCGGAGCGAAGGGCGTGTTGTGTGTCACCGACGGCATCTTCTCGATGGAGGGCGATCTTCCGGATCTGCCAAAGATCGCGCAACTCAGCCGCCGCTATGGCGCGCGGCTCCTCGTGGACGACGCACATGCGGTCGGGGTGCTCGGTGCGCGCGGCAGCGGCAGCCCCGAGCACTTCGGCATCGCCAACGACGTGGATCTCGTGACGGTCACGTTCTCGAAGTCGCTCGCGTCGATCGGCGGCGCCGTCGCCGGCCCCGAGGACGTCATTCACTACCTTCGTCACCACGCGCGCCCGCTCATCTTCAGCGCGAGCATGCCGCCCGCCGCCGTCGCGACGGTGCTGGCCTGTCTCGACGTGATCGACGCGGAGCCGGAACGCCGTCATCTGCTCTGGCATAACGCGGCGTACCTCAGGCATGGCCTGCAATCGCTTGGCTTCGACACCGCGCCATCGGCGTCGCCGATCATCCCAATCGTCATTGGCGGTATGGAAGAGACGTTCACGGCGTGGCGAAGGCTGTTCGACGCCGGCGTATTCGTGAATGCGGTCACGCCGCCCGCCGTGCCTCGCGCCAGTTGCCGCCTTCGACTCTCGGCGATGGCCACGCACACCCGCGACCAGCTCGATCGCGCGCTCGACGCGCTCGCCGCCTTGCGGCCACATCATTCAAGACGAACCTGCGCCCGCGTTCGCGTCGACGAGCTCGGACCGGCAGAGCCGCTCGAGCCGTTCATCAACGTCGCGTGGAGCGTGAACCGAGGCGACCCCGCGTGGGTGCCGCCGCTGCGCCGGAACGTGAAAGAGCTGCTCGATCGACGCCGGCATCCTTTTCACCGCCACGCGGACGTGGCCTACTTCCTCGCCAGGCGCGACGGTGACGTCGTCGGTCGCGTCGCCGCGATCCTGAATCGGCGCCACAACGAGTTTCACGGCGAGCGCACCGGCTTCTTCGGGTTCTTCGACGCCGTCAACGACGACGATGTGGCCGGATCACTGGTGAGGGCCGCGGAGACGTGGCTCCGGATACAAGGAGTTGACCGGATGGTCGGCCCCGTCAATTTCTCGACGAACGAAGAGTGCGGCGTGCTCGTCGACGGATTCGAGTCGTCTCCATCCGTGATGACGGCCCACAATCCGGGCTACTACGCAGGACTCCTCGAACGCGCAGGGCTGTCGAAACAAATCGATCTGCTCGCGTATCAACTCGAGGGCGGCCCGCCGGCGCGGCTGGCGGCAGGTCTCGGCCGCCTCGACGCAGACGACCGGAACGGCATCCACATCCGTCCTCTCAACCTGCGCAAGCTGGCCGGCGAAATACAGATCATCAGGCGCCTGTATCACGCGGCGTGGGAAAAGAACTGGGGATTCGTTCCGATGACCGAAGACGAATTCGAACACATGGGCCGTGAGCTTCGTCCGATCATCGATCCGAGTCTGTGTTTGTTCGCCGAGAACGATCGCAACGAGGAGGTGGGCTTTTCAATCGCGCTTCCGGACGTCAACCAGGCGATCAAAACGCTCGACGGGCGGCTGTTCCCGTTCGGCTTCGTGAAATATCTCCGGTCGAAGCGAAAGATCGACAACCTTCGCATCCTGGCGCTCGGTGTGGACCCGCGTTTCCGGCGTCGCGGCATCGACGCCGCGCTGTATCTCCAGACGTGGCGCACGGGGCAGGCCAAGGGATACCGCACGGCTGAGGCGTCCTGGATTCTCGAGAACAACTGGCCGATGCGCCGGGCGCTGGAGCGACTCGGCGCCCGGTGTTTCAAGACTTACCGCCTCTACGGCCGTTCGCTGTAGGTCGCGCTGCCCGATGCGCCTGTTGGATCGCGTCACGCTGGCTTATCTCGCCTTCTGCCTGGTGGTCCTGGCCGCCGCGCGGCCGCCGTACTGGATCGTCCTCGCGTCGACACATGCAGTCGCCATTGCGCTCATCGTGTGGCAGTGCCGGGCAGTCCCCTCGAGCAGGCCTCACTGGTTTCGAGAGTGGTACCCGTTTCTGCTGATCCCGTTCTTCTATGCCGAGATTCCGAGCTTGAATCGTGCGTTTCTCTCGACGCCGCGCGACGAGTGGGTTCGCTCGCTCGAAGCCGCTGTGTTTCCGTGGAATCCGGCCGCGTCGTTCGCTGCGGCCGCGCCGTGGCGCGCTCTGAGCGAGATGCTCCATCTCTCATATCTCTGCTACTACCCGATCATCTATGGACCGTTGTTGATCCTGTACTTCCAGCGAAGACGCGAGGCTTTTCGCGCGACCGGAATTGCAGTGGCCGTAACGTATTACTGCTGCTACGCCATCTTCGTTCTGTATCCCGTGCGAGGACCTTGGGATCTGTGGCCACTGTCGGAGGCCCAGCCCGACGGCCTGTTCCGCTGGCTTGCGGTCCGGATCCTGAAGGCCGGTTCGTCGACGGGCGCCGCGTTTCCGTCCTCTCATGAGGCCGTTGCCGTCGTTCAAACCGTCTGCGCGGTTCGAGAACTGCCACGGCTGGCGCCAATCATCGGCCTGCTGAGTGTCGGCATGGGATTCGGCGCGGTCTACGCTTCGTTCCACTATGCGGTGGAGATGATCGCGGGAGCCCTGCTCGGGATCGTGATCGCTCTCGGGGCTCGTTGGTGGCTCGAGCGGATGTCACACTGAACGGCGTCGCCGTTCGACAGTCGCCTTTCGGCGCTACGGTCAGCGCGAGCGTTCGAAAACGAGCGCGCCCGTGTGATCCGCGGTCGAGAACGATCGGCCCATGGAGATCGGGTAACGGTTCCGCAGGTCGACCGGACCTGACACGATCCATCCAACGGCGCCGCAGTTCAACTTGGCTCGAGAGGCGTCGAAGGACTGGTACGCATGACAGTTCTCACGATTGATCGCGCAATCGATGCCGAATAAGAACGGATTGCCATAGCTGCCTTCGCGGCTGAAAGCTCCCGGCGTGAAGTACACCGCACCGGCAGCGGACGTCACCTGGAAGGCCGGAAAAATCCGCCCGTGATCGCCCGAGAGGCCGCCGAAACTCAGCTGGACCCAGGCATCGTCCGGATCGTACTGTCCGCGCCACTGGCCGTTGGCCCATGCCGAGTAGCCGCTCGAGTGTCGGGGGACTGCGCCAAACAGATAATCGCCTTCACGTTTGAAGTCGCACCGGTCCAGGAACGCGACGACGTTGTCGCGGGCCGCAACCTCGCTGCTCGCTGTCGGATCGACCCACAGCACGTTGATCGGCTCGAGAAGCTGCTTCCCTTCGTGCGGTACGCCTAGCCAGCTGGCTATCGTGGTCGGAACCAACTGCTGACCCCGATGCATCCACACTCCGATCTCAATGTTGGCGCTGAGCGTCGCGGAGCGATGGTTGTAGGGCGTCGAGAAGACCGCGGGACCGTCGGTGGTTTTGGTGGGTTCTGTCGGTGTCTTCGGAATGCACCCGAGCAAGCAACCGGAGATCAGCAAGCATTCGGCAATGAGGGCCAGGTCGCGTGTGTGGGCCATCCACTCACCTCGGCTGCGTATCCTACCCCTTTGGCTTGCCCATATTCGTTTTCAGATACGTTAACGTTGCACACGACCGGAGCCGCCTCCGGCCAGTAACGCCTTTACTTCATCGACACTGACGCGATTGATATCTCCGGGAATCGAATGCTTCAGGCAGCTGGCGGCCACGGCAAAATCGAGCGCCTCCTGGGACCCGAGGCCGGTTCGCATGCCGTAAATCAGTCCCGCGGCAAAGCTGTCGCCGGCGCCGACGCGGTCGACGATGTGCGCGATGTCGTAAGTGCGGCTCAACAGGAACTCACGGCCGTCATGCAGGCACGCCGACCAGACGTTGTGTGACGCGCTCTTCGACTCCCGCAGCGTCACGGCGATCCCCCGCAAATGACCGTACTCGCGCATCACTGCTTCGGTCAGTCGACGGTAGCTCGCGCGATCGAGCGCGCCGGCGTGCACGTCAACGTCTGCGGCAAGTCCAAGCGCCATCTGAATGTCTTCCTCATTCGCAATGAGGATGTCCGATACCCGCACGAGTTCGGGCATGATCGCTGAGGCGGGCTGGCCCCACTTCCAGAGGTTCTTCCGATAATTCAGATCGCATGACACCGGGATGTGCATGCGGC
>Ga0207428_10007208_pt1 | contig 10169 bp, 10 predicted proteins | sample RhiMethybrSRZTD1_FD_187600 | JGI IMG/M metagenome (GOLD analysis project Ga0207428, IMG submission 187600) | Populus rhizosphere microbial communities from Tennessee, USA - Rhizosphere MetaG P. TD hybrid SRZTD1 (SPAdes) (version 3) | ecosystem: Host-associated > Plants > Roots > Rhizosphere >... | reverse complement strand
TACCGCGCTGACGTTCGGCTCCGAAGAGGCTGAGGACACGCTGCGGAAAGCTCTGGCGATGAAGGCCGACGCGGCCACGCTCGTGGTCAACGACGGCCATCCGCATCCCGATCCGCTGGCCGTGGCCCAAACGCTCGCCGCCGCAATCCGCAAGATCGGCGCGTTCGACCTGGTGATGCTGGGCCGAGAATCGGGCGATTGGGGCGTGGCGCAGACCGGCGGGTTGCTGGCCGAAGAATTGGGCGCGCCCTGCGTCTCGTTCGTCGATCACATCGAAGTGAGCGGCGACGGACCCAATGCCGGTTTGATCGTCAAACGCCAGACCGACAACGGTTGGGAGAAGTTCACCGGCAAGCCGCCGCTGGTCGTCACGATCACCAACAATGAATTCAACGTCCCGCGCATTCCAAAGACGCGCGACATTATGATGTCAGCGCGCCAGCCGATCACGAAATGGACGTTGGAAGACCTCGGCGTCAACGCCGCCGAGATACGCGCGGGCGGTAGCTATTACGAAGTCGTCGATCTGGCAGTCCCGGTCAAAGAAGTGGCCTGTGAGTTCGTCTCCGGCGATACGCTTGAGCAGAAGGTCGAGAGATTCGCCGAACGCGTCATCGAAATTACGCGCGCTTTGTGAACAGTACCGATCTTGCGTGGCTCGATTTAGAAATTATGAGTGACATAGTTATCTGTCTGTTTTCCGGTTCGGGCTACGATCGCGCGGCGCAAGGCGTCGTCGGCGCGGGGCGTCGTCTGGCTGATCAGCTCAAAAGCAATCTGCATGCCGTCGTCGCCGGCGCGCACAATCCCGAGTTAAACATCAGGGTCGCGTCGGTTGCGGACGCCGTAATAACCGCCGACCAGAGAGAACTGGCCCGCTACCAGCCGGAATTGCATCTGAACGCGATTACGGAAATCTGCCGCGACATCGCGCCCGCCGTCGTCCTGTTCGGCAATGACACTTACAGTCAGGAGACCGCGCCGCGATTGGCGCATCGATTGGGAGGCGCGGCCGCGGGTGATTGTCTCGAATTGATGACTCAGGATGGCGCGATCAGGATCAAACGCAGCGTCTACGGCGGCAAGGCCATAGCCATGATCGAACTGAAGAGGTCGCCCGCGGTCATATGGCTGCGCGCACGCGCGTTCGAGCCTGTGGCCACAACCTTGACGTCGGTGACCACGGTTAGACGAATCCGGTTCGATCTTAAAGCCGACGACCGCACGCAGATCGTCGAACGCAAATCCGAAGCGGCGGGGGCGTCACGGCTGGAAGACGCGCGCGTAATCGTTTCGGGAGGCCGAGGCCTCGGAGGCCCCGAACCGTTCAAGGATTTGCAGGAGCTCGCGGCGATGTTGGGCGGGCAGACCGCCGCGTCACGCGCCGCCTGCGATTCGGGCTGGTGTCCCCCGTCTTGGCAGGTCGGCCAGACTGGCAAAAAGGTCGCGCCCGGTTTGTACGTCGCCGTGGCGATCCGTGGCGCGAGCCAGCATATGGCGGGCATTTCAGACGCCAAAAACATCGCCGCGATCAACATCGACCCCGACGCGCCGATCTTCAAAAGCTGCCGCTTCGGCATTGTCGAAGATTACAAGAAAGTCATTCCTCTGCTGAAAGAGAAACTCGCGGCGTTGCAGAAATAAAACTCGTAGGGGCAGACCTCCGGTGTCTGCCCCGGCGCCGGAGTTTGCGAATCCGGGGCAGACACACGGGTCTGCCCCTACGATAATTGATGATTCAACAACTTGAAGCCACACGCCCCGTGCTTTGGAACATCACCGACGTTTGGGTGATGTACGCGATGTTCGTCGCCTCTATCGTTGTCGCCGGGTACGGCGTCTGGCGGCGCTTCGCGGTGTGGCGGCGAGGGACGCCGGTAAACCGTTTCGATCGTCCGGCGGAGCGGTTAAAAATGCTGCTCGAACACGCGCTAGGTCAGCGGCGCACGATCCGCGATAAATACGCGGGCTTCTTTCATACGTTCATTTACACAGGAATCATTATTCTGACCGCGGCGACGACGGTCGTCATGCTCGATTACGATTTCGGTCTTTCGATCATGCGCGGCGCGTTCTATCTCTACTTCCAGTCTTTCATAGTAGATGTTTTCGGCGCGCTGGTGTTGATCGGCGTAGGAATCGCCGCCGCGCGCAGGCTGGCCATAAGGCCGGCGAAACTGGTCTACACCGACGAAGCAGTGTTGATACTGGCCTCGATATTTTTGATCGCGCTGACCGGTTTTCTGATCGAAGGGTGGCGGATTGCGGCGACGAACGATCCGTGGGGCGCGTGGTCGCCTTTCGGCCATCTGGTCGCGCTGGCTTCGCAGGCGCTGATGAGCGTCGAAGCGATGAAGACTGCCCATCTGGTCACGTGGTGGGCGCATGCGGTTCTGGTCTTCGGTTTTATCGCGTGGGCGCCGTACACGAAGATGATTCACGCGCTGACGGGGCCGCTCAACATTTACGCAGCGCGGCTCGAGCCGAGCGGCGCTGCGCTCAAGCGGCTGGATTTCGACAAGCTGGCGGAGACGGGCGAGCCGATGGGCGTCAAGACGCTCGCCGGATTCACGTGGAAAGACCTGCTCGATCTCGACGCTTGCACAGAGTGCGGCCGCTGTACGTCAGTTTGTCCGGCAAATTCGGTCGGGAAAGAATTATCGCCGCGCGACCTCATTCTCGATCTGCGAAATTTTGCGCGCGGCGACGGGGCTTCCGCGTTCTCAGCGCCGATCGCCAGCGCGGTTCCCGCGGCGGCGTCCGAACGTTTGTGGCAATGCACGACCTGCGGAGCGTGCATGGAAGCCTGCCCGGTCTTCATCGAACAGGCCACGAAGATCGTCGACCTGCGCCGCTATATGGTGATGGAGGAATCCGATTTCCCGGACACGATGCAGGAAGCGATCACGTCGCTGGAATCGCGCGGCCACCCGTTCCGAGGGACGCAAAGCTCGCGCATGGATTGGGCGGAAGGCTTGAACGTCAGAACCGCAGCCTCCGCGCGTGACGCCGAGGTTCTGCTGTGGGTCGGTTGCGGCGGGGCGTTGATCGAACGCAATCAAAAAGTCGTCCGCGCGACCGCTCAATTGCTCGAAAAGGCCGGGGTCAAATTCGCCGTCCTGGGCCGCGAGGAGAAATGCACCGGCGACCCGGCGCGGCGCATCGGCAATGAATTCCTCTTCGAGATGATGGCGAAAGAGAACGTCGAGGCGTTGGGACGATACGGCGTGAAGAAGATCGTCACATCGTGCCCGCATTGCTTCAACACGTTTCGCAATGAGTACCCGCAGTTCGGCGGCGATTACCAGGTCTATCACCACAGCGAGTTTCTCGCCGAACTGGTTGACCAGGGCAGGATCAAGCCGACGGCTCAAAGCGATAAGACAGTCACCTATCACGATCCTTGTTATCTGGGCCGTCACAACGGCGTTTTCGACGCTCCGCGCCAACTCGTCCGGATTTCGTCGCGTTCGACCGTCGAGATGAAGCAGAGTCGCGAACAGGGATTCTGTTGCGGCGGCGGCGGCGGAATGAGCTTCGTTGAAGAGCCGAAGGACAAACGCGTCAACCAGGAGCGCGCGCGGCAGGCGTTGGAGACGGGCGCGGACATCGTCGCCGTCGGATGCCCGTTCTGCATGACTATGCTGGAAGACGGCGTCAACGCTAAACGCGGAGAGCGCGATGTGAAGGTGATGGACGTTGCGGAGTTGCTGTTGCAAGTCACGCAGAATTCAAACTGACAGATCACCTTTCCTATGTGACAGATTGTACTCGTACATGGATGAACAGAAACGAGATGGTTATTTTAGAAAGTTAGTGGCGAATGCGCGAGCGATTATCTCTTAACAGGTAGGCTTGCCAGTTGGATGTCTTAAGATGGAAAAGATTTTCACTTGGCTGAAATATGAGGGGTACGAGGCTGAAGAATCTCAGGTCTTTAAGACATATTGTGACGCCACACGTGAGCTTCTTATAGGTTCGGAGCGATTGAATTGTAGTAGAGAGGCTTTGCAGCGTAACGATCAGCGTTTAGTAGCCATCAATTTAAAATTCAGAGAGCAAATCATAGACGCCTGCTTAGGAATCATCGCCAGATATGGCAAGGGCAACGCGGTTTCAACGAATTGAGAGAGACTATGGACTTAAATCTCACACCAGAACAACGACAATTCCGTGACGAGTTGCGCGCGTGGCTGCAAACCAACGCGCCGTCGCCCTGGTCGGGCAGCACGGCCGAAGAAGAGAAAGGCCCGTACTTCGAGTACCTGCGTAATTGGCAGCGCAAAGTCAGCGAGGGCGGGTGGGCCGCGATCTCGTGGCCGAAGGAATACGGCGGGCGCGCCGCGAAGCTGATAGAGATGGCGATCCTGCAGGAGGAATGGGCGCGCGCCGAGGCCCCGCCGTTGATCAACTCGCTCGGCCTATACCTGATCGGCCCGACGATCATCGCCGTCGGGACCGAAGAGCAGAAGGCGCGCTTTCTGCCGAAGATCGTCTCCGCCGAAGAGATCTGGTGCCAGGGGTTCTCCGAGCCTAACGCCGGCTCCGATGTGGCGTCGCTCGCGACCAAAGCCACTCTCGACGGCGATCATTTCGTTGTCAACGGCCAGAAGATCTGGACCAGCCTCGCTCATGTCGCCGACTGGTGCCTGCTGCTCACGCGCAGCGATCCGGACGCGCCCAAGCACAAAGGGATCACCGCGCTGTTGGTCGACATGCATAGCCCCGGCGTCACCGTGCGCCCGCTCAAGCAGATGACCGGCGACGCCAGCTTCAACGAAGTCTTCTTCGACAACGTCCGCGTGCCCGTCTCGAATGTTCTTGGCGAAGTCAACAAGGGCTGGCAGACGGCGATCACCACGCTGATGAACGAGCGCGCGAATCTGGGCACAGGCACTTACGTCGTATTCAAACGCAATCTGGATGAATTGATAGAACGAGTCCGCCAGACTAAGCGCGTCCAGAATCCGCTCTTCCGTCAGAAACTCGCGCAGGCCTATGTCGAACTTGAGGTTTTCCGGCTCACCAATATGCGCTCGCTCACCAGGATCAGCCAGACGGGCGTCCCCGGCCCCGAAGGCTCGATCCTCAAGCTTCAATGGAGCGAATTCAATCAGCGCTTCCAGCAGACCGCGATGGAGACGCTCGGGCCTCACGCGCAATTGTGGGGCTTCGACGGCGGGCGCTGGGTCTTCAATTACCTGCGCGCGCGCGCCAACACTATTGAGGCGGGCACCAGCGAAATCTTGCGCAATATCGTGGCCGAAAGAGTTCTGGGGTTGCCGAAGAGTTATTAACGCAGATGTCAGATGTCAGAAGTCGGAAGGGCCTCTGCTTGCTGGCGACTCACTGACATCTGCCATCTGACATCTGATATCTACACCTATGGATTTCGATCTCACCAAAGCGCAAAAACTGCTTCAACAATCGGCGCGCGATTTCTTCGCGCGTGAATGCAAGCCGGAACGTGTGCGCGATCTGATGGCCACCGAAACGGCCTATGACGACGGCCTGTGGCGCGCGATGGCCGATCAAGGCTGGACTGGCCTGATCATTCCCGAAGATTTCGGCGGCCTTGGATTGAGCCTGGTCGATCTGATCGCCGTCAGCGAAGAGATGGGGCACGCCTGTTTGCCGGGGCCGTTTCTTTCGACGCTGTGGGCCGCCGCTTTGATTAACCTCGCCGGCGCCGAGGGGCAGCGCAAACAATACCTCGAGCCGATTGCTGCGGGCGATATGAAGGCCACGGTGGCGCTGCTCGAAGATGGCGCCGACTGGAATCCGGAAGCCGTCGGGTTGCGCGCGGAAAAAGCGGGCAAAGAATTTCGGCTGCGCGGGCGCAAGGAGTTCGTCACCGACGCCGAGATCGCCGACCTGATCATCTGCGTCGCGCGGGGCAATGAGGGGTTGGTCCTGGCGCCGGTCGAGAAGGGCGCCAAGGGGATGAAGATCGCCGCGACGCCCGGCGTCGACGCGACGCGAAAACTCTACTCGGTCGAATTCGAGGATGTGGTTGCGCCCGAAGCCGACGCGCTCGCGTTCAACACTCGGACGTTGGATGCGGTCGAATCGGCGACGGCCACCGCCGTCGTCGCGTTGTCCGCCGAGATGGTGGGAGGCATGCGGTGGACGCTCGAAACCGCAGTCGAGTACGCCAAGACGCGACAACAGTTCGGCAAAGCCATCGGCGTTTACCAGGCCGTGCAGCATCAGCTCGCCGACATGTTCCTGATGACCGAAGGCGCGCGTTCGGCGGTCTATTACGCCGCGTGGGCCGTCTCAGAGAACGATCCGTCGGCGAAGCTGGCCGTCTCGATCGCCAAGGCCTATTGCTCCGACGCCGCCCGCGAGGTCGGCAACCGCGGCGCGCAGGCTCATGGCGGCATTGGATTCACCTGGGAACACAATCTACAGCTTTATTACAAACGCGCCAAAGCGTCCGAGGCTATGTTCGGCGACGCCAACTACCACCGCGAAGAGATCGCTCGAAAGGTCGTGGATGAGCCTGTAGACTGAAAGATTTTGTGACCGTCGGCCTCGCGCCTGCGTCTATCATTAAGTGGAATAATGTCGCCCTTTTTAAGCTTTGCGGAAAGAGGCGGCGCGGTCAGTTCAAATTCATTCAAATTTCACAGGGAGACAATACAATGAAAAGAGCATTGACTATTTGTGGTCTGTTCTGCGCATTGATGATCGTCGTCGCGTCCGTCAGCGCGCAAAAAGGCGCAAACTTTGCGGGCACGTGGGAGTTGGATAAGGCGAAGAGTAAATTGCCGGAGATGATGGCTAATAATCTCACCAGCCTAACCTGGACGGTCACACAGACTGACGCCGAGTTGAAGGTAGAACCGAAGGCTGAAATGGCGCAAGGTGGCGGCGGCGGGGGCGGCGGACGCGGGATGATGGGTGGCAATCAACCAGCATCCTATAAGCTCGACGGCAGCGAAACGACCACCGACCTGACAGGCCGCATGACCGGCAAAGTGACGCGCAAGGCCAAGTGGGCAGGCGACGGAAAGATTCTCGAACTGAATGCCGTAACCAACGCTGATTTCAACGGCAACGCAATCACTTCGACGACGACGGAGCATTGGGAGTTGGCCGATGACGGCAAGACGCTCAAGGTCCAGCGCAAGTCGGAAAGTCCGCGTGGGACCCAGGAGTCAACCTACGTGTTCACGAAGAAATAAGTTTGTTCGTAGCGCCCACTTCAGGCGGAAGCGGCCTTTCATCAAGTCCTTCCGCCTGAAGGCTGCGCTACAAACTCAACTCAAATGCTTCACCAGCGCCTGCATCTGCTTAAATTCGGGCGTTCCCGCCGGGCACAATTCAAACAGCGCCATCTCAATCGATGAGATGATCGCCCCCGCCTTAGCCATCCTGTCTATAGCCAACTCCCGATTCCTGGCCAGCCTGGTCGAAACAGCGTCGCTCAGTAAATGAACCTGATACCCATTTTGCAACAGGTCGTGCGCCGTCTGGCTGACGCAGATATGGGCTTCGATCCCGCACAGCATCACCTGTTCGACGTGACGCTCGCGCAGCCGCGTGTCGAACTCCCGCGCGCCGCAGGCCGAAAACGACAGCTTCTCGATCGGAGTTGAGTCTTCAGGAAGGCGCCCGGCGATGGCCGACACCGTTCGCCCCAACCCTTTCGGATATTGTTCGGTGACGACGATCGGCAGCTTGAGCAACCCGCAGGCTTGAACCGTCAATGCGATGCGCTCGACCATGTCGTCGAAGTCAGGGATGATTTTGCCGAAGGCTTCCTGCATGTCAATCACCGCGAGCGCGGCGCGGCTGCGGTCGAGTAGTGATGGGTGTCTCATAAAAATGCCTCTTATTGTGAAGTTGTCGCGGCGTTAATCAGATTCAAGCTCAAAGTATGGCAGGACCGGCGATAAGCAAAAAGGGGGAAACAGAAAAATAAAGGACAGAAAAATAAGAACGACGTCTGAAAGGTCTTTATTTTTCCGTCCTGTATTTTCTGTCCGGCTTTTGAAAATTTCTCTTGACAGCGGACTGAGAGAGTACTACTTTCATAGTGTACTAGTACAGTAGCACAGTAAAGCGAGACGGCCTAATGAGGATGAATGCTGCTTAAACCGAATCCATCATCGGGCGTGCCGATCTATAAGCAATTGATGGAGCAGATCAAGCACGCCATCGAGACGGGCGCGCTGCGCGCCGGCGAGCAACTCCCCGGCATCCGCAAGCTGGCGGAAGAGCTGGTGATCAATCCTAACACGATCGCCAAGGTCTACCGCGAGCTTGAGCACGGGGGGGTGATCGAGTTGCGCCAGGGCGCGGGGGCGTTCGTGGCCGAACGAAAGGAGGCCGTCGCCCGACCGCAAATTCTGCGCGCGCTGCCGCAGATCAGAAATCTGATCGCCAGGCTGGCCGCGCTCAGCTTGAGCGAGGAAGAGATGCGGCGGTTGTTCGAGGCCGAATTGGCGAGCCTGCGCGAGAACGGCCTGCCGAAGGGCACAGGCAAGAGGTGAATGTATGTCTGAGCTGATCATCGAGACCAAAAACCTGAAGAAGATTTACGGTGGGAAGGCGGCCGTGGACGGGATTGACCTGGCGGTCGAGCGCGGCTCGATCCACGGCTTCCTGGGCCGCAACGGCAGCGGCAAGACAACGACCATCAAGATGCTGCTCGGCCTGACCCATCCGACTTCAGGCGAGGCGAGGGTCTTCGGCCTGAGCCCCGAGGACCGAAAGGAAGGCGTGAGCATTCGCCGGCGCATAGGCTTCGTCAGCGAGGACAAAGGGCTATACGACTACGTGAAGGTCGAACAGATGATCTCCTTCACCCGCTCCTTCTTCCCGAACTGGGACCTGGAGATGGAGGGGAGATTGATTGAGCTGTTCGAACTGCCGCTGAAGCAATCGGTCAAGAAATTATCGAAAGGGACGCGCACGAAGCTGGCGCTGCTCCTCGCGCTGCCCCGCCGCGCCGACCTGCTCGTGCTGGACGAGCCGACGGAAGGGCTTGATCCGGCGATCACAGAAGACACGCTCCAAACGCTGGTCGGCATGGCCGCCGGCGGAACGACCATCTTCTTTTCTTCCCACAATCTGAGCGAGGTCGAGCAAATAGCCGATCACGTCAGTATTCTCGATCGCGGGCGCATAGTCGTTGAAGGCGCGCTCGACGAGCTGAAGGAGAATTACCGCCGCATTCATATGGTTTTCGAAGAGGAAGCGCCGGAGAAGGCGCTGGTGGCGGCCGGCGCGGCCCAATTCAGGCGCGACGCGCGCTCGTTGACGGTCTTCGCGGACAGAGACGTGGAGACGATCGTCGATCGGGCGTATCTGCACAACGCCGTCTCTGTAGACGTCGCGCCGGTCACGCTGAAGGAGATTTTTCTGGAATGCGCGCGGAGCGAAACAGGAGGCGGCAGATGACTCAGTCGTATCGAAATCTCATCGCCAGCGGGATAGTTCTGCAACTGGCGATGCTGGACGTCTATTTCACGCTCAAAGCGGGGGCCGGCGGCGGCGCGTGGTGGAAGTTCATTCTGTATGCGCTCTTCTTCGCAGTTATGCATTTTCCAGCGAAGGGCTGACGCGTTTTGTCGCTGTTTCATTTGTGACGGCAAAGCCGACTGACAGGAGGTTCTATGCTTTGGCAAAAGAGTTGGTGGGAAACGCGGTGGGGGTTACTGGCATTCATGGGCGTAATGCTGTTGTTTGCCGTTTGGCGCCTGCCGTTGGAACAAACTGACTTAGCGAAATGGTTTTCGTCGTTGCAGGAAATCGCGCCGAGATGGAATGAGGATTCCCGGAGCCTCCTACCCTTGCTCAACAGCTATCAAGGTTATGTATGGTATAACTGGTTCAAATTGTTACTGCTGATTATGTGGCCCATGTATGCCGTCGCGATGGGAGCGACGCTGGCCGCCGCTTCCTGTCCGTGGATGGCAGGCGCGCCGGGAGCATCCGGACTCTTCACATTCTCGTTGCCGGTTTCACGGCGCAGAGTATTGCTTACGCACGCGGCTTTAGTGGCTGTCGAGATGGCGTTCGTCGCGCTCGTGCCCTCATTGATGTTTCCCGTCGCCCTCCGCCTGATTGCCGTCGTGGCGCTGGTCGTTCCACTCACGCCCCGCCGCGCTGTTCGGTCTCAACTTCCGAGATTCGAACGCACCGATTGCCCGGTGGAC
>Ga0207428_10007201_pt1 | contig 10174 bp, 7 predicted proteins | sample RhiMethybrSRZTD1_FD_187600 | JGI IMG/M metagenome (GOLD analysis project Ga0207428, IMG submission 187600) | Populus rhizosphere microbial communities from Tennessee, USA - Rhizosphere MetaG P. TD hybrid SRZTD1 (SPAdes) (version 3) | ecosystem: Host-associated > Plants > Roots > Rhizosphere >... | reverse complement strand
TTCGTCGGTCCGTCTATTTCCCACACGGTGCGGACATGAGTACTGCTGCGATTTCAGTGACGAATCTCGTGAAGACGTATGCCAAGCGCGGTCAGCCGCCGGTTCGCGCGGTGGATGGCTTGAGCTTCGAGGTGGCGCGCGGATCGATCTTCGGACTGCTCGGCCCGAACGGCGCCGGCAAGAGCACGACGCTCAAGGTGTTGACGACGCGCTCGCGGCCGACCTCGGGCGCGGCCGCCGTGCTCGGCCACGACGTCGTCGCGCACGCGCTCGACGTGCGGCGGCAGATCTCCGTCGTCATCCAGGAGAACGCCGCGGAGCTGTTTCTGTCGGTGCGCGACAACCTGCTCACGTTCGCGCGTTTTCACGGGCGGACCGGACCCGCGGCGCGCCGCCGCGCCGCCGAGGTGATGGAGCAGTTCGGGCTGGCGGAAGAGGCCGGCCGGAAGGTGATGGATTTGTCGGGAGGATTCCGGCGGCGCGTCCAGGTCGCGAAGATGTTGATGATCGAGACGCCCGTGATGTTCCTCGACGAGTTCTCGACGGGCATGGATCCGCTGCTCAAGCGATCGGTGATGGATCTTCTCCGCCGCGAGCGCGGCGCCGGCCGGACGATCGTGCTGACGACGCAAATCCTCGGCGAGGCGGAGGAATTGTGCGACGACATCCTGATCATGAACAAAGGACGCCAGGTGGCGCGCGGCGATCTGCACACGCTGAAGCTGCTGTCGCAGGGCGTGTATGAGGTGTCGCTGACCTACGACCGGCTCCCCGGGGGGCTGGTATCCGAGCTCGAAGGGCGATCGCCGCTGCGGCTGCACGCGACCGGCAACACGGTGGAGCTGGCGCTGCGCGAGTCCGAGGAGCAGGTGCTGGCGCTCGTCGGCGATCTCCTGCGCCGCGGCCGCGTGCTCCGCGTCGAGGTCGGCGGCGCCAGCCTCGAGGACATCTTCGTCGATCTGATGCAGAAGGAGGACGCATGAGCGCGCTCGCGGCGGTGCTGCATCGAGAGGCGCGGATTCGCGCCACCAACGTGACGTTCATCTTCTGGGACATCCTGTACCCGATCGCCTACATGCTGGTCTTCGGCGTCGGCGTCAATCACGCGCTCGGGTTTCAGGTGGCGGATCTCAGCGTCGACTACGACAGTTTCTTTCTGGCGGGCGTGCTCGGCATGGCGAGCTTCGGTATCGCCGCGAACACCTCGTGGTCGTTCTTCCTCGATCGGGACAACGGGATGTTCCAGGAGATGCTGACGTATCCGCTCAGCCGGTCCAGCTACCTGCTCGGCAAGGTCCTCTTCAACATCCTCGTCGCGATCGGCCAGGCAATCGTGACGACGCTGCTGGCCTCCGCGCTGCTCGGGGTGCGGTTGAATCCCGGCGGGCTCCCGTTGCTCGTCGCGGCCGTGACGATTGGGACGGCGGGCTGGTTTTTCTTCTACGCGATCTTCGCGCTGAGGCTGAAACGGAACGACGCGTTCAACACCGTCACGTCGGTGTTCTACTTCGTGTTTCTGTTCGCGAGCTCGATGTTCTATCCGGTGGAGCCGCTGCCGCAGGCGTTCCGGATCGCGGCGTTGGTGAACCCGATCACGTGGCAGGTGGACGTGCTGCGCTTCGCGACGATTGGCTACGGCAATGCCGCCGCGATCGCCCTCGAGAGCGCAGCCTTCATCGTCTTCAGCGTCGTCTCATTCGGGCTGGCTCAGAGGGCTTTGTGGAAGCAGGAGTAGTCGGCCTTCACGGCTCTGCGAGCGGCCAGATAGCTGGCCAGGAGCGCGGCGGTCATGAGCACGAATGCGGCGGCCGCGTACGTCGTGATGTCCGTCGGCGAGATCTCGAAGAGCAGAGCACGCACGTAGCGTGACAACCAGACCGCGGCGGAGAGACCGATCGCGGCGCCGGTCGCGACGAACGTCAACGACTGCGCGAGAATCCATCGCAGGATTCGCGCAGCGCTGGCGCCGAGCGCCATGCGCAATCCGATCTCCGCCGTCCGTTGGCTGACGGCGTAGGCCACGACGCCGTAGACGCCGACGATCGCCAGCGCCAGGGCGAGCGCCGCAAACAGCGTGAACAGCAGGGTCTGGAACTGGCGTTCGCGAAGCCTGAGCGACAGCGTCTCGTCGAGGGTCCGGATGTTGACGACGGGCTGGTTCCCGTCGATGGCCCAGACGGCGGCCTTGATCGCCGGCGCCAGCGCCACCGGCTCGCGTTCCGCGCGGACGGCGAGCTCGGACAACGGCAGCGGATACACCTCGGTTTGTGCCGCAGAAAGATAGACCTGGGGCTCGACCGGACTGAGGCCGCCATACCGCCGGACGTCGGCGACGACGCCGACGATCGTGATCCACGGCATGTTCGGCCCGCGGTGAAGCCGCCTGCCGATCGGCTCGGCGCCTCCGAGGACCATCCGGCCGAACGCCTCGCTGACGACCGCGACCGGCATCGCACCCGTCCGGTCCGCGGGATCCAGCAGTCGTCCGCGCAGCCGCCGCATGCGCAGGACCTCGAAATAGCCGGGACTGACCGACTGAAATCCGACGACGACCTGCGGCTTCGTCTCGGGCTGACCGGCCAGCGGCTCGACCGAGAATCCGCTGCTCCAGGCGCCGCGCAGCGGCAGGCGGTTGGCAAACGCGACGCTCTGCACGCCAGGCACGGCGGCAAGCCGCGCCGCGAGGTTCTCGAAAAACTCCAGCTTCGACTGCGGCGTCTCGTAGCGGCTTGGCGGCAGCGCGATGTTGGCCGCAAGCACGCCGTCAGGTTCGAAGCCGAGCGGCACGCGATTGAGAACGATCAGACTTCGCAGCATCAGACCGGCGCCGATGAGCAGGAGCGTCGAAAGCGCAATTTCGATCACCATCAACCCCTGGCGACTCTTGATCGCCCAGCCGCCAATCACGGAACGGTCGGTGGTTCGCAGAACTTCTGTCGGCCGTGTCCGGCTGACTTGCCACGCCGGCAGGATGCCGAAGACGACACCGGTGAGGGTCGCGAGACAAGTCGTGAACGTGAGCACCCGCGCGTCGAGCGCGACGCGGCCGAGATGCGGCAGCGACGCCGGCGCGAACGAGACGAGCGTGTCCTTCGTCCACAGGGCGATGACGAGGCCGACTGCCGCGCCGCCGAATGCCAGCACCAGGCTCTGCGTCACGAGCTCGCTCATGACGCGCCGCCTCGTGGCGCCGAGCGCGAAGCGGATCGCGATCTCGCGCTGCCGCGAAATGGATCGCACGACCAGCAGGCTCGCGACGTTCGCGCAGGCGAGCACGAGAACGAGCGCGACGGCGCCGAGGAGGACCAGCAGCAGAGGCCGGACGAGCCGCGCCTGGTCGGCACCGAGTGGCGCAAGCGCCGAGCGAGTATCCGCCGTGGTTGGAAATTCCCGGGCGAGCGACTCGGAAATCGCCGTCATCTCGGCGCGCGCCGTCTCGAGCGACACACCAGGAGCAAGCCGCCCAATGACGTCGACCTCGTGATCCTGACGGTTCGTGAGCACTTCCGGCGGAACGACGAGCGGGGCGAGCACGTCCACCGGGTCGGACCCCCGCGCGTCGCTGGGCGCCTGAAATCCCTCCGGCATCACCCCGATGACGCGGTAGACACGATTGTCGAGTCTCACCTTGCGCGCGAGGATTCCCATATCGCCGCCGAAACGTCGCTGCCACAACCCGTGACTGATGACGGCGACATCGTCCTGCCCGTCGCGATTCTCGTCCGGCGCGAAGGGTCGTCCGATCGCCGGCATCACGCCGAGTGTCTGGAAATAGGACGCCGTCACTTCTTCGGCGGCGAGCCGCTCGGGTTCGCCGTCGCCGGTCAGGTTCTTGCCGGCCGGCTGGAAGGCGGCCATCGCGCTGAACGATCGCGCGCGCTGCGCGTAATCGGCGTAGTTGGCCGGCGCGACGACCGACCGCGCGCCGGACTTGTACCCAACCTCCCAGATCGAGACGAGACGCTGAGGCTCAGGATAGGGAAGGGGCCGCAGCATGACCGCGTCTACCAGACTGAAGATCGCGGCATTGGCACCAATGCCGAGCGCGAGCGTCACGACGGCCGCGATCGTGAAGCCGGGCGATTTTGCCAGTAGACGGATGGCGTAACGAACGTCGTGTGCCAGCGTTTCCATCGGCCGGAACCCGCGCCGATCCCTGACGAGCTCCTTCGTCTGATCGAGGCCGCCGAGGTCGAGCCTGGCGGCCCGCCGTGCCTCGGCGCGGCCGAGACCGCGCCGGACGTACTCGTCTTCGAGCAGACTGAGATGGGTCTCGAGCTCTTCGCCGAGCTCGCGGTCGATGCGGCGGAGACGAAACAGTTCCCGGAGGCGCGCGCCGAAAATTCGCCAGCGCATCACATCACGTGCCTGCGGGCTTGAGCACGCGCTCGACGACGGCCGACACGCGCGTCCATCGTTCGGTTTCGGCGGTGAGCTGCTTGTGCCCGCGCGGCGTCAGGCTGTAGAACTTCGCGCGCCGGTTGTTCTCCGACGCGCCCCATCGCGCGCGAATCCACCCCTGCTGTTCGAGCTTGACGAGCGCGGGATAGAGCGTGCCCTGGTTGAGCCGGAGCATGTCGCCGCTCATCTGCTCCAGCCGCCTCGCGATGCCGTACCCGTGCTGCGGCCCGAGCGTGTCGAGGGTTTTCAGGATCATCAGCGCCAGGGTGCCCTGGAGGACGTCGGTCTTGTCCATCTGTTGGAAAACTACATGAGAGACCTGTTGGAAAGCAACAGGAAAAGCTCGACAGCTGGAAAGCTGGAAAGCTGGAAAGCTGGAAAGCTGGAAAGCTGGAAAGCTGGAAAGCTGGAAAGCCAGAGAGCTGAGAGCCAAGACCCTTCAGTGGACTCATACTGCACCCGAGTGATCTTGCTCTCCGGCTTTCGAGCTTTCAGGCTTTCCGGCTTACGCGGTTTCAGACAATAATCCCGTCTGTTCCCCACAAGCTTTAGCTGACTGAAGGAGAGTCTCGATGCGAACCAGCCTGAAGCTCGTTGCAGTCCTCGCGCTCGCCATTGCGTCCGCGACCGCGCCGTCCGCGGAGCGTCTGGCCGTGCCGGCTGTCGGGCCGACGTTGTCGTCGATTGGTCCGCTGGCGTTCGGCCCCGACGGCATCCTGTACGCGGCAGACCGTCAAGCCGCCGCGATCTTCGCGCTCGATCTCGGCGCGCAGGCGTCGGGCGGCGCGGCCGGGACGAAAGACGTCCCCGGCATCGATCAGAAAATCGCCGCTTTACTGGGCACCGCGCCAGCCGACATCCGCATCACCGATCTGGCCGTGCACCCGACCACCCGGAATTCGTTCGTCGCCGTCATGCGCGGCCAGGCGAACGACGCCAAGCCAGCGCTGCTCCGCATCGACGGGGCGGGCAAGATCGATCTCGTCAATTTCGACACCCTGAAGTTCACGAGCATCACGCTGCCAAATCCGGCGGCGGTCAGCACGACCGGGCGAGGCGGACGCACGCAGTCGATCACGGATCTTGCTTACGTCAACGGCCGCGTCTACGTCGCCGGGCTGTCGAATGAAGAGTTCGCCTCCAAGCTGTGGTCGGTGGCGTATCCGTTCTCCGCGGCCGATCGCGGCACGAGCGTCGAGACCTACCACGGCAATCACGCGCGTCTCGAGACGAACGCGCCGGTGATGTCGTTCGTGGCCTACTCGATCGCCAACCAGCCGTACATCGTCGCCGGCTACACCTGCACGCCACTCGTGAAGTTCCCGTTGTCGTCACTCAAGCCCGGCGAGAAGGTGCTCGGCACGACGATGGCGGAGCTTGGAGCCGGCAATCAGCCGATCGACATGGTGATCTACAAGAAGGACGGGCAGGATTACCTCCTGATGGCCAACACGACGCACGGCGTGCTGAAGATCCCGACGTCGCAGTTCGCGACGGCGCAGCCGATCACGACGCCGGTCCGCGGGACTGCCGGGAGCTTCGAGAAGATCGCGGCGATGGCCAACGTCGAGCAGCTCGATCTGCTCGATGCCCAGCACTCGATCGTGATCGCGCGCGGCGCGGACGGGGCCCGTAATCTGACGGCCGTCGTGCTTCCGTAGTACGGGAAGGACGTGAAGGGATTGAAGGTCATGAAGAAGGGCGTCCGGCTCTTCTTCATGGCCTTCATCGCTTTCAGTATCAGTTCCTGTTCACCGCACGGTCCCGCCGGAGCCCCTCTCCAAATCACCCTTCGACAGATCGATCCGCGTCCTCCGGCTTCGCGCACTGATTCTTACGCCGTCGTCGTGTCAGGTCTCTCGGGGGCCGAGCTTCGGGCGTTGCGATCGGCGCAGTGGAGCGACGAAGCCTGGCATGCGCTCATGCGCGTCTCCGTGACCGGCAACGATACGGCGGCCGTCGCCGGCCGCTACGTCGTGACCGCCGACGCGGTTCAGTTCGAGCCGAGATTTCCATTCGATCCCGGCCGGTCATATTCCGTGCGGCTCGATCCGGCGAAGCTGCCGACGCCGCGTGACGACCGCATCGTCGAACAGGCGATCGCGCTTCCTGCGAAGGCGACGACGCCGACGGTCGTGACGGCCATCTATCCGTCCGGAACCGCGTGGCCGGAAAACATCCTGCGTTTCTACATTCATTTCTCGGCGCCGATGTCGTCGACCAGCGGCCTCGATTACGTCCGTCTGCTTGACGACGCCGGACACGAGGTCCAGGAGGCGTTTCTCGTGCTCGACACCGATCTCTGGAACGACGATTACACGCGGTGCACCGTCTTTTTCGATCCGGGACGGGTCAAGCGCGGCGTCGGCCCGAATCTCCTGCTCGGCCGGGCCCTTCGCGAAGGACGCCGCTACACGATCGTCGTCAATCCGGCGTGGCCTGACGCGAACGGCCATCCGTTGAAGGCGGAGTATCGTCAGGAGCTCCGCGCCGGCCCGCCAATCGAGCGGCCGCTCTCCGTCGGTGACTGGCGCGTCGTCCCGCCGGCGCACGACACGCGGGATCCGCTCGTGGTGACTTTTCCGTGGCCGCTCGATCGCGCCTTGCTCACGCGCGCGGTGGGCGTCGCGTTTCCGGATGGCCGCAGCGTCGACGGCAATATCGCGGTCGATTCGGGCGAGACGACCTGGAAGTTCACGCCACGGGACCCGTGGCGCGCGGGCGCCTATCATCTCGCGGTGCTGACGCTGCTGGAGGATCCATCCGGCAACAGAGTCGGCCGCGCGTTCGAAGTGAAGATGTTCGAGCGAGGCGACCGGACGCCGCAGCCTGAGCGGACGACCGTTCCGTTTACCGTTCGATGATCAAGGGTCTGGTAGGTGGTTCTATCGTCGCCTGCGTGCTCGCTGTTGGGGTGGGGAGTGTCGCCCCCCAAGCCCCAAGTCCCAAGCCTCAAGCCAGCTTCGATCTCTTCGAGAAATCGATCGACGAGCTTCAGGCGGCGCTCGCGAAGAAGCAGATCACTTCGCGGCAGCTCGTCGAACGCTATCTCGCACGCATCGAGGCGTACGATCAGCAGGGGCCGCGCATCAATGCCTTCATCTCGCTGAACCCGGCGGCGCTGCAGACTGCCGACGCGCTCGATCGCGAGCGCGCCGCGGGCAAGGTCCGCGGGCCGCTGCACGGGATTCCGATCGTCGTCAAGGACAACTTCGATACGGCCGACATGCCGACGACGGGAAGCTCGATCGCGCTGGCGACATATCGGCCGGCGCGCGACGCGTTTCAAGTCGCCCGGCTCCGGGCTGCCGGGGTCATCGTCATCGGCAAGACCAATCTGCACGAGCTCGCGTCGGGAATCGTGTCGGTGAGCTCACTGGGCGGCCAGACCCGCAACCCGTACGATCCGGCGCGCAATCCGGGCGGGTCGAGCGGCGGTACCGGCGCCGCCGTCGCGGCCAATTTCGCAGCGGCCGGCCTCGGCAGCGATACGTGCGGATCGATCAGGATCCCGGCGTCGCACAACAGTCTCGTGGGTCTTCGGCCGTCGGCGGGATTATCGAGCCGCGCGGGTGTGATCCCGCTGTCGCATACGCAGGATGTCGCCGGTCCGCTGGCGCGTACGGTGCGCGACGTGGCGCTCCTGCTCGACGCGACGGCCGGCGTCGATCCGGCAGATCCGGCGACGAAAGCGGGCGAGGGTCACAAACCCGTGTCCTATGTCACGAGTCTTTCGAGTGCGACTCTGAAGGGCACGCGCGTCGGCGTGTTGACGCCGTTCTTCGGCGACACGCCGGACGATCAGGAAGTCGCGCGCGTGGTGCGCGCGAGCCTCGAGACGATGAAGCAGCGAGGTGCGATTGCCGTTGAGGTGCCCTTTCCAAACCTGAACGAGCTCCTGCGCGCGACGAGCGTCATCGACGCCGAGTTCAAGTTCGATCTCGCGGACTATCTGGCGGCAGCGTCGAATCCGCCGGTGCGATCGCTCGGCGAGATCCTCGAACGCGGGCTCTATCATCAGGCGCTCGACGCAACGTTCCGTCGTCGGAACATGCCCGAGTCGCGCGACACGGAGACGTATCGTGCGTCCCTCGCCAGGCGCGAAGACGCGCGGCGCGCGGTGATCGATCTGATGGAGTCGCAGCGGCTCACCGCCCTCGTGCACCCGACGATTCGTCAGAAAGCCGCGCTCATCGGCGCCGCGCAAGGCGGGAGCAATTGTCAGCTCAGTCCGACGACAGGGCTGCCTGCGCTCAGCGTGCCCGCCGGATTTACCCCGGACGGACTGCCGGTCGGCATCGAGTTCGTCGGCCGGCCGTTCAGCGACGCCGAGCTGTTGAAGCTTGGCGCAGCCTTCGAGCGCGCCACGAACGCGCGGCGGCCGCCTCCCACCACGCCACCGCTCACGGTAACTCAGTCCGCCGGCGCCGCGGCGCAGAAGATGCAGCCGTCGCCCGCACCGTCCGCCGGGCGCGAGCCCGGGATACGCGCAAGTTTCCGGCAGACTGCGCCGAACGTGCTGTCGTTCGACGTGTCGGTCGACGAGGTCGCGCCTGCCGACATGCTCCTCGTGGCGCTGCACCGTGCGCCAGGTCCGGCGCAGCCCGGCACTCCCGCGCCGCCAGGCGCCGGCTTTCTGATCGCGCGCCTGCTTCGCACCGGCGAGCTGTCGGGTCGTGGCGACGTCACACTCCGCGATTCCGAGCGCGACGATCTCGCGGCCGGCCGGCTCCAGGTCCGGCTGTTCACGCGTCAGCGGCCGTTCGGCGAGGTGACGGTGCCTGTGGTCGTCGGCGACCGGCGTTAGCAGGCCGCTGAAAAACACGATCTGAACTTCGAACTTAGAACTTCGAACTTTGCCCAGAAAGTCGACGATGTGACGCGGCAAAGTCGAGAGATGTTTGGGCGCGGCTGAAGAGCCCTCGCGCCCACGCGTCGGTACGACGGGTACGACGGGTCCGCGGAACCTGATTCCCGTCATCTCTCTTAATGGTGACGTTCAGGTTCTTGCGTGATTCGCCGTGGTCTTTGTCCGCACAATTTGCAGCCGAGTCACGAATCTCGGCCCCATAGGAGGTTCGCCACCAGGCAGACGCCGTGCACTGTCAGGTGTGTGTGGCGGGAGTCAAGAAAGTCGAGGAGTTTGCCGCGTGGCAGTGAACGCCAGGCTCGCTCAAAACTAAAAAAGGCTGACAAGCATCAGGTTCCTCGGACCCGCCGTACCCGTCGTACCGACTGATGCCCGCTCGGGGGATCCGGCCTGCGCTGCCCGGGTCTCCGCGTGAGGGCTCGCGTCCTCCTACTCTCCCGTACGTCCGTTCGCCTGCATTCTTGGGCAAAACCCTTCGGACACTAGGAAATGAGCGGTTGATGTGAAGACAGACATAATATAGGCTTTCTTCACATGGAACCGCTGTACGGCGTGCTCGACATGCTGGTGCTGCGCACGCTGCTCTTCGGCCCGCTGCACGGCTACGCGATCGCGAAGAGCCTCCGGGACGGATCGGGCGAAGCGATCACCATCGAGTTCGGGTCGCTCTATCCGGCGCTGAAGCGGCTGGAAATGAAGGGCTGGATCGCCTCGAAGTGGGACACCTCGGAGCACAACCGCCGTGCGAAGGTGTACCGGCTCACGCCGGCGGGCCGGAAGAGGCTCAACCAGGAGCGGTCGGAATGGGCCGAATTCGTGAGCGCCGTGGCCCGGATCATGAGACCGACGGTGGACTGAGTCATGCGCATGCTCATCCAGCGCCTGCTTCTCCTGCTCCCCTGG